>Ga0247609_10000127_pt1 | contig 105780 bp, 126 predicted proteins | sample 172DNAGHGlowgp2_FD_193487 | JGI IMG/M metagenome (GOLD analysis project Ga0247609, IMG submission 193487) | Sheep rumen microbial communities from Palmerston North, Manawatu-Wanganui, New Zealand - 1728 DNA GHGlow gp2 | ecosystem: Host-associated > Mammals > Digestive system > Stomach > Rumen...
GGGGGTGTAAAAAATTATAAGAACTTGAAATAGGGGTATATGAGACAATTACGATAGTGTGCGGAGACCGCGAAACAAAAGAAAGAATTATGAAAGACATATACATAGGGATTTACGATAGTGTGCGGCAGCCGCATTAAGCAGCTTAGATGATTGCATCCCGCTTATTTATACTAGCCGTGACATTCCATGCTCTAGTTGTTGCGGCAAGCCCTTCAGAATACCTCTTCCCGCATATCCAGTTACTATATATTATTATTTATATATTATATATATTATATATTATATTAAATATATATATTATATATTATATATATATATATATATATATATATATATATATATATTATAATTTTAAAGTTACTAACCTTTTTTAATTGTTACGTGGAGAAACGAAGCTACGCTTCGTTTCTCCACGTGAAGTTTTAAAATTTAAACGAGCGAAGCGAAGTTTAAATTTTAAAACTTTTCTCCCCTAAAATTTCCTTTGCATAAATTAGTGAAAATTTTCCTTATAAAATTTTATAACTTTGACCAATTTTTTACAAAACATAATAAACGTCTTGCCGCAGGCAGCAGGATTTTACCCTACCACCCAGGACCGCTCCGCAACCGTCGCCGCATCTAAAAGGGGGAAGATGCATCGCCGCAGGTTCACAAGGGCTATTACACCTTTGCTATTGTTTTACGCGGTAGCCCTAGAGTATTCGTAGGAACTGCTGCCAAGGACATAGGAGTATAGGAACAATGACATGTTGCCATCATACTTTGCTACGATGGTGTAGCTATTCCCGCCCTCTCAACATCCATTCCTCTCATTCCTCTTGTTGTAGGACGTAGCTACACCATATTATATCTAGGCGGCGTCAATAATAGAGGTGGAATGGAATTGAAACATGCGGAGACCCAATTGGGTATCCTCTACCAACTAGATTCTCCTTAGTTGTAGAGACCGGCATTGTGGTTTTTTATACAACTAGTTTCACCTCTTGCCGCAATATATATTACCCTTACGTTCCGCCTATTGTTACAATGACAACAGCAGTGAAAGACATTTGAGGAGGACATTACCGCAAGAGTAATACACTATTAACTTATCAAAGAACTGTTATTTTTCTTTTTTATCTTATATATTTATTATAACATAATTTTTTTAATTTGTCAAATTTGACAAGTTATATTTTAAAACTAGGGATAATTTGTCAAATCTGATAAGTTATAAAAAATTTTTTTTTAAAAAAATTTTTTCCTTTCTTTATATATTTATTATATCAAAAATTTTTAAAGTTTTCAATGGCGGTGACCATGGTGGCGTACCGCAGAAAAATTTAGGGTTTTTTTAATATTATAACATAATTTTTTTAATTTGTCAAGGCTGCCGCATTTAGGGAATTCCTAAGCTACCTTGTCTCTTGATTTATTGCGGGCAGGCGCTATTGCCACTAGAATTAGTTCAGGAAAACGGTGGAAAGGAGCGAGGGCGCCCCGGAGTTACCAGAGTGAGCGGCTATTGGCGCTATTGTGCGGCGGGACATGCTCGAGGAAGACTGACCAACCTATTGGGGTGGTGGGTTTTGGGAAAAGTTGCACAAAAGTTGGGGTGAAAATTTGTGAAAAATTTTTTTATTTAGGGGTTGACAAAGCTGAAAAACGGCGCAGTTCGACCAAGGTCGCGCCGCCGATTATACCATACCTCGCCGCATTTGTCAAGTATAAAATTAAAAAAAATATGCACAAAGTTATTTTCTAACTTTGTGCATATCGCTTAATCGAAAAGTTTTGCGTTCATTTTTTTATGTTTTCTGTAACAATAGGCGAGTATCTCTTTTTCTATCATTACATCATCGAGACCCTTATGCTCTTCTGTAAACTCATTATCACCACTGATAAATCTGTAAACGATTTCCGCCGTAAGTTTTGGCTGTGGTTTCTTATGCTTTGTTACATAGCCATTTTCTTCACACCACTTTTTATAAGTGGGCATGGTTGCTATCAACTGCCGGCATAATTTTAGAGTATCACATATCTCTACATTTTTAGGGAAATAATACCGATATTTCGATTTAGTAAGCCATCTTTGTGTATTGTTAAGGCTTCCGTAATCAAATCGCATATTATGTGCGTAAACCTCTGTGACGCCGTACTTTTCAATATCTTCAAGTAAACAACGCCTGATGTTATAGAAACTTTTTGCTATTGTCTCTCCCCTCTGTAGCATTTCATAATACTGTGGGATTTTGTTTGCGTAATAGGCACTTTTCATTAATTCTGATTCATCGAAAAAGATATCTGAATTAATAAAAGACCTTTTCTCATAAACTATGCCTCTTTTGTCTGTAACTACCCATCCTATATCATATACAAGCATATTTGCAGGAGTTACCTCATCAAGAAGATAGTCACAAGGAGCAGTCTCCGTGTCTATCACTATCTTATATTTTATTCTTTTGTCCATTTAGTACTTCCTTTCTCTTGTTGATATACTTATATTATCACATTTTTAGGATTAATGCAAGTATAAATTTTGCACAAAACTGCGGTTAAAATTTTGTTGAAAATACCTCTTGACAAGAAATACAGGTCGTGCGGGCTGTGCACGACCTGGCAATTATACCATATCTTGCCGCAAAAGTCAAGTAAAAAATAAAAAAAGACGAAAATCTTTCGATTTTCGCCATTTTTAACAAAATTTTATCACTTTTTTGCTCTATTTTCCGATAAAATCAACTTAAAACCTCTCCCAAAGTCAATATCTATCTGTCTATTGGGAATTTTAACGGAAATATTGTATCTTTCCGCCAAAAAATCAGCAATATCACCAAAAAGTTTGGTTTTTTCATCCGAAACTTTCACTGTACGAGGTTTTCGGGGTGTTTTTTCTTTATCACTTACTGCATAATTAGTTACTACCCCTTTTGCGCTATTGTCAAGTGCTATTTGCTCTTCATTTTCCTCTTTGCCGTTGTCACATAACCAAAGGTCAATAGCATCTTCTTTAGATATTGATAATTTCTGCATAAGCAATGCTATTTCATCATCGGGTATCGTGTAGGCATGACCGTCATAGTTATATACCATTTATGCTATCTCCTTTCTCCGTTGCGGTGTGGGGCAGGTCTTGTTTTCCTGCCCCTATCGGCTATTGTGGATTATGCAAGGGTATAAGTTACCTTTTTACCCTTTACATCCTTTTTTACGGCGTCACCCATTGCCTTGAGTACAGACGCTACTTTCTGGGTGTTAGCCAGACCTGTGAGAGCCTGAATCTCAGTCGGTGTGTGGGGCTGACCATCAGCGAGGACACCCTTTACGAGTTCGATGTTAGCAGAGTTATCAACTTTCTTTGTAGCCTTTGAAGCCTTTTTCTCGAGGAGTTCTACCTCATGAGCGATAAACTCTGTGTAGTCAACCTCTACACCGTCAATAGTTGCCTTTGCAAGACCGTTATCAGCGATAACCTTTGCGAGTGCGTTGAACTTTGCTACCTTTGTTACTGAGGGAATTGTTGTGTTTGCCATAGTTAATGACCACCTTTCTTGTTTAAATTTGTTTTGTTTTTGTTTACATCTTTATTATATCATAAGGTTTTAGGTTTGTCAAGTAGTTTTTTTATTTTTTTTTGATTTTTGTTTCTTGCGTTTTCATTAACCTTATATATTTATTATATCAGATTTTTTGAAAACTGTCAAGACTTTTTTTTAAAACTTTTTGGTTTTTCCTTAACCTTATGTAATAATTATATCAAATTTTTTTAAATTTGTCAATAGGGTTTTTTAAATTTTTTATAACTCCCGTTTAAAAAATTTTTTGTTCCCTTTTGTTTATATATAGATTATATCAAAATTTTTTAAATAACACAATAGGTAAAAAGTAACAAATTTAGGATAAAACTTTTTTAATCTTTGTGCAAATTTCCTCTTGACAAATTTTGCGGGATGTGATATAATGGAAATTTCGGGCAGTTTGAGAAGCGAACTGCCCGACCAAACAAAAAAAGCACCCCTACGAGTTGCAGACCTCGTAATAATGGGATGCTTTTTAGGAGATTTCTTTCATCTCCTTATGAGATGAATGTATCACGGGAAATCTTAAGCGTAGTATTATCTCGTTATACCATACGGACAGCCTATTTCTAACGTCGTCATCTGCCTTTTTTCTACGGGATTTATCGTAATGCACAACGGAAAAACTTCATCTGCTTTTCATAGGGAGCAAGTTTTTGTCTGCAACTCGGGATAAGCCTTTCGAAACCCAATTTCCCCTAAGGGATGGGGCTATTAAAAGCCCCATTTCCGATTAGGCAAGTTTGTAAGTTACTTTCTTGCCCTTTGTCTCTCTCTTTACGCTATCGCCCATAGCCTTGAGGACTGAAGCGACTTTCTGCGTATTGACAAGACCAGTGAGAGCCTGGATTTCAGTAGGGGTGTAAGCCTTACCGTCTGCGAGTACCTCGCGTACCTTTGCAATACCCTCTGAATTGTCTACTCTCTTGGTTGTAGCCTTTGATGCTTTCTTCTCGATAAGAGCAACCTCGTTACCGATGAACTCTGCTACATTGACCTCTTCGTTGCGGATAGAGAGTGTGCTGACACCTGCATCAGCAAGTACCTTTGCAATTGCGTTAAATTTCTCTACCTTAGTTACTTTCTTCTCTGCCATAGTTAATGACCACCTTTCTTAAAAAATTTGTTTGTTTGTTGTTCTTTATGTTATTATTATAACATTCTTTATTAAGTTTGTCAAGTGTTTTTTTTATTTTTTTTTAAATTTTTTAAGAGGTACTTGACTTTTCCTCTTTCTTTATCTTACATATTTATTATAACATAAGATTTTTTGTTTGTCAATAAAAATTTTTTATTTTTTTTGATGGCTACCTAAACCCTCACATATAGCCACGGAAACCCCATTACTTAAAGCCGTTACCGACTTGTTTCCTTTCCATCTATAATAATTATATCAAAAATTTTAGCAAAAGTAAAGTATAATTTTAGGATTAAAATGTGTAAATTTTTGTGCAAATTTTCACTTGACAAAATATGCGGAAAGTGGTATAATGGAAATTTCGGGTCGCGGCGGTTCATCGCGACCCGTCGGAGGAAATTAAATATAGATTTAATTTTCTCAGACCCCTCCATTCCCCGTTCCCGTCACAAAATAAAAAAGGGCTATTATCTAACCCTTTAATAATTAACACCATTGATATCAACTAATATTGAGTTGAATACATCAACAATATTCATGAATATTCTTTCATCTCCTGCGAAGTCCATAAGCATTTCTTCTGTGCATCCATCGGGGATGCCATATGCATACCAATCATTAAGGACATCTTCATCTCCGATTTCATGGATATATTCATTCATACCACCTAAAATGTTTGCTTTTAAAATTAAAATATCACTCATATTTATTTATTCTCCTCTCCTACAATAATTTTATTTGCACATACAGGGCACTCTAAATATTCATATTGTTTTAGATAGTATTCTGTCATTTCATGCTCATATTCTGTATCATATTTATTATAACTTATTTTCGACCCACAGTTATTACAAGTACAATATAGAATAGGACAACCATATCTTACAATTTTAATCATATTTTATCACCCTTTCTTTTTATGCTTTGTAAGTACCAATGTCATATTGTCAATTGTTATCTCTCTGTCTACATTAGTTATTATAGCATTATAGCCGTTATCTGTCAAGGCTTTTCCTATAATTTCTATAATTTTTGCCTTTTCATTGTCAATCTTTTTTTCACGAGGTTTACGAGCAACCTTTTCCTTTTTCTCTGAAATGGCATAATTAGAAATGTTACCACTTTTAATTTCCATTTCCGCCATTTCCTCAGCCTCTTCCCGCGTAACAGGCTCACCATCTTTGGCACATTCCGCCATTATCTTATCTATCAATGCTTCTTTATCAATATTCTTTTTAGCCATACTTTTTATCTCCTTTCTGATACTATTATACCACTTAAACTTGCTATTGTCAACCCCTTAAGGAAGATTTAATCTTCCTCAAGGTGATTTTTTTCATAAAAGTCCAAAATCGCTGACCACATTTCATCCCACATTTTTGCTATTATTCGAGGATGTTTTTTCATATATTTTATTGCCCATGATGTAGCCATAATTTCATCGGGGAGAGAGAAATATTTATAGTTTATTTTCTTTATTTCTTCTCTATCGGTAGCATTATTGATTTCTTTTGCTATTTTTTCTTTCTCGTCAATGCAAAAATCCTGAACGCTATCAATGATATCATCATTGTTTTTTGCGTGTCCGACTTCATGCAAAAGACTTGCTATAAAGTTATATCTACCTATCTCATAGTTAAATCTATCCTTAACAAAAGAGATAAAATCTTCCTGTGCGTATGCGTTTTCAACTAAAGACCAACCAACCCTATCTTTAACAAAACTATATTCAAAATCTTTTGTCATAGAAACTTTGCTAATACCGAAACGCTCTTTAATAGGTGTTCCGATAACCTTATTTAATTTTTTTAAACCCTTTAATTTTTTACTCATAACAGTTACCTCTTTTCTGTTGTGTATTATCTTCCTTACAATTATAATTATACTCTTATTTAAAATAATTGCAAGTAGTTTTGAGTAAAAAATTGCACAAATTTTAGGATTAAATTTTGTGAAAATTTTTTCACTTTTTCTCTTGACAAATTTTGCGGCAGGTGGTATAATGGAAAGTTCGGCTCGTTTCAAGTGCAAACGAGCCGTCCAAGTCAATACTTGAGCGGCTTATTTTTTTAATCATCCTCATACTTGATGAAAATATCATCACTACCCGTTTTTCCACGGTAAATATCAAATAGCAACTGTTCTAACTGTGTTGCATCTAAGTCCATTTCATCTATCATTGCTTCAAAACGTGTAAGTATTTCACGCTCTGTCTTGTCTATAGTTATTGTTTTACTAACAGCAAATTTCATTTTATTTTCTCCTTTTATTTTGTGTAGTAGTGAATATCTTTAATATCGTAATAAAAGTTGAGTTCGTCTAAATAAGCCTCTACCTCTTCGATAGTATTAGCAATAGGTTCATCATAATTTGGAGAGATATAACCATTGTAATAGTCAAGCATCCCTCTTTCGGCATCTTCCTCAGTATCATAAGCACTTAAAACTTCATCACTATCATGACCATCATCGTATCCATTACAATCATATAAACTTAATACATATATTACCTTTTTCATTTTTTATACCAGTCCTTTCTCAATATCTTTCTTTGATGGTTTCCATTCGCCACTTGCAAATTTTTCTCTCTTAATGGCATCGTATCTTTCCTTATTTTCTGCTTCAATTTTCTTTGCATCATAGATACGGATTTTAACTTGTGTGTAGCCATACTTTTTAAGGTCTTTACTTGTCATATTTCTATTCTGACAAATCTTGATTACACCCTTATTTCTGTATGGCTCATAATTCTTTGCAACTACCTCTTTCATAGGAATAGGTACTATACAAGACATAGGCTTATACTTTCCTGTGGGGTTAATAATTGTTACCTGTAATTCCATAACTGTTACCTCTCTTTCTTTGATAATATAAGTATATCATCTTTAATGGTATTTGTCAAGCAGAAATTTTGCGGAGACGCGGTTCGAACATATGTTCGATCCGCCTACTCGTCAATACCGTAAGTTACATAATCATTAATAACTCTTTTATATATATCAGAATGTTTAGCGATATTTTCAAGGTCATTTTCAGTAATATTTTTAACACCAATATCTTGAAAAATACCACCAACAATATTCATTCTTAAAACTAATCTTTCGTAATCTGTCATTTTCCTTACCTCTCTTTCTTTGATTAATTTTATTATACTATAAGTTCTCTAATCTGTCAATTTCTTTTTTCATTTCTACTACTAAATTATATAAGGTTAAAAATTCATTTCGATTTAGGCTTATAAAATCTTTTTTATTTTCTATTTCAAAATAGTCTAATCCATACCAACCATATACACCTATATCATCCTGAGTAAAAAAGGCATTTTCCATTAAAACTCTATCTTTATTTTCAAATTTCTTTTCCATAACTGTTACCTCTCTTTCTTTGATATACTAATAATACCACTATTTCGGGACAAAAACAATAGGTAGTATTATACAAAAATGGAAATTAAAATTTAGTGAAAATACATCTTGACAAAAAATCCGCGGCGTTGCGTTAAATGACGCCGCGGTCGAGCAAAGTGCCTTGCCGCAGCTTATATTTTCACATCAAAATTAGATAAAGAATCAAGTTCTTCCGCAAAGATATCCTCAAAACTTGTCTGTTTCTTCTTCTCTTGTTCTCGTTTATCTTTTTGCTTTTGTTTTTTAGAATCTTTATCTTGCCGATAATAGTCGATTTTGTTTATATTGTCAACTTTATAAATCATACTTTCTCACTTTCTAATAATATTATAACATAATTTTTAAAATTTGTCAAGCAAAAAGCACTGCTCAAGTCTTAACCTGAACAGTGCCTTTTGAAAGGAAGGTAAGTATGAATTGATTTAGAATTAAGAGGGCAGGATTCGAACCTGCAATTCTACACTCTTTTCAGAGAACGAGCCACATCCGGCGTTTGCCTTTCCGCCACCTCTTATATATTTATTATAACATAATTTTTATTGTTTGTCAACTACTATTTTCTTATTTTTAGTAGTTCTTCTTCTGTTAGATAATCGAGGACAAAACTATAGGTAAGACGCATACCAATTTCTATAAGGTCAGAATCTCTTGTACTGTTTAAAGACATTTTGCCAATCTTTTCTTCAATGATATCCATAATATTTTTATTTTCCATAACTGTTTACTCTCTTTCTTTGATAATATAAGTATACCATATTATAGGATAAATACAAGTGGTAATAATGACCAAATTTACAGTTTAAAATTATACAAATTATACAATAAATGAAAATACGGCTCGTTTGAGTAGCGAACGAGCCGTCGGAATACTCCAACGGCTCTTTTTAAATGTAAATAGTCCCATTTGGTGTAAAAGGACATTTCTTATCTCTTGTATTTGATTTGTAATGGATATCTTTATGTGTAATTTTACAACAATTTGGAAAGTCTGGCTCAAGTTCACGAAAATATTCACATTTGCTACAAGTTTTAGGTATTTCCATTTCACGTATGATTTTTACTGTTGTCATATTTTTATTCTCCTTTTTCTTAATTATATCATAAGGGGTTGAACTTGTCAACCCCCTTATTTTAAAGTGTTTTTGTTTCAGATACGAAGAATTTTGCGTTATACTTAGTTGCAAGTTCCTTTACTAATGCACTTTCTTTTTGCGTTGCACAGTAAACATTGAAGATTGCATAGCCGTCACCAATATCAATATGATTATGAGGGATATGGAGTTCTTTTAAAGTTGTATCAAAACTTTCAAAATTGTATCTTGCAACTGTTAACTCAACTTTCCACAATTTATCTTTACGCATTTTTTCTTCAATAAGTTTTACCACATACACACCAATTACGTTACAAACAAAAGTGATAACGCATTTCTCCCACATCGGAAAATCTGCTACGGTGTAAATCAACATTACATTGTAAAATGCAAAGTACCCACCACTGATAAAACTTGCTACTGTCTTTCCACTCTTGATAGTGGTAATTGAACGAACAGTAGAGAAAACTACGTTGATAATTGATAGTACGATAAATGTGATTAAAAGTTTCATAAGCATTTCCTACCTTTCTTGTTTTTCTTTATTATACCATGCGGAAAGGGGCTTGTCAACCCCTCTCCCACAATTCTTTTGTCATTTTCTTATGTTTTCTGTAACAGTATGCAAGGATTTCTTTTTCGATTAAAACATCCTCAAGACCTGTATGACTTTCGATAAAATCGTCATCACCTGAGATAAATTTATAAATCGTTTCGGCTTTTAACTGTACTTGATTATTTTTAGTCATATAACCATTTTCGATACAAAACTGTTTATAGGTAGGCATTGTAGCAATTAACTGTCTTGCCATTTTTAAGGTATCACAGATAACTACATCTTTAGGAAAAAAGTATCTGTATGCCGATTTAGTTAACCAACGTTGCGTGTTATTTAAAGTGCCATAATCAAAACGCATATTGTGAGCATAAACCTCACTGATATTATACTTTTCGATATCATCAAGTAATGACTTTCGAATCTTGTAAAATGAGGTTAAAGTTCTTTTACCCGACTTTATATCTTCCCAATATTTAGGTACTTTCTCATAATAGTAAGCACTTTTCATAAGTTCCTTTTCGTCAAGGAAGATATCGGCATTGATATAAGATTTAGTGTCATATACATTACCTCTTTTATCAACAATAGCCCAACCAACATCATAGGTAAACATATTATAAGGGCTAACTTCATTAAGTTCTCTGTCAAGAGGGCAAGTTTCAGTGTCGATTACAAGTTTATAACTTATTCTTTTATCCATTTTTATTACTTTCCTTTCTTTTCTTAACTGATATATATATTATAACAGATAGAATAAGAAAAACAAGTAGTAATATTGCACAAATTTTGGGAGTTGCGGGAAGGCGTTTTTGGTGGAATTGCCTATTGACAAATTTTGTGGAAGGTGATATAATTAGAAATTCGGCTCGACGCGACCCATGTCGAGCCGACAAAAAAAAATGCCCTCTCGTCAGAGGGCTTTTTTCGACGCGTCCGTCTAATAATGGTCTGATTTATTTTATCGGAAAAAATCAGAAAAAACCATCTCGCTAACATTTTTTGATAACGATAGAAAAAATGTGTCACACCCTAAAAACTATCGTGAGATTTTTTTGTTTGCGGAAACCCATTGCTAAAACCGCTGATGTGCCCGAGGAGATTTGAACTCCCGGTAACCCGATTAAAAGTCGGGTGCTTTACCACTAAGCTACGGGCACTTACTTATTTCTTGAGGGGAAACTGTTCGTAAAACCCCTCGATATTTTTTATGTGTCACAGTTTTTTATCTTATGTATTTATTTTATCATAAAATTTTTATTTTGTCAACACTTATTTTATATTTTCTTCGTTTAATTTTATGCTAAAAGAGGTTTCAAATATATCTCCACATTTATCACACTTATAGTAATAAATATCTCCACGGTTTTCACTGTATTCGACATCGTAAAGACTATACTGACCGCCGCACTCACAACCATTCCGCAAATGTTCTTCAACTCCCTCGCACTGACTTACAAGTATTGTAGTACAAATAATGGTTAAAATTATTACTCCTACTACTGTTCCAATAACAAGAGGAATATCAGGTATGTAGGTTGATTCTACTATCAATCTTGCAATAAGTGTACCGAGAAAACCGAAAACTATAAGGAATATTAAAATGCTACCTATAATTGTGATAAGTTCCATTGTTTTTTCCTTTCTTTATCTTATGTATTTATTATAACAGAAAATTTTTTATTTGTCAATAAAATTTTTTATTTTTCTTGAATAAAATCAAGCACCTTTTTAACATTTAATTCATACAGATGTGATTCCCATATATCTTCATTACTATATTTTAAAACGGATATCGGGCAAGTGCATTTAGCATCAAATTTTTTAAGCCATTTATAAACATACTCGTTTTCATTATTCCAAACATAAACTATCTTTTGTGGCTTGCCATAAACCTTTAAGGCATTGTTTAAACCGATTTTAAAAATCTTTGTACCATAGCCTTTATTCATATATCCTGTTTTGGTAAACCATTCTGTAATAGTCCATTTATCTGTTTTAATATCAATGTTTATATAGCTGATATTATTATCTAATGCATATTTCATATTATTTACCTCTTTGATAATATTAGTATAACAAATATCGGGAAAATTACAATAGGTAAATGTTACCAAAAATTGAGAAATAAAATTAGTAAAAATACATCTTGACAGCAAATTCGTGCCATTTCGACAGTAAATGGCACGACCAAAGGTTTTAGCCTTAGTCGTGCCATGTTTTTACCACAGATAATCGTCATCATTATTTCGACGAGGGGTATCTTCTCTAATAAGTCCCATGTCGATAAGCCGTGAGAGTGTCTGACGCATAAGAGGGGCTGTATATTCTTCCATCTGCTCTCCATTTTCATCATGGTGGAGTAATGTATTTTCCATATCTCTTGGAATATCAAGCCTTGCAAGTGCCGTTTCATCCCCTACGGAAATCCCGTAAAGGTTGGGGATGCCGTTATCACGCAGAAACCTTAAAGCAATTTCTCTTGCTTCTCCCTCTGTTGTTGCGTCAATGGCGATAGCGCCGTTCTGTTCATCAAGGTAAATGTGGTTAGTGATTTTCTTCATTTTAGTTTTCTTCCTTTCTTTTTTCATTAAGTTTTTCTCTGATTATTTTATCGAGGTTATCTATAATTACGTAATCTTCATTCTCGATAGAATTATTATTTACATATCTTGCTTCAACAGTCCTATTTGATTTATAATCAAAACGGCAAGTAATAAAAGAGTGATTCTTATTATTTGTCTTTCTTATGAAATAAACAGTACCTTTACCCGATAAAATATAATCGTCATAATAAGAGCCAACACAATTATTCTGTTGTCTACCCTCTTCACGTTTATCACCTTGTGTTTGTGGTACTACTACAATGTACTTATCATCATTGATTTTTAAATTATTGATAAAGTTAAATGCCTGTAATTTAGCAGCAAGTTTTTTATTCTTTTCTTTATCTGTATAATCATTCATTGCGTCACAGTTATAGGTAATGCTTCTTTCAAAATTGAATTTAAACGGCTCTTTATCATCCCATTTTCTAAGCATATCTCCAACACATTCAAAGAATCTATTTATGTCACCATTGATAACCATATTATCACGATAAGTTTCTGAAACTATTTCGTTTTTAATCATTTTCATAAAACTTTCAAAAGGTATATTTTCATTTACCCACGATATAATTTTGAGTGAACTTAAGCCAAGGTAATGCCATAAATTTTCACTTATGTTATAATATTTGCCACTACAATTTCTTAAAAGGTACTTTTTAAGAAAATCGGCAGTTAAAGTGCAACCATTTAATTCTGTAGCCAACCCTTTAGGCATTGTATTGCATCCAAAACCTCTACACATTTCAACTATGTTTCTTATTTCAGAAAAATCATTCTGATAGTTAAAAATCCATTCATAGTTGTTAACGATATTTTCAAAACCACCATAATGACGAGAATAGTCTTTACAGTTATTTATATCAATATTAAATTCTTTTGTGATAACGTCATACTGCAATCCCGTATAACCTGTGAGATGAAAAATATTTTTTTCTTTGACAACCTTACCCCATTCATAATAACTACCATTGAATTTTAAAGTCTTGTCTGTTGTAAAGATTAAAATGTCACCATCTCTTTTTATAATAAGATTTTCATTTACTCTTTTACCACTTGCCTGAAGGCTTACTAATTTTAAAGGTGCAGAAAATACAACATCATCATTATCCATATCGGAATGAATAGTTGAGATAGGGACATTTTTTGTTGCCAGATAATCATTGATATGCCTACATATAAAATTATCAAGTTTAAATTTCTCATTCTTTGTAAGTGCCATTTCTTTTACCAACCTTTCCTTTGTTATTTCCTTGTTCCTTACAAGTATAATTATAGCAAATTATGGGATAAACGCAAGTAGTAAATATCACTAAAATTCAGTTATAAAATTTATCGAATATTACTACTTGACAAAAATGCAGGTCGTGGCGGCAAACCACGACCTGACCAAAGAAAAAAGAGGAGTGTTTAAACTCCTCTTTTAAGCAGTAGCCCCCATGAGAGCCCTTAAATCTTCAAGAATATCTTTGTTTGCATCTATGGTATGACCTAACCGCCATCCATTTCTTACTTTCTCGTTGTCATCAATCAAAACCTGGTAACCGCCATGATGACGAGTGCAGTTTGCTTTTGTTGTACCATATTTTACAAGGTGTATCTCGTCATAAGGAAACTTGTATTTTTCAAGCCAATCAAGTTTCGCTTTTCTTACGGCATTATCATAGGTAGGATGGCTCTGTTTTGCCAACCAAGAGGTTACAACTACTTTCCAACCCATACCCTTTAGAGTGTTTAATACCTCATTAAGTTTATCCATATTGTACATAGGCTTTGCATTTTCATAAGGGCGAGGATTGTAAGACCTTAAATCTGTTAACCAATTATCTACGCCGTAAAGGTCTGCGATAGTGCCATCCATATCAAATACCAACATTTTATCTGCCATACTTTTTATTTCCTTTCTTTTATTGTAATTAAATTATACCATATACGTTGAAAATTGCAAGAGGTATGGTGAAAAAAGTTATATAAATTTTAGGATTTTTCTTGCATTATTTTTGTTGAAATTTACCATTGACAAAATATGTGACTGGTGGCATAATAGAAATTGCGGCTCGCTTCGAATGCAAGCGAGCCGCCGAACAAAAAAAAGAGGGTTAAACCCTCTTTTAATTACTCCTCATATTCAAATTTAAGATACGGACCATAATCGGTTTTCTTTTCCTCGATACAATCCACTAACATCCATAATTCTTCTCCTGTATTACTGGCAAAATCATCGAGGTTATTGAGAAATTCTGCAAAATTCTTAGGTACTGTAATAACTGTAGGCTTAATAAATTCCATTTTTCTTATTTCCTTTCTTTAATCAAGATGTGTTACTGACTCATAAACGATAACGGCATTGATTTCACCCATACTTATTTCAATTCGGCCATCACATATTGCATCAACGATCCTGTATAAATCTAATCCATCATCGTCACACTCCTTAAGAAAATACTCTACATCAGGAGGTACATTAATTGTAAGTGGTCTGATATATTTGTTTCCGTCGTTCATTTTTTATTTCCTCTCTTTCAAAATTGTCGGGCAAGTTTCCAATGGGTAATAATCTTTTTTCAAAATTGCTAAAGTCTTAACAACCCCTACTTTTATGATTATCAGTGCCATTTTTCTCTTTGAAAGGTTATCCACTTGCATTTCTTTCCCTTTCTGTAATTATAGTATAACACATTATGGGATAATTGCAATAGGGAATATTGCACAAAATATCAGTTTTATTTTTATACAAATTGCCATCTTGACAAAAATACGAGCCGTGTGAAATGCGCACGGCTCGGCGAGTAAAAATGCCGAGCCGTTTTATAAATTTATTCCATAATTACATCGAGAATTCTCTTTACCTTGGTGCAGAGATTATATTTCTCTTCCATAGTATAGGGTTTATCAATACTGCGAATTTCAATAGACTCTTCTACCTCTCTTAATTTATCCTCTATAATATCATCCAATGATTTATCTGTAGGGCGCAGATTATTATAGAATTTCTCGAGTTCAGAAAACTCTTCCTCAGACAGCCCAAAAACCTCAAAATACTCATACGGGCGGCAGATATCAATGACAACCTCTGAATCCGTATATAAAGTTTCCATAGGGTCTGCGATAGTATTACGAGTATCAAAGATACCACACCTTGCATTATTATAATTATCCTTTACAACCATTTTTGCTCTTTCAAGTTTTGTCATAATAATTACCTCACTTTCTTTTCTTAACTTGTAAATATATTATAACCCCACAATAGTAAAAAGTCAACGAAAATGTTGCACAAATATCGGGAAAGTTATAAAAAATTTTTTGTATAAAATTACCCCTTGACAAAATTATATGGAGTATGGCATAATGGTAAATTCAGCTCGCGGCGGCAGGCCACGAGCTGGTGACCTTACCTTGCGGGAAGAGGTTTCCTATACCCCTTCCGCCTTGTCAATAGTATCTGTAATATAATTACAAGAATAATCGCTTTCAGACATTACCTCTTGATACTTTTCTACTATAAATATACTTATTATCAAAAGGAGTAAAACTATAACTACATAAGATGCCTTTAGTGGATCTTCCTGTCCGTTTTTCGCAAAGCCAAATGATATTAGTGTGTGTATAATTGCAACCACAAGAATTAAACAAAGTGTAAGTCCTATTACTGTAAAACATTCCATTTATATCGCCTCTCTTTCCGCAATGTATTTATCAATTACCTCAAGCACCTCTTTAATACATTCATTCCATTCAGAGGTATCTTCACCCTTTAACTCAATTTCCTGCTTGTATGATATTTCAGCTCTTATTTTGTCAAGGATATCCCACTGCTTTAATGACTTGATTGCCATTTGAAAAAATTTATATGTAATACTATTTTTAGAATCGTCATTCATTTTAAGCCAAAAATTTCCATATTCTATTGCTTTTTCTTTTGTCATATTTTTACTCCTTGTTTTTCATTTTTATAGTTCCTGCAATTTCTTTTATTTCTTTCCAATCTTTAACAGAAATTTTATAATATGCAACATTGTAGTGAAAATCTGTTTTTCTCCAACCGAAAAGTAGATTCCATAGAATTCCTTTACCGCAACAATATCCTGCCAATAGATACCATTCTATACTGTCAAGGTCAACAATTACTTCTATCATCTTTATCCCTCACTTTCTCTCATAAGGTCATTGAAAACTTTTTTAATTCTGTTATATTCCTCTTCATCCTCGGCTATTTCGGTGTATGTTTCATCGTCACACATATCGGGGATACCTACTGAAAACCATACATCAAAGATATCTTCATCTCCTGTTGCAAGTATTGAGTTATTCATATCCCTTAAAATCTCTTCTCTCATAATTACTACATCACTCATATTATTATACCTACCTTTCTCTGCTAAATATTTTTTATATCTTTCTTTGAAATTAAGTAAATTATTAATTTCTTTCAAATCTTGTTTAGTCATATTTTCATAAGTGGGGCAACAAATAATAACTTGTTTTTCCATTACTATTACCTACCTTTCCTTAACTGTAGTTATATTATACACCTTGCCGCAGTTTTTGTCAATACTCTTTTGCTATTTTTCTCATTTCAGATTTGCGGGCAGACCTTGACGGACTTTTTGCAGATTTCATATCTCTTGTACCGGTATTGAATCCATTAAGATTACGGCTATTTTTCTGCATTTCCTTAAATGCCTTTTTGGTCATTGTTTTACGGATATCAAACTTAATCTCTTTCATAGTTACCACCTCATTCATTTTCCATAACATACATATAATACTCGTCAAAGGTTTTAAAACCTTTATAGTAAAAAATTACGGCGTCGAATACCTTTGCCCACGGGCTATTCTTCATAGCAACTGCTATTGCATTAAGAATAGGGGCTTTACAGATTCCACTTTCCACTATCCACTCGTAGTTAACCATATCCTCAACTGTCATATCTGTTCTCTGTGCCATATTTAATACCTCGCTTTCCTTATCTTGTAAAGATATAATACCATAGATTTTGAAACTTTGCAAGGGGTTTTAGAAAAAAAGTTGCACAAATTTCGGGATCACCATAGTTATATTTTTGTGCATTTTGCCTATTGACAAATTTTGCAAGGTGTGGTATAATTGAAAATTCGTCGCGTTACAAGTGCTAACGCGACGCCCAACTTAATGAGCGTCGCTTACTTGTTTATCCCTCTGCCTGTGGAACCACAAAATCAAAGTTCCATGAGGATGCAACGATGTTTATGGCTTCCTCTTCGGAATAGCCTTCCGCAATTTTCTCGTCGATAGCCTTGTTAAAGTTGCTGAAATCTGCCCATATATCCTCTTTTGATACCTTAATATCTTCTGCGATAGCTCCGAGCATTGTTGATACAAAATTATCCATTTTTGTTACCTCTCTTTCTTTTGATAATATTATTATATAATAAAATTTTTATCTTGTCAACTCTAAATTGAAATTTATCTGCCTATCTTTTAAGAATCTACAGAAATCATCAGCCGATAAATCATTGGCTAAATCTTTAATAGATACCTTATCAGTTACATCCTCATAAGATTTGATAACCTTAAAAGGTATGAAATTTTTTGTTGTTATACATACTCCTTCCGGCATATAAATAATAGGTTTATTAAAAAATGAACGCATAGAACAATAGCCATAAAAATAAGGATGTTTATTGAAAAAGTCATAAGCATTTGCAAAATTTTCAAGATTCCACATTTCATTATCAAGATTTGTTTCACTTAAAATAGGTAAAGCACGAGTGTTAATATCATAGCATAACTCTTCTTTTTCTCCATCTGACCATATAATCTCATAAAAACTTTTAAATACTCTTAACATTTTACTTACCTCTCTTTCTTTGATAATACCATTATAAATGATATTTTAGGAATAATCAATAGGTAATAATAACCAAATTTTCAGTTATAATTTTATGCAATTTACCTCTTGACAAAAAATGCGGCACGTGTCAGCAAATCACGTGCCGCCAAAGCTATTGGCGACACCTTTTAAGTGAGGTAGTCCTCTGCGACAATATCAACACTGTCAGCTATAATCATAAAAATGGAGGCTCCAGAGTGGTTATTCAAGTATTTTGCAAGTGCTTCTCGCTTTGCGTTTGTATAGTTTAGAGCGTAAATGTTATACCTATATACCTCTAAATTATTTGTATAGACTCTTATTATAAATTTTTTCATCATATCTTTTACCTCTACCTTTCTTGGCGGCGGCCCGTGTGCCTTGCCACCGCCTCTATTATTTTGTAACTATCTGATTGGTCTTTTTGCGAGGAGTTCCTGCATTTCTTCAAGGAATGTGATCTTCTCGTAGATATCTGCACAGAAGTTATCTTCCTCTTCTTCGGTCATATCTTCCATATAGTCGCCAAAATTATCTAAGAGAATTTCTATATTTTCCTTTAAGTCGATGAGGTCGTACTCGATGCTATCTACGGCATCGTGAACCTGATACTCTCTTTCCTCAATAGTTTCCTCTCTTGTTTCTCTCTCTGTTGTTGCTACATCTGACATTATTAACATAGCTGTTACCTACCTTTCCGATTTGGTTGTTTATCTTCCTTACATTATTAGTATACCACATAGAGAAAATATGTCAACATTTTTATAGAAAAAATATGCACAAATTTCGGGATTATTATGTTAAAAATTTTGTATAAATTGCCTATTGACAAATTTTCCCGAATATGGTATAATCGCAAAATACGTCGCGTGGCGGGTAGATTACGCGACGCTCAAAGCCTTGGAGAGATGGCGGCTTACATATGAGCCGCCAACTTTCTCTCGATAGCCGCCGCATCTTCCTGGCGACATGTGATAGATACCTCGAATGTATCTTCATCGATATCGTTATAAGATACGAAACAAGGGAAAAGGCTTTCAAGCACTGTCAGTGCAAGACAAACTCCCGTATTTTCCCAATCAAGTGCATAACAAAGTGTTCTCATAATCATTACCTACCTTTCTTTTGATGATTATATCTTACCACATTCAAGAGAGAATGTCAAGCCCATTCTCTCTTAAAAGTATCATATTTTCCGACGTACCGACCACGGATAGCAACTATGATATATCGATCGTTGTTCGGTTCGGGTGTATATATCGCTAACTCTGGATTATACCCTTTCTCTTGTATTGCTAAAAATAAATCTCCCATAATTACACCTCTCTTCCTTGTCCTATATACTCAACATCAAGACCGAGCTTTAATGCTATTCTGTGCGCACGAGCCTGTACTTTACGCTTGAGTAACTCGGGTGTTTTAATTTTCTGTAACTCTTTTGTGAGTACATCGCGTCTGCCATTATCAAAAATTTCAGTGCAGACAATAGAAATTAAATCGTTTCTTGAAATGATAATGTTGTTAAATCTGTAGTATGCCATATTAAATACCTCGCTTTAATGTTTTTCCTTACCTTGTATAGATATAATAACATAAATTTTAAAAGTTTGCAAGAGGTAGAAACGAAAAAGATGCACAAATTTTAGGATCTTCCGCTGATTATTTTTGTGCATATTTACTATTGACAAAATGTTCGGAGCATGGTATAACGCTAAATACGTGGCGTCTTTTTTGTTGACGCCACGCCCAAAGAAAAAAGACTCCTTTCGGAGTCTTTCTTTTTTACTCTCTGCTACCGGGCTCGTCATCCTCATCGGAGCAAACCCAGGCGTCCTCGAACATTTCGGAACGCTCAAGAGCGTCATTGCAAGAGTCGTACTCGCCGACGCATCTAACATCACCACAACCATAATCAACCATAACATACCACATAATAAGCACCTACCTTTCATAACTAAATTGTTTTCCTTACCTTGTAAATACATTATAACAAAAGCAAATATGGATTTCAAGGGGAAATTTAAAGAAAATTGTACAAAGATAAAGTTTTTTACTGTAAATTTTTGTACATTTTTACTATTGACAAAACTATACCAAGATCAGCAAGAAAAAATATGTAGAATTTTAGGACGGAATTGTTAAAAATTTTGTGCAATTTTCCTATTGACAAAAATCGCAAAGGGTGATATAATTAAAAATACGGTCAGCGGCGACCCATCGCTGACCGGCCAAAACAAAAGAGGGCACCAATTTGGTGCCCCGTAGGTAAGGTAGGAGGTTAAACGAGTATATTGGAGTCAGAAATTTTGATCCCGGTATACCCTGAGTTAATCAACTTATGATATGCTCTATATGCTTCGGACATTCCAAAGCAGTGAATTGATTCTACAACGCCATTTTTAAAACCTTTAACTATAAACATATTTCTTACCAACCTTTCTTTGTTTTCCTTATGATTATATATTACCATATACCGATTATTTTGTCAAGCATTTTTTAAAAATTTTTTTTATTTTTTCTTGCCTACTTTTTAGCAGTAGGCAAGAGACATATTAGACCATTTTAGAACAGATATCTGATTACACTCTCTGCCGATTCGGAGCGCTTCCTTTTTTGTATTTACCCTATGGCTTTTATCTACATACCATATACCATTTTCAAGCCACAGTCCGCAGTTACCGTTATATTTCTTAATAAGTCCACGGACTTCGTTGATATCGGTTGTCTGTACGCCCTCTGTAGCAACCTGCCATCCTGTTTTATATGTGATAGCCTTGCCATTTTTAAGTGTTAAGCCACCGTTGTTTTTAATGTTTCTAAGTGTTCTAATGTTTATCATAACTGTTACCTACCTTTCCGTTTTGGTTGTTAACTCTTCCTTACATATATATACTACCATTTTATAGGGTGTATGTCAACACTTTTTAGAAAAATTTTTTAAAAAAAATATGCACAAATATCGGGATTTTTCCTGTTGCATTTTTGTGCAAATTACTGATTGACAAAAATATGTTATACGTAACATAATTGAAAATACGTCGCGTCTCTTGAGTTGACGCGACGCTCAAAAGAAAAAGGAGAGGGATTAAAACCCCCTCTCCCGTTGCTACCGGTATGCAATTTTCTGCCCGACCTTGCTCGTTAGCACAACATAGGTCATTTTCCATTGCCTTAGTGGTGGAAAAGTTAAGGGTCACTGTCACGATATCTTTTAGGAGAAACTGCCTCGTGATAGGCACCACCGATTTAATGGGTATCTCTGTTAGTTTCGCGAGTGCGGTGACACCCCCAGGACTTGGTCGCCGCAATCCTCGCCCACCCTGTAGGCTCGGTCCTTATTCCTCATCTCTTTGATAATACAAGTATACCATAACTACAGAATAAGTCAATAGGTAAATGTAAAAAAGTTGCACAAATATCGGGAGTGAAAGGGCTGAATTTTTGTACACTTTTATTATTGACAAAATATTCAGGGTATGGTATAATGGTAATTTCGTGTCGTCGCGCCCCATGACGACACGCCCAAAAAGTAAGGCACCCTTGCAAATAGGGTGCCTTAAGGTATAGGGAGGAGGTAAGATTATTTTGCGGGCAGGGGTTTTAAACCCCTTGCCGCCTACATATATAAAGCGTAATTTTCTGCCTTGTAAGTGCCGTTCTTGAGTTCTTCAACCACCTTTGCGCCAACCTCTGCGTAGTGCTGATGGAGAAGTTTGAAAAGGAGTTTTGACTTGCCGTTATCCTCGGGGAGATTTACCAATTTAGTAGTCGCTCCCTTAACGTATGTCTTTGATTCTGTTCCGTCTGCGTTAACCCAAATTAACTGTCTCATAGTTTTGTACCTAACCTTTCTTTTGTTTATCTTATATATTTATTATAATAAAAATTTTTTCATTTGTCAAGGACTTTTTTAAAAAATATATAAAATTATAAGTCCTACTGTTATTGCAGTAAAGCAAATATTTTTTACTTTATCTGCACGAGGTCTGTTTAACCTATAGTCACGGATAACATTTATGATATTACCGAGTAAATATGCACCCTGACCTACCATGAATAACCAGCCAACAGTGACTTGACCTATAAGCAAAAGTGCCATTATTACATATCCGATATTATCCCAAAACTTTTCATTATTCATATTAGTTACCTCTCTTTCTTTGATAATATAAGTATAACATATCTATATAGAAAGTCAACACCTTTTTAGAAAAAAGTTATACAAATATCGGGATCAGCTTGTGTAGTTTTTTGTGCAAATTGCCTATTGACAAATTATTTAGGGGTGGGTATAATGCGAAACTCGCGCCGTGGCAACCCATCACGGCGCGGCAATTTTTGAGGGGTGAGTTATAAAAACTCACCCCTCGAAGTGGAGATTAGATTATGATATATTATTTGGGGGTATTCTCTATTCAAAGGGGTAGCAGGAGGTGTTACTCCTGCTTATTGTTATTTGTTTCGGGGGTAAATGCTATTACCAAGTCATTAGCCTCGTCAATGGTCAGCTCTCCATAAAATACCATCTCGCAAAGTTCCTCGCTCATTAAATATTCCATATCTGATACCTACCTTTCCGCTATGTATGTTTTCCTTACCTTGTAAAACCATTATACATTAGGGGTATCTAAAATTCAATAGAAAAAATGCACAAAATTTCGGGATAAAATTGCTATATTCTTTGTATAATTTTACTATTGACATTTTATTCGGGGCGTGGTATAATGCGAAATACGCCGCGTTTCTGAAATTGAGCGGGTGGAAACGCGCCGGCAAAATTTTTAATATGTTAATTATTTGGGGTATATATATTTTATTTATGACTTAAAAGCTATTAAAGTATATAATTTATATATTTTAACATATTAATTATTTAGGGGCATATATATTTTATTTGTAATTGCTATTCTTATTTGGGGTGTAAGTTTCTTTTTTAGGGGTATTATTACTTTATTTCTTTTGTATTGTATTTTAATCGCTATAATTTCGGGATTTTACTGCTATGCGGTTAAGCTAAATTTTCTGTTAAAAAAAGCTAGAAGTATCGTTATTTGGGGCTATACGGATTCGAGACTATAGAAAACTAAAAATAAAAACAAGGTTTATTTTTTTTAACCTTGTTTTTATGAGTTTATTTATGCTATTTTTTCATATAATGTTTTTATACTTTTTTCTATTAGATACGCGGGAGCGACTGCCATAACTGTAATGATTATATAACAAAACATTTTTTTATCTCCTCTTAATTTGTAGTAAATTTATTCTTTATTGTTTTTGCGGATATCTGCCTTGCCGCCTCTAATAAGTCATATATTTGCTCTAAATCGTTTTTATTATGGTCTGTATCGGCGTTAGTCATTATCTGTTTAGTTATCTTTTGTGCATTTTTAATCTGTCCATTAAGTTGTATATAAAATCTCATAATTTTTATCTCCTTTATCGTTTAGTTGGTGGCTTAGGGATTATCCCCTAAGCCGTTACATTTAAATACTCTGTTTAGCATGACAAGGATTAAAAATCCTTGCCATGTTTGATTTCTATTTTTGCGCAACAGTCATTGGGGTTGAAATCAAGATGTTTATAAAAATGACGATTCGAAAAGAATATAACCACACCACCCTCGGCATTAGTAAAGATTTTTTTGGAAGTAGCGTCGATTTTTATTATATTTTTATCTACTTCATATTTCACACCCCATTTCTCTAATGTCTCAATAATCCAGGTATATACCTCATTTTCAAATGTGTCGTCGCCGTTATAAAATCTTTCATTAAAAGTTAAAATAATTGTTGTTGTCATAATCTTAATCTCCTTTTATTTTTATTGGTGGCTTAGGGGTTATCCCCTAAGCCCAAAAAATCTTAATTTCTGTGCAGTCATAGTCAATAGCAAGTTCAAAGATTTTATAATCATTATCCTTATTCAGATAAATGCGTACCTCGTCATTGTATATCTGCTCAATACGCATATCTTCAAAGTTAAGGATTATATCGTTATCGGGTGTGGCAAGATACTCAACTCCTTCTTCCTCTAACCACTCTTTAAAATCGTTAAAAGCCATTTCTTTCATCTTTGTAAGTCTTAATTTCATCATATTATCACCTTTATCCTCTCTTGTTTGGGGCAAGGGGCTTATCGCCCCTCGCGTTGTGGTTTAGACATTCTCTAATGTTTCCATAAAGTTATATAAGTTTTCAAGGTCTTGTAAAATTGCGAGATCCTCTTCTCTAACAACTTCTTCATTAAAGTCATTAGGGGAAAACTCTGCATATTCTCTTTTCAGCATACCATACTCACAAAGCATATCTTCAATGCACATTCTTAAACTGCTTACCTCAGATGCTAAATCTCTGGCGTCATCGCACATTTTTCTTGTATCGCGGATAATCTTCTCTTCGTTTCTCATAATAATTACCTACCTTTTCCTAGTTGGTGGGGGCTTATAGCCCCCGTTTGTGTGTTCTTAAAGGTTTTTGAGCATTGCAAGGGCATTCATAAGACGCTCTATATCTACGAGTTTTGCTTCTGTCTCGTCGCTGTATGAGTCATCAGACTCATAAACTTTGTGCATAAGGTCATGACAACGCTCCTGTAATTTCATAACCTCATATGCCACCTCTTCAATTTCTACTACTAAATTTTTTTCTTCCATACCTTTTTACCTCGCTTCCTTTTGGTTTTTGTACTTGACACTTATGATTATATCACTTTGATTTTACTTGTCAAGTAGTTTTTTATTTTTTTTTGTTTGGGGTTGTTTGCCTTACCCCCTCGGCTTGATTCTATAGTAACAGATACCCTTGAGGTTGTCAACAACTTTTTTTAATTTTTTTTTAAAAATTTTCAAACCCAATAACCACAAGGGTTTCAAGCCGAAAAAACTTTGGAACCCAAGCAGATCAAGGGTTTCAAGCGGTCGATGCCTCAGATCCCTTGATTTACCTGGGTTTTGAGAAGGGTTAAAAAATACTTTTTTGTTTTTGAAAAATAAAAATATATCAAAAAAAGAATAAAAAAAAATTTTAAAATGCAAAAAAATTTTTTTAAAATATATATAGAAGAAACGCAATTTTTTATTTTTGTGCGGTTATATCATTTATGATATATTTTTTAATTTTCGTCACTTTTCACGAAATTTTTAAAAAATTTTTGTGAAAAATAACAAATTATATTTTATTCAATATAATTGAGTTAAACTATATTGTATCAAATTATATTTAATTCAATATAGTTGTATCAAATTATATTTAATTCAATATAATTGCGCCAAATTATATTTGATACAATATATCATTTATGATATATTTCCGTACGGTTTCATTTTTTAAAATATATCATTTATGATATATTTTCGCCACTTAATCATTTTTTATATTTGATACAATATATCATTTATGATATATTTTCGCCACTTAATCATTTTTTATATTTGATACAATATATCATTTATGATATATTTTCGCCACTTTTTCCTTTTTTAAAAATATATCAAAAATGATATTTTCGCTCAAAACCCGCATAAAATAAGGTTTTTCGACCACCCCGCAAACCCTTGCTGGGCGTGGGTTTTGAAACCCGCATAAATAAAGGGCTCGCGCCAAAACCCGCGCCAGTACTGCGTTTCGGGGCACCCCGCAAAGCCGCATGGTTACTGGGTTTCTGAAAACCCTTGTCTGGCGCGGGTTTCGAGACGCCCCGCGAGCCCAGTAAATACAAGGGTTTCAATTCGGGAGCCCCGAAACCCGCATAGAATAAGGCTTTTCGAAGCCCGGAAACCCGCATAAACACTGGGTTCTGAAGGACGGGCCGCGTCGAAACGCACGCTGGCTAGCGGCCCGCCGATAATACCCATCCTTTAATTATACCCCTTGCCGCCATCTTTGTCAATAGGGTAATATGCACAAATTTTAGGAGCATTTTACAAATATTATTGTGCATTTTTACTATTGACAAAATTCGTGGGATATGGTACTACTGATAGAACGGCGCGTCCCAAGTGCAAACGCGCCGAGCGATACACGTTTCCGCGTACCGCTCCTGCCGCATTAGATGGCTACATACTCTACTATGTAACCTATGTAACTATCTTCGTAGATGACTGCATCAATAGCCTTTTTTGCAATTTCTATTGCTTCACACCAGAACTCTACTCTAACTCTTTTCATATCTTTTTACCTTACCTTTCCTTTGATAATTATATATTACCATATACCTTTTGTTTTGTCAACACCTTTTTTAAAAAAAGTTTCATTTTTTTTTGTTTTACTCTTCAGATTGTTGATAGATAATATTTCCATTATCATCAACTACTGTTTCAAGTGTATCAATACCCTTTTCATCAAACCATTTTTCTACTGCCTGATAAATGATATCTGAACACTTATGGTTTTTAAAGTATTCGATTAAGCATCCATACTCCAAACTGTTTAAACTGTACTCCCAATTGTTGATTGTTAAGTAATTCATATTTATTACCTTTCCTTTCCTTAACTTGTAAATACATTATAGTATTTACAAGTTAAATTGTCAATACTTTTTACCAATTTTTTATTGCTCTTCTTTCTATTGATGTTGTGAGTTTTACATATATTATATTTTCTGTATTGTGTTCTGCATTAAGTCTTACAGACTTGTTAAGTCTTGTTATAAGAATCTTTTCATCTTCACTTGTTATCATGTAAACAACAGTTGTGAAGTTGTCATTATTATTAAGGAATGACATTTCATCCCGATAAAACATATCATAGTCTTGAGGAAAAACAATTTTCTTTGTTACCTCTCCAGTTATTTTATTTACTCTTTCTGCTTCATAATACTTTGTCATAATGCTTACCACCTTTCGTTTTGGTTTTTCCTTACCTTGTAAATACATTATAACTCTGCAAGTTTATCTTGTCAATACTTTTTATAAAAAAAAATTTTTTATTTTTTCTACTTGACATTTTGGTTCAGTTATGATACATTAAGATTAAGTTAAGGCAGCAGGATCCTCGTTAACCTACAATTATACCATGCCGCAAAGAAAAAGTCAATAGGCAAACTGTATAAATTTCGGGAAGATTTTTGCTATATTTTTGTATAATTTTCCTATTGACAAAATTTGACAAATGTGGTATAATGCGAAAATTCGGTCCGCGCGGGTAGGATGCGGACCGACGAATAATATATAGGTGTAGCTGCGTGTAGCCATCGTGCGTTTTCCCTGGATTTTTTGAAAGATTTGCGATTTCTACCATATTGCGATGATGTGAAACGCCAAGAGAAAAATGCAGTTTTCCATTGGTAAATGACATCAATGTCAAAAGGTAAAAAAGTGTTTTTTCGGATTTTTTTCTTTGGTTCTGTGATGATAAAATCATTCTAATTTTTGCGTAAAAGTGATATTATACGTAAATTCGGTTTGTCTCTTGAGTTGACAAACCGAGGATTCCTTATCTGTTTTGAATTAATTCCTACCCCTCCCCCGTGTAAAAGACAAGATAGGGTCTCTGATTTGCGGTATGTGGGGGTAGTATTATGGGATTTTCTGGGTGAATTTGCTAAAATGGGTTTTGCTCCACAACACCCGCTCCAAAAATTTTTTTCGTTTTCAAACACGATTATGACATTTTCACTATCCTCCTTTCCCCTAAAAAACCCTCTTCCCGCAAAACTTTTGACCAAAAAACTATTGAAAAGTTTTAAAATTTTTGTTATAATAATATTAGAGTTAAAAAAAGGAGAATTTTTAATGGAAACAGATTATATAAAAATGGACTACTCTCTTACCACTTGCGAAGAGAGAGTTGAAAAAGTAAAAGAAATCATTGCAAATACTCCTCCTGAACGATTAACTAATTTTTACCTTGAGGCTCTTGGTAAATACATTGTTATGGCAGACCCCACCTTCAAAAAACACTACATTGTTACCGAAAATCACATGGTAACTGTGAATAGGCGGGAAACCTCTTTTGAAGGCTTAGTTAATCACTTTGAGGATAATGAGAATTGCGGCGACGCAATCTACAACATGATAACTAATGATAAAAATATTATTTTTTATCACTATAAAAAAATAACAGAAGAAGAATATGATGAAATACCTGGTTTGCGGCAACTCGTTGAAGATATAAAACAAGTAGAGGCGCAAGCAAAAGCGGCAAAGGGTCAACGTTCACGAATACTTCATAAACAACTTACTCAACTACAAAAAGACCAGTACGTTTTAAGAAGTATGTTCAAACCGCAATCTGTAAACTGTATCAATGTAATAAAATCTTTTTCAAAGATAGATTTTACTGAGCATGTTACTATTGATGCGGACGGCGATGTACAAAGTGATGGTATCATTTCCTTCTATAACCCCAAGCATATCTCCGCACTTCTTTGCAACTATGAAAAACTTTATTTAGGAAATTGGTCAAATGTGCAAGGAGACGTTAAGTGGGTTTTGGAAGATTTAAAGAACCTAGTTTTAGAAACTTTTGCGGAGAATCCTGTGATGTTAGAAATTATCAACTGTAAAGTAAAAGGGTTCACAAATATTGAAATACAAGAGCGATTAAAAACAAAATTCAACACCACTTATTCTGTTGAGCATTTATCTTCTTTATGGCAAAACCGTATCCCTAAATTAATTGCGGAAAAGGCTAAGGAGAATTGGCTCTTATGGCATTATACAGAAGAAGAAAAGGGTTATTGGAAAAAATGCACTCGATGCGGCAAGATAAAATTAGGTACTAATAGATTCTTCTCAAAAAATAAATCAAGTAAAGATGGACTCTATTCTATATGCAAAGACTGCCGCAACAAAGCAAGTGCGGAATCGCGGAAAGGAGTTAAAATTATAAGGTATGGCGGCAATAGCTAAAATTACACCTGTGGAAAACGCCCACCAGTACTGTTCTAAATGCGGGAAGACGATGGCGTTAACACAGTTCTATACTTATAAAGATGGAACTAAATGCGAGCTATGTAAAGCCTGTCTTACAATGCATGTCAATAACTGGCAAGAGGATACATTCTTATGGATACTCGAAAAGTTTGATGTCCCCTATGTAAAATCAGAATGGGATGTGTTGCGGGATAGGGCTTACCAAAAAGACCCATATAAAATGACTGGTATGACGGTTATGGGTAAATATCTTTCCAAGATGCGACTTAAGAATTGGCAAAAGTATGGTTGGAAAGATACAGAGATGCTTCAGAAGAAGGCGGAAGAGGATGCGGCGAACCTCGCAAGCCCGCATGCCAAGAGCGAAGAAGATATCTGTAAAATGAAAGAAGCCTATGAGAATGGCGAAATTAGTGAGGCTCAATTCCTCACATATGAGAAGATGCATGAAGCACCTCCCGTTATGACTCTTGACCCTACAAAGGCAATTGGCGGGCAGGGCGGTCCTCCTAGTCCTTACCCTGTAAATGACCATCCATATGAAGTTGTAGAACTTCCCGATGTAGGTTCAGACTTAACCGAAGAGGATAAGCAATACTTAGCGATGAAATGGGGTATTTACTATACTCCCGCACAATGGGTATCGCTGGAAGAATTATATAAAGAATTTATGGATTCTTTTGATATACAAGGTGCGGCAAGAACCGATACTCTTAAGATGATATGTAAGACCTCGTTAAAAATGAACGAGGCTATTGATAGCGGCGATGTAGATTCATACCAGAAGTTTGCGAAAGTTTACGATGCCCTTATGAAATCAGCTAAGTTTACAGAGGCTCAGAGAAAAGAAGAAAAGACCGGTGAATTTGATTCTGTCGGTCAGTTAGTATATTTTGCGGAGAAGATTGGCGGCAAGATACCCCGCCATGATATTGAAACCACAAAAGATATTATTGATGAAAAGATAGAGAATCTTAAACGATATCAAAGACAGCTAATCTCTCAAGATACTGCTCTTGCTCAACAAATTGAAAATTATATTAAATTACACGAAAGTGCGGAAGAGCGAGAGAAAGAGTTGCAAGAGGTTAGAGCAAAAGGCTTTGATAATATAGAAAATACAAATGAAGACTATATTGAGTATAGTAATTTTATAGAGAATGGAAAAATAGAAGATACACAAACCGTTCAAGAGGCTCTTGAGGAAGGAGATGATAATAACAAATGAGTTTACAAAATTTGTTAGATATGTCTGCTTCACATACTAGCGATTTAAAAAAGGATGAAATCTCTCAAGAACGATTAGAAGCGGTGATGCCAGATTTAAGAAAACTAATTGCTTATTATAGAGAATATCCAGATGTTTTTGTTGATGATATAAAAGGAGATGATTGTCCTTTTAAATTTAGGGACACTCAGAGAATATTTTTGCGGGCATGCATGAGACATAAATATGTCTATGCTACTTTTACTCGAGGTTTTAGTAAATCGTTTTTGGCTATAATGTCTCTTATGCTAAAAGGTATACTTTTCCCTGGCGCTAAACTATTCGTTACTACGGGCGGAAAAGAGCAGGCAGCGTTAATTACTATGTCAAAAGTGGAAGAAATTTGTAAGTTAATTCCCGCACTTGGTCGTGAAATAAATTTTGACAGAGGCGTATCTAAAACATCAAAAGATAACTTAAAGTATGTTTTTAGAAATGGCTCTGTTCTTGATATTCTGGCGGCAAGGGAATCTTCCCGTGGTCAGAGACGTACTGGTGGATTGATAGAAGAGGTTATCCTTGTAGAAGAGAAGTCCCTTAACGAGATTATTATTCCTACAACTAACGTTGATAGGAATTTACCGGATGGAACAACTGATCCTGATGAAGTTATTAACCAATCTCAAGTATATATAACGTCTGCGGGATGGAAAAATTCTTTCGCTTACGATAAACAAATTGAGTTATTAATCGCATCAATTTTTGAACCAGATAAATATTTTGTTTTTGGCGGAGACTATGAATTAGCTATCTTAGAGGGTGCTGTTAAAAAAGATATGGTTAATGAAATGAAATTATCTGGTACTTATAATGAAGCATCTTTTGACCGAGAATATGGTAGCGTTTGGAGCGGAGACCAGGATAATGCATATTTCTCCAGTGCTAGTTTTGATAGACATAGAGTTTTGCTCTTGTCTGAAAAAGAATTTAGTGGAAAATCAAGTAAAAGTGCTTATTATATACTTGGTGTTGATGTAGGTAGAAAAGATTGTAACTCGGAAGTGGCAGTTATAAAAGTAACGCCGCAACCACAAGGAGATTCTATTAAGTCTCTTGTTAATCTCTACTCTTTTGCGGCGACCCACTTTGAGGAACAAGCAATTTATATTAAAAAACTTTATTATCAGTTTAAAGCTAGACGAGTTATTATCGATGCTAACGGACTTGGAGTTGGATTCGTTGACTTTATGACAAAAGCTCAAATCGATCCTATTGATGGTACTGAACTTCCTGCTTTTGGTGTTGAAGGCGGAACTTATGAAGGCGCTGATCAAGATTATAAGCAGTTAAGAATCGAAGGTGCGGAAAAGAACGCTATGTTCTTAATTAAAGCTAATGCACCTATCAATACTGAAGCGCATTCATATGTACAGACTCAGTTAAGCAGCGGTAAGATAAAGTTATTGATAGATGAGCAGACCGCGAAAGCTAAATTGATGCAGACAAAAGTAGGTCAAAATATGACTCCGGATGAGCGTAATGAGTATTTAATGCCATATCAACAGACAAGCATTTTAAAGGAACAAATGTTAAATCTCGTTGAGTCTAATGACGGTGTTAATATAATTCTAAAACAGAATAATAGGGGCATCCCTAAAGATAAATTTTCTGCTTTTGAATATGCGTTATATTATATTAAGGAAGATGAAAATAAAAAGAAGAGACGAAGAACTCATAATATTGCGGATATGATGTTTTTTGGAAGATAAAATAATTTTTGGGCATTTTTTATAAATGCCCAAACCTTATTTTTTACATTATATTAGTTATTAGGAAATATTTTTGGAGAAAAAAGATGAAAGCAAGTCGAGGAGAAATTAAAATCCATGAAATATTAGAGATGGCGGGCTTACCTTTTCAAGAAGAGTATATATTTACAGATTTAGTAAGCAGTAGCGGAAGGCCCTTACGTTTTGACTTTGCCGTTTTTGACGATGACGGCAATATAGACTTCTTAATCGAATATCAGGGTATTCAACATTATGAAGCTAAATCAAAGTTTGGCGGCAAAAAGGGTTTATACCAGCAACAGTATAACGATAAAATGAAAAGGGAATATTGTAAAAGGCATAATTTAACACTGGTAATTATCCCTTATTGGGAAGAACAGTTTATTAATTATGATTATATTATGAAGGCGGCGGGATACTGATGCCGTTAAAATAGATAAGGGAGGTGCAAGATACTTTTGCGTAATAGATTAGCAGACATATATTCAGATTATAGCCAAGTAAGACCTCCGATGGACTTTAATAAAATACAAGTTGGTATTAAAAAATTAGATGATGCAATCATAAATATTGGTAGTTATAAAAAAGCAAATCCAAAATTTGGTGATAAACAATATGTTTTAAAAGCTATCAGTGATGGTAACCTTTCATTGATGAGAGAAATTTCTAATTTTTATTTTAAAACTTGCGGTATTTATGGTCGTATTTTGAGATATATGGCATATATGTATAGATATGATTGGTTTGTAACACCATATATCAATGATAAGAAAATGAAAAGCGAAGATATCATAGAGAAGTTTATTAAATGTCTTAATGTATTAGATGCAGCTTCAGTAAAGAAAATTTTAGGAGAAATTGCATTAAAGGTAATGAGATTTGGAGCTTACTATGGATATAAAGTAGAAAAAGGAAATTCTTATGTTTTACAAGAATTGCCTTTAAATTATTGTAGAAGTCGTTATAAATATGGAACTAAACCTGCGGTTGAGTTTAATATGAAGTATTTTGATGACCAGTATAGTAATGAAGAAATGAGACAGCGTGTAGTTGCCTTATTCCCGAAAGAGTTTAAAAAAGGATATGACTTATATAAAAAGGGCAAATTAAAAGTAGACCCCGGAGATAGTGCGGGATGGTATTTGTTAGACCCTACTATGACAGTTAGATTTACTCTTAATGATGAAGAGTTCCCGCCTTTTATATCAGTTATTCCACTTATTATAGACCTTGACGAAGCTCAAGATTTAAATAAGAAAAAATTAATGCAGAGAATTATGCGACTTATCGTACAGAAATTTCCACTTGATAAAAATGGAGATTTGATTTTCGATATAGATGAAATCCAGCAGATGCATAACAATGCAGTTCAGATGCTTGGAGATGCGATTGGTACTGAAGTTTTAACAACATTTGCGGATGTTGATGTAGAAAGTTTTTCTGAGACAGGAAGTGCTACATCAAGTTCGGATGACCTTAAAACGATTGAAAGACAGCTTTATAACGAAGCCGGTGTGTCATATCTTCAGTTTAATACCGACAGTTCCGCCGCATTAGATCGTTCTATTGAGAATGATGCCGCTACAATGTATAATTTATTACTACAATTTGAAGAATTTTTAAATGAATTAGTAGTAAATTTAAATAAAAGTAAAAAGATACAATTTAGAGTTCAATTATTAAGTACAACAATATATAATTATAAAGAACTTTCTAAAATGTATAAGGAACAGATGCAAATTGGATTCTCTAAGATGCTTCCTGCTGTTGCTCTTGGTGAATCACAGAGCAGTATATTGTCAAATGCTTATTTTGAAAACGATATACTTGATCTTATTAATGTATTTATTCCTCCGCTTATGTCTTCTGTTATGAATGGTGATACAATAAGCCAGGTTACTAATAAAAGCGGAAATAAGGAGGAAAGTGGTGCGGGTCGACCTACCAATGAAGAAAAGGGCGAAATGGTATCGGAAAAAACGATAGCAAATAAAGAATCAATGTAATGGGAGGATGTTATGCCAGCAAAATTAAGCGTTGCTACTATTGACGCTCCCGAGTTCATTCACATTACTTCAATAAGTCCAACGATTGCAAAGTGTGAAATAAAAGTTTTATACGTCGGAGGAAATAGAAACGGAAGTTTCATATCAAAAGAGGTTGCGTCTGAAATGGCGCAAACTCTTCCAGGCGTACCTATTGTCGGACATTATATTGAAAACAAAGAAGATTTTGGAGACCATGGAGAGCAGATTATTATTGATGATGAAGGAGTTAAGTTTAATACTTTAACAGTACCTTATGGTTTTGTTGCTCCTGATGCTAGAATATGGTTCCAGAAATTTCAAGAAACTGATGAGTTTGGGAATGTTACTATTAGAGATTACTTAATGACAGAGGGTTATCTGTGGGTTAAGCAATACGAAGAATGTAAAAGAATCCTTGAAGATGGAAATTATCAATCAATGGAACTTGATGAAGAAAGTTTACAAGGATATTGGTCAACTGACACTAATAAAGGTGTTGAATTTTTCATTATAAATGACGCAATCTTTTCGAAACTTTGCATTTTAGGTGAAGATGTAGAACCTTGTTTTGAAGGTGCTACTATTACTGCACCAGAAGTTAGTTCAAAGTTCACAAAAGATGAAACTTTTAATAGAACTTTATTCTCTATGATGAAGGAATTAAAAGAAACAATAGAAACACCGAAAGGAGAAGTACAGATGCCTACCAATGAAAATATGACAGAAGAAGTTGCTCCTACAGTTCAAGAAAATTTTTCAGAAAATTCGGACAAAACTCTTGAAATTAATGAAGAGAAAATTGAAAATACTGTAGAGAATACTTTTGAAAATGCTGAAAGTACACTTGAAGCTAATTCGGAGGAAGTATCTACTGCTGAGGAACCTGTTGCTCAGGCTAGTGAAGAAGTTGCTCCAGAGGCAGAATTTTCTGCTACTGAGGAAGCTGCTACACCTGTTGCAGAAGAACCCGTTGCTACACCTGCTGAAGAGGTAGCTCCAGAAGCTCCTGCCGCTGCTGAGTTCGCTAAGGACGAAGATGAAAAGCCTGATGACGATAAGTCTGATGATAAGAAAGATGCTAACAAAGAAGAAGAAGAAAAATACTCTCTTTTAGAATCAGAGTATAACACATTAAAGAATCAGTACGCTGAGTTAGAAGCTAAATATAACGAGTTAGTTGCATTTAAAGCTGATGTAGATAGGAAAGAAAAAGATAACTTAATCAATTCATTCTCTATGTTAACAGATGCAGATAAAGCTGATGTAATTCAGAATATTGATAAATATAGCTTAAACGAAATAGAATCTAAACTTTCTATTCTGTTTGCTAGAAAACAAATGAAGGCTACAGAAGAAGTTGTTGAAGAAAAAGCAGTCAACAATGAGCCTATTATCTTTACTGCGGCAGATGACCTTTCAGCTATGCCGGAATGGGTTAAAGCAGTTAAAGAAGTTGAAAAGAATTTATAAGTTTTTAAATTTACAAAGGAGGATACAGAAATGCCAGGATTTGCTAAAGCAAATACTAGAATCGGTTTCGCTCAGGTTGAGCCTAATCATCTTGCAGGTATCGTTGAGGGTAAAATCCTTGCTCAGTTACCTGTTGATACAGCTACAATGGGCGACGTAATCGAGAATGGTAGATTCGCAAAATATGATTATGCTAATGGAAAAGTAAATCTTACCGGAGCCGGTGAGTGGATGCTTATTTATAACGAGGAAGACCTCCCCGATGAAAGAAAGCAGAATCATAAAGATTTCGCTATGGTAAAGAGTAACTACATTGGTGGTGAAATTTATCCTAGACTTATTTCAACAGAAGTTGGAGATATTTTCACAACAAACGCTATTGATGAGGATGCTTTTGTAGTAACTGATATCAATGCAATTAAGGATAGCACAGAAGCAGCAGCCGTAATGCCTGTAGTTACAACATCGCTTTATATTGCAGCTAATGGTTATCTTACAGCAACACAGCCTGCATCCTATGATGGTCCTGTGTTCCAGGTAGTTAAAGTTTATACACTTGCTGACAGTCAGCCAGCAGTAAAATTAATGAGAATTAAGTAAGGAGGAAAAGATAAATGTTAGATAGAGCACAACTTATCGAATTAGCTAAAGCTAATGCTAAAGCATCTTTAAATCCTGCTAAGAAGTTCTCTTTCCAGGGTAGTGACCTTTCTGCAGAGGCTATTAGAACTACATTTAATAAAGAACTTAATGAACTTGGTAAGACCGCCGCAGATTACAGAAACAACAAGAACCTTATTTTCGAACTTATCGAAGTAGGTCTTACAGAAGTTGTTCCTGTTAAAGTTCTTCAGGCATACGGCGTATTTGCTGATGTTCAGACATATGGTAACAATGATAAGCCTGTATTCAAGGTAAGAATTTCAGAGGCTTCAAAGAAGAGAGCAAAGCAGTTCATCACAAAGGTTGGTCTTGCTGGTAGATATGAAACATTCAAACTCGATGGTTATGAAATCGAAGTTCCTGTTTCAGCTATCGGTGGTGCTGCTAGAATTGAGTGGGAAGAGCTCTTATCTGGTAGATATACTCTTGACGAGTATTATCAGATCGTTCTTGAAGGTATTGACGAGGCTATCTACAAGGAAATCGCTAATGCTCTTGCAGCAGCTGTAACAGATATTTCTACAGGTAGACCTGCTAACTATCATACAGATACAACTTTCGACGAAAAAGAAATGGATAGACTTATCCAGACAGCAGATGTTTATGGTAAATCTACTATTTACTGTACATATGAATTTGCTACAACAATGCTTCCTACAACAGCTTGGGCTATGTCTACTGTTGGTGCAGCTCCTACTACAGCAGTCAGCACAGACAGATGGTCTAACGAGATGAAGAATGAGTATTGGGCAAATGGTACATTTGCTTCATACAAGGGACATAATGTTATTATTCTTCCTCAGTCATTCGAAGATGATACAAACAGAGTAAAGGTTATCAATCCTGCTTTTGCTTATATTATTCCTACAGGTTCAGAGAAGCCTATTAAGATTGCGTTCCAGGGAACAGCTCAGGTTAAGTCTTTCGAGAACCGTGATTGGTCTGAAGAAATCCAGACATATCAGAAGGTTGGTGTTGCAGCATACCTTGTAAATCCTGGTATCTGTGTATACGAAAACACATCACTTAGCGTTATTAACCAGTAATTAAAAATTAATAAGGGGGAGTAAGAATTTTACTCCCCCATTTTAATTATTTAACAAGAGATAAAAGGAGAAAATCAAATATGGATAACAATAAAATGATTAAAGTAACAAATATATCAGTTGGTTCTTTAGGATATACTCTTCCGGAACTTCACATTAAAAGACATTTTACTCCGAAAGAGACTAAGGAAATTTCGTTTGGTGAGTTATTTGCTTTATATAACTCAGAAGGCGGAAGGGCGCTGATTTTAAATAAACTTGCTGTAAAAGATAAAGCAGCTATTGAAGAATTGGGTTTTGATGTAGAAAGAGAATATTTCTATACAGAAGATCAGGTAAAAGATATTCTTGTAAATGGCTCTCAAGCCGCTTTTCTTGATTTACTTGACTTTGCACCAGAAGGTATTCTCGATATTGTAAAAAGTCTCGCAGTATCTCTTCCCCTTAATGACGTTGCAAAAAGAGATGCTATTTTTGAGAAACTTAATTTTAATGTTACCAAAGCAATAGAGATACAGAACACAAGATTTGATGATGGTTCTGAAGATACTTCTGCAAAACAGTCTGAAAAAGTTAGACGAGTTGCGGATGACGCTACTAGTAACACTGCCGATGCTCCTAAAAGGAGAGTCGTAAGACGAGAAGAATAATTAAACGTGAAGGAGAGTGAAAGATGAGTGCAAATAAAACTACACCTTTCACTACCATTTATGATAGTTTTTTTGAAAGAGTAACTGAGGAAATGTACATGGAGATGGAGGAATCTGACGTTTATAAAGACTTACAGGGTATCCTTTTAAACGCTATGCACTTTTTCGAATTTCCTAGGTTTGATATAACGGACTATGAAATTGGTTACTATGATTCTCTTGGTATCTATAACGGATATGAAAGTAATTATACAGATGCACCACTTTCCGGATGGAGAGATGGTGCATTTAATAGTTCTTTAACACAGGAGGAAATAAATATACTATCATTAGCAATGGTTATTGAATGGTTTAATCGTCAGTTAGCAATAACTGAAAATACCAAAATGCGTTATACCGGAGCTGATTTTAAAATGACCTCTCAAGCTAATCATATGGCTAAGTTACAAGTTATGATACGAGAGTTTTCGCGGCAATGCTTTCACTTACAGAGAGTATATAAACGAAGAATTAATGTTAATGGAGAAATTCGCTCAACGGCTAATTTAATAATGACTAAGCCTTCATATGGGTTAAATATAACCTAAAAGGAGGTAGTAAAATGACATTAAAATATGGTATTCAGATTAATGATAGTGAAATTGAGAGTAATTTCATTAGAATTAGCAATAGGATTTTTAAATTGCTACCCGATAGAGAAGAAGGGAAAGATTGGCAATCATCCTTACATAATTTAATTATAGAGATTGGCGGGATGGACAGTTTATTTAACGGTCAGATAGACTTATTCCGACTCTTAAGTAGGTTAGAATCTTTAACACTTTTAACCGAAAAGGATGATTTTTTAGATTATAGGAAAGGCATTTTTGAGTGCCTTAGCCTGTTAGAGAAGGCAAAGGAATGTCTTTAGAATTAATGAAGGCCCGCATGAACGCTATCGGCGGTCCTACAAATGATGACCGTATAGTTAAAGGTAAGTTACAGTCTTTAAGGAGTGCTAAAAAAAATAGCTACCAAGCGGAATGGATTACCTTTAAGGATGAAAAATGGCGATGTTTAATCAATCCAATAAAGTTATCTACGGATTATGATCAAAAGGAAATTTCGATAGAGTTTGAATCTGGTATGAAACCTGGAGAGGTTTTTTATTGGGATAGAACTCAAACTTATTGGATGGTTATAGATAGGAGATATACAGAAGAAGCTTATTTCAGAGGCGAAATAAGACGTTGTGATTATGAGATACAGGCAAAAGAAAATAAGTATCGTATTTGGTTGCGGGGACCGGTTGAAACAGATTTAATTTGGAAACAAAAACATAACATAGAGTATAATGAAATGAATTATTCTTTAATGTTTTATATTATTAAAAATGAAGAAACTAATGAGTTCTTCAAAAGGCACCAAATAGTAAAATTTGATAATCATAACTGGCGGGTTGCGGCTGTCGATAGATATACGCAACCTGATATTATAGAAGTATATCTGGAAGAATATTTTGATAATGAAATGCAGGATGCCCAAACTGAAACTGAAATAATAGAACCTGACACAACTGTACCTTATATTGATGGACCGTTACAGGTTTATCCTTATGATACAGATTTATCTTATTCAATACAGAATACTGATATGACTGGTACATGGTCAGTATCTAACGGTAAGGCGAAGATAACGGCCGCCGCACAAGCTACTTGTTCTATTGATATTGTAACTGGTAGGTCAGGAGACTTTGTTATAAAATATTCTGATGGTGATAATGTTATTGCTGAATTGCCTATTGTAATAAAATCGCTATAATCAAGGAGATTTACAAGGAGGCTTTTTATGAGAATAGCAAAAAACAATGGTTATATTGGTAATTATAATTCATCATTTCTCTCTTGTGAAAAAGATTTAGAGGAGATTATTAAACGCTTATTTGTAGATAATCAGCCTTGTAGTGATGAATTAAAAAGATTACTTGTTATAAATACTAAAGATTGCTTAGATAACAGAACTAATCCGGAGTATAATAAGAAGGTAAGGGAAACTACAGTTGGAAAACTGATAGAAGAAGGATATGTAAGATATACTCCTAAACTTGCTAGGGGTGAAAATCAAGAGAGTCAAACTTATATTATTATCACTTTTGATAATTTCGCCCCTAATAATAGTAATGAATATTATAGAGATTGTACTGTTATGATTGATATATTATGCCATCCAGATAATTGGGATATAGGAAACTATAAAATCAGACCTTTAAAGATTGCCGGTTATATAGATGCAATTTTAAATGGGGCAAGATTATCTGGTATTGGAACATTTAATTTTATCAGTTGTAACGAATTGGTTATTGATGAAGATTTATGCGGCTATTGTTTATTATATAGTGCCGTTCATGGAGTTGATGACGCTTTACCTGTTGAGGAAGAATAAATGGAAAATAAATTATTATTTTTTACAAATAATGATATACCGTTTACTTCTGCTAAAATAGTAATACATAATCCAACTATAAAAGAAATTGGATTAATAGGTGAAACAACTTTTAGAATAGCTGTTCATTTAATCTTATATATTCCAAAAATTATAAGGAAATCTCAGGACAATTCTGGTTTATCGAATAAGAGTGATTTTGAGATATTTATAGCAATAGTAAATAATAAAGACCAACAAGAAGTTAATGCAAGACAAAACTTTATGTCTTTATTATTTTTACTATTTCCAAACTTTGAAATAAAAATTCGTGAGAGAGATATACAGTTAGTTAAAGCGGAAGAGGGGATAGTATCTTTTATAGATGATACTAATTTTTTTGAGTTTCAACAGATTCTTTCTAAAATGTTCCCTGGTACCGATTCTGATAAGAATGTATATATTCCTGCGGATAGCCGAGCACAAGCCATAGCGAATAAATTAATGGAAGGTAAAAACAAAAAGAATAAGGAACTTGAAAATGAAAAAGATATTAGTGTATATAAAAGGTATGCATCTATATTAAGTATTGGTTTACAGATGGATTTAAACACTATTTTAAATTATACTGTTGAACAAATAGAAACTCAATTTCAAAGATATATTCTTAAAGTTAAATGGGATGCTCATTATGCTGCACAACTTGCAGGTGCTACTGGTTTAGACGAGGCAGAAGATTGGATGTCAGAAGTATAACGGTAACAAAAATGTACCGTTTACATAATTAATGCATACTAAAAAAGGAGGAAAACATATATGCAAGGACGTTTTGGTGTTCGTGAAATTTGTAATGTTACTTTCAAAGCTCTTAGTAACGGTACAAAGATAGGAAGCAAAACATTTAAAGCTGGACAGCCCGTTTTTGTCATAGATACAGCTACAACTTCTAATATGGAGCAGGCTACAACAGTAGTTTATGCACAGGGTGGTCGTGGTTATAACCGTCTCATCTCTTGGGAAGGTGAAAAAACAATGACTTTCACTGTTACTGATGCTCTTATGAGTCCTATGGGTATGGCAGTTCTTTCTGGTGCAGGTCTTATTGATGCTACACCTTCTAAGATTGCACATATTCATGTATCTTATGATGTAAATATTGATAACTCTGGCAAGGGTAAAATTACTCTTGATGAATTAAATAGTGAACTTGGTCTTACAGCTACAACACTTTACTACTGCTCTGATATACCGATGTTCGGTATGAAGACAAACTCTTCAGGTTCAGTTACAGATTACATTGAAGATAGCGATATTACTGTAACAGGTGCTGCTGGTGATGAAGATTATCTGCTTGAAATCACAGCTGCTAATCCTTTAGAGTTCACAATAGCAAATACAACAGCAGGCTTTTCTGCTAAGGTAGATTTCTATATCGCATTTAAGGAAGGCGTACAGACAATTAACATTCTTCCTAGTTCATTTGGTGGATTCTTCTACGTTGAAGCAGATACACTTTTCAGAGATGAAGCTACAGGTAAGGATCTTGCTGCATCAATTATCTTCCCTAAAGTAAAGGTACAGTCAGCATTTACATTCACAATGGCTGCATCTGGTGATCCTTCTACTTTCGACTTCGTAATGGATGCTATGCCTGCTTACACAATGTTCGACAGAAGTAAGAAGACAGTTTGTGATATCCAGATTGTTACAGGTGGTGATATCAACGATACAGAGTTCCATACTCATATTGATGCTGATACTCACTCTAGTGAGCCTGTAGTTACTCCTACAGTTACTCTTCGTGAGCTTACAGCAGGTACAGGCGTTGTAACAGGTTCTTATACAGTAACAGGTTCTACTGATACACCTACAATTACTGCAGTTTCTGATTCTACAAATCTCGATGTTGAGATGCTTGCTGGTAACACATTCTCAGTTAATGTTAATGCTCTTTCATCAGGTGATGAAGTTACAGTTACAGCTACTCTTGGTACTGCTACAGATAGTAAGTCAATTACACTTGCTTAATCTGATTAAGATTATAAATAAGGGGTTCTTTATGAACCCCTTATTTTTTTTTACATAAAACTTGCGGGAAGGGGTGTAATTAATGCATTCATATTGGGAAGGGCAATATTACAGATGGCATCCTACAAATGAAAATGACCGAATACATTCAAATCAGGTGTATAAAAACTTACATGATGCTATTTGGAAAAAATATCAAGGAAAAATTAAATTAGAACAAGATATTGAAGATGCTAAATTACTTGAAGATTTTTTTTATGGAATAAAATTAAGAATGGCGGATAGAAAGAAAAATTTTAAGCTATGGTCTCCTCAAAGTTATTTTAATGATGCTAAAGGAGGAAAGTATTTTAAAACATTATTAGAAGATAAATTTTATTCAAATTTAATTGAAGAGATAGGGCAAAATTCAGCTATTAAGCCAGATTTCTTTTATCATCTCCGTCAACCAGGAGAAGCTAAAGGAGTGGGAGGATTCTTGTTTGAGGAAGGTTTTGCTCAAGTTATAGCAAAATCTTTAAATTTAGCAATTCAAAATCAAAAAGTTATAAAAATGGGTGAGAGGGAAATTTCTACAAATTATAAATTTTCTAAAAATAATTTTATGACTGGTACTGTGTTAGCAGGTATAAAAGGTGGTAATGCTAATGGTACTTACGAAGTTACTAATGATGAGTTTAAAGGATTAATGGGTCTTATAACTAAAGATGGACAAACTGAACTTCAAAAGATTCTTCTTGGATCAATTATTAAAGATCAAGAAAAAGAAAAAGAAAATGATAATAGTAATAGTAAATTAACCGGTAAAAGTCAAAAAGTAGATATTCAAAGACAGCAAGGAGAAATAGAGATAAGAGGAACAACACTTGTAGATAAGGCTTTAAAATTAATTTATACTAAAAATTTTTCTCTTAAACAATATGCTTCACCAAATAATAGTGTAACTATAGATAATACTGTGCCTTTTAGAGCTATTATGAGTCCAATTACGTCGTTGGAAGGTGTAGATAGAATAGAAGCTTTAAAAATTTATTCACAAGGAATACACGCAAAACCAAATAATGTACCCACGGTAATAGGTTATATGAATAAAATAAAAATGATATATGGATATAGTGGATTTGGACAGATGCAAATACAGAGTACAAGAAAAGGAAATATATTAACCGATATTAATGAAACTGCCGATTTTCTTGTAATAAATGATCCACAAAGTACCGATATCCAAGTTCATAGTATAAGACAAATTTTAGCAGACTATCTAAAAACAGCACCTTTTGAAGAACATAAATTAAAATTAGGTATTCATTATTCTAGAGAAGGCTATAAGCAAAGAGGTAAAGAGATTGTAACTTAAATCTTGACAAAATAGAAAAATTTTGTTATAATTATATTAGGAAATAAAAGGAGGTACTTCTATGAAGTATAGTATAAATAATGCAATTCCTAACGATAAAGAAATAGAGGTTGGGAAACTTAAAATTAAGGTAAAACAATTTTTATCAACAGAAGAAAAAAAGAATCTGCTTGAGATGGTAATGCAGAAGGCGGATGGCGGTACTGTGATGACTGACCTTATTACCAGTGCTGTTTTTGAAGTATACTTAATATTAAAGTATACTGATTTAGAGATCTCTGATGAGGATAAGGCAGATATCCTTGCTTTATACGACTCGTTAGAAAAAGATGGTATTATTAAAGCAGTAATTGATGCCATGCCCGCAAAAGATTATTCGGACTTACTTGAATTACTTTCTAGTATGGTTGATGACTATACCGTTTACCGCAATTCCGCAAGAGGATTTATTGATAAATTCCTTGCTTTTGCGCCTGATGCTACAGATAAATTTAATAAAGCCTTAGAATCTCTTGATTTAGACAAAATGGAAAATGTTGTTTCAATAGCCAAGAGTTCTGGTCTTAAATAAAATAGGGTAAAATGATTTAATCTATAGACCTCGTTATTTACATTAAATAACGAGGTCTATTTTTTGTTTTTAGACCAAAAGAGATTATAAGGAGGTTGAAGATGGCTAATAATAATAATATGGTTTTTACTCTGGGTATTAAAACTCAAGTCGATATGTCCGGATTAAATGCCTTAAAAAAATCTTTAAAAGATTTAGGTTCTGTTGATACGGACTTTCTTCAAGGTTTTTCTGCCGAGCAAGTTGAAAAAGTAACTTCATCGGTTAGAGTTCTTGAAAATGCCTTAGACTCTGCCTTTGATATAAATTTAAATGGTATAAATTTCAATACTTTCCAAAAGAGTATTGAAAAAAGTGGGATGAGTTTAAATCAAATTAGAGCTAATCTTGCCACGTTAGGACCTGAAGGTACTACTGCTTTTGCAAGAGTTACTTCGCAAGTATATCAATTAAATACGGCTGTTCAATATACAAATAAATTTACCGAGAAATTATTTAGTAGTTTTAAAAATACTATAATGTATACAGGCTTTAACGCTATGTTAAATACCGCTACTAAGACAGTTTCTCAGGCTATGGGATATATTAAAGACTTAGACAGGTCTTTAAATGATATTCGTATCGTTACGCAGAAGTCTGCGGAAGATATGAAAGAGTTTGCGGTGCAGGCAAATAATGCAGCACAGGCATTAGGTACAACTACTACCGATTATACTGATGCTTCTCTTATTTACTACCAGCAAGGTTTGGACGATGAGCAGGTTGCGGAAAGAACTAACGTTACTATTAAAATGGCTAACGCTTTAGGAACTTCCGCAGATGAAGTTTCTGAATACATGACTGCTATTTGGAATAACTTCGATGATGGTACTAAGTCACTTGAGTCTTTTGGTGATACCATTACCGCTCTTGGTGCGGCAACCGCATCTTCTTCTGAGGAAATTGCTCAAGGTCTCGAAAAGTTCGCGGCAGTTTCTGACACAGTTGGTTTAAGTTACGAATATGCTACGACTGCTCTTGCTACAGTAGTATCTGAAACTCGTCAGTCCGCAGATATCGTAGGTACAGCTTTTAAGACATTGTTTGCTCGTATCCAGGATCTTGAGTTAGGAGATACTCTTGAAGATGGCACTACATTAGGTAAATATTCTCAGGCATTAGAGGCTGTTGGAATTAACATCAAAGATGCCAATGGAAATCTTAAAGATATGGATGATATCCTTGATGAGATGGGTTCTAAATGGCAAAGTTTAAGTGCTGATACTCAGGTAGCTTTAGCACAGACTGTTGCCGGTACAAGACAGTATACTCAATTAGTTGCTTTAATGAGTAACTGGGATAAATTCCAGACTAACTTAAAGACTGCAGCAACGGCAGAAGGAACACTTACTAAACAGAATGAAATCTATATGGACTCAATGCAGGCTCATTTAAATAAGTTAAGAGCTGCATCTGAAGATTTATATTCTAGTTTATTTGATGATAAAGATATTAAGAATTTTTATGATTTATTAACTAACCTTATTAAGGGTGTTGACCATTTAGTTGAATCTTTTGGCGGACTCGCTGGTATAGTCCCTGCAGCATTATCTCTTGGTGCCGGTGCTACTACTGGACCTTTATCAACGTTTTTTAGCCAAAATGCTATGAATGATGCTAACCAGAAAATGCTTAAGGCAGAAGAGGAGAGTAAACTCCAAAGTCTTAGAGATTCTGTGGGTAGTTATGACCCCTCTGATGATGGACTTGTTAGTAGAGGTTTAGCAGAACAAGAAGAATTTTATCGTAGAATTTATGAGAATGTATCTCTCTTAACAAAAGAAGAAAGAGAACATTTTAATGAGTTATCTCAAGCCGGAACTAAATTATTAGAGAATAAAAGCATTGTAGAATCAATGCAAAAAGAATATGGAGAACTGCTTAATGGTGTTAAAAAAGCAGACTTTAAAAATTTCGATAAGTTAGAAGAAACACAAAATAGATTAGTAAAAGGTGCGGCTGAATTACAATATGATTGGAAACAATTGAGTGATTTAGTTGAAAAGACATTTGCAGATGAAGATTTTTTACCAGACGCAAACCTTACAGATATTCTTTTTAAAGGTTCAGATAAGTTTGGAGGTAGTATTAGTCAGGATCATCTTAATAAATTATTTAAAAGAGGTGACGCTTTTAGTATAGATGAAACTACTGGTATTAAAATGGTCGATCATCAAAAAGCTTTAGCAATTATTCAACAGGAAATTGAAAAAGCTGAGCAACTTAGACAGGCTATAAATGGCGTTACGGGAGCTCAAAAATCTGTGACTGCAGCTCAGGAAACTTTTGCGAAGGCGTTAGATGATAGAGCCGCTACAAAATATTGGCTGGACGTCGGTGCTGGTATAGGTAAAGCAGCTACAGGTCTTATTGGTATTAGTAAAATTGGTCAGATTTGGAGTAATAATGATTTAGATATAGGACAAAAATTACTTCAAACTATGACTAATATGGTTTTTTATTTTCCTATCGTTAGTTCGGGATGGAAGAAAATAGCAGGCGCATTTAAAGATGCAGCTGATGAAGAAGCTGAGCGTCTTAGAAAACTTCAAGAACAAAAAGAACAAGAAAATAATGATATACGAATAACTTTAGAAGTTATAGAAGAAAATAAAAAAGCAATAGATGATTTAACAAAGAAATACGAAGAATTAGAAGAGGCTAAAAAAGCAGCAGAAGAGGCTGGCGATAAAAAAGAAGTTAATAGGATAAATAGAGAGCAGAAAAAAGTACAAAAAGATAAAGATAAAACTCAAAAAACAAATGACAATGAGCAGAAAAAATTAGACGAATTAAGAGACGAAAATGGTATTACCGAAATTATAAAGAGTATTGAAGATTTAAAAGATCCTCAAAAGACTCTTTTTAAAGGATTTGAAATTCTTACTAAAAAGGGTATCGGAGGTTTAAAAGATGCTATCGTTAAGAAAGGTGGAGGTCTTTTAAAAGCTATTAAAGAAGTGTATACTGGTCTTGGTGCATTAGGACCTGTTGCTGCGATAGCTGGAGTCGCTATTGTTGGTGTAAAAGCAGCCCTTGCAGTTTATAACAATACCCTTGAAAAGAATGCTAAGAATGCTGAAGAAGCTGCTAGGAAAGATGCGGAACTTGCTGAGAAGAAAAAAGAAGAATATGAGAATATTAAAAATCTTAAGCAAGCATATGATGAACTTAACGAATCAGAAGATGTTAGATCAATTACAGATTTAAGAAATGAAACTTACAAGTTATGTTTACAATATGGTGAAGAAGAACTCGCAGTAAAATCACTTTCCGCAAGTTATGATGAATTAAATTCTATTATTGAAGATAATCTTGGTTTAAGAAGTGAAGAATATAAAAATTCTACTCAAAAAGCTATTGAAAGTCAGAAAAAGAGTATTGAAAATGCAATGTTAGCTTATGCTGGCGCAGAACATGGTAAAACTCAGTTCTTTTCTGCTGAAGGTGATAATATTGCATTAACAAGTGGTATAGGAATTGATTTTGGTGAAAGCGATTATATAAAGCAATTAAATCAATATGCTAGTCAATATGGATTAGAAGATTTAATTACTGGAGGAATCCTTGGAGGAGATTATCTTAATCAAGAAGTCTTTGCTGAGTTATTAGCAAAAGATGCCCAAGGATTTAAAGATTTAATAAATTCATCTTCTAATGATGTAGCATTAGAGCTGAATGAATATATTGATATGTTAGGTGATAAAGTTGATGCATTAACAACTTTATCTACTGAAGCAATAACCGCAATAAAAGAATCTATTTCAAATACCCTTACGAGTGCAGATGTTGCATCTACAAATTTTCTGGCTACTCGAAAAGATATAATAAGTGAATTAATAAATTCTGGTTTAAAACAAGATGAAGCAGAGGATGAAGCCAATAAGATACTTTCACAGTTTTCTGGGGAAGGGCTTAAAAATATTCAGGCTTATAATCTTGCGGAAGCTATTTTTGGAGATCCCGAAGGTTATTTCGAGGAGTTTGCAGAACATACCCAGGCTGAATTAGTATTTTTAGCTAGATTCCAGAATTATTTTAAGACAACTGGTAAAGATATTGATGAATTCTTAGAGAAATATGGTAATCTTGCTAATTTAGTTTCTGATTCTGAATTTGCTATGACCATACCTGCCACACTCGCAGCTGCCAATGGTAAAGGTAAATTTGAAGAAGATGAAATAAATGCTTTATTCCCTGATGGAAGACCTGAGATTAAACTTAAAACTGGTTTAATCATGGATCGTGAAACCTTTGAAAATAGCGATTTCGAAACTCAAACAAGAGTAGCAAGTCAAGCTTTACTTGAAGGTTTAATTGATACTAGTAAAAATGCGGAAGCTACTAAACAAGCTATTGCTGAGTTAAAGGGTGAATTAGAAACTTTACCTACTTCAATAAAATTTGGTGATATGTTCGATATTGATGAAAGCAATATCGAAACGTTTAGACAGGCTGCTAATATAGCCGAAGATTTATTTGAAGAAAAATATTCTACAATAGATTTTTCTCAGTTAACTGATGATCAACTTAATGCCATTGAAGAATTAATAACCAGTGAAGAAATTAGTGCAGAAAAATATGAAGAAGTTTTACGCGCTATTGGAAATGATGAAATTGCAGATGCATTAGCAAAAGCGCAAGAACAAATAAAAGAAGCTCAAGCTACAGTTGATTATGAGGATCTTAATGGTAATGAGACTCTTCAAAAAGCAGCAAATGAGAATTTAGAAAAAGCTAAACAAAATTATAGTGAACTTACTGAACAAATAAATTCTTATTTAGCATCTCAAGGAGCTGTTGAAAAATATAACCGTCAAGTAATCAATACTACAAATGAGCTTCAAGCCGAGATGGAGGCTCTACAAGCTGGTATTATAGATGCGGCTGCCGCAGATGAAGAAATTGAAAAGCAATATAAAAATATTGGTGCTGTTATTGACACGTTACAATCTCAATATTCATCTTTACAAAGTGTTGTTGAAGATTATAATGATAATGGTAAGCTTTCAATAGATAGTATTCAACAGTTAGTTGAAATGGATAATGCTTTTGTGGCTAGTCTTGAACTTGAAAATGGTCAGTTAAAGATTAATAATGAAGCATATTCATCTTTAATGGATGTTCAGATGGCTTATATGAGGCAGCAAGTAATGGCTGACCTTATAACAGATCTCCATAGGCTTACAGAAGAGAATGCTACTGAAGCTACTGAAAAATATAATAGCACATATTCTGAACTTGGTGATACCGTTTTACAGACTGCTAATAAGGTTGCGGCAGGTACAGAATTGCTTGAGCAGTTTAGTAAAGATGCTTATAGATTAGCCGGATTAAGTGCTTCAGATTTTGGTGTTAATACTGAAGCTGCTGAAGAAGCCATCCAAGCCGCATACAATAAACTGCGTTTAATGGGTTCCATTGATTATTTCGAAGGAACTGGTAGCGGAAGTGGTAGTAATAAGACAAAAGATAAAGAAGAAAAAGATTTCGATGATGAGTATGATCGTTATTGGGATATTAATAATGCCATTGAGAAAGTTACTCATGCATTATCAAAACTCGATAAGGAACAGGAAAAATTATCTCGTACAGAATTAATTTCTTCTCTGAAGGCGGAAAATGAGTTACTTGAAATACAGGCTCAGAAATACAATGACCTTGCCGCAGAACAGCATAAGGAAGCCGCAGAGTTAAGAGAACAGCTTGAAGGTTATGGAATTATTTTTGATAGTGAAGGACAGATACAGAATTATCTTGCTCAAACTAAAGCTTCTCTTGAACAGTATAATCAGGTAGTTGCAGATTATAATGCTGGTAATATATCTGATGAAAGTTTTGAGGCTTACGAGAAAGACTACAATACTTTCAAAGAGGTTCTTGATAAATATGACGAGTTATTCTATAATAAAATGGTGGATACTCAAGATAAACTTGATGATATTACCCGTCAGATTAAAGAGAATAACTTAACCGGCTGGGAAACAGAATTAACTCTTAAACTTGATACTCATCAAGCAGATAGAGATTGGAATGACTTTATCGGAAAGATAGAAGATAACTTTAAGTCAAGATGGACTGATTTCGGTACTCAGTTTAGAACTGCTGTATTTGATGCCAATTCTCTTGGCGGAGAAGGCGGAACTATTGATGATGAACTTAAAGCAGCTAAAGAAGTTATGGCGGAAATCGATAAGATGGAAGCCGGCGGAGATAGCTCTATGTTCGAGTCAATATCTCAGGCTCAGGATAAGTTAAAGGAATTACAAGATCAGCTTGTAGATGATGCAGGAGCATTATTTGACTTATATCAGAATGGTTGGGATAATTACAATTCTGCTATTGATGAAGTTATTGATAAATTTGGAGAAGTTCAAAATAGTATTGAGGCTATCAACGCAGACTTAAATCATCAATCAAAGATTATAGAGTTGCTTTATGGTCAACAGGCTTATGATTTCCTTGATAGCTTATATAACGCTCAGTCAAAGAATTATCTTACACAGTTAGCTTCTTTAAGAGACCAGAATGCTTTCTATCAGAGTCAGTATGAAAAGGCTGCCGCAGAGTACGGCGTAGATTCTGATGCTGCTCAGAAGTTTAAAAAGGCATGGGACGATGCTATAAAAGACCTTCATGCCGCAGAAGAGGCTTATTTAGAGAATCTTGCTAAGAGTTATTCTAATACAGTGGCTAAGGCATTTAGTGATGCTGAGAAGAAACTGATGAAAGGTTCAAGTTATAACTTCGTATCTGAACAGTGGAATCTTGCGAAAGAAGCCGCTGATGGAGTTTACGATGACCAGGAAAAGATTTATCAGTTAGAAAAGTTAAGTCTCAAGTACCAGGAGGCTATTGATAAAGCATCAACTACTAAGTCTCAGCAAAAGTTACAGGATTTATACGAGAGTCAGGTTAAATCTTTAGAGGATAGAACTACTCTTACTGAATACGATATCACTCTTGCTGAAAAGAGATTAGCTGTTGCACAGGCAGAGGCAGATCTTGAGGATGCCCGCAATAATAAAAATGCTCTTAAAGTAACAAGAGATACTGCAGGAAACTGGAGTTATCAATATGTTGCGGATGAGGGTGATTTAGACGACAAACAGCAAGCTCTTTTAGATGCTCAATATGAAGCTTATGAATATGTAAAGCAAAATGTTTCTGATTTGAAAGAAGAAATGATAAAGCTTGCAGAGGATTGGTCTACTACTATTGCAGACCTTGAAGCTAAAATGATTGGCGCTACCGAAGAAGAAAAAGCACAGTATCAGATGATGATTGATTGGTATAATGATTATTATGCTACTCAAATGAACACTAAAGCAGATGAATTAAAAGCTCATGAAGTAAATCTTGCGGAAGAGACAAATGCTTTACTTGCTACTGAGTACATGGTAAATACAGATAACTACAATCTTATGATTGATAGTCAGAAACGTGCTATTGATGAAATGGCTAAGTTTGCTATTGAAAGTGCTACTGATGTATATAATTCTGCGGGAGAGGCTTATGACGCTATTGTTGAGCATGGTGATGAGGCTATGCGGGAAACGATAGATTACTTTGCTACTGCTGCATCAGAAATTACTGATATATGGTCTAACAATCCTGACAGTGTTAAAAATGCAATGCTTGAAGCTATGACGATATGTACTCAAGCTCAACTTGATTACGGCGAAGCTGTAAGAGAAGGATGTATTGCCGCAGGTGAAGATTATGCCGATGTAGAAGCCCAAATTTATGAAGATGTTGAAGCTACTGAGGAATTACAGGATGCTACTAGTGATTTAGTTGCTACAGCTACTAGTGAACTTGCAGAATATGAGAGTTATCTCAGTTTCTTAGAGGACGCTTGGTATAGAGTTAAAGATTCTGTTTATGAAAACGGAATTGAAATGATGGATTATATCAGTAAACTCGGTGCTGCTAAACAGGCTGCGATAGAATTTGTTTCAGTTTTAGATGAAGCGATCCAGAAGGAGTATGAATTCCAAAGAGCTGCAGCAGGCGGAACTGGTGGCGGTGGTTCTAGTTCTTCTTACGATAGTAGTTCCAACATAAGAGATTGGAAAATTGAAAGTCAATTTGGTGGAAACTATGGTATTTGGGATACTAAACAAAATAATTGGGTGCATATTGCGGGAACAAGTTCTGATGGATATAACGGTTTATTAGATTATCTTGCTGATCATGGTTATATTTCAAATGAGAATTTAGAGAAAAAAAGACAAACTATGTCAGATGATGAAATTCTTAAATGGATGATGACTCTTCCAGTTTTAAATACCACTACAGCATCTCATTTTGCATCCGGTGGTTATACTGGAGATTGGAGTAATGATGATGGCAAATTTGCAGTATTACATCAGAAGGAATTAGTTCTCAACGCTGATGATACGGCAAATATGCTTGAAGCAGTTTCAATTATAAGACAATTGTCTGGAATTAATTCTTCAATTCAGTCTGCTATTGCGGAATCAATAGCTGCTGCATTAGGAAGGATAAGCGGAGTAAGTGGAACTGGTAACATAACTAATAATAGCGGTTCGAATAATGTTTACAACATTAATGCAGAATTCCCTGCCGCAAATGATGTAAATGATATCAGAGAAGCTTTATTAAGTTTACCAAACCTTGCCGCACAAAGGACAGGATTACAAACTATTTAAAAGATAGGGGAGCGAAATGCTCCCCTTCTTTTTTTTTGGTCTTTTTTAAATAATATTTTATTTCCAAGTTTTATATATAATATAAAATGAGAAAAAAGGAGGAAATCATAAATGAGTACAATAGCACAAGAAATATTAGATTCAATAGAAACTCTCATTGGTAGTTCTCTTGATAAACAAAAGAACGTGAAAGTTATTGAATGTACTATTGTAGATATAGTAGATGCGTCTATTGGTTTATATTCAGTTGAATATTTAAAACAGACGTTAAGAGCATATTCTAATACTATTACTACGCACTACTCAAAAGGTGATTCTGTTTTTGTATTAAGTAAAGATGGCGCATTAGATAGTACGCTGACAATTATTGGCTCTAGTAATCCTTATGTTGGTCTTTATGATATAACTTCTGAGGTACAATATAAGAAAATTGGAGAGTCAATTTTTGATTCTATTACCGATTTAGCTTTTTGTACTTATCATAGTCCAGAAGAGAAAGATGCTAATGCAATTGCGGGAAGCAATTTTAATATAATATTTTCACATTATTTAGAGAGAAATAAAACTTTTTGTTTAAGTTTAGACGTAAAAACTGCCATAGAAGACCCCTACCAGAAGGTTAATGGTGACTATGGTATAGAATTAACACTTCCGTTTAAGCGTATAACTGGAGATGCCGCAGAAGAAGTTACAAAGACATATTACTTTAATACTGAAAAAATGTATGGTTCTCCATATGACTTTGTAGATTATGTTACTCAAAAATTATATGTTACTATTGAAGATGATTTAATTTATGATAATTCAAGAACAAATGAAATCCAGATTAAAGGTTTCTGTAAAGGCTTTGGAGTAAGTAATGATAGTCAATATGATGATTACTATGATATCTTTCTTAGTAATATTCAATTCTATCCCGTTGAAGTTATAGATTCAAGTGAAACTGCGGGATACCATTTATTATTAACCGCAACTGAGGGTAATTTCTTCTTAGGAAGTAGATTTAGAACTGTTAAAAAGATTACTCCTACATTATTAATCAACGGAGCTGAAACTTCGTTAAACAATCTTGCTTGTTATTGGTTTGTACAAGATAGTAGCGTAGTATATGGTTCTCAAAACTACAATACTTTAGGCGGCTATGGATGGAGATGCCTTAATACATATTCAGAACAAGAAAGTTCGGATGGTACTGTATCTGAAAGTATTCTCAATACTGATGAATATTCACTTACAGTTAAGCAAAGTGATATAGAGACTTCCGCAAAATATAAGTGCATAATTATTTATAATGGCACTAATGTAGGACAAACTATTCTAATTGAAAATTTAGATAGTCAAGTTTCTATTTCTCTTGAGTCTAATCCTGCTTTTGCGTTAAAAAATGATTTAATTACTTTAACCTGTAAAGTTAATACCTTATCAGATTATAGTGAAGATAATTCTCATTTAACTTATGCTTGGATGAGATATGGCTCTGATGGAGATTATATAGATAATAATTTCTGGAATAAAGGAGATAACTGTAGAACAAACTATGTTTCAGTTATTGATGAAACAACAGGTCAAAGAGAATATATAACAGATATACAATTTTATGGTTCTTTAATTACAAATGATATGAACCTTATAGTATGTACCGTATATCGTACAGATTCTAACGGTAATAATAAACTTGTTGGTACTGTACAAAAACTTATTGCTATTAATAGTGTAGATGGAAGTTATCTTTCTATGAGCAATAGCAATAAATTATATAAGTATGATAGTTATGGTAACTCACCTCAGTCAGAGTTTTATGATGGTCCGCTTAGTTCAAGAATTAGTACAATAGATCCATTATCTTGTACTATTTACGATGCGGCGGGTGAGGAGTATAGCGAAGAAACTTATAATACTTGCTTATTTACTTGGACATTACCTAAAAACTCAATGATGAATTTTGATATTGATGGTTATAAAAAGGCTAAAAATATTCAATTTTCTGAAACTGATGATAGTTATATTGTAAGTAAATATGGTAAGTTTGACATTGATTATACAATTAGTAAAAATTATAATTACAATAAAAATAATAATGTAGTTTATTTAAATGTTGTAAATAATGATTTATTATTATCTGGTACTGCGGATATACAGTTTATCAAAGAAGGCGATAATGGTACTAACGGTACTAAGTATTCTGCGGTATTAACTTATAATGGAGTCGGATATGGTAAAAAGGACTTTACAGGTATTGAGCAGAAATTAAAACTTATGTTTATTGCAGATGATACTAGTACACATGGTCCTTGGTATATTTTACCTACAAATTCTGACCTTGTAGATGCTAACTTCTGCGATGTAAACTACTTCCCTCCCGCAGGTTTAAATCCTTTAGGAGTGGAGGTTTATAAAGATGGAGTTTTAGTTGCTAATCCTTTTGATTACAATATCGAATGGGGTATTTTTGATGAAGCTGCAATAAAGCCATTCTTCACAATTACTTCAGATGGTAAACTTTGTATTGCGACAAATAGAAATAGTGATTGGAATACTACTGCTATTGGTGATAATAAAATTTTAGTTATTCAAGCAAAAATAACTATTAATTCTGGCAGTAAAGAAGAAGCTGATACTGTTATTTATGCTTTTTATCCTGTTGAGTTAATAAGGGTTGATAAAGAGTTATTTGACAAAATGACTTATTTCCCTTCTTTAACAAAAGGATATAGTATTGTAACTTATGCGGCGGATGGGTCAAATCCTCAATGGGATGGAGGTAATAGTGGAGCAATATTCAATATTAATTCCGGCATGGAAATTAATGGAGATACAGATTGCTTTAACTATGAATGGCGGTTAAGTGAAAAGCTCTTAATGAAAGAGAAAATACAGCAGACTTCCGCAGATATAAGACCTGTAAGTAAATATGATGATGGTATGGCTAATAACTATGTTTCTGTTGTTATGTCACCAAATATTTCTGGAGAAGGGTCTCTTACACCTGAAGAGGTTAATGAGAAACTTTTAGAGATACAGACAAGTTTAGATATTGATACTTCAGAAATAGCTCGTAACGTCATTCAGTATGAAGAACTTAAAAATTTAGCTACTACTTTTGATATTGAACCAACTCAGAAAGAATTAGATACTATTGCTGAAATAAATGCGGTAGATGCTAAAATAACTGAGCAAAACAATAATAAAGAAACAGCAACATCTAATTATCAAACCGCTCTTGAAAGAACTTATTATGATAGAGGCGATGATAATTATGCTACAAGTATAAATAGTATTATTTCAGAGTTAAAAGACTATGAAAAGAAAATTTACGATATCCTTATTCAGATATTTAAAACTAATAGTTTTTATGGAAGATATAAAGATACTGCAAATTTAATTGAAAATACTGATTATATAAATGCTTTACAAGAAATACTTGAAATTCAGAATCCAACTATTAACAATATAAATTATTCTTCAAAAGAAAGTTCTTACCAATCTGCATTACACAATCTTGCAGAAGCTCAAGAACTTTTAAAGAGATTTATGGTTGCGGTTGATGAGAGTGAAGTTGCTACATTAAAAGCTCAAATAGATAATTATGATATTTTAACTGATTATTCAGAAATTGAATCTTTATTACCTTCTGCAGACTCTGCGGATGCGGCGGTTGGTGTTACCGTTATAACGGATGAGATTGAAGGTCTTAATGAGCAAGATGTAGATTATGATGACAGGTATAATGCTTGGTATAGCTTATTAGATAACTATACTAGTTCTTATGCGACTGCCGCAAAACAAGTATCTACTTGGACTAAAGCAAGTCAAGACTTAAAAGAAGATATTTTAACAAATTATGTAAAACCGTTATCAGATTTAATTACGGCATATATTACAAATACCGATACTAGTTATTGGAATAATTCATATGTTGTTGAGTTATCTGAAGAGGTTGTTAATGGTATCTCTCTTGTTTTACAGTCTGACATTAACAATTTAACTAATATTAAGAATTGTGATTTAGGAACTTATACAACGCAAGAATTATTAAATACTTATAACAAAGTATCTACAAGAGTTAAAAATATTTATAACAATAATATAAATTTATTTGAGTATAAATATTTATTAAATAATTCTTCAATACCTAACTTACAATATTTCTTAGATAAATACACTAATTTAACAATTTTAACTGAAAATTATGAGAATACATTATCTATAATTGATAATGGCGCAAATCAAGATGGACAAGATGAAAATTGTATCCAGTATCTTGAAGATGAAAAAGCTCAGTTACAGGTAACATTAAAAGATTGTTATAAAAATAGAATCAGTGAAATTGTTAACTGGGTAGCGGATGTAAATAATGATAATCCATATTTAACATATCGTTCAGATTTATTAAATAAATTATCTACAATAGAAAAGATTTTAAATAATTATCAACATCTTTTCCAGGTTACATTTGATACTACCACACAAGCAGAAATTATTGATGCGGGTTATGATTTCTTAACTTATATTTTAAGTGCTAAACTTGAGATTTACAAATTAAGGAATAAAGTATACGGTTTAATTAGTGATAAGTTTACAAAGAATGATCTTACTAATTTATCAACTTTATCGACAGGTATCTCAGGTCATACCGCCGCATGGACAAAAGATTTCTTAAAACCATTTATAACAGATACCGATGGAAATACAATTACTAATAGCGTAGTTGATACAATAAATAGTTATGACAATACTGTTAATGAGATAAGTTCTTTAATAGCATCTATAAAAGCGTTATCACCTCAAGAAGAAGATACTATTAAGAATATCTATTCTAAAATATCAAATTTTATCGCCTTGCCGCAGGTAAGTTCAACAAATATTACAATAAGTAATATTTATGATAAAATTGCTAATTTATATGATGTTTCTTCTATTGACTTAATGGAGCGTTCTAAGTTAGAAACAGATGTTATTGCTCAAGTAACTTATTTGTTAACAGATAAGGAAGAATATAGTAGTTTACAAATTCTTTCCGATATTTGTCAAACCGCCGGTAGAGATTTTGTAAGTTGGCAACAAAGTTTAAATAATCTGTTATCTAAGTTTTACTTATTAGATAGTAATTCTTATACTCTTGAGGAATTACAAAGTGCTTGGATGGGAAGACAAAATAAAGTTATTTCAAGTGTAAATTATCAAAGTGTTCTTATTAAGAATTTTGTTGATTTGTTATCTTCATTTTATGATTGTATTTATTCTGATAATAGTATAACTATTAATATGGACCCCGAAACAGGAGAGTTCATTAAAATAAATCCTTTTATGAATTTAGATAGTCATGATTCAGAATTGATTAAAAACATAGATAGTTTATTAGAAGAATATAACATACTCCGAGCAAGACAGAAAATAGTTACATTAACTAATCCATCTTATATAGTTTATTTAAAACCAATTATATTTAGACTTAATACTAACGAGTTTGGATGGTTAAATGATTGGGATGGTAATAAATTATATATTGATGAAAATGGCGAATATATTATAGCACCTCAAATTGGTGCTGGTGCAAAAGATGAAGCAAATCGCTTTACTGGTATTACGATGGGCGTAAAGAAAACTGCGGAAAGCACTAAGAGTCAAATTGGTTTATTCGGTTTCAGTGCTGGTAGACAATCAATCTTTTTAGATGCTAAAACAGGAAAGGCTCAATTTGGTTTAAGTAAAGCAGGACAAATTACACTTGATCCTACTGATGATGTAGCTAGACTATATTCCGGTAATTTTTATGAATGGAATGCAGATGGAACTGCTAACTATAATAAAGAAACCGGCAAGGGTATGCTTATTGACTTAACTACTCCAGAAATTCGTTTTGGTAATGGCGGCTTTTGGGTAGATAAGAATGGTCAGATGCACGTCGGAGGAACTGATAAAACAGAGGCTACCGGTAACATCGATTCTGGTAACTCTGAAGAAAATGGTTCTATAGATATTGACGATCCAGGTCTTTATTACTATAATGGTTATGATAAGTTTTATTGGGAAGAGACTAATGGAGATTATGAAGCTACAATAGTTAAGCATGGTTTTGAATCTACATTAACACCATTACTAATGACTGACAGTTCTGGTTATTATCATTATGATGATAATGGAGAAGATATCCAAGTTTACTTCTGTAGAGATGGATATGACTTAAGAGATTCTAATGGCAATATAGTAAATTCTGGTTCTATTGGTCCTTACGTAAGAAGAACTACAATTCAAACTTATGATTCATCTAGTAGTTTACAAGATACTGTTTGCTATTATTTCTATGATGATAATGATGTTATTCATTATTATTTTTATGATAGAGATTTAGAGGAATACCTATTCTATGATAGTACCGAAGTGAGATTCTGGTATTGGGATGAAGAATTAATGTCAAAGGTTTATTACGAGCCTGACACAAACATGTATTTCTACTATCTCGATGGAATTAAAACTTATCTTAAAGCTAAGAGCAGTGAGTTAGGTGGATGGCGTATCGGCGAAGATAGAATCTTCTCTGAAAACCATAAAATGACATTATACTCTGCTTACAATAGTCCTAATAAGTCTCCAGCAATTTATTCTGGTGATGGTTATAGTGGAGACTTGACAGAGGCATCCGAAAGAAGACTTCATAGTTCTTTTGAAAGTGAAAAGAATGGTTTTTATCTTGGTGATGAAGGTCTTAGTATAGGAAAAATTGTTAGAGCCAATAATAATGAATTTTATTTAGGTAATAACAATAAAAAATACTTTAGGGCTTATGTAGATGATACTAATTATGGTAAAATTGAACTTGGTTCTATTAAAGGTACTGTAAAACCAGATATGATTGGAGATACAGATGTATTTAAATCAGTTAGTAGCTTAGAACCTCTTGCAACTGAAACATTACCTAATTTAGATGTCTCAGATCCAAATAGATATCGAATTTATAAAATAAATTCATTAGGTATCGACAAGGCTTCAGATCCTATTTACGAAGCATATAACAGATATTATCTGTTTAGTTTTAAGGTAGCGGACGAATGGTATGAAATAACACCATATTATAGAAATAACATAGTGGTTCCTGGATATCAACCAATAGAAGAAGATTTATGTTTTTACATATGTGAACATAAGTATAATAGAAGATGGGATTTAGGTGCTTCTAATAAAGCTGCTTACTTCTATTATAGTGAAGAAAGAGCAAAAAATCTTGACCGTACAAATTTTGACCTTAAAACTGCTTTACTATTAGATAGAGAGGGAACTCAAGCTCATCCTAAAAAGATTTATATTGGTAGTGATGGTTTATTAGTATCCGATCAGTTCAGAGTAGATATTCATGGTAATGTTGCAATCGGTGATGTTACATATTCTGAAACTAATAGTGTTTGCTGGAAATTCAATACAAGTAGTGATAAATCAAGAGCATTTATGTATTATAGTAGCAATGATAAATCTAGTAATAGATATGCTATATTAAATGCTCAAGGCAAAGAAACATCAATGACAACGTATGTTGGAACTGATGGTACTCGTATTGGTAATATCTTTAAGGCTAGAGTCGGTAGTGATATCACTGATCCCGGTGGTCTAGAGATTGGTAACTTACCTTCAAGACACTTTGCAGTATCAGAGCGTTCTGCAGTTCAATTAAGAGATGCGGAAACTGTTATAACTGCAGAAGGTGGTTCTATAGGTAGTGTACCTTACTGGGGTAGAAATGGTATTCTTTATGAAAACGACCCTTATAAGATGGAATATGAAACTGTTGTAGGTAGAGGTTCTATTAATACAAAACATTATTGTATTATGAGCCACTTATTTGAGGCGGGAGATACATTTTATCTTGATAACTCAAACAGTTCCGATGGTAGATTTATTTGTCAAATTAAGGCAGAGAATTTCTATATCGGTATTCCTGATGAGACAACACCTACAGTAGAAATTGATGGCGTGTTATATCCAAGAACTACATACGTTAGTTTAGCAGATTATATCGCTATGCAGGGTGGCGGTGGCGGAAACCTGCCCGCCGCAGAAAATTATGCGTTTTAAACAAAGGAGATAAAAGGATGGAAAAATTTAGAAAACAGCTTATTGATTTAATAAACAGTACACAGCTTCCCGCAGAAGCTGTGTACTATATTGTTAAAGATGTATACAGAGACTTATACGAAGACTACCAATCTTATTTAAGAGAGGTAGAACAACAAGAACAAGCAAATAAAGAGAAAGAGGAGTAGTTTCTTTATGTAAGAGAGTGATATTTTAATGATATCACTCTCTTGTTAAAGAAAAAAGGAGGATTTTTATGGCTTCATATGTACTTTATCCACCCATAGTAGATGGTTACATGCCTTCTTTTGTTGCGGGAAATGATTCGTATTGTAGAGTTTACTTTTCATTATCAAAGTTTAACTCCGAAGCAGACTTTGAAAATGTACAAGTATCAATTACAAAACAGACGACGGGAGAAAAATGTGTGGCATCTTTTGATGATGCGGAAAGTAGTATTCCTCGAATCTATCGTATGGCTGGGATATTATTAAATGTTCCTTTTACCGCAGTTAGTGGGGAGGAAAATTTATATTATATAGATATTGAAAATAAAAACTTGAATACTACTGATGGTAGTTATTCAGGATGGTGTCCTGATTGGATTTATAAAATACAGTTAAGATTGTCAAAAGTTACTTACACTTCAGAAGAAAGTTCTTCAGTTGGTCAGTCAACATGGTTAACTGAGCATGGTAGTGATTTTTCTGAATGGTCAACAATTTGTACTGTAAAGCCTATTGGACAACCAGAAATTATATTTACTTCGATAAAAGGTATAGATGGCAATGGTTATCAGAGTAGACATTTATCTTCTGATTATACTATTTACGGTCCTGAGTTTATTGGAGAATATAAGTGTGAAGAAGCTAAAACTGAAAATCTGTATAACTACAGAATAAAGATTTATGACGGAATAACGCTATTAGATGATAGCGGTTATTTATATGCAGACCAAAATTTTGATAATCAAAAAATTGATTATATAAGTGGTATAGAAGATTTCGATGCCGAAAAAACTTATACTATAGTTTTTGAATATCATACTATAAATGATTATACAGAAACTTTAACAATAAATGCAAAAGGTACTGCTAATACTCAAAATTCTACTGATATTGAGATTATGACACTCGACACATCTTATGATGTTTATAGTGGTAGAAAGGTTTACGACCCTAGGGTTACCGCACATTTCATTTCTGTTGTAAGTGAATTTGACGAGTGCGAAGATGGTAGGATAGGTTATTTTCTTTGCGGCAACGAGCAAATCGACACATCTAAGACAGGTATCTATTATGTAAGAAGAACTGATAGTCGTTCTAATTTTACTAAATGGGTTGATATTAAGAAATTAGATTTCAGAGATAGAATATCTGGAGGTATTTTAGAGTTAGAAGATTTGTATTATGATTATACTGTTGAAAGTGGTGTCTTTTACCGATATGGTATACAAGCAGTAGACTCAGACGAAAACCGCGGAAAACTTATGAAAATGAGGATAGGTGGAGATGTTGTTAATTATAATGTTCAGACTATTCGTGATTTTAGCTATGCTTATTTGGTGGGACAGAAGGAACAGCAATTAAGATTAGCTTATAATGATTCGATTAGTTCTTATAAAGTAACAGTTACAGATAGTACATCTGTTACTCTTGGTGGAGTATATCCTTTCATTAATCGAAACGGTAATAATAAATACAATGTATTATCTATTTCGGGTATAATATCGTTCAACTCTGACGAGAACAAATTATTCTTACAAGATGAACAGTTATATGAATATAGCGAGATTGCTCAATTATATGCGGATAGAGATATGGGTAAATATGATCATACGCATGAAAGAGAATATCGAAATAAAGTTCTCGCTTTTTTGACAGATGGTAAACCAAAACTTTATAAATCTTTTGCGGAAGGTAATATTTTAGTTCGATTAACTGATGTATCTTGTTCTCCTGCAAATAATTTAGGTAGATTAATATATAATTTCAATGCTACTGCAACAGAAATTGGAGAACCTACTATTAAAAATTATCTTAAATATAAGATTACGTCTTTAGAGGATGTTGGTAACAATGCACCGCCAATTCATGAGATTGGTAAGCATACTCATATAGATGCAGATACTCATACTATAAGATTATAATAGGAGGTATCTATATGCAGAGAGAATTAACAAAAGAAGAGTTAAAAATATTAGATACTGAACACAATCAAGAGCATTATGCGAAGATTGAGGTTTTAAATGAAAAAGAAGAACTTATTTCTTCAATTCAAGGTAGAATTACTACCGGTAGCTTACAAGTTAATGCAGATTCTTCATTACGAAGAACCTGCTCATTAACTTTTGTAGCAGAAGAAACAGAGTCAATAGAAAATGTAGATAATTTATTATCAATAAACAAAAGAGTTAAGATTTATGAGGGACTTGCTAATGATGGACTTTTGCCAGATAGACCTGATATTATTTGGTTTAAATTAGGGGTTTTTGTAATTGCATCTACTAATTATAGCCATTCTACCTCTGGTTTAAATATTAGCATAACTTGTCAAGATAAGATGTGTCTGTTAAATGGTACTCAAGGTGGTAATTTACCTACATCAATTACTTTCGATAGTTACGATCAAGTAATAGGTTATTTGGAAGTTGACGCATTGCCGCAAGATCCTAATACTTATACGGTTTATTATTATAATGGTAAATATTATAAGTGGTCTGGTGCTAATTGGGAAGAATCAAGTTATGCGGCGGTAGGTTCGATAGAGTCCATCCCGCAGAGGTTCTTTGATATTATACAGACATTAGTTTGTAACTATGGCGGAATCCCTATAAGCAAAATTTTTATAGACGATGTTCCTTTAGAGATTAAACAGATTGTTCGTTTCACAGGAACTGGTACTCTTTATCATAATAATGATGATAAGAGATATACTATGGATAAGAGTGTGTTAAAATCTTCAAGTAATCCTGGAGTATGGTCACCATTTGAATATAATGATGATTGCGGATATGTCTATACAGATTTTGTTTTCCCAGGTTCTTTAGTTTCTTCTATTGGTGATAATGTCTGTACTGTACTTGATAAAGTTAAACAAGAGTTAGGAAACTATGAATACTTTTTTGATATAGATGGTAATTTTCATTTCCAGGAGATTAAGAATTATTTAAATAATTCCTATGATCCTGTTGAAATGGTATCGAATAATGAAGCGTCTATATTGAATAATGATAATTACTTACTTGATGTTAAAAGCAATAGTAAAGTAGAATATTCATTCAGAGAAGGTAATGGTTTGGTTGCATCTTATACAAATGCACCTAATTATGCCAATATTAAGAATGATTATCATGTATGGGGTAAGAATAAAGATGATGCGGTTATTCATTATCATGTAGCGATAAAACGTAAGCCGACAGTGATGAATGCATATCCTGTTGTTTTTGAGAAGAATGATATGGGGGAATACACTGGTAGACTGAGACTTGCAACGCAAGAAGAAATGGCGGCGGGCGGCTACCGTTATAGCAATAATACTATTACTAGTAGTGATGGCTCTATGATAGCTTCTGGTGATACTATCACTATGAAAAGAGCTACATATAATGAGTTAACAAAAACCATAACTCTTACTGGTACCAATATAAATCTTTACGTGCCCGCAGATTGGCGAGCAGAATTATATCTTCAAGGATTAGTTAAACAAAGTCAACAAATAAGACCTGATGTATATGAGCAAGAATTGCTTGATTTATTTGATGACATTTATAATTTTCAAACCAAGTCTTTTAAGGCAGATTTGACAACAAACCCAAATGAATTAAAGTATTTCTTTGACTATATTGAACCCGCAGATAAAATTTATGACTATTCTGTTGATTTAATTGGAACTAGAATAAAGAGCTATCAACAAGATAAAATTAGAAGATTATATAATGAGGATATTCCGGATGTTATTATGATAAATATGGATGACGATAATGCTGATAAGAATGTTAAAAAATGTTCTTTAATAGGTCAAACATTCTCAAGGGTAAGTAATAGTATCTATAAAAATATTGCTATAGGAACTATTGGCTATACCGCACAAGAAGTTATGAGAGATTTATTATATCAGTATACTTCATATAACGAGCAAATTACATTACAATGTATTCCTATTTACCATCTTGAGGCAAATAGTAGAATTACTGTTAATGATATTAAATCAAGGATATCTGGAGATTTTATAATTAAATCATTTACTTTACCTCTTGGCGGAAATGGTATGATGTCAATTTCCGCGTCTAGAGCATTGGAAAGAATTTAGGTAAAAAAAATAGTGCCGAGATTAAGAATTAACTTAATCTCGGCATTTTTTTTTATTGGAAACTAAAAGAATCATCTTCAAATTTAGAATAATCTATACTGCTTCCCGCAGGATTTATATAGGAAGTTAAAATGCAAATTGCATCTGCTTCATCGTCATTTTCTACTTCTAAGCCATATTTTTCTTTTACGAATAATATGTCTTGAGCTTTTAATGCTTCTCTCTTGACTCCTGCTCCTGTTTTTATACCAATTTTTTTTCTCCACGAGTTAGGTTGAATAAAATCAATCTGAATCTTTTTATTATATTCATACATCGCTAATACAATAGCCGCCTGAACATAAGTCAATATTTTTTGAGTATGACTATTTTGTAAGTCCGGTCTCACTTCTTCTGCAATTATTTTTTCAACGCCATATTTCTTTACTACTTCAAGAATACCATCTCTCATGGTGATTATTCTTTTGTTTGTATCAGTAGAGGTAGAAGAAATACATCCATATTCAATTTTATCGTTCACTTTTATCGCCCAACCAGAAGATTTAGACGATAAATCTAGTGCTAAAGTTACCATAGAATTTCTCCTTTTTTTAATTTTTACCTCTTATCTGTTAAATATTTTTAATTGAAAAACTACATCTTCCGCTTGTGCGGCAAATGTGTATGTTACACTACCTGCGGAAGCACTCATGCCCATAGGATATAGAATAGCATTCTCTGGTGCAAGAGTTAACCAACTATTATCTTGGATACGAACATCTGTAAATGTTAACGATGTTTCACCCGCTTCAAGAGTTTCCGTTAAAATTATCTTATTATCCCCTAATTCTTTTGCGACTGTAGTAGCAGTCCAATGTGTACTATCAAAAGCTTCTGGAGTATCAATATCTGTATTGCACTTATAGAGAGTAGTATTGTAAATACAATAGTCACCAGCAGAATAAGTTGCATTACTATTATAAGCATCTGAAACATTTTTATCATTAGCATTTTCATTAATAGCTCCAATTAAAGTTTTTGATGTTGTATTAAGATTTTGATAAGTGTTTGTATTCGGTACGTTGCCTATTTCGGTCGAAGTCTTATTACTTGACCATACTTTAGTTGTAGAAGTTGTTGTATCATCAATTTCTACTGATGTGGGAATGGGTTTATTTACCCATTTTTGCGCTGTACTGTCATATATAAGAGCTTCATCATTTGCGGGAGTTGTTAAATCTACATCAGTAAGACCGCTTAACGTAGAACTACCGCCGCCACCTTGATTTAATTCATTTACTACTTTTGTTGCAGACCATTTTGTACTGTCAAAAGCTTCAGCGGTAGTAACCGCCGCAATACATTTGTACAAAGTTCCATTATAAATACAATAATCATTAACAGCATAAATTGTAGTAGAATCGTATTCATTAGCAATATTTTTATCTTTAGCTACTTCATTAATAGCACCGATAAGAGTTTTTGCTGAAGTGTTTAATGTGTTATAGGTATTTGTATTAGGAACATTACTTATTTCTGTTGATGTTTTATTGCTTGACCATACCTTATTTGCGGCAGTGGCAGTATCGTCTATTTCGGCACCAGTAGGAATCGCTTTATTTATCCACTTTTGGGTATCATTATCATAGCTAAGAACTTCCCCATTAGTTAAAGATGATAAATTAACATCTGTTAAACCAGAAAGTGAGCTACTTCCCGCGGGAGATGTTGCGTTAATCCATTTCTGAGTTGCCGCATCATATTGTAAAACTTGCTTATCAGCAAGAGTTCCTAAATTAACATCCCCAAGGTCAGATAAATCTCCACCACCGCCTGTAGGAGCATCAACGTTTACCCAAACTTGATTTGTAGAATCATATTGAAGTATTTGTCCATTTTGCAGTGATGTTAAAGAAACATTACCAATATCTCCAATATCTGCTACTGTTGCTATAACTTCTCCATTAGTCCACATATCCATAGTGGCATTATATATGAGAACCTGTCCATCAGATAAGTTACCATCAATAGAGACGTCAACAAGTCCACTTAATCTTGAAGAACCTCCGCCGCCACCAGCTATTATATAATTAGTTCCGCCAATTCCAATAGATGTTAAATCAGGGCTTGATGCTGTAACTGTAGGATTCGCAGTTACATTACCTGTAATTGTATATGTTATACCATCTATTGTTAATGTCTGTAATTCACTACTTACTATACCGGCATTAGCTTCTATTTCTGAAAAGTTATCAGAAGTCGCTTTTAATTCATCAATAGCATTTTGAACATTGGTTGCCGCCATACCACTAGTTGTATTACTATATGGAATATGCTGTGCTCTTATATCCACTCTACCATTTGCGGCAGACGGGTCTGGAACTTGGCCGTTTACGTTTTGTACATAACCTACTAAAGATGGTATTCTTCCATCTACTTGATTGATTAATGTCGTTAATGCATCAATTTTGCTTTTAACGGCATTTGGTGTTACAGCCTTTCCCGCAGATGCGGTTTCATTATTATCTATAGTATCAGTTAAAGTAACATGACCTAATGTTGCATCTGTTGCTTTAACGGAGGTATGACTAGTTGGAGCATACGTATTGCTTAAATCAACGTCGCCAGTTTGACCATCAACAGAAGTAACTTTTGAACTATCATTATCTTGTAATTCTTTAATTGCAGACGTAATAGTTTTACCAACTCCTATATCTGTATTACCTATCTTATTATTGATAGTAGTAACTTCAGTAGTTAAAAAATCAATGTCGCTATGACCTGCTGCGGAAGGGTCATGGATATCATATATGCCACTTCCTTCAATTTCTAAATGTTCAACTACTTGATTAGCCATTTTATCTCCTTTCCTCCAAAAATTATATAAAAGAAAAAAGTCTCCTTATAAAAGGAGACTTTTATATTTCTTTATATATTTCAATTTTGAAAAGAAAATATTGAGTATTTTTGACCGATTATTAAATTCCTGTATGACCGAAACCGCCATCGCCTCTATCGGTAGGATTTAATTCATCAACTTCCATAAATACGGGATGAATATAAGGTAAAAATACTAACTGAGCAATTCTATCACCATTATGGATTATTTGCGGTTCATCGCTATCATTGTAAAGGGCTACGATATAGGGTCCAGTATAATCGGCATCGCAAATACCGACACAGTTACTAGGTCTTAATCCTCGTTTTGTAGCCATACCACTTCTAGCAAAGATTGCACCAAAATAACCCTCTGGAGGGGTTATTGCTAAACCTGTACTAACTTTCTCACAAGTACCTGGTGCAATAATTATATCCCCATCTATAGCCGCAGATAAATCATATCCAGCTGAAAAGTTACTACCTAAAACTGGCAGTACCGCGTCTTCCCGCAGTTTCTTTACTTCTGCGAGATAAACCTTTTTTGAACAACACTCTCCCATATTATTCTTCATCCTCTTCTGTATCATTATCACTATTTACCTCCGGAAAAACTCCTTGGTCATAAATATACTGTACATCTACAGTACAATCTGGATCTTTTGCATCGGTAAACTGTTTTACAAGTGTAGTTAACCAATACTCGTCGATAATTTCGCCCTTCTGCTTTACTGTTTTATACTCTGTTGATGACTTAGAGAGTGTAAAACGACCATCTTTCTTAGCATCTGCAATAAGTGCGGCTGCCTCATTTTCTGAACCTACTCTGTAAACTTCTGTTACTTTTGTTAAAAATTTCATTTATTAGTTCTCCTTCTTTTTATTTTTATTATATTTATGGGTTTTACCTTGAATAGCATTTGGGAAATAAGAAGCCGCCATTCGTTCAAAACGAGCTTTAAACATTTTTTCATTTGAATATGTAATTGTTTTTACATTATACTGACTTTTAGCGAGTTTAAAAATAGACTCTATTTCATTTATTCCAACTGAATAAGTTGAAATTTGCTTATCGCCTATGAAAAATGTTATAGTTTGTTTCATACAGAAAGGGGCAAAAAATATTACCATATTAACATCTGCCGACATTTTAATACCTCCTATATTTCTTCAACTCCAAAACTATAATTAAATAATATATACATTACATCCTCTTTAGTGATAGTATCTCTTAACCATATCTCCCATGAGTTATCTTCTACCCCATCCCGCATATCTATAATTGCTCCTCTTGACTGAAAACAGTCTAAGAGGAGTTCCTTAAATGATTTTTTTTCTTCTTCAGCGGGAGCTTTATGAGTTAAATGAATTACAGTATAGTCACTTCTCTCTTTACAAAGTAACATATAATAATCAGCGAAGTTAATTACTTTATCTGCAATTTCATCAAGATTAGTCATAACAGTGATAGGATCAAGTGGAGTCTCTATCTGTTTCATACATGCTTTCATGTAATCATATTTAGATATTCCTTCTTCACTCATTTTTAAAAACTCCTTTTATTTATATAAAAATTATAACATAATTTTTTTAAGATTTCCAACCTGGAATCTTTTTACTATGTTTAAAACGCTGTTCCGTTTCGGCTATTTTACCAGGATTAAATGCCGTACGGTAGTCACCTGTTAAATAACCTGTCACTCTACGAAGTCGTTGAATATTATCACTACCACACTGCGGACAGGTGTCATTCATCTCATCTGAATAACCGCATTCTAAACACAAGTCATTAGGTACGTTAATAGCAAAATATGGAACATCTTTATCCATAGCATATTTAATAATTGATTCAAGTGCGTCTAAATTATGTTTAGCACTTCCTTCAAGTTCTACATAAGTAATACATCCCGCAGAACTATATCCAGTTAACTGACTCTCAATATTTATTTTCTCTATTGGTGAAATTTCTCTCCATACAGGTACATGGATACTGTTAGTGAAATATTCTCTATCACTGACGTTAGGAATTTCTCCATAAGTAGCTTTGAATTTCTTCATTGCAGTATAGCATAAATTTTCGGCAGGGGTATAATAAACGCCAAAGTTTAGCTTATACTTTTCTTTAAACTGGGCACAGCGGTCTTTAAATAACTGTTCAATTTCTTTTGCTAATGCCATTCCACGTTCTTCAGTTTGGTCACAACCAATTAAGGCTTGTAGACATTCGGCTAATCCTAACTGTCCAACTGCTAAAGTGCCATGTTTAAGTGCTGAACGTATACCTTCTTCGGGTACGTAACCAGCCATAGTACCATTTTCATACATAAATTTTGCGGAAGATGCATCTTGACTACAGATATAGTTAAAACGCTCAATGAGCATATCTTTAGCATCTGAAATAGCTTCATCGAGTAATTCCATAAAACAACGTTGTAATCGCTCAGGGAAGGTTATGATATCTATTCCTCTTTCATTAGCAAGCTCTTTTGCTTCCATCGCTAAAGTTGGAAGGATAATGGTTACAGGACAAATGTTACCTCTGCCATCCTTTAACTGCCCGAATCCATTTATATCCCAGCCGTTAGCGGTTCTGCAGCCCATCGTACTAAAGTAAGTACGAGGATCATTGGGGTCGTATCCAGCATTACCTGACCAGTCTACGTTAGCGTAATTTGGATACAGTCTCTGTGCAGTTGCTTTAATGGCAAGTTTAAATAAATCATAGTTAGGAGTGCCAGGTTCATCATTGACACCTTTCATATATTGAAAAATACAACAAGGAAAAACACTTGTCTTATGGAATTTACCTACACCATTTAATGTACCATTTAATAATGCTTTTATTACCATACGTCCTTCGGGAAGTGTGCAAGTACCATAGTTTATTGAAGTAAATGGTAGCTGGCAACCCGAACGCGATTGCAGTGTGTTTAAGTTATGGAACATACCTTCAACCGCTTGTTTTAATTCTTTTCTAGTTTCAAATAAACCTCTTTTATAATATTTTTTATCAAGAGGCGCATCGGTTCCGATATAAAAATCTTCTTCTTTAAGATTGAATTTTGATAAATAATATGCTTTATTTTTTGCAACCCATTCATCTAATTCTTCTTCGGTCATTTCTTCTAAGTCTAACTCATAGAAATCATCTCTATCCTTTAAATACTCTAATAGATAGTGCTTAAAGAAACTTTTCTTTACGTATGGAACCATAGTCCAGTCTAAGTGTGAAGCTGAAACTCCACCAAACTGATTAAGGCTCTGCAACTGGAATATAACTGCTAATAACTGAAATGCTGTGTTTATACTGTTTGCAGGTCTAACATCAGTTTGTCTTGTATTGAATCCCTTAGCCAGTAAATCGTCAAAAGGAATAGTTAAACAGTTATGGTCACCAAGAGCATAGTGGTCTAAATCGTGAATATAAATTCTATTCTGTAAATGATTTTTTCTAGCCTTATCAGATAGCATATAGTTTAGAGCATAATCTTTAGTCATAACTGAAGATGCGGCGCCCCACTTGCCACCAAAACTATGTTCATCCATATTAGCATTAGAATTTTCAACATTCTTTGCGAATAATGCATCACCAATTTCTTTGGTTAATTCATTGTTTCTATTTCTTTCTCTTGTTCTTTTATCTCGATAAAGAATATAAGCTTTTGCTACATCCTTTCGTTTAGTGCTTGATAATCCATGTTCAACTAAATCCTGGATTTCTTCGATTCCAAGAGTCTTGGTTTCTGCTAAATCGCCAATATAATCAGCGATATTTCCAGCTTTAATAATGGCATAATCATCTACATCTCCGTCTACTTCTTCAAAAGCAGCTAAGATAGCATCAATGATTTTATTTCTATCGAACTCTTGATAAGTACCATCTCGTTTTTGGATTTTCATATGTTTTTCCTCCTATTTATTTAAATTATTTTTAGGGCTTATAACTATATATAAAAATCTTTTCTGTGAAATTATATTTATTAGTCCACTAGGTATTGTATCGCTATTCTACCTTGTGTTCAAGAGCAAGTATTTCATGGTACTTATTAATATACCAATCACTTTTTTTAATATCCTCTTCTCCATTTTTGGCGCTAGAGCGATAACAATATTTCCATGCATTCAGTACGCAGAAATTTTTAACCACTCAGTTCCAAATATAAGCAACATCTCGTCGATACACTCCATACCACCTTCTCTTGTATAGTGCTTAGGATGGTCAACATTATTATTTTCCATTATTTACTCCTCCGTTCTTGTTGCTGCTAAAATTTCACTATTGTAGAAAATTCGTCTTAAAATCCAATCAAGTTCATCTATTAAAATTTTATTTTCTTTTGTTCCTCGCCCTTCTCCATATAAAAAAGTTGTATAGTCCAAAGGAGTAGGAATAGATAAATTCATTCTTTTAGCTAATTCCTCTACACTTCTTGCACTTTGTACTGTTGCAGTAATTATTCTTGCATTGGTAAAATGACTTAATACAATAAGTAAAGTTGTTTTTCCATGTTGTCTAGGCATACTAAATATTTTCATTAATGTTCTCCTTTTTAATACTCTTCTTGAAAATCAAAACTATCTCCGCAAGTACATCTAACAGTACCAAAAGTTCCTATACTAGTTGGAATAAATTCCCAACTGTAAGAACCTCCAATAGCTCCTCCGCGGGAATAGGCTTTGTTGAATAGACTATGCTTTTCTTTTTCATGTTGGATTATCCAATTGTTTGCTTTTTCATAGTCTTCTTTAGAAATGGGAAAACCTAAACGATATTCTTCTTTCATTCTTTTAAGTTTTTCTTCCATTTCTTGAAGTTTTTTATCCTTCCAAGCCTCTTCTTTTAACTCTTGATTTTCCTTTTTTAGTTTTTCTATAGTTTCATCTTGTTTTGTAAATTTATATTTAAGTGCTTTGCATAAATTATCTAATGATGGAATTTCCATAAAAGTATCTTTATCTGCCCAAGCATAACATTTATTATCTTCCATTTTTATTTCTCCTTGCGGCGGGAGGCACAAGATATTGTATTACTTTTTTAATTTTCATACAATATCTTGTATGGCTGCCGCCCTACTCATCATATTCATTATCTTCTTCAATTCCGCTAAATCTCTCATGCTGCAACTTAATACCGTCACCGATAACATCTGTTATCTTATATAACTGATGTCCTTCTGTATTCGCATAAGTCTTACCAACAAACTGATTATCTCGTCTAAATCCCGTTACCATTATCTTGCTACCTCTGGTAAACCAAGATTTTTCAATAACGTGCTTTTTACCATCTTCCCCTATTGCACTAATCTGCTTTTTAAACATGGCATAATAGTCCCGAGTAAACTTAACATCAACAACACCTGTTGTTGTTAATATTGTTACAGATGAACGACTATCATTTTTCATAATAACCGTACCAATTATACGAGTTAACTTATAAATAGGAATTTGTCTTCCCGCACGTTTGAGATAATAATCAACTTCAGGCTCCGCAGGTAAATCAACAAAATCTTTTATACCATATTTCGTTTTCTGCACATCTGCTAATTCATGTTTACCATGATAGAAGCAAAGTGCTGACATTTCCCAGTGAGAAGTATTACCTATGGCATATTTCTCCCAAGCATCCATAAATAATGCTTTATTAAGGAGATATAATACCTCATCCTGCTTTTCCTTTGTCCATTCTCTTGCCGGTTCCATATTAACCTTATAAAATTTATCCCAATCTGTTTGCAGAATCAAAGATTTTCCATCTATAATTTTAACCATTTCATTACAACTATTATAATGATTATTAAAACAGGTTAATACAGAATCATCAAGATTATAATACTCTTTATTCTTATTCTTTTTTAAATAAGCATTAAGATTAAATAATCTTATCTGTTCTGTTAAATAATCTGGAACAAGATTCTTTTCAATGAGCATTTTAAAATTCTGTAATGTAATTCTTTTCTTTGCATCACAACTATTCATTAAATAAAATGCCATTATTTTTCTTCTATCATGGTCTAAATCTTCATCGACTTCGTCGAAAGCTCCACCTTTAATAAGGCTTATCATAGGCTGAGTTGTCAAAGGACATCTCCGCATAAAATCCTTAATATTAGAATAAGGTCTTCCCGCTTTAATCTTGACTACGGTATCATCACTAATATTACTTAATGCTTTTAAACCATACAGGATACGATTATTTTTAACATCAGGTTTAAAGCTATAATCAGAAGTATTGATATTTACTAATGATACATCTATACCTTTTGTCTTAATTGCTCCTATCGCACGAGCTATCTTTGCATAATCAGTACCTTTTTCTTTTTTCTTATCCTCATCTGCATCTGATTCGCTTTCTTCTTCCCCTCCAAGAGAACCACTGTTAACTACAAGACATGCAGCATCCCAATATATAGGACTCCACTTGGTTGCAATATAAGCTGTCTGATATCCAATAAAACTATATGCTAATGCATGGATAACTGAGAAACTATAACCCATCTGAGGTCCAATACCACATTCCCATATATATTTACCGAGTTCAGGTCTTGCCGCCTGCTCTAAAACTTGCTTATGTAGACTAGGAATTTTATCCATCTGCTTCTTACCAACAATTTTACGAGCAGCGTTTGCATCTTTAAGACTAAAGTTACAAATCTTAGGGTCCATTAACATTGTCATTAGCTGTTCCTGTGAGGGCGGTACACCATGTGACTTTAAGAAATGCGGTTTAAGAGTTTCCATTTCTTCATCAGTTAAACCGTATCTCCTCATTTCATCATACCATAACTCGATATTATTCTTGAAACGAACATATTTATCTATAGGCTGCTCGCCGCCATCTTCACTAGTCATTAATCGCATCAAACCATTAGCATCTGCGAGTTCCAAAATATTTGTAGGTTTAATTTTTTTCGCACTCTGACTACCAACAGTACTATCAAACTGGAACAAGTCAAGTATCTTTACATCCTGAATATTTTTCCAAATAGCTTTATCTTCTATTGGAAGAACACTAGGATGAAAATATTTATTATATACCTCTCTTAATGACAGGTCGCTTTCAATTTGTCCATCTTCCTGTAAAAACTTTATTGCCTGTACTAACTTATCCTGTACCTGTGTTACCAAGAAGTCATACTTTGTCATACCTGCGGCTTCCGCCATATGGAGGTCATACTGAGTTATAATATCTCCGCTAGGAGTTTTCATAAAACATCCAAACTCATAGGGATCTTCATCAAACATAATAACTCCAGAAGCGTGAGAACCTCTTCGAGATATAAGTCCTTCGATACCAAACATAATCTGAAGCAATCCCGGATATAAATTAACTTCATTGATAAAAGCTGTTACCGGCTTTCTACCTTTAGATGCATCACCATAAACAACAGTGTGGAGGTCCCATAAGAATCCTCTCTCCTGAGGAATTAATGATGAAAGATACTGTGCTGTATCAACATCAATACCTTCTGGAAATTCTTCACTTCTATATCCTCTACAAGCTGTTTGAATTGCAGATTTAGTTGTTTCAGTACCGAAAGTTGCTATTAATGTACAACCACAATTCTGTCTTGTTAAATCGTCTATCTCTGGTAAGAAGTTTCTACCTCTTTCCTTTTTAATCTCATTAAGAATCATAGGTCTCTTAGATGGGCATAAATCAAGGTCAATATCACCTAATTCATATCTTTCCTTGTTCAGATATCTCCAGAATGGAAGGTTCCACTCGATCGGATCAAGCTGTGTAACTCCTAACAGATAATGGTTAAGACCAGAACAAGAAGAACCTCTTCCCGCACCAACCATACTACCACACTTCCAAAACAAATCTACATAATGCTGAAGTGTTATTGGATAACAGAACATATTAGTTCCTAATTTCTCACCTATTGTTCTTTTTATATCAGCTTCTTCTTCAAGTCGAGAAAGATATTCGTCTTTATATAATCCTTTAAAAGTTAATTGATTTAAACATTCATTTACCCAATATCTTTCATATTTATCATCAGAATAGTGCATTGATGTTAAAATAGGATATTTTTTATCAAAACCATCCCATTCAACATTTTTTTCTGCTTTAGGATAATCCTCAATCTCAACAGAAGGAATAACCTGGGGATGAGTTAAATCATAATCTTCAATTTTATCATAAATCTCCATACTATTTTTGCACATTTGATCATACAAATCCACAATAGAAGGAGCTAAATTTTCTTTTATCTCTTCTTCTGTCTGGAGATAAGCATATTCATAAAACTGTGCGACTTCTCTTTCTCCACCTTTTGAGTTAAGAAAAGCCTCATGGACATATCTATCTTCTTTTGTGAGATAATGTGCATCTGAACCAATTATCATTTTAACTCCAAAAACAACTGATAACTCAGCTATTTTCTTATTAACGATAATCTGTTCTTTGTTTGCGGCAGGAGCTACCTCAAAATAAAAATCATCACCAAATAAATCTTTACAGAAAAGAACAAAATCAATAATATTTTGTTTACAAACTGACTCAGTTTGCTTATCTCCAACTTTTCTTGCAATTTCAAGATTCAAAATATTACTACCTAACTCACCACCAATACAAGCAGTAGTAGCAATAAGATGACCAGGATTTGCTTTAACTACTTCTGATAACTCACTTTTTAAGGTTGGAACTCTTTCCATACCTCTATCATAATATGAATTCATCCAAGCTACGCTTGATAATTTTCTAAGCTGCTTATGTCCTTCTTTATCTTTAGCCACAAGTATAAAATGAAAATATTTCTGATTACTTTCTCTATTATCAGTTAAATAAATTTCATTTCCAAGAGCCACTTTGAAATCTGGAAATTTCTCTTTTAACTTCTGGCTATACATATTTACTTCAATATGACATGATAGACATTCATGGTCGGTAATTGCGATACCTGATAACCCTAACTCAATAGCTTTATCAATTAATTCTTTAGGCTTGTTAGTAGCATCTAGTAATCGAATATTACTGTACATCGTATGGCTATGACATTCCATTCTGCTCATAATATATTTTTTACCTTTCTCTTTTTATTTTATTCTATAATTATTATATCATAATTTTTAAATAAAATCAAGCAAGAAATTTTTATATTCCTTGCTTATAACATTAACTCTTTACAGTTAAAAAATTTTTGAAGAGCATATCTTTCACTACATAGATTTGCGGGTGCTTCGTAAACTATTAAAGCTATCGTATCGGCATTAAACTTATTGCAGCAATACTCAAACGCTTTTAAAGTTTTCTCTTTATCGACAAGAGAATAAAGTAACTGTTCATATTCTTGCATACATTCACATTGATATCCTTCAATATAGAAAGGACATTGTTGATGTAATCCAATACACTCTTTAGTTCCAAATCGCTGGACTATAAGCGGCTCATACCGCAGTCCGCATATTACTCCTCTTTTATCAATATAATATTCTTTTCCTTGCGGCGGTCTATACCATGCCGGGTCAGATAAAGCTGTTGATACAGGTATTATATTTGGAGTAAAGTTTCTAATCTTGTAAAAATAACTTGTGACTATTTTCATATTCTTTAATTGCTTTTTCTAATACTTCTTTTGAAATCATTAAATAATTTCTTTTATTAAGCCAATAATAACCTGGTTTATCTTCAACTGGTTCAAATTGTTGAATTATATTATTCTTCAAAACCATATTCGAAATCATCTGGAAAAGCTCCTTCTTCTATTAAAAAGGGCTATGATTTTCACAATACTCTTTAAAGTATTCCATCATTTTCTCCTCTTCAGGATAGAATGGGTCTCTATGCTTACCATTTTCAGATGCTACCCAACCAAAAAAGTTACACATTAGTTGACCGAAACGCATATCCGGGAAATATTTTTTCCAATATATTGTTAAATCATTACAAAATAAATTTATTCTATTAGGGTCTCTCATTATATTACTCCTTTTATAAAATTAACAAGTTATAGTTGGTCCACCTAAAGTACAATTACAAATGCCATTGCCGCCATTAGATGGATGATTACTACAATTTTTACAAGGATTAGGTATATTTACATAATTATCTAAATGAATATTTTCAATAATATGTAATGTAGAATCTTTATCTACTTTCTTTTCCTCTGCTAATTGAATAGTTATTCTATGGTAATTAGGTATGTCTGCTAAAAAACCTGTCTCTATTAAAGATTTTAAGTTAGTTGGTTTCCACTGTACTACATCAGATGCAAGATTTATATGAGATGTTCTATGTTTACCGCCTCCTATATCAGTAAAAGCTACATTATATCCATTATGTATATGACCATGTATATTAAGAGCAAAACTCTCTAATCCATGAATCGGTTCATGACTAAGAATAATTCTATCTGCTATAAAGAGCGGACCATTGTAGATTTCATCAAAATGACTAGCTACTTTGCTTAACACATCATGGTTACCTGTAATTAATACTTTATAACATTTTAATTCATCAAGATATGAGGCGTTACCTACATCGCCAAGGTGAATTAATGTGTCACCTTTATGTATTTCTTTTTTAAGTATTGCCATATGCTCCTCTGGAGTGATCCAATTCGGATTCATAAGTTTGCAATCGGCATCATCAAAGTGCGTATCTGATACTATATAAACCGAACCTGTGGCACTCCATCTTTGAAATTGTGGATATAAACTAAGTATCATATTAATCTCCTCCAAAAAGAATTAAAATTATTTCCCCATTTTTAATCATCTTCTTCTTTTAATGCTTCTGCTAATTCATCTCTTCCATCTATTAATTTTTGTAAACAAAAAACTAATGAAGGGATAGAGATTGTTCCATGTTTATTATTTTCTACAAAATGGTTTATAATATAGTCAATATCTTTTAAATCACTTTTATTTATCCCTATTTCCATTAATTATCGCCCTCCTCAAATTTATCATATTTATTTAACTCTATTTCAATTTCATCTATATCTGGGAAGTTAACGTATTCAAATCCAACCCAATTATCTATTCCTTGAGCGCAAAGTTCATCATAAAGCATATTTCCTTCAATTAATCTTCTTAACTTATCTTCTTCTACTAATCTATACATTTATACATCTCCCTTTTTACAAACTATCTGGGGGTAAGTGTCATAACACCCTTCTGAATCATAACACTTTTGATCGTTTACTATATAAATATCACTTAAATCATGATAATTTAACCATTCTTGAATTACCGAATAAACTTTTTTAGTATTACTAAAATAAGCACCCCCAGCGTCTCCGCCATGTATTACACTCTCTTTGATAATATTGTTAATTAATTCAATTTCATATTCAATATTTTTCATTTTTAATCACCTTATTCTTTAATCTTCTCCCTTAATTAAAACCATGAGTTAGGACTACTATCTCTAATTTTTTCATTAGCTTCATATTCTTTACACTCTAATTCTAATTTAAATATCTCTGGAATAGCAAGATTATCCCAATGATCTTTAATTTTATCACAAGATTCTTTTAATATGGATTTATATTGACATACAGAAGTATGAACACAATGCTTGCAATCACTATAATTCTTAAACATTAAATTTCTCCTTTAATCTTTTCCGTTAATTCTTCAACAACTTTTTCGTGCATATCATTAGCTGCTAAATCGGGAAGGTTATTATATCTCTCTAATACATTTGACCATTTTTCTCCCCAGATACCCCAGTCACTAGTAAATTGAATTGGCTTTGTTACATCCGCATCTAAATAACCATCAATATTCTCAGCTTCAAATGCCATAGTTTCGTACCATCTCTGATATCCTATTGCGATAATATCGCCTTTTCTATAATATGGTAAGCATTCATGCCTTGCAACTTGACATCCAACAGTAGAAATTATCCATTTCTTATTGCCATATTCAAGTAAAGTATTTCTGCGGAAGGAGCAGTCCGCGCTACAAATGTAATGCCCCGCCCATCCTCTTTCTGTTCTTTTTACCTCTGTCATTAGTCATGCTCTCCTATTGCTTCATTTAAAATTTCAATAAATCTTCTAAGGTCTCTATTATAAATACGTTGAAAATCATCAGAATAAATAGGTTTATCTTTATGGTCATAAAGGATAGCCTTATGAAGAGCTAATTGATAACGATAAACAAGAGAATCAAATATATATCCTTTAAGGTGTTTCTCATGTTCATCTCTTTTCATATAATAATCTGCCATATTTTTTAGCATTTTACATTCATCCATTTTTAATTCTCCTTTTATTTTATATAAATATTATAACATATTTTTAAATAAAAATCAAATAATATAAAATGCGGACGTGCGTCTGAAGTTACTTTGAACTAGACCCTACGCCCGCCATTTTAATTCTCCTTTTGTTATTTTACAGTATTGCAATTTTTATCTGGAAAAGCCGTTTTAATAATTACCCTATCATCATGTTCTGCGCAGTCTATAAAAATATATCCTTTATGCAAAGAAATAACTCCTATAATATTCCAAGGATTTTCTTCTATAAGATAATAAGTATTATCTATTTGCATTTTATCATATATATTTTTATATTTTTCATCACAAGACAAAATTTTATCTTCTATATCATCATAATGATAATTATAATTAAAATTAAGAGTTCCTATTTTTTCTTTACTTTTAAAATATACTTTATTATTTTTAACAGAATATTGTATATCATAAATACTAACTTCTTTTTGCATAATATTCTTCCTCATTTTCTGGTGTTAATAAAAATCTTGTTGTTTCAAGTTTAAGGTCATTTAAATCATATTCTGCGTCATATGGAATACGAATAAGAGGAATATTGTTATCAAAACAATACTTATTTTTAATTAAGTCATGTTCTCTAGTAATTAAGAAATTATCTTTATTATTCCATCCATGATAATTATTTTCAAACCTATATTTAAAATGTTGCTCACCATCAAATTCTATAATATATTTATCATTTACAAAAAAGTCAAATTTAGCTTTATAATTACTAGAAAATCTACAATTATCAAAACTTTTTTGTACAGTATAAGAAATATTATTATCATTTAATATTTCTTGAATACAGAATTCTCCATAAGATAAACCTATACAACCACATGATTTAGTATCTTCATTTCTTAAGTTTCCTAAAGAAACTTCACAAATATTACCACAATCACATTGACATTTCCAAATAACGTTGCTACCGCGTCTTTTTTCAGTAGGCTCTAATGCTATTAATTTTCCAAATCTCTGTCCGGTAATATCTAAAGTATTTCCTTTACTACAATTAATACAACCACAATTTTTCTTTTCTCTAAATTTTAAGTCTGCCCCCTTCATATCTTGTATTTTTCCGCATTCGCATTGGCATAAATATGTCGCATGAGTATTTATAACACCTTTGAATTTTAATACTTTCCATTTACCATATTTATTTCCTATTTGAATATAATCATCAATTTTTCGTCCAGTTTTTTCAAATGCACACCCACAAGAAAAATTAGATTCACTTTTAAATCTATCTCCTCTAATTCTAACTAATTCCTCATTCCCACAGTCACATTGACAAGCCCACCATGTATCCTTTTTCTTTTTACTGTCCTCTGGAGGTTCTGTCCTAAATAAAACTGTTAAATGATCAAATTTTTGACCTATAAGATTTTTTGCCCTGCCAACAGGTATTTCTTTCATAAATATTTCTCCTTTTCTTAAAATTATATTTACTTTTCTATATAAATATAATTTTTATAAAGAAAAGATTATATGCTTTTGTCCCAAAAAATTCGTTGAAATTAAAATAAAAATTATTGGGTGTTTTTTAATAGGACTAATTTCTTGCTAGCTCTAGTGGCAATAGTATATAAAAATTTTATATGTTCTTCTTTATCAAAAGGAAAATTTTCTTCTATTGCTAAAACCTTATCCCATTCAGATCCTTGTGCCTTCCACCCAGTTATTACATAGCCATATGTAAATTGTCTTGGAATAATATCACCTATTTTCATCTTTAATCGCCCAAGAGCATAAGACTCTCGCCAATCAAGGAAAGGCTCTCCCGTTTCTATCATATATTTATCCATATCCACTGCTGAATAAGTTTCACCATCATCTGCGATAAAAGAACCTTGTATAACCGGCATTTTATGATTTTTCATTTTTATATATCGTGGAGCTTCTATCCAAGTCTCAAATGGATTCTGAATAATTCCTGTAGTTCCATTAACTAAAGATGCCGATCCAGAATCACTAATATCCTCCCAATAATTTCTGAGGCAAATCATGCGATCTCCCGTTTGAGGCAATCCCTTATAACCTAAGAGTTGCCGCGTCTGATTATTTAAATTTATACGAGTTCTATTCGTAGCACAAATAATCTGATCAGCCCATGTTAAATGTCCTGTTACTAATTCAGATTTAGGTATTACCATTACTTCGTTACCTTTTTGATAGGATATGGATTTACCCTCTCTAATATCCATTGTTAACCGAATAATCTCTGACTCTTGTGCTTGTCTCATAATTTCATCCAAAAATATATCCGGTTTATCCAAAAGTGTATGAGATTCCTTTTTATCTATTTGCGGTAACTGGCAAGGGTCCCCTAGAAAAATACAAAATGCCTTATGTTTAAGCAGCATATCTATCATTGTCTTGGGTACCATTGACACTTCGTCTATCACTATCACGGTATATTCAAGTGTTGTTTTCGGTATTCTGAAAAAACCGCCACCCCTTTTAGGAATACTTTCATATAACAACTTACATAAAGTCATAGCATTAGGATTACCTTTTTTGCGGAGTACTTCGGCGGCTTTACCTGTAAAAGTAGCATATGCGACTTTATCTTTTTCGACATCTAACGCTTCAATTATAAACTTTACCAATGTCGATTTGCCCGATCCCGCATACCCTGAGATAACTGCATACTTATCATGATTATGATATTTTCTTAACACTTCCGCCAAACCGGCTTCTTGCTTATTTGTTAATTCCATTTTATTCTCTCATTTCCAATTCTTCAAAAATTAAATCTTTAGGTAAAAAATCTTTACAAATATAGATACTCGCAAATGCTACTCCTTTTACAATTTCTTTCGTTTCTTTATTCTTAAAATAATTAATTCTTTTATCAAAAATTAAGGCTTGAGTATTTTTTAAATAATTAAATCTTTTTTGTCCCTGTAAGGTAGGCAATGGTAATAACATTGCAAAAGGTTTATTTAATTCAGTTAACCTTTTAAGGATATCATCTTTAATACTAAAAGGTGGGTTAGATATAATTATATCATATTTTTCAGGCTCATAAGTGAAGAAATTTTGGTTATTAAAAATATGAGTGGCAATTACTGTATTACCATTTTCTCTAAATATTCTTACATATTCACTATCCTCTTCATCAAAAGGACACCATATTATTTTATTTTTATCAATATATTTAATCAATGGATAAATTGCATAAGCCGGAGTATAAGTTTCATCAGAAGCTTTATCTGTAGCGGCAGTTAAATATCCGATATTATTAGGCATAAATATTCTCCTTTTTTATTTTATATAAAAATTATAGCATAATTTTTTATAAAAATCAAAAATTTTATTTTAAAACAATATCTATCAGCTCTTGCGGCAAGTACCTTTCGAGAATCGCTAAATAATCTTGACCAGTGCCTTTAAAAAATTCCTCTGCCATTCCGCCGCCTATAGCTCCAAGAGTATCTAAATCGCAAGGAAGAGACATTACGTTTCGCATAAATCCTTCCCAATTATCTGCCTCAAGAAAGCATCTTACCGCAGGAGGTACTGAACCTTGACAGGTAACATCCCATCTATACACAGGACGTATTGTCTTTAATGTATAAGTAATAGGATATTTATATTTTTGCGAGTCTCCATAAAATCGTTTAACGTAATCGAAAATCTCAGCTTTAGTTTTTCCATGCCTTGCCGCCCATACACAAACAGCAGTAATACAAGCTCCCTTAATACCTTCGGGACTATTGTGAGTTACTTCTGCTGACATTTTTGCTTTTTCGGTAACTTCATTTATATCATCATAATACTCTCCAATAAAAGAGCATCTCATAGCAGAACCATTACCAAATGATCCGTAAGGTTGCGGATTTGATGACTGAAGCCATTCTCTAAACTTACCACCAAAACCGCACTTAGAATACTTGTTACCAAACTCATAATAAGCAGTTTGAAAATCAGGCTTATCGGGATTCTTTAAAATTGCATCTTTAGTAGCAATACTTAAAAGACTGTCATCTGTAAACCTGCATCTATCTGTAAAAAGTGGAACATGCTGCCAATCTAAATCTTTAGGTCTTAAACGTGTAAATTCATATTGCGAACCACTTATATCTCCTAATATAGCTCCTATTAGTGCCATTTTCTTTCTCCTTTTAAAAATTCCATAATTTCAATACATCATTAACATTATTTTGATTTGAAGGTTCATAAACCTCATAATCAACACATTCAAGTTGAGGATTTACTTGCCAATTCCATTCATTTCTATTACATTTACATACCATATTTAATATAGTACCGTTACTCCATTGTTCAATCTCTTCATCAGTACCACCAAATTTAATAATATCAATACCATTAGGTAAAGTAATCTTTAAAGTATTTCCTTTCATTACTTTTAAATTACTATCATCAACTTTTATATTTGAGATAAAAACAAGAGGTCTATCAAAATCAGTACCAATATAATCATTCATTTCTGATAGTGCTAATATTGTATCTCCATTAACTTCGTCTTGTTCCCAACAATAGTCAACATAATAAACTATATCAGTTTCAATATTAGCTAATTTTTCATCCATATCTTTAACAAAAGCATCTGGATTACTAATACTTATACCTGCGGCATTCTCATGGCCTCTACTCCAATTACATGCGGAAGAAGTTTCCGCAATTTCTTTAAAACTTGCAAGTCCAGTTTTATTATATCCTCGCATAGACCCAACATACTCGTCATTAGTCTTAGTAACTACACATACAGGTCTTTGATATGTCGCCATAATCTTATTAGCACATAAACCAGCTACGTTACGGTCTATCTCGCCTTCCGCAAGTTTAAAAACAAGAACCTTATGTTTCAACATATCATCTTTTTGAATATACTGTTCCAAAAGTTCCATTCCTGCATCTTGTACTCTTGTTTGTCTATTCTTGACATTAGTACAAGTTCTTAACGCTTGGTCTAAAACTCTTTCAGTTTCGCCTAACTTATGCCCTCTCTTGTTAGAAGGAATTAACTCAAATGCTTTCATAGTTAACATAGAGTTAAAAATCAATTCTTTCTCTTCCATTGTTCCACTTCTGTTTATAGCATTGACAAAAGGAACAATAAAGAATGCGGCACCGAATGGTGTAAATAATAAATCATTATTGTTAGAAGGCTTATAGTCAGATTTACTAAGTGAAAATTCTTGTTTTCTACTCATACCTTCAATAAACGGATTTCTAATATTACACTCCTTAAAACCTTTTAGAATTAATTCTTTTGTTTCAAGAGAAGTCATACTCATCATATCACCCATATTACCAAGTGCGGTAAGGTCAAGAAACATATCTGCTATGTTTTGAGTGCTTATCTTATCCAAATATTTACAAAACTGGTAAACAACTCCCGCACCAGATAGGAATACATTAGGATAATCATATTGAGAATTTATAGTTACCGCATAAGGACTCATAGGAACATCCGACAAGTGATGGTCTAGTATTAAGACATCTATGCCTTTATTATGAAGCCTTTCTATTGCTTCAATATCATTCGTTGCTGAATCCGGACAGATTATTAACTTATAATCGCTATTCTCTAATCTATCAACAAAGTCATTCAGACCATGTTGTTTACCCTCATGCATACCCCACTTAAGAAAGCAGTGAACCCATGCGGGTACAACTTCATACAAATAATTTATCAAAATGGCTGAACTTGTAAATCCATCGCAGTCACTATCAACTATGATAAAAGCCTTATCTTCTGCGGCGATGTGTGATAAAAGCATCTTGGCTCCCGCTTTAAGTAAATCTTCATTAAAAGCAGTGCATGAATTGATATGACTATCTGTATTTTCTAAATAACTGATATCAGTTATTCCCCTATTAATTAATATTTGTTCTTTTGGATTTCTTTTTGCTTCTTTTGTTAAACATCTAATTTTCATATAAATTAACTCTTTCTTTGAACAATGTCAAAAATATCTCCTTCCCGCAATCTGTAGGTGAAGCTTTATACGGAGTAAGATTATTTCTATCCCATATAAAACTAATTGTTATATAATTGCCATATTTTAAATAAATATTTTTATATTTTTTTATAATATTCTTTGCAGTCTTTTCTGTTAAATCAGTAAAGTCATGGTCAAAACCTACAATAATTTCGTTAACGCCTTTATTTTTTAATAACTCTACTTGATAACTAATTAACGAGCTTCCGCAACAGGCTACTGATATATCATTTTCTCTCCCAAACATTGATGCATATTGCAAACAACTTTTCTCGGATTCAAAAACAATAGCCTTTTTAATCTTTTTAATATTATTTTTGCTCCAATTTAAATTATATAGAGCAAAAGACAAAGGATGATTATACATTACATTATTGATGCGGGCGGGCAAATACTTCCCGTATCGCTCTGCATTTTCAGTTATAAGAGTTCTTTCCCTTATACCAATAAGATTATTATTTTCATCATAATGTGGTATAACTATACCACAATTCTTAGGGTCATAGCAAATATTGTGATAATCACAGATTTCTTTTGTTATTCCCTCCGATTCCCAATTTAATAATCTTGGTCTTGGAAGATTTTTTATTACATTATCATCGTAAAATTTTAACTCTACCTGTTGAGTTTCTTTATTAATATCTTTAATTCTATCGTATGAATTAAATACCGCCCAATATTTATTTAATTCTTCATCAGTTTCGTCTTCTTCAAAGGCTACATCTGGACTATAACCAAAATATTGGGCTACATAATGAATAGATTTAGCTGTACTATATTTAACGTTATCTTTACTCTTAACTCTTTTTACCAAGTCATAGATATCAAAGGTATCGCCACACTCAGTATAACATTTAAACAAGTTTGTGTTAGGGTAGTAGTAGAGTTTATGATGCTGCCCGCAATGACAGATAGTTTTGCAAACTAAGATACCATTTCTCTCTATCGGTTCCCCGCCTAACTCCGCAACAAAATCCGCTACTTGATTTATTGTTAGCTCTTGTTTAATTTTATCTTTATCGTATTGATAACCCATTAAATATTATCCATTTCTTCCATAAAATAATCTATAACTTCTAAAACTGTATTATAGGTTTTATATTCTGCGGAATCTCTTTCACATTGGGAAAGCATTACCTTTATTGTCTCTTGAAAATTTTCCCAAGATTCAATATTTTTTATTGCAAAATTATATATGTCAGAAAAAAGCTGATTATTTTTTTTAAGACATTTAAGTCCACCTACTGCATAATTTCTATCCATTTATATTTTTCCTTTCTTTATAATATAATCGCCTTTTGAAAACTATCTTTTAATTGTTTTATCATTACGCTTTCATAACTATCATCCGCAAGAAATGCATCTTGCTCTAAAGTTGTCATTAAATCATTAAACTTATCATAGTTAAAAGAGTGAATTAAGGAATCGGGTAATGTTAATTCAATTTTCATCAGTTTTCTCCTCAGCTAAATAATCTATCGCATAATCAAGGGCTACACAGAAATCCATACTATATTCCCATTCTATCATACCTTGAAGAATTCGAAGATATTCGATACAAGTTTCTTTATCCATGTTTATTAAAATGCCCCCTCTTCTTCAACTTTAATTTTTAAATTCTCCATTTCTATAATACCATAATTCCAGTCTGTAGCAAATATTGGATTAAATCTACAAATACTCCTATCCGCATTCATCCATAAATACATTCCCTTATATCTACCCTGTCTATTTTTGTAGATACTTAATTTTATATTAGGCATTGTAAAATTATTCTTTTTAATAAATGGAGCCAATTTTTCTTTATCTTCTTTAGTTACTTCCATTAATATCATACCTACATCAATTCTATCGGCAATAGCCTTAGAACCTCTAAGTAAGTTCTGATCAGGAGTTTCAGTTTCTGTATACTGAGCATTTAACTGTGTAGAAGAAAGAATAAATATATCATTCTGAACAGCAATATCTTTTAAAGCAGATGAGAGTAAGAACAATATATTATGTTCTTTTAATCCACTAACTGCAGATTTGCCATCTACTTCCATTAAGATAGAAGCAGAAGAATGAATGTAATCAAAGAAAACATATTGTGTTTGATGTTCTCTTATATGTTTAAGGATTATAGCTTTAATAGTTTTTAAGTCAAACTCTGGGATACACTCAAAGTATATCTTACTCTGTCTTAATAACTGAGATGCTTTCTGAACTCTCTCCCACTCTCCTGCATAATATTCACCTTTAAGTATATGCTCTTCATCAACTCCAGATAGGAATGCAATACACATTGTTTGACATTCTTCAAGGTCTTGCTCTGTTGCGATATAAAGTGTTGGTTGACCTGCGCCTATCGTTATCCACTTATTATGTTCCAAATCATACATCTGAGAACAGCCAATGAAACAAGCATCTCCTATCATACTACGAGATTTTCCAATACCTGTTGCGGCAGACCTTAAGAAAAACTTACCGAAGCGGGCTCCTCTAGTTACAGTATTGATATAATCACCATAAAGTGGATAACCTAATGATGGAGTTTGCTTTAATCTTTCAAGCAAATCTTCTACACCATCACCAATTTGGCAACCATTATCTTCCAACTCTTCTACATACTGCATCTTTATAGCTTCTATTTTGTCATTAATTCGATTAGCTATTTCCGCCAGAGAAGTGTTATCTATAAAATCTTCTTGCTGTTGTTTCTTTTTACTATCTAAAATATTATCAGGGTCATATAACCAGTCCAGATTCATTCCTAAACTTTCGTATCCCCTGAATAAAGTCATTTTCTTTAATCTATTATAATAATAATTAAAAGTGTTAGGGTTCGCATTTTCTGCACAATTTAAAATATATTCAGCACCTTTATTTACCTTATATTCAGCTTCTGCCTTCGGTCTCTGTGCTAAATAATCTTCAATAGCATTTAGTGTTATCTGTGAAGCTCCTAATTGATATATATTCGAAATAGTACCAAATATATTTCTAAGAAAACTATTAGGAAAGTCCTGCTCTAAAAAATGATATTTATCTGTTAAATCAAGTAATTTAGGATTTTTATAAATGCAGCCAATAATTTGAGCTACCGCCGCAGTATCTATATATTTTGATGATTTCATATTATTCATCTACTCCTATTTTAAATAATCTTTTAAGAATACCTTTAGATTTAGGTATCTTTATAGTTTTTTCAACTACATTATCTTTATTAACAGTTCCATTTTGCATATTCTGTTGAGCCATGTAAACAGAATAATAATAATTATAAGCATCCTGGTAAACAAAAGGTACAATTCCTATTGATCCTTTTGCCTTATCTATCGGGTTATGTTTAACCTCATAAAAATATATTAAAGATTTAAGGATTCCCGAATAACTATAATTATCTTCCTCCCTAAACTTTTTAATATATTTCTGAGTCATTGCCCAATTACATTTATCACCAAATAATTGGTTAATATAATCCATAAGAGCTTTTAAATCTGGGTCTTTTTCTTTTGTTTCTTTAGTCTCTTCTTTTTTACTTCTTTTACTCTCTATTATTGGTACTAATTCACCTTGCGGATAACAGTCATAGTGAGCATAACGGCGAACGCCATAACGTACCGCTTGAATTTCATTTGTATCAAACGATTCACCACAAACGGCACATTTAATTATATGTTTAGCCATAAATTACACTCCTTTATTCTTATAATATAATTATAACATATTTTTTATAAAAAGTCAAAAAATAAGGGAGACTATTGTCTCCCTATTCTTTTTTATACTTTATTATTTTATCTTTGTTATCTCTTTTAACTCATCTACTATCAAGCTTAACTGCTCAACCTGATTTCTAGTACATTGAGATACTTTCTTTTCTGCACCCAGATATTTTGTTGTAATTTCAACAATTCTTGGCTGCCAATAAGATACAAACTTTTTACCATCTTCAGTTGTCTGATTAGGGTCTGTAGAACCAGGAATATTAGCTATAATATTGCTAAATTCTGTCATTAGTTCGTCAAAATCAAGTTCCTTATTAGCCTTTTCAATTTTCTTATCAACAACACTACCAGAGTTTATACTTGCTTCCTTGTCGATAGCATCATTAAGTGCTTTTACAAGATTATCATAACCGAAAAGAATCTTAGGTTCAATATACTGGAAACGACAACCAACATCCGCCATACCGTCTAATGAACGAAGCATCATATATCTTTCCTGAGTAATAGGATCAAAATATCCATATGTAATGATATCACTCATATTTTTAATGATGTTATTTACTGACGAACTAGCAGTGGCAACAATTCTAGTATACTTAGAACCATCAGGTCTTGTTACTTCTTCTGTCTTATCATGACTAATAAATAAAACCGCATAGCCTTCCATTGTTATAGTACGGAATACTTCTTCAAACTCTTTCTTAAAAGTAGCCCAACCGTTCTTAGCCCATCCGCCTTCACCGAGAGTAGAAATGCCAAGCTGGTTGCAGACATACTTCTCACAATAAGATGCGGCAACGTCTACAGTATCAATCGCAAAACTCTTAAACTTCTCTTTAACTCTTTCATCCTTACAAAATCTCATAAGGTTACGGATATCCGCCCAACTCTTTGCTTTTTGTACATAAGCTCCTGTTAATGCCCTAGTACCATCCTCACAAGCGATAATAAGTGATTTCATATCTCTTGCTAATGTGGTCTTACCAACCTTAGGCGGTCCATATATGTATGTAATATATCCAGATAAATCCCTACTAATTGTAGAAGGTTCCAGGTTTAATAAATCATCAATATCAAAATTTGCCATATCCAAAAAATCCTTTCAAAATTTTTCAAAACCAATTTTCAATTTCATTTTTCTATTGAACACACCCCGAAGAAAAATATAAGGGAAAACATCAGTTTCCCCTATATCTTTATCGGTATGAAAGATTTTTTATGTTTTAATTAAAAATTAAAGCCACCTGCCGCAGCTGTAGTTGCTCCTGTGGGAGCTGTTGTAGGATTAGTTACTGCCTGTGCTGCCTTCCACTCATCCTGTTTCTTTTTATTCTCTGCGAGTGCAACTTCTCTATCACTAAGAGCCTTCTCGATTTCCTCTGTTGTGATTCCGTTTTCCTCGTCACCAATCTCATAAGGCTCCTTAGCTGCCTTAGTAATAACCCATTCCTTAATAGAACGAGAATACTCTTTTACACTAGGCTCACCAAAAGCTGTTTCCTCTTCAACTGTTCTTACGATAGTTTCAGAGTTAATATTACCCCAAACTTTTGTAAATACAAGATTCTTAGGACTAACTTCAAGAGACTCGAAATACTTAATACCACCAGCACTCTTAACGATAAGCTCAACAGGAAGAATAGCATTTCTAAAGTTAAAAATACCACCTTTAACTACAAGGTAATCTTCCTTAACATTCTCACCATCAGCTTCAACAAGACGAGTACCATTTACGAGGAAGTCAAACTCGAAAGTATTTCTCTTTGTTTCATCAGCATCAAGCTTATTAACGATTGTAACAAAACCGCCCTCATTTCTCTTTGCAGATACAAGTGTCTCATTACCATCTCTATCTGTATAGAAATCATTAAGATCAAGAGCTGTATTAATTGTAACCATTGTTGCTTCATCCTTGCCGTCAGCTACAACAGTCTTACCTGAATCAATAATCTTCTTAAGTGCTGCGAATGTAGTATTTGCAGAACCTGTCTTAGTCGTAGGTGTAACATAAGTGAAATGAACTGTTACAATGTTAAGACAATCTTCGTCAGTAGCAACATCAATAGTACCACTAATAAAATCTTTACCAAAATTCTCTGAATTCTGGTTCTTTACCTGCTTAACAACAAGCTTATGTTCATAAACCCTACCGCTAACTGTTTCTTTATTAATCGTTTTTCTCATAATAAATATTTCTCCTTATTTATTTTATTTTATTTTTTCACTATAATATAATTATACCAAAATTTTCTTAGAATGTCAAATTTTTACTCTTCCACAGTTTCAGTCTTGCCCTTCTCTGTAAGTGCATACAGTACAGGCTCTGCGGAAACCTTTTCAACATATCCTTTTGTTACAAGAGAACGCATCGAACCAGAAATGGATCTTGACGGAATTCCTGTAACCTCACTAATTTTCTTAGTGGCGAAAATATTATCAAACTGCTCCAGATTGTCTCTCATAACAATAAGCAAATCACGGCTCTTCTGTGTAAGCCCTTTCTTTTCAACTGGAGCTTCAAACTTATCATTCTTAATCGCCTCGAAATACTCCATAGCATCTGCGGAGAACTCATAACCCTGCTTAATAAAACTCTCAACTTCATTAATAAACTTTTCTTTACTCATTCTTTACTCCTTCTTAATTTAATTTTATATTATATATATAATTATTATAACATTATTTTTATAAAAAATCAAATTTATTCTTCTTCAAGCAGTGCTTTTTCCTCTATTGTATACATACGATAATTTTTATTATCTTTAGAGTTAATTAATTTAATACAATATTTATGTAAAATTTCATCTTCAAATGATTCTTCTCTAATTATATCAAAATAAAAACCTCTAATATCCGTTGATACATAATACTCTAATTTTTGCTTTGCCGCCTCATAAGATTTAAAGCAAGATACACAACAATCTGGTATTTTCGGATATTTAACTTCCATTTCATAATCTATATAGGTTAAAATATAAATCTTTTGTACTTCTTCCATTTTGTTATTTTTCCTCTAACTCGTCAATAAAAATGAGCTCCTGTGCATAAGGGAGTGTCCTTGCCCAGTTTATAAAAGCTATAGACCATTCTGTCAGTTTATGAAATCTTCGCTGTCCTTTTGAACATATTGCAAGTAAATTTTCATAATTCATAGTTACAGTACGAGTCTGTAACCAACCTTGCGGCAGCCACCTTACAAGTTCTTTCCAATATCTTTTATCATTGGTTTTAAGGTATCTCTGCCTAAGTGTCTCACAAAACTCAATGATTTCATCTTTAACACACTCATCTACCGACATGTCAATATTATAAGGTTCTCTACTATACGCAATTAAATCGCCATTATAATCATCCGTTTCAAAGCAGTCTAAGGTGATAGGTTTTGAAGTTAATTTATGCATCGTACTGGTACTGTTCGCTACTGTACCCACTTTATAAGTATCGAATTCCTTCCACCAATATAACGGTGCCGTTATATCAACAGAAACGAAAATTTGACGCATAAACTTACGATGTTCAGGTCCTGCTTTAATAAGAGTCTGCATAAGTTTCAAGTCATTAGGTCCGATAACATTATTGTTAAAATCGCTATCTATTTTATTCCAGCTTTCTTTGGGATTCCGCATACCTCTAATGGCATGCTCAAATCCCCAAACCGCAGTATTTTCAAATTTCATTTTAAATAAACTCCTGTGTAATAACGTCAACTACATTAAGTTCTTTTGCCAGTTTCGCATCCATCCAGAAATCATCTTTCTGAATCTCATTATATTTAGCTTCATCAATTCCAGTTTTCTCAATTACCAAATCCTTTAACTTTCCTAACTCCTGTTTATAAAAAGAAGCATAATTAGCAAACTGTCCTGCGGTTCCACCTGTTGAAGTTGATCCCTCATGGAAAAGGAATGATGAGTGAGGATATGCAAATCGTTTATGTCCGCAAATAAAAGTAAAGAATCCTCCGGAATATGCAGTGCCCGTACAAATAGTATAAACAGGAGTTTTTGACATATTAATAGCATCTATCATTATGAAAGTTTCAGATAAAAGACCTCCGTTAGAGTTAATATAAACCTTAATCGGATCTCTATCTTCAATAGGAATACCAGCTTCATCATCCTCTATATTGTAAAACCTTATCATAGCTTCAACACCTTCTCCGGTACCCTCTTCGATGTCGTCTACATAGATATTTCTTCTTGCACTACTTTTAAAGTCTACAATAGCAGTAAAAGTGTTTTCCGTTTTAAAACATTCATTTTCAAAATTTTTCATTATTTCTCTATAATCCATCTTATATAAAAGCTCCTTTTATTTATTCTTATTTTTATTTTCCTATTCCTTTTGATGTGTTGTAACCAAAGTTACAAGAATCATAAAGAGAAATATAATATTTTTCTTTCTCATTTAATTGCGGTTGCGGGCATTCCTCTAACAACTCCCAAGAGAAAGAAGTTAAGCCATATTCTTGCATAGCTTTATATAACTTATTTGCGGCGGGCGTATCAATACCTAAACCGCACTTGGCATGCTCAGACCAACGGGTAGCTACGTCTATAGCTTGCCCGATATAGCATTCTCCAGTAACTATATTTGTTATTTTATAAATACCTGTTACCGTTTTGGAACCAAGTATATTTGCTGCCTTTGCCTTTAGGTTTTTCTGAAAATAAGTTTGCCAAATTAACATACTTATTACACGAGGTTTATTAAAAGATTTTTTCAGATTTTCAAGTTTTGCAATATCCGATTTATCTTCATCTGATACCTGTAAACAATAAAAATCTTGTTTTTCTTTAATTTCTTTCTCTCTTAACTGAGATTTTATAAATGCTTCCCTACTCGATTTTATTTTTTGTATATCTTTTTCAATATTTTCTTTTTCTTTTATTAAATCCATTTGCTTATTATCATAAGCATTTTTTAACAATAACTCCAGGTTTTCATATTCATCTTTAACAGAATCATACTTATTCTGAAGATTATCCTTATAATTAGAAAAAGCTTGCTCCGCCGCAGCTACTTTATCTTCATAAATTTTTGTCGCGGACTGACTTAAACTGTCAATATGAGTAAGGATTTCATTTTCTTCATTTTTTAATTTATTTATATCTTGTATAACGCCATTTTTCTCTTGATTCAATTTTTCAAAATGGCTATAAAGTTCTTTATTTTTTTGTATTATTTCATTATTTACTGTTTCAATTTTTACCTTGCGGTAGTTATTGTGAACCAGTAATATTATTAATACGATAATTACGAGGGTTAAAACTAAAACTACCATTATAGTCCTCTTAAAAAGAAAGGGCTAGATGTTATTACTCTAGCCCTTTAAACTTTTAGAATAACCTAAAACTTACTTAATATTACTCAGCTGATGCTGCATCTTCAGCAACTGCTGCCTGATGATCATAAGCTCTTCCCTCGTCAGTAAGCTCGATAATCTTAACTGCCTTAGTTGTACCATCTTCAAGTGTAGCTGTTGCGGGAACTCTACGTGTGTAACCTTTCTTCTGAAGTCCACCTGTAACTGTACCGTTAATAGACTGTGTACCAGCTTTCATTGAAGCCTCGTCATCCTTATCTGCAAGACCCATACCGATAGCGATATCTGCTGCTGTAAGGTTTTCTCCATCATGCTCCTTTAAGAACTCAAGTACCTTGAGTGACTTTTCTGTTAATGCTTTCTTTGCCATTTTTTTTCTCCTTTAAGAATTTTTTAATTATTTATTTTATATAAGTTATATCTAAAAGAATTATTAGTCATTTTTTTATTTTAAATAATTCTCTTTTATATATTTATTATATCAAAAATTTTTTAACATTTCAAATAATTTTTCTTCATTTATAATTGGAATGTTAAGATTCATAGCGGTTTTATATTTTGTAGTATCTTCAGGCGTGTTACATACTAAATAATTCGTTTTAGACGATACTGAGCCAGTTACCTTGCCGCCATTTTTTTCAATGAGTGATTTTATCTTATCCCGAGACTGCGATAATTTACCGGTAATTACAAAAGTAATACCTTTAACACTATCACCATTATCTTCATTATTTTTATTGTCTGCTATATCCAAATTAAGATATTTATTAACAATAGTATCCAATTCATCATAGTTAAAATGTTTTAAACTATAATTCATTTCATAGCCAAAACCTTCAATAGTTTCAAAGGTAGAGTTGGAATCTTTTACAAATTCTCTAAATTTATTATAATCACCATTAAATTTCTTTGAGATTGTGGTTGCGGCGGTTGCTCCGATTAGCGGAATGCCTATGCCGCATAACACTCTATCTAAGGTTGTGCTCTTGCCCATTTCAATAGCGTCAAGAAGTTTTCCTATAGATTTCACTCCAAAACCACGTAGATTAATCAAATCTTTCTCCTTATCTTTAAGAGTGAAAATATCTTCCAATGTAGATATAAAACCAGCAGATTCAAACTTTTCAAGAGTTGCTCTTGACAGTCCTTTTATATCAAGTGCTTTTTTAGATATAAAATGGTCAATTTTATTTATAACTCTACAAGTACATAATTCATTAACACATTTTAATACCTTAACACCACTATCTGATATAGATATTTCAAGCTCCTTGCCGCATACCGGACATATCTTAGGAATAGCATTTTCAATATCTTCACCAGATTTCATATCATCTGAATGAGATATCTGAGGTATAATCATGTTACTCTTGTAAACATATACTACCTGTCCCTTTTTAGGAGAGTTTCCTAATACATTTTCCATAACTGATAAGTTATGAAGACTTGCACGACTAACCGTAGAACCATCTATCTCAACTGGTGTAAATATTGCTACAGGTGTTAAAATACCATTACGAGATATATCATAATCAATATCAACAAGAGTAGTAGAATATTCTTCTTTTTCCGGCTTCCACGCAATAGCATTACACCAATGATGTGCCGTTCTACCCTTTTCTTCTCCCGCTTTGATATCATTAATTTTCCATACTACTCCATCACATGGTATGCCTTTTTCTTCAGCCTCCTGAAGAAGAATTTTATTTATTTCATTAACCTCTATCTCTTCAATTTTAGTACAATCAAGAGCAAGTGCGGGGACCACTGTAAAACCAAGGTCTGCCGCCTCTTCAAGGTTATAATGATAAAAGTCTGCCTTGCCGCCCTTAATAACATCCCAAGCGATAAAACTAAGGCGTCTTGACTCCACAATAGACATATCTAATAACGCTAATGAACCACTTGCTGTATTTCTATTGTTTTTAAACTCATTGTTAATATTTATCTTTTTAAAATCATCATCATAAATTATAGCTTCTCCGTCTATAATATAAATACCTTCTTTATTTATATTATTAGGCACATTTAAGAAATGCTTAATATGATTAGTGATATCAGAACCAACTGTACCATTTCCTCTTGTATTGGCGGAAACGAGCTTACCATCCTCATAAATTATACGAACTGAAAGTCCATCACACTTAATAGAGGCGATTAAATCATAACCATCAGAAAATTTAACTATTTCATCTGCGGTATGCACTTTATCAAGACTAAGCATTGGTTTGTCTACAATTTCTATTGTGTCAATACCTTTTAAAATTGGAGCTGCTCCAACATTAACAGTAGGCGAATTACTATAAACAAAACCAGCTTCTTTCTCAAGACTCTTTAATTCGTCTAATTTTAAATCGTATTCTCTATCAGTTAGCGGTGATTCTTCACCATTGTAATAAAGCATACTTGCATTATTTAACTCTGCTATAAGTTCTTTTATTTTCTGCATAATTTATTTCCTTTTTTATTATATATAAATATTATATAATAATTTTTTATAAAAATCAAATAATTTCTATTTATAAAAATGATGTCCTACTGAATCTGTAAAGATATAAGACGCTCCATTAAAGGTTTCGGTGTAAGCACCAGAATGGAAGAATAAAGCTCCATCAGTAGTATCTTCTATCTCAAAAGCATAAGCACAAGCTTGGATTGTTGAAAGACTAATTGTAGTTCTACTATAAGCAAACTGATTAGGTGCTGTAATAACATCTTTTAAAGTATTTCCAAATTTTTCATCATATAGTCTATTTAAAATTACATTGGCTACATTTACTTTAGAATTAAAGTCTGCACCATAAGTCTCTGTTTCAACACACCGATAGAAATATTCCAAATCTTCCTCAGAAAAAACATCTTCTATCTGTAAAGGCTTAACTGTAAGAGTTTCCTCCATTATTTGATATCCCTGCCACCAATATTCTCTATTTTCTTCTGTCTTTAAATCAAAATAAGCCATAAAAAGTTCTTCTTCTTTCTGAAGAGCCTCTTCTTCGCTATCTTCTTGAATAAAGCAAGGTATTTCAAGATAAATTACTTCTTTCACCTGTTCTTTTTGAGCATCTAACAATTTCTGTTGAGCCTGATTTGTCATATCATAATTAGCAAAAACACCTAAACAAAATCCAAACAATAGTGCAATAAAAATGTAATAATATGATGTTGTATTTTTCATAATATCTCCTTTTTTACAAATTGTATAATATAATTATATCATAAATTTTAAAAAAAGTCAAAAAAAGATGGCGGGAAGAGGTATCCCCGCCATCTACACATTATATCTTTGTTATAGACTTAATTTTATTATTCTTTATTAGTATAACACCTGCTGCCGCCGATGTGTATATAGGTACGTCTTTTGCCGAAATACATATAGTATTTGTATCACCAGAGATAATCAAATTATCTTCATCTGATATCATTGCAATTCCAGCTATATCAGAAGAACCTATCGTCATACCTTTTGTATTTCTAGTCCTAACTGTTATATCGGATATTTTTCTTTTATAACCACATCCATTTACATAGAAGATACCAAGATCATCAGTTTCTTTATGGATAGGTAATGCTGAAATTACCTCATCACCTTCTCCTAACTTAATACCTTTAATACCCATAGCAACTCTACCAACAGGTGTAATATCATTAGTTGCAACTCTAAGACCCATACCATTCTTTGTTGCAATGATAATATCTTCTTCGTCCTGGAAGATTACCTGCTTAACAGCATCATTTTCTTTAAGCTTAATAGCAATTAGATTACCACCTCTGCTACCTGTCATATAATCTGATAAGAGAGATTTCTTTATCATTCCATCTTTTGTTACGAAAATGATATATTTAGGTATTGACTTATTATGTAAAGATGTGACTGCTATTACATTATCTCCTTTATCAAGATTGATAAGAGAGCTAACTGGAGTACCCTTTGCCGCATTTGTGCCATCCGGAATCTTATCTGCAATCAGTTTGCACACCTTGCCGCCATTTGTGAAGAACATTACTATATCTTCGGTGTTAGTCTTTATTGCAGACATAATTGCGCTATCAAGTGTCTTAACTCCTACGCCTCCTCTTGACTGAGTTCTGAAAGATGATACCGGAATCTTCTTAATTAGACCACTATGAGTAGTAACTACTACTACATCTACGGGGTCTTTCTTTACCGGCGGTACACTTTTCTTTGAAGAAGTTTTCGGAAGTTCCATATCAAGAATAGTTGTCCTTCTCTCATCACCATAGACTTCCTTTAATTTTTCAATTTTCTCAATGAGTTTAGTATCACGATACTGTTCATCATTGATAATTTTATTACATTCTTCAATAATAGCCTTTTTATCTTTAAGTTCTTTTAAGATATCATCTCTATCGAGTTTAGTTAATCTACTTAACTTCATGTCAAGAACTGCTTTAGCCTGTACCTCTGTCAGATTAAAAGCATCAATTAACTTTACTTTTGCTTCTGCCGAATCAAGCGATTCTCTAATTAACTTAATTGCCTTGTCAATATCTTCAAGAACGATAAGGAGACCTTCCAAAATATGCGCTCTTTTTTCTGCCTTATCTTTATCATACTCTGTTGCGGCTATCAATACATTAATCTGATGATTAACATATGCTTTAATCAAGTCAAGCATAGAACACATTTTCGGTGTACCATTGACAATATAGTTCATATTGTAAGATACTGATGACTGCAAATCTGTTAATGCAAAAAGTTCAGTAACTACCTTTTCAGGCTCAACTCCAGGTTTAACAGTAAACACAAGTTTATTTTTACCCAAACTTGATTCATCATTAAAATCTGCAAGTAAATTATCAAAAACATCTATATTCTTTTCAATTTGTTCCTTAATCTTATTTCTATAAGTTCTATAAGGAATGGTTGTGAAAGTAATTGTCTGCTTATTAATTTCATACTTTCCTCTAACTTTAAGAGAAACTGCGGAATGACCTGTCATAAAAGCAGACTTAATATCCTTACCATTAATGATTATATTTTCCAGAGGGAAGTCTGGACCTTTGATATATTCCATTAATTCATCAATAGTAAGATTATTATTTTTAATATAAGCAATAATTCCATTACATACCTCAGTTAAATTATGAGGTAAAGAGTTATGGCTCATAGAGATACCAATAGCCTGTCTACCATTACATATTGCATTTGGAAACAATGAAGGTAAAACTACCGGCTCCATATACTCGCCATTATAAGTCTCCTTTAACGGAACAACTTTCTTCTTAAAATCATTCATCATCAAGTCCGCAAACTTTGAAGGCTTTGCTTCTGTATATCTCGAACTTGCAACCATGTCATTATTTTCCTGCGTACCAAGAGAACCCTGACCTGTAATGAGGGGATATCTCATTAAATATTCCTGGGACATTTTGCAAAGTACACCATAACAACTTATATCGCCGTGAAAATAACTTGTTGAAAGTGTGCTACCAACAATAGCATTACACTTTTTAGTCTTACTCTTGTTGTCCATTTTAAGAAAATCTTCCATTGTCCAGATTATCTTTCTCTGTGCAGACAACAGTCCATCCTCTGCGGCTGGTATCGCTCTGTCAGTTAAGACTTCAGCACTATAAGTTAGAAAGGATTCTCTACTCTCATCAATTATATCTACTTCAGTTATAAAGTTATCCATTAATTTTTCCTTTCTTTTTTCAATCTAATAATATTATAATAAAAATTTTGAATAAAATCAAATAAATGTGAAGTCATCAGTTAAGATGACTTCACTTATTGTTTAATCGAAGTTAAAACCTAACTGTTCTGCATTGTCATAGATAAACTGTTTACGAGGACCTACCGCCTGTCCCTGCAGTACCTCTAATAATTTCTGAGTTTCTTTTGCATCTGAAATAGTGATTTTCTTAAATCTCTGGTTTTCAAAGCATACCTTATGCAAATCTACCGCATTAAGTTCTCCTAATCCTTTTGCTCTCAGAATATCATAACTACCATCTGAATGATTTGCTTTAAATGCACTCATTTCTTCTTCTGTATAGAAGTATAATTCTTCTTTACCTGTTCTAACAATATACAACGGTGTAACCGCCCTATAAAGTTTACCAGCTTCGACAAGAGGTCTCATATATGTAAAGAAAAAAGTTATTAAAAGTAATTCGATATCGGCACCATCGGAATCCGCATCTGTAGTAATTACGATTTTATCAAAATTCATTTTATTAACATTAAAATCCTGACCAAAACCGCCGCCGATTACTTTTACAATATCAGACATTTCCTGGTTTGCGAGAATCTTATCAACAGTAGTCTTAAGAGGAGAAACAATTTTACCTCTTAACATATAAATACAGTCAGTTTTCTCATTTCTAGCCTCAATAGCCGAACTACCTGCAGATAATCCCTCTACCAATAGCAAATTTCTATTCTTAGGGTCTTTATTTACGCAGTCGATAAATTTATTGCTTAACGCCATCTTAGCCTTTAAGCCTTTTTCTTTTGGCTTAATATTTCTTGCGGCGTCCCTTGCTTTCTTAGCTGCCTCTCTTGCCTTACGTGCGTTAATAGATTTATCAAATATTGCCTTTATATCTTTCTCGTTTGCAGCAAGCCAAGTCTGTATGCTTTCCGCAATAACAGAAGTAAAAGGAGTCATATCAATTTTAACTATTCTACTCTTAGTCTGAGCATCATAGCTAATTCCAGGTGCGGTTATGTTAAATGCTATAACCATACCCTCTTGAATATCTCCACCTTCAAGGTTACTATCCTTTTCTTTTAACCATCCTTTATCTTTAAAGAATTTGTTAAATTCTCTTGTTATTATAGTTTTTATCTGTGTAATGTGCGGACCGCTATCAGTCTCTCCTGTGTTAACATAACTTATCATATTCATAGAATAGTTTGAAGTATATGTTAATACAAAATCTATTTTATTTTTGCCCTCTTCATAATCTATATTAAGTCTATTGTTAATAATCTCGTTATCCTTAACGATATCATCAACCAAGTCATTTAGACCATTTTTTGAAGAGTATGAAATTAAATCTTTTCTATTATGAGTAAGATTAATTGTTAATCCTCTACATAAACAGGTTAAGACATTAAAAAGTTTTTTAATTCTATCGACATCTATTCCAGGATGTGTAAAAAACTGAGGGTCAGGTGTCCATTCTACGATAGTACCAGTGTGAGCATCTCCCTGTTTACCTAAATCTCTTCTGTGGAAAATACCATCTTCAAAACAAATTCTTTCAGTCTGTCCATCTCTATAAGTATTTACCACTAACCTCTTTGATAAAAAGTTAGTTAATTTACTACCGATACCATTTAATCCTAATGCAGTACCTTCATATACACCATCATCAGAGAATTTACCCGAAGTATTAAGGACATCAAAAGAAGCCTGAAGAACAGTTTCTCCATCATCTCTCTTTACGTTTACAGGAAAACCTTGAGCAAAATCTTCAACTCTACAACTTCCATCATCCTGATAATCAACATTAATGACATTACCGTGACCAGCAGCATATTCATCAATAGCGTTAGAGACAATTTCAATTAGTAATTGGGTACTATATTCGGTACTACCGGCATAAACTCCAGGTCTAAGTCTGGTAAAGTCCCTCGGGGAAAGCGATTCAATACTATTATCGTCATATAATTTTCCCATATCTTCTCCTTCTTTAACTTAAAAATAAATCATTTATTACAATAATTCTATTATACAAAAAATTTTTTATTTTGTCAAATTTTTCTTAAACTATAATTTTTGTAATAATAAAGATAATTAGAAAGAAACTCATCTTCTGAAAGAACTTCTCTGTTAATACTTTCAATCATCTGCTTGAAATTCTGAATATCTTCTACATCGGTATGACCCTCTGCGGGAATGCACAAAACTTCATGAATACTGCTTGGAAGAATAAATAATGAATCTGTATTAAGCATCTTTTTTACTTTATTCATACAAGAGAAACTAAGCATTGAACTTGCACCATAAAGACGGTCCTTATTTGATACTACATATATTGGTATCGAACTACCGGGCAAAGGAATTCCGCTTAATACATCAGATAATGGCTGTATTGTATATTCAATATTTTTAATAGCATTTTTATGAAGATCTCTATATGATAAATTATAGAATTTATCAAGATGAGATTTGGTAACTTTAATTGTACCATAACCAAGGTCAATATAATAAATAACATCCAAATCTAAATTATATTCATGTATATGATGAATAATTTTAAATAGTTCAGAATTTCTTCTTGAGTCAACTAACATTGGTTTTACTTTTGACAGGAATAAATCTTTATCACTAAAAATCTTGTTAATATAATCCATGTCAATATTTGGTTCCTTATCGTTAAGATATATCTTTATAATGCTTGCCGCAATTTCTTCATCTGATTTATTTTCATCATAATAGACAATTTTAGAGATAAAAGTGTTATTAACACTATCTTTAATTGTACACGCGGGATATATTACCCCGTTATTTTTAGCAATTTTTGAAAATGTTATTTCTTCTACTGTGGGTATCTCTTTTAAAATAAGTTCCTTTACTTTCTCCATTTTAATTCTCCTTTTGTATTATTTTAATACCATTTTTTTCAACGATATCATTAAATTTCTTCATATTATTAGTAGCTAAACTATCAGCAATTTCATTTCCAACGACATTATTATGTCCAGAAACTTTCACGATTTGACATTTAGAAAATTTTGTGGTAAGATAATTATATAGAATTTTGATTAAATCAATATTCTCTACCGTGACCTTTTTACTATTCATCCACCCATTTTTAGACCACCGCCAAATCCAGTTGCAGCAAGTATTTACTACATAGGCGGAGTCACTCGCTATAATATACTCGTCATCATCGTTAATGATATCAAGAGCGTATATCATAGCCTTAAGTTCCTCTCTATTGTTGGTTGTTTTGTCAGTATATTCTGCGGCAGTGTGATAGATTATTGATGAATCTTCATTAGTAACAACTACACCATAGCCGCCACTCCAATCTCCATTGGTACTACAAGCACCATCTGTATATATATATTTAACCATTTATTAAAAACACCTTTCATATTTTATTCCTATATTTATATTATATAATATTTTTTATAAAAAATCAATTAAAAACAAAAAAAAATGGGAGAATCATAATGATTCTCCCATAGAGTTTACTTAGAAGTGAGATAAGCAATATAGTAATCAATATCGTTATCTAACTCTTTTTTATTTTTATACTTATATACTTCCTTATAAGCGTTTATATCGAATGCGGAGGTGCCTACGTATCCTTCCGCAATACCTACATTAATAAAGTGATTAAACAAAAGATCATCATTTTCGTATAACTTCGCAATTTCCGGATATTTATAAGCATAGAACTGCGGATCAAAAACAGGGGCGAAATTTATACCTTTATAAATAAATTTTCTAGGGTTAATTATCACTTTATCATTAGTAACATAGTTTTTTCTCTTTCTATTATAAGTTGCCATTTTATATCTCCTATCTACATTAAATCAGCGTGCTCTGCAATAGCAGATCGATGACATTTTTGTAAAGTAACTTCACCGTAATAATTTTGACCTCTGAAGACTTCTGATAATCTTCTAAGACCATTGTTATTACCGCCGTATGTAATCATATCAACTTGAGCTTTATCATCACCTTCAATTACACAAATACTATCTTCACCAATACGTTGTACAATAAGTTTCATCATATCTATTGTAGTATTTTGTGCTTCTGTTATATATATACCAGCATTCATTCCTGTTGTATCCATTCCGCGGCAGTCCGATACTGGTACTAACACTAAATGACCATCATTAATGAATTTTTCAACCATAGTAATGTCACCTAGTTTACTAATAAGAAAATTACCGATTTGCGAATCGAGTAGCTTCTCATCTTTACTACCAGGATAAAAACCAAGTTTACAACTATCTCTAGTAGCTACAGTGTTACAGAAAATTATTATCTTGTCGATATGACCTCTTTCGAGTTCAGTTACCAGATAACCAAGACCGATATAAGATTTACCGGAGCCCGCCTTGCCGCGCAGTACAGTAATTTTATTAAATATTAAACTATCAATAGCTAATTGCTGGTATTCATCTTGCGGAGTTATTTTTCCGAAGAATTTAGAATCTATTCTATTGTTAGGAACTGCAATATATTTATTATCAAGCCATTTATATTTATCTACTACTTTATTATTCAGTTTAATTATTAAATACTGATTATCTAATAATTTGTAAATATTGTTATTATTCGCAAAAGTAGTATTGTAAA
>Ga0247609_10000129_pt1 | contig 105204 bp, 89 predicted proteins | sample 172DNAGHGlowgp2_FD_193487 | JGI IMG/M metagenome (GOLD analysis project Ga0247609, IMG submission 193487) | Sheep rumen microbial communities from Palmerston North, Manawatu-Wanganui, New Zealand - 1728 DNA GHGlow gp2 | ecosystem: Host-associated > Mammals > Digestive system > Stomach > Rumen ...
TGTACGCCCAGCATGGGCGTACGCTATAGGGTGCAAGTCCCGAACGAGCCCTGATAGTGGGAATCGTTAGCCAAGAGCAAGGGTGTCCGTGGCGACGCGGAATCTGAAGGAAGCTGGCGGCAAACACTCGGCCTTACGTACAGGAACTGCATACAAGGCTATGCATGGAGGACAAGTCTGCATAACAAGGCAAAGTCCGATAACTATCCGAATCCATGTGAAGTAAATGCAGAGGGCACATGAGTTGAAAGCGTACGCTCTTATCTGGGGAGGTCTCACGGACACACATTACCAACATGTGTTGTGTGGTTGAAACAAGATTTGCCGTGAGAAGTCAGCCGAGACCATAGTACCGATGAGTGAGCATCGGGAAGGGTCGAACCATTATCAGTAAATCCAATGAAGATTACTCTATGAAGGAAAGAATGCAGAACGAATCAAGGAAATTAGGCCAGTCGGAAAGTAGGGTGGAACCCAAGGCTATGACAGGTTTGCAGACCTCTATGGGGATAATCGAAAACGGACTTACAGAATTTACCCGCCCGAAGGACGGACTGCTGGAGTTTATTCTCTCACCCGCGAACCTGAATGCCGCCTATAAGAAGGTGAAGAGCAACAAGGGTAGCGGCGGAATAGACGGAATGAGTACAGAAGGCCTGCTCCCATATCTTAGAGAGCATGGCTCTGAACTTGTGGCATCCCTCCGTGAAGGCACATACAAGCCGAATCCCGTCCGCAGGGTAGAGATACCGAAGGCGAACGGCAAGAAACGTGGGCTTGGCATCCCTACGGTAGTCGACCGTGTGGTGCAGCAGTCCATCAGTCAGGTGCTCGAAGTTCTTTATGAACCCCAGTTCAGCGAGACGAGCTACGGCTTCCGTCCTCATCGCGGTGCCCACAAGGCACTTTTGAAGTGTGGCGAGTACATAGAGCAGGGGTACGTGTTCACGGTAGATATGGACTTGGAGAAATTCTTCGACACGGTCAGCCACTCCAAGCTGATAGAAGTGTTGTCACGTACTGTCAAAGACGGTCGTGTTGTTTCCCTGATACATCGCTATCTGAATGCAGGAGTAATCAATCGTGGCAAATACGAACCGAGTCAGCTTGGTGTACCGCAAGGCGGCCCTCTGAGTCCGATGTTGAGCAACATCATGCTCAATGAGCTGGATAAGGAACTGGAGCGTCGCGGTCACAAGTTTGTCCGCTATGCCGACGACCTCGTTATTTTCTGCAAGAGCCGTAAGGCCGCACAGCGTACCTACGAGCACATCGTCCCCTTCATAGAGAACAAGTTGTTCCTGAGAGTGAATAAAGAGAAGACCAAGGTAGCCTATATGCGTGACATCAAGTTTCTCTCCTATGCTTTCGGGCGCAGGAATGGAAAGTGTCAGTACAGACTACATCCCGAGAGTGTCAAGAAGATGAAGGGCAAGATACGTGAGTTAACCAGCCGCAGTAATGGCTGGAGCTACGAATATCGCAAACAGCGTCTTACATGGTACATTCGAGGGTGGTCGAACTATTTCTCACTGGCAGGCTACAAACGAGGTATCGAAGAATGGGACAGCTGGCTTCGGCACAGAATCCGCATGTGCATTTGGAAGTCATGGAAGCGAGTGCGAACGCGGTATAAAAACCTGCAGAAACTTGTTCCAGAAGAGAACCGAGTGCGCACAGCGGCCTTTTGCCGTAAGTCCCATTGGCGAATGGCCTCACACCCGGTGGTGCATGAGGCGATGTCTGACGAACGTCTCAAGAAGGCGGGCTATCCCACGTTTACGGAATATTATGTGGACTTCAATAGGGCAAGAGGGCATTATTGATAATGGAACCGCCGTATGCCGAACGGCACGTACGGTGGTGTGAGAGGACGCATGGGGAACTAATCCCCATGCTCCTACTCGATTACCTATGGTTATCAACATTTTGCGAATTCATTTTTTTTCCGTATTTTTGCAAACCAAATTTTTTAAGATGAAAGTAAATAGACTGACGTTCGATGGGGTGAAAACACCTGTGTACATTCTGGAAGAGGATCTGTTGCGCAAAAACCTGAAACTGATAGCACAGGTTGCCGCGGATTCCGATGTGGAGATTATCCTTGCCTTTAAGGCATATGCCTTGTGGAAAACCTTCCCTATTTTCCGGGAATATATCCATGCTACCACAGCCAGTTCGTTGTACGAGGCACGCTTGGCGGTCGAGGAGTTTGGAAGTAAGGCACACACTTACTCTCCGGCATATACCGATGGGGAGTTTGATGAGATCGTCAGCTGCTCCAGCCATCTCACTTTCAACTCCCTCAGTCAGTATGAGCACTTCCATCAACGGGCATTGGGCGTTTCTCTTGGTCTGCGTGTCAATCCTGAATATTCGGAGGTGGGAACATTGTTGTACAATCCCTGTGCTCCGGGAACCCGTTTCGGGGTGAGTGCAGACCATCTGCCCGACATGTTGCCAGAGGACATAGAAGGATTTCATTGTCATTGTCATTGTGAAAGTGGCGCAGATGTGTTCGAACGCACCCTTGAGCATATCGAGAAGAAGTTCTCACGATGGTTCAACCAACTGAAGTGGATCAACTTCGGCGGTGGGCATTTAATGACTCGTAAAGACTATGACGTTTTACACCTTATTAATATATTAAAGGGGTTCAAGACAAGATATCCTCATTTGAAAGTGATCATGGAACCTGGCAGCGCCTTCGGGTGGCAGACTGGATCGTTGGTGTCGGAGGTGGTTGATGTCGTGGAAGACAAAGGGATCCGTACCGCCATTCTCAATGTGAGTTTTACTTGTCACATGCCTGATTGTCTGGAAATGCCTTACATGCCAGTTGTGAGAGGAGCAGAGGTTGTAGCAGACCCAAACCGTTTGTCCCATAATGCGTATGTCTATCGCTTGGGAGGAAACAGTTGTCTGAGCGGCGACTTCTTGGGAAACTGGGTCTTTGATCATGAACTGAGGATAGGTGAGCGTATTATCTTCGAGGATATGCTTCATTATACAACCGTGAAGACAACTATGTTCAATGGCATCTCACATCCGTCGTTAGCCCTGCTACGTAGCAACGGCGAACTGGATATGCTGCGAATATTCAGCTACGAAGATTACAAAAATCGTATGGATTGAAAAAAAAAACCGAAAAGTTTTTGCTGATTCAGAAAAAAGCATTACCTTTGCAACCGCATTTAGAGAAATGCACCTTACTTAAAGGCTTTTTGCGGAAATAGCTCAGTTGGTAGAGCACAACCTTGCCAAGGTTGGGGTCGCGGGTCCGAGTCCCGTTTTCCGCTCCACATTCTGAATGACAACGAAGGATAAATTGTTGATTTGTCCGGGTACTTGCCCAGGTGGCGGAATTGGTAGACGCGCACGTTTCAGGTGCGTGTGCCGCGAGGCGTGCAGGTTCGAGTCCTGTTCTGGGCACAACGTCATTCAGAATGGTTTTTTGTTGGAGAGGTGGCGGAATTGGTAGACGCGCTACTTTGAGGGGGTAGTGTCAAGTGCGACGTGGGAGTTCGAGTCTCCTCCTCTTCACCAAGATACGCGGAAATAGCTCAGTTGGTAGAGCACAACCTTGCCAAGGTTGGGGTCGCGGGTCCGAGTCCCGTTTTCCGCTCTTTTATTGTTAGGTTTTCCTTTGATTGGAAACACATGTAGGATCTTCGAAAAACAAACCTAAATGAATTTGTATTTAAGATATTTTGATAACGAGACATTAGTTTCTAATGTCGATGATGCTGTTAGTTTCTTGAAGTCTATTCCAGAGATCGGTATGACCCCGGAACTCGAAGCAGATGTACGCGACTATGTTGGGAGCGAGGTTTTCTATCCCAAGAGATATAAGGTGCGTCCACGAGTATATTTTATCATTATCAAGACTGAGGCTGCAACCATGATGGACTTCAAGCAGAAAAAAGCTTTGCGCATTCCTGCTAATGAGGGAGACCATCGTGAAGCCGTACCTCCTACGGTGGCTCGTTTGAGTGAGAAGCGTGAGGGATGGTACGAGGCTTCTCTTCTTTTCAAAAGAGTGGTCCTTATCCCTGCCACTGGAAAACATGAATATCGTGATACTCAGTTTGTCGCTAATGTAAAAGCTCTAAGCGGACAGGATGCTTACAATCGTATTGTGGATCATCTGCGTGAACGTGTTGACAATCGTAGTCAGTTTCCTTCTGCCAAAGGTAAGAACTTTAAGTTCAGGTATTTAGGTATGTGGAAATAACCATCAGTAACTATATAAATCTTCACGACTATGAATAAAGTTATGCTTATAGGAAATGTCGGTAAGGATCCCGACGTGAGGTATTACGAACAGGATCAGGCCGTTGCTCAAGTTCGATTGGCAACAACTGAAAAGGGTTATACTTTGCAGAATGGTACTCAGGTTCCCGACAGAACAGATTGGCATAATATCGTTTTCTATCGTGGCTTGGCGAAGGTCGTTGAGAAATATGTGCATAAGGGAGATAGACTTTATGTAGAGGGACGAATACGGTATCGCAGCTATGATGACCAGAAAGGTATCAGACAGTATGTGACTGAAATCATCGCAGAGAACATAGAGTTGCTCACTCCCAAGCAAAGCAGTCATGCCGATCGGTCGGAAATGGTGTCGGATGTACCAGTACAGGCAGAGGAGCAAAATGACAGTTTGCCTTTTTAAGCTATGGACTTATCATTTATATCAGTGCTTTCTGATGCCGTCGAATTCTTACCGTTGACGACGGGTGCTATCACAGCAGCCATCTTGGCTGCTTTCTTGCTTATAGTATCTGGTTTTGCCAGCGGTTCAGAAATAGCTATCTTCAGTTTGTCACCTACCGATGTGGCTGAACTTGATCCAGATAAGCGTGTATCCGACAAGAACGTGCAAGTCCTCAGAGAGGATTCTGAGCGGACGCTGGCAACGATTCTGATAGCCAATAACTTTGTGAATGTCACTATCATCATGTTGTGCAATTATGTCTTTGCACAGCTGATGGTATTCAAGCAAGTGTGGATGGAGTTCTTGTGCATCACCGTCTTGCTTACTTTCCTTCTCCTGCTTTTCGGGGAGATCATGCCGAAGATCTTTGCTCGTCAGAACCCATTGAAGTTCTGTCGTCGTGTTTCTGGTGGCATTCTCTTTTTAAGAAAACTGTTTTGGCCATTGGAAAGTGTCCTTCTCAGAAGTGGAATTTTGGCAGAGAAAGTGATCCAGAGGGAGAATCATGTGTTGAGTGTGGATGATCTTGAACAGGCATTGGAACTGACGGATAAGGAAGAGATTAAGGATGACCAGCGCATGTTACAAGGCATCATCCGTTTCGGTGATGAAACGGTGAAGGAGGTGATGACCAGTAGGCAGGACGTTGTAGATCTGGATATCAAGAGTTCATTTGGTGATGTGCTGAAATGTATCGTGGAGAACAACTACAGTCGTATTCCCATCTATCAGAATAATTCCGATAATATCCGAGGTGTGCTGTACATCAAAGATTTGCTTCCCCATCTTGGCAAGCCAGCCACGTTCCGATGGCAGAGTTTGATCCGTCCGCCGTATTTCGTTCCTGAGACGAAGAAGATTGATGATCTTCTCCGGGAGTTCCAAGAGAATAAGGTGCATATTGCCATTGTTGTAGATGAGTTTGGTGGCACCAGTGGTATTGTGACTTTGGAGGATATTCTCGAAGAGATAGTCGGTGAGATTAACGATGAGTATGACGAAGAAGAGAAAACTTTCACTCGGCTGAACAAGAACACCTATGTTTTTGAGGGGAAGACGTTATTGAGTGATTTTTGCCGGATCCTCGAAGTTGATGATGAAGAGTTTGCTGAGATAGAAGGTGATGCTGACACCCTTGCCGGTCTGCTGTTGGAGATTAAGGGTGATTTCCCTGAGATCCACGAGAAACTGGAATACCGTAATTACCTTTTCGAGATCCTTGAATTGGAGGAACGTCGTATCTCTCGGGTGAAGGTGGTTGTCAGGGAACATAATGCCAATCACTCAGATAGCGATAAGTGATTTTCTTGCTGTGATAGGACTCAATTTCGAGGATGGTCATCGATTCTCCATGATGGTGTTTCCATGGTTGTTGTTTGCGAAATGACTTACTTTTTTGTGCTTATTTGGCTGATTATTTGTGTAAAATAGTAAGAAAATCGGAAAATTTAATGTTTTTTGGGTTTTGAAGCTTAAAAAAAAGGCTAATCGTGGTGGAACATTGAAATTTTATTGTATCTTTGCATCACAAACAAGAGACAATTAATTAAGGATTAGTTTTTTTTAGTGGTTAATTTAGTTTTAGTAAGTATGCGAAAGGAGTTTGTCGGGATGACAAACTCCTTTTTATGTTCAGTTTCCTTTTTGTTCTTCACCGTTCTTCTTCCTGTTTCTGTCCCGGTTATGGTTGCCGCCTTTCCGTTCTCCCTTTCCTTTCTTTTCAGCATTCCTTTTGCTGCTTTTTCCTTTTCCATGACGATGGAAAACAGCACGCGGTGATTTTTTGTGCATCGGTTTGTATTCGGGTCCTTCCATCCCATTGGGCAGAGGAATCTTCTCAACGGTTTTACCGAGGAATTTCTCAATTTCGATAAAGTCGCGGATTTCCCACCCACGTACCAGGGTGATGGCATTACCGTCGCGTTCTGCACGAGCCGTACGTCCGATGCGATGGACATAGTCCTCGCAGTCGTGTGGTACGTCGAAATTGATCACCGTGGCAATATCGTCGATGTCGATACCACGAGCCACGATGTCGGTAGCCACCAACACATCGATCTGTCCGCTTTTGAAACGATACATTACCTCGTCACGCTCTGCCTGTGACAGGTCAGAGTGCATCTCTCCGCTGCTTACATGCATGGCGATTAGCGCACGGTTGATGTCTTTCACTTTCAGCTTACTGCTCGAAAAGATGATCACTCGTTTCAGTTCGTTATTCTTAAACAGGTGGTTGAGGATCTTGAGTTTCTGTGTCTCATGACAAACATACGCCATCTGGTGAATTTTCTCTGCCGGTTTGCTGACAGCAAGTTTCACGATGGCTGGATTCTTTAGCAAGGTCTTGGCGAGCTGTTCTATTTTTGAGGGCATCGTAGCAGAGAACATGATCGTCTGACAACTCTCCGGCAACAGCTTCGCAATGGACAGGATATCTTCGCTGAATCCCATGTCAAGCATCCTGTCAGCCTCGTCGAGTACGAAGAACGATACCTGACTCAGGTCCACGTTCCCCATTGTGATATGACTGCGCAGTCGTCCGGGGGTGGCGATGATCACGTCGGCTCCCATTTTCATGCTCTTAAACTCCTGATCGTAGCGGTTCCCGTCATTACCTCCATACACAGCCACGCTGCTCACGGATGGCATATAGTAGGAAAAGCCCTGCATGGCTTGATCGATTTGTTGCGCCAGCTCTCGTGTCGGACTCATGATGACGCAGTTGATCGCATTTTCAGGGAAACACTTTTCCTCACCGTTTATCAAGATGTTACCATCGTCGAGCATACTCAGGATGGGCAGCAGGTAGGCGGCAGTCTTCCCAGTTCCTGTCTGTGCCACGCCCAACAAGTCTTTTCCCTTCAGTATCTCGGGTATGCACTTCTCCTGAACTGGTGTGCATGTCGTGAAGTTCATGGCATCCAGTGCATCCAGTGCGTTATCATTTAAATCTAAATCGTAAAAAACCATTTCTTTTTCTCAGTCAAAGATTGTTTAATTCGGAGCCTTCCGATAGCAGAAATATGCGATGAAGGCGAATATGATGTTGGGAATCCATGCAGCCAACATGGGAGGGGTGTTCGCATTGATGGCGAAGGTGGCCGACACTGTTTGTAGCATGATGTATCCAAAGCTAAGAGCCAGGCCGATGCCTAAATACAGTCCCATTCCCCCTTTGCGCTTTCTGGAAGAGAGCGATACACCGATGGTTGTCAGGATAAACGATGCGAACGAGGAGGCGATCCGTTTGTGATATTCCACCTCGTATTGTACCACGTTGCTCGATCCGCGGTCGATCTGTTTGTTGATATATTCCCTCAGCTGCGGACTGGTAAAAGTCTCCTGCTGTCCTTTGGAGAATACCAAGTCGGTAGGCTCCATCATGATCAGCGTATCAAGGCGTGCCCCACTGGTGATCTTCTCCTTCAGTCCTCTCAGTTCACGGATGCGCCATGTGGAGGCCTTCCAGTGGTATTTGGAGTCGCTGATGGTGTCGTACTGAATCTCCTGGGCCGTCATGTGACTCACCAGTTTCTTGTTCTCGAACTTATCTAAGCAGAAGCCATATCCCCTTTTCACAGTGTTGTCATAGTGTTGGATATAGGCGATGATACCTTTACCCACCTGCAGTTGCACATTCTCTGCCGACGTATTCTTCTTTTTGTTCTTGTAGAGTGTCTCGAAGTTCTGTCTGACCACCGTTCCTTTGGGGATGACATACGATCCCAGATAGAACGTCATGATGGAGATCAGGGCAGCGGAGATCATGTAAGGCCGCATCAGTCTTTTGAAACTCACCCCCGCTGCCAGCATCGAGATGATTTCTGAGTTACCAGCCAGTTTCGAGGTGAAGAAGATCACGGCGATGAAGACGAACAGCGGACTGAACAGGTTGGCGAAATACGGTACGAAGTTCGCATAGTAATCGAAGACGATCGCTCTCAGCGGTGCGTGGTACTGTGTGAACTTAGCCAGGTTCTCGTTGATATCAAAGACAATTGAGATGCTGATAATCAAGGCGATGGCAAAGAAGTATGTCCCGATGAACTTTCGGATGATATACCTGTCGAGGATTTTGATATGGCGGAAGGGGTTCAGTACCTTCATCCAACTCATCTTGTCGGCAATCTTCCTGCATCCACGTTTCAGCCAATGCCAGGCAGTAACCAGCCAGGCGAGATGTTTCTGTATCCACCTGCCGGTCTTCAACCATCTGCGGCGTTTTCTTATCTTTGCGTATTCCATACTTCCTTAATCTATTCGCAACAGCTGGTCAGACACGTCTTCCCAGATCTTCGATGACACTTCGTTTCCATATCGTGAAGTCACCTTGCTCGATATGTTGGCGGGCATCTGTCACCAGTCTGAGATAGAAAGCGAGGTTGTGAATACTGGCAATCTGCATAGCCAGCAGTTCCTGAGCTTTGAACAAGTGGTGCAGATATGCCTTTGAATGGAGGCGGTCGATGTCACAACCGTCGGGATCAATGGGCGAGAAGTCCTTCTCCCATTTCTTGTTTCGCATGTTCATCGTACCCTGATAGGTGAAGAGCATGGCGTTACGTCCGTTGCGGGTAGGCATCACACAGTCGAACATGTCAACGCCTCGTTCGATAGCTTCGAGGATATTCTGTGGTGTTCCCACACCCATCAGGTAGCGGGGTTTGTCTTTGGGAAGGATCTCGTTCACCACCTCGACCATCTCGTACATCACCTCGATGGGCTCGCCAACGGCCAGTCCGCCGATGGCATTACCGTCGGCACCTTTGTCGGCCACATATTTGGCTGCCTCCTGCCTCAGGTCTTTATAGGTGCATCCCTGTACGATGGGGAACAAACTCTGTGGATAGCCATAGAGCGGTTCCGTTTCCTGAAAGCGTTTCATGCAGCGGTCGAGCCAGTGCTGTGTCAGTTCCAGACTCTTCTTCGCATACTGGTAATCGCTTTGTCCGGGAGGACATTCGTCTAGGGCCATCATGATGTCGGCACCAATCACCCTTTCCGTATCCATGACGTTCTCCGGGGTGAAGAAATGCTTTGAGCCGTCGATGTGGGAGCGGAACTCGCACCCCTCCCTGCTCAGCTTGCGGATCCCTGTCAGGGAGAATACCTGGAAGCCGCCGCTGTCGGTAAGGATCGGACGATCCCATGTGTTGAACTGATGCAGTCCGCCGGCAGTCCGCAGCACGTCAAGTCCCGGTCGCAGGTACAAGTGGTAGGTGTTTCCCAGGATGATCTGTGCTTTCACCTGTTCGCGCAACTCTTGGAAGTGCACACCTTTCACTGTTCCGGCTGTTCCCACAGGCATGAAGATAGGTGTCTTGATCTGTCCGTGAGCCGTGGTGATCAGTCCGCTGCGTGCTTCACTGGCTTGGTCGGTATGTTGAACTTCGAATGTCATCCCTTTTTCTTCTCCTCTTCAATGTCAAAGGTCACGGGGTTCTTCACTTTCTCTTGGGTGAGGGCGAAGTCCCACACGTCTTGCACATTCTCCACATAGTGGAAGTTCACTCCCTGGAGATAGACCTCGGGAATCTCGTCAATATCCTTTTTGTTGTCGCGGCACATGATGATATCGGTAATGCCTGCGCGTTTGGCGGCAAGGATCTTTTCCTTGATGCCCCCCACGGGCAGCACCTTGCCTCGTAACGTGATCTCACCAGTCATGGCGGTGTTCTTACGAACTTTCCGTTGGGTGAGTGCAGAGGCGATGGAGGTGGCGATGGTGATACCTGCCGACGGACCGTCTTTGGGTGTGGCACCTTCGGGCACATGGATATGGATATTCCAGTTGTCGAAGATACGGTAGTCGATGGACAGGGTGTTGGCATGTGCCTTGATATATTCGAGGGCCAGCACTGCCGACTCCTTCATCACGTCGCCGAGATTACCTGTCAGTGTCAGTTTCGAGCCTTTCCCTTTGCTCAGACTGGTCTCGATGAAAAGGATCTCTCCACCCACACTCGTCCAGGCCAGTCCTGTCACCACACCGGCATAGTCGTTGCCTTGGTAGATGTCACGATAGAAGGGCGGCTTTCCTAACAGTCCTTCGATCTCGTTCGGTGTGATCTTCTCATAAGGCAGAACCAAGTCCTTCGCCTTAGCGAAAGCCAGCTTGCGCAGCGCTTTGTTGATCTGTTTCTCCAACTGTCGCACACCGCTCTCGCGGGTATATTGTTCGATGATCTTTTCGATGGCACTCTTGTTGAAGGCCAGTCGTTTCTCTTTCAGCAACCCAGTGTTCTCCTTTTCCTTCGGGATGAGATGGCGCTTGGCAATTTCGATTTTCTCCTCGGTGATGTATCCACTCACTTCAATGATCTCCATGCGGTCGAGTAGGGGACGGGGAATGGTGTTCAGGTCGTTTGCTGTGGCAATGAAGAGCACCTTACTCAAGTCGTAATCCACATCGAGGTAGTTGTCGTGGAAGGCCGAGTTCTGTTCGGGGTCGAGTACCTCAAGCAGAGCCGACGACGGGTCGCCGTTGATGGTGTTCTGTGTCACCTTGTCTATCTCATCGAGGATGAAGACGGGATTAGAAGAACCAGCCTTCTGGATGGCTTTGATGATTCGTCCGGGCATGGCACCCACATAGGTGCGGCGATGACCGCGGATCTCCGATTCATCGTGCATGCCGCCTAAGGAGATACGCACATATTTGCGCTTCATGGCCTCGGCGATGCTCTTGCCTAATGATGTCTTGCCCACTCCCGGAGGACCGTACAGGCAGATGATGGGCGATTTCAGGTCGCCGCGCAGACTCAGCACGGCCATATATTCCAAGATGCGCTCCTTCACCTTCTCCATGCCGTAGTGGTCTTTGTCGAGGATCTTCTGTGCACGTTTCAGGTTCAGGTCATCACTGGTATATTCGCCCCACGGCAGGTTTACCATGGTCTGCAGGTAGTTCAGCTGAACGCTATATTCCGGACCTTGCGGGTTCAGCAGGTCCAGTTTCTCAATCTCCTTGAAGAAGGTGGCGTTAATCTCCTCGCTCCATTTCTTCTTCGCAGCCTTCTCTACCAGTTCCTTGCGTTCGGGCGATCCTTCGCCGTTGCCCAGCTCCTCTTTGATATTCCTGATCTGCTGTTGCAGGAAATATTCTCGTTGCTGTTCGTCAAGATCCTCTCGGGTACGACTGCGGATGTCCTGCTTCAGTTCCTCTAACTGCAGCTCACGGTGCATGATGCGCAATGCCTTGATCACGCGCTCTTTCAGGTTCGGCTCCTCCAACAGCTTGATCTTCTCTTCAATCTCGAAGGGCATGCTCGAACAGATGAAGTTCAGCATCACCACATGGTTGTTGATGTTCTGAATCGCAAACTGTGCCTCATCGGGAATGTCCTCGTTCTGCTTGATATAGTCGATGCCAGCCTTGCGAAGGTCATCGATGGCCGTGACGAACTCTTTGTCGTTGTCGTTAGGGATGATTTCGGGAGCCAGGTGCACTTCACCTCTCAGATAAGGACGGACACGTCTCATCTCCATCAGCTGGCAGCGCCCTAAGCCCTGGACGATCACGGTCACGTTATTGCCCGTGTTGGGCATTTCCAGCACGCGGATCAGTTTGGCAAAGACACCATATTCATATAAATCATCTTTTGTAGGATACTCCACATCTGCGTTCTTCTGCGAGAATACGGCGAAGATCGCATCTTCCTTGTTCTTAAGATAATCAATCAAATTCAGACTGACCGACCTGCCAATCAATATAGGTGATACCACTCCCGGAAACAGGATCAGGTTACGGGTGGCCAGAATGGGCACATCGCCATCGGCACCGCCACAGATCAACCGTGTGATGTCTCCTTCGTAGTCGGCAATCATCGAGAATGCGTTGTTATTCTGATTCTTTCTCATAACTATTTTCCAATTCAAGCCGCAAAGGTACAAAGAAAAGCTGAATTATCAGCATGTTTTGGGAAGATTAACGCATTCTGCTGAAATCATTTCGGCTTGCAACCATGTTGCCAGACGGCTTTGACACCCTCGCAGAAGTCATAGACAATCTGACCGTTCTTCGCACTGCCTCCGGTACTGAAACGGTGACTGGCCGGGAGAAAACCGCAGACGATGCGTTTGATGTGGCGAGCGATGTTGAACTGTTTCGGGTCATCTACCCCTTCACTCTCCACTCGCAGACTGAAACGCCCGATGCCGGGAAGTATGACCGTCTGGCCGTTGCCAAGACGCTCTTTCATGATGTCCTGCAGTTCGGTGATGCCTCCGATAAATGCCCCATGACTGATACCGCTGTTGCGGGCGGCCTCCTTGGCCAGTTCGTTGATGGTTACTTCACCCTGGCTGACGGTCTTGGCGAAATATTTCCCGTAGGCCTGATTGCGTTGTACTTGATGTTTGATGAGCTTAATATGTATTGCCATAATTCTTATTGTTGTTTTGGTTTATTTTATTTCACGGTGTGCTGTATCTTTTTCAATGCCGTTTTTATCTGCTATGTATGTGGCGTTTGTTCGTTAAAGCAAATGATGCCCAGAACAAAACAATTTGTTTTGTTCTTGAAAATGACGTGTTTTAGGATGTAAGAAAGGCGTTTTTGCACAACAAAACAATTTGTTTTGTTCCCGGTAACCATTTCTCTTGGATTCCAAACACCGAATAATTGCCATGTCAAAACAGTGTTTTCTGACTTCTTCCCACGATTCGGTGCTGTTTTTCAACTGCTCCATGGTGGTGTGGCGTACCTTTTGAATGTAGGGGTTTTCTTGTCTTTCAATACGTATGATTGTTGTTTTCATTATGATATAGATTTGATTCCGAGTGCAAAGATACAACTTTTTGTGCGGAATGCCATACTTTTCCCTTAAAAACAAACAAGATCAAGGAATGACAAGGGTCTTGAACCAGTCTTTGAGTATTCCTTTGTAACGGTTCTGCGAGTCGGCCACCAACAGGAGGGTTTGACGTCCGTCGTTCAGTTTGGGACCAACACAGACCCCTTCGTAGTTGGCGAAGCTGCGCTTGGTTAAGTTGATCTTGGTGCGGAACGTCGTGAGCAGCTGCTTGTGAAGGAGGTCGCCAGGCTGTTGCGATGAGGGATCGACGATGTAGAGCTTGACGTTGACAAACGAACCGATCTTTCGGGGTGACCTCCAGATCTCGCGTTCCAGAACGATGATACGCCCATCGTCCAAGGCTGCCAATCCGCTGACGCCCAACGTACTCACTCCCTTTGTCCCCTTCACGACCGATGAGTCGGTTTGATACCAGTATTGATGTCGGGGCATCAGGTCATCCCCAAAACTCTGCAGTCGCAGACGATTGGATGTCTTCCTCTGGATCGTAGGCAGCGCTCCGTCGGTCTTCAGCGTATTCTCTGTGGTCGTCCAAAACAGATGGGTAATGGCATTATAGGTGAGCGATTCCAGACCTCCGTTGCTGTGAGAGGACAGAAACACCTCGGGGACAGATAGCTTGCGTCCTGTCGGCTTTCCGCTCATGTCGTATTCCACGATCTGCTGGTCTTGCTCTCCGCAGACGAAGACGGTGTGGGTATGCGGAACAAAGCAGATGTCCTCTTCATCCCGGTTGGGTAGGTGATGGGTCATGAAGGAGTCGGCCCGCACTTCCTGGATGGCTCCTGTGGTGGGATTCAGACGGATGGTCATCAAGTGGAATCCTGCTGTTGGCGACTTGTCGTTAGCCACTGCATAACGGTGGTCTCCCAACCAGGTGATACCACTGTAATTACCTGCCGGCACATACTTCTTGAAGTGACGTTGTTTGTTCAGTGTCACTTGCTGTGCCGCCAATGGAATCATGACGGATAACAGGATAATCAATAGGGCATATCTTCTCATGGGATGCTGCTGTAAGGATGACTGTATTCCTATGCCATATATCGGTTCTGTATGCGATGGCATTCTTGCGTACCTATTTATATCAATCGTCTGCAAATGTAGTGGTTTTTGCAAATATACCGAAATGCTTGTGGTTCCAGAGGCTCATCTTTTAGGATTATTTATGTAATGCCTAAAAGAAAGAGGGGAAAAACATCCGAAAGTTTTGTAATCATATATATATTGTGTACCTTTGCGATCAAATTAAGATGTCGAATACCTATTTTGCCTTTAAACGGTTTACTGTTCATCAGGAGCACTGTGCGATGAAAGTTGGAACCGATGGAACCTTGCTCGGCGCATGGGCGAGGGGAGGGCGGCGTATTCTGGATGTGGGCACGGGGACAGGACTGATTGCTTTGATGATGGCGCAGCGTTTCCCTGAGGCACAGGTCCTGGGGATAGACATTGATGAGGCTGCCTGCCGACAAGCTGTGGATAATGTCAGGGAGTCGCTTTTCGCCGACCGAATCGATATCCGTCAGGTCTTCTTACAAGAGATGGGTGAGGAGTGCTTTGATACGGTAGTGTCGAATCCTCCTTTTTTCTCCCATTCCTTGAAAAGTCCTGATGAACGGCGGACAATGGCCCGCCATGCTGATACCTTATCTTATCACGACCTGTTCACACACGTGTCGAGATTGTTGTCTGAGGATGGGGAGTTTTCGGTGGTGGTACCCATAGAGTGTAAGGACAGTTTTGAAGCAGAGGCCGCCTTGTCAGGTTTCTTCCCCGTGAGGGAATGTGCTGTGAAAACCACAGAACGGAAAGCTCCCCGCCGATACCTCTTGTCTTACCGTAAGCAACCTATTGGGGAATATGAACGGACTACCCTTGTGATGGGTTCTGAGGCCTATCGGGAATTGGTGAAGGATTTCTATATACGATAGGTCAATTCAACTTTTGGAGGTGGATACAGTGAAACAGGAAGACGGACTAAAGATTATTAAGCTTCCTGCGGATTTTCTTGTTCAGTGCCTGGGTATTGCGACTGAGTTTTGTAAGATCTTCCCTTACAATATTCAGGTCATTGAAGAACTCACTGAAGGCGGTTTGCACCATGTTCGGCTGTCGTTTGCTCTTGTCGGCTTCGGGGTTCACCACCACCTTGATACCTTTGTCAACCAACTGGATATCCACGTCGGCTTGTGTCATCACGGGATCTCCGTCGAAGTGGATATATCCTTCTTTCTCACGATGGATCTGGATATGCTTGGTGCGGAACGTCTTGATCTTTTGATTCTTGTCGAGTGTCTTGTTCATCATCTCAATAGCCACCTGCGGGGCTTCCAACACATCGAAGGGCTCCATGATGATCACGTCAAGTAAACCATCACTCATAGAGGCTTGCGGGGCGATGTAGGCATTATTACCATATTGGGAAGCGTTGGCGCAGGAGATGAGAAAGGCTTTCTGGATGATGGTTCCGTTCTCGTCTTCAATCTTATAGGTCTCGGGTTGGTAGGTAAGACCTTCCTTGAGTACATTTTCTATATAGGTGACGGGTCCCCGTTTGCCGGCCTCGGCAAATTTCATGCTGATAAAGGCATCGAAGCCCATGCCGCAGGTACAGAAGAAAGGCTTGTTGTTGATGATACCATAGTCAAGGTCGTGGACGACACAGCGGTTCAGCACCTCGATACTTTTCCTTAAATCCATGGGTAGCATCAGATGACGGGCAAGACCATTGCCTGAACCGCAGGGAATGATACCTAAGGCCGTCTGGGAATGGACGATGGCTCGGGCTACCTCGTTTACGGTGCCGTCACCTCCCACCGCTACGACGATGTCGGTGCCCTTTTCCTTTTCGTGTTTGGCAAGTATCTCGGCATGACCGGCATACTGGGTTTCCACCACGGTGTAATCGAAGAGGTTCTTGTCGAGCGTATCCTCAATCAATGCTGGTATGCCGCTCTTTTTCACGGTACCCGAGATAGGATTGATTATAAAAGTAATAGTCTTCTTCTCTGTCATCGCTGCAAAGGTATGAATAATTCTTGAGAAAACGAAATTTTGCATGAAGAATGACGATAAATTGCATTTTTCTTTAAAAAAAGTGATGTGTTGAGTAAATTTTTTGTAACTTTGCAGCCTGTAATAATAAAAACAGTAAAATTACACCTATTAAATATGGGCATTTTACAAGAAAGATACAAGAATTATCGCGAGCCGCAGAAGTTCATGGAACTTGGCGTGTACCCTTATTTCCGCGCAATTACCGGTAAGCAGGGAACAGAAGTGGAAATGGGAGGTCATCGGGTTCTGATGTTTGGTTCCAATGCTTATACGGGTCTTACGGGAGACCAACGAATCATTGACAAGGCCAAAGCGGCTCTCGACAAGTATGGTTCAGGTTGTGCAGGCAGTCGTTTCCTGAATGGTACGCTCGACTTGCACGTTCAATTGGAAAAAGAAATCTCCGAGTTTATTCATAAAGACGATTGTCTTTGCTTCTCCACTGGATTCTCCGTGAATCAGGGTGTGATTGCCATGGTAGTGGGCAAAGGTGATTATATCATCTGCGATGATCGCGATCATGCGAGTATTGTGGATGGGCGTCGCCTCTCTTTTGCACGTCAGTTGCACTATAAGCATAACGACATGGCAGACTTGGAGCGTGTTCTGCAGTCACTTCCCGAGGAAGGAATCAAACTGATTGTTGTGGATGGTGTGTTCTCGATGGAGGGTGATCTGGCTAAACTGCCGGAGATCGTTGCCATGAAGAAGAAATACCCCAACGTGGCTATCATGGTGGATGAAGCACACGGTATCGGTGTCTTCGGTAAACAAGGCCGCGGCGTATGCGATCATTTTGGTCTGACAGACGATGTCGATCTGATCATGGGAACATTCTCGAAGTCGTTGGCCAGCATCGGTGGCTTCATTGCTTCTGATGCCGATACGATCAATTTCCTACGTCACACTTGCCGTACGTATATCTTCTCTGCCTCCAACACTCCTGCGGCTACAGCTGCTGCCATGGAGGCCTTGCATATCATCCAGCAGGAACCGGAACGTATAGAGTCATTGTGGAGGGTAACCCGCTATGCACTGCGTCGTTTCCGCGAGGAAGGCTTCGAGATTGGCGAGACCGAGAGTCCGATCATCCCCTTGTATGTACGTGATGTGGAGAAAACATTCTTGGTGACGGCCTTGGCTTTCAATGCCGGCGTGTTCATCAATCCGGTGATTCCTCCTGCCTGTGGTCCGCAAGACACACTGGTGCGCTTTGCTTTGATGGCTACTCATACTGAGGAGCAAGTGGAGCGCGGTGTACAGGCCTTGAAGAAGATTTTCAAGGAGCAGGGTATCATAAAATAATACAGGAAAAATTTGCACGACTCGAAAAAAGTAAGTACCTTTGCAGCCGCATTCGAGAAATGCAGCGGGGTGTAGCGCAGTCCGGTAGCGCACCTGGTTTGGGACCAGGGTGTCGCAGGTTCGAATCCTGTCACCCCGACCTCTTCCTAACGGAGGTGAGAAGAATGGAGGTATCTTACTCTATGCTTCTCACTTTTTTATTTATCCTCTCTCATCTTTCATCTTTCATCTCTCATCTCTCATCTTTCATCTCTCATCTCTCATCTCTTAATAATCAACAGTTATGGCAATAGGAAAATGGATTGGTGGCTTCTTAGGCTTTATGACTGCCGGCCCTTTAGGTGCCCTGGCAGGTTATGCTTTAGGATCGTTGTTTGATGGTATGTTGAACTCATTTAATGAGGGAGGCGAATATATCGGACAAGATCGTGAGGGGAGTAGCCGCTACGACAGTTCTTACCGTCGGACGTATGGTAACAGACAGCAGGTGAACATGGGTGATCGGAACAGTTTCCTGTTCAGTATCCTTGTCTTGACTTCCTATATCGTCCGTGCTGATGGAAAGGTGATGCATAGTGAGATGGAGATGATCCGTCAGTTCCTGCGCGTCAATTTCGGAGCTGGAGCTGTTCAGCAGGGAGAGCAGATCCTGAAGAAACTGTTTGATCAGCAGAAGCAGATGGGGGATGCCTCCTATCGGAATATCGTGATCCAAAGTTGTCAGCAGATAGCTTCCCACCTGCCATACGAACAGCGTCTCCAGATGTTGTCGTTCTTAGCACAGATTGCCCGTGCCGACGGGATTGTTGATCCCCGTGAGGTGAATGCCTTGCGGGAAGTGGCACGTGCCTTGGAACTGAGCGATAAGGAAGTTGATTCGATGCTCAACCTCTCAGATGGCAGTACGAATCTCGAAGCGGCTTATAAGGTGTTGGAAATCTCTCCTGATGCAACAGATGATGAGGTGAGGAAAGCTTACCGGAGATTAGCCTTGAAGCACCATCCTGACAAAGTGGCTACGTTGGGTGAGGATGTGAGAAAGGCGGCGGAAAAGAAATTCCAGGAGATCAATGCCGCGAAAGACCTGATATACAAGTCACGCGGATTATAACCACAGCACAACCCTTACACATACTATGAAAACAAATGGAATGATCCAACTTTACCCGTTGGTGCGTGTGGCCGTGATCCTGGTGGCTGGGATGACGGTCGGCTATATGACCCGCTCATATCTGTTGTCGGTACACTGGCTGTCGGCAGCGGCTCTCGTCATGATCCTAACGGCTGTCATAAGAAAAGTTTACGTCCAGTCTTTTTTGGTCTTTGCTGTCGTCTTTTTCATAGGAGGTGCTGCAATGTCGCATGCTTGGTATGCCATGAAAACGATGACCTCTCATTCTCCTGTCCTTTATGAGGCGGTGGTGTTTTCATCACCTATTGTCAGGGAGAGGGTGGTGACTTGCGATTTACTCATCCTCTTGCAAGAGGAACCTGTTCTGATCAAGTCATCGTTTGTCCGTGATGCAAGAAGTGAGCATCTGCGAATGGGTGACGGTCTTGAAGCCTGTTCGTCGTGGAAATCATGGAAAGAGAATCCCTCTTCGTCGTTTGACTATGCCTTATACATGAAGAGTCACGGCTACCGAGCGCAGACTTTGATTAAGGAATGGCAAGGGAAGGAGGTGAGCCTTCACTCCTTGTCGTGGCTTACCCGAGCCCGTTTGGTGGTGGGACAATGGCGTGAATCGCTGATTGGACTACTCAGAGAATATGGCCTTTTCCAGCAGGATCTGGCTGTAGTGACAGCTATGAGTTTAGGTGATAAATCAATGATTAACAAAGAGATAAGGGAATCCTATTCGATGTCTGGTGTGTCACATGTGTTAGCCTTGAGTGGTATGCATTTAGGTATAATCTATTGGGTATTGTCCATGACGGCAGCACGGTGGCGGAGACATCGTGGTTGGCTCCGTCCTGTTTCCGAGGGTATCATCTTATTGGCCATCTGGACGTATGTGTTCCTTGTCGGCATGTCACCATCGGTTGTCCGTTCCGCTGTGATGATCACGGTGTTCTCCCTGATGTCGCTGTTGCATCGTGGCAAGATGTCTCTGAACGTGCTGGGTTTTACGGCAGTGGTGATGCTGTTGGTGAATCCGTTGAATCTTTTTGATGTGGGCTTTCAGATGTCGTTCATCGCCGTCGCATCCATCCTTTTGTTTTCCCGTAGGATCTTTGACTGTCTTCCCACGGTCCGTCACCGTATGCTTCGATGGCTGTGGGGACTGCTGTCGGTGAGTGTGGCTGCCCAGATAGGAGTGGCGCCTCTCACTGCCTATTATTTCGGTCAGGTATCCTGTTATTTCCTGTTCACGAATATCATTATCGTAGTGCTCACCACTTTGATTATTTATCTCACGTTGGTATTCTACGTCTTTTTGTGGTTTGCCCCGGTGGCATCGCTACTTGCCTCGGTACTTTCCATAGCGGCACATACGCAGAACACGGTTGTGCAATGGGTATCAACATGTCCGGGTTCTGTGATCAGTCATATACACCTGCACCCGGTACAGGTCGTTCTGATTTATGTCATCATCCTGAGTGCTTATGCAATGATTTGTCGATTAGACTTGTATAAACACAGGAAAATGATTACCTTTGCACCGTGAAAAGATATTTTGTTTCCATCAGTTATGATGGCACGGCCTACCATGGATGGCAGGTGCAGCCCAACGGTCATTCTGTGCAGGCAGAGTTGCAGCGTTGCCTGAGCACTTTGCTGCGTGATGACATTTCGGTGACAGGGGCAGGACGAACGGATGCGGGGGTACACGCCCGTTGTATGGTCGCTCATTTCGACATCGAAGGACCGATCGACGAGGCTCAGCTTACCTACAAGCTGAACAGGATTCTGCCCCGCGACATTTCCGTGCAGAAAGTATGGGAAGTGGACAACGAGATGCATGCCCGTTTCAGTGCTGTCTCGCGTACCTATTATTATTATATACATACCCAGAAGGATCCGTTTCTTCGTGCCTACTCATGTGAGTTGCATTACCCCTTAGACTTCCCGAAGATGAACGAGGCGGCCGCCCGTTTGCTGCATTATGACGATTTCGGTGCTTTCTGCAAGAGTCATACCGATACGAAGACTACTCTTTGTAAGGTGACTCAGGCACGGTGGGTGCAGCTGTCACCATCAAGCTGGTATTTCGAGATCAGTGCCAACCGCTTTTTACGTAACATGGTGCGTGCGGTGGTAGGAACATTGATTGACGTAGGGCGCGGTCGACTTTCCGTGGACGACTTCTGTAAGGTCGTCGAGGGAAAGAAACGTACAGAGGCGGGCGAGAGTATGCCAGCCCATGCCCTTTTCCTCCAGAACGTTACCTATTAACTTCTCACATTTTATCTCACATCTCTCATCTCCCATGTGGCTCCTTTTAGCATTTCTTTCCGCAGCGTTATTGGGCTGTTACGACTCCTTTAAGAAAGAGGCGTTAGGCGGCAATGCGGTTGTTCCCGTACTGTTCCTGAACACCTTGTTCTCTTCTTTGATTTTCTTGCCGTTCATTATTTTGTCGGCTCATACCTCTTGCCTCGACGGTAGTATTTTCCACGTGGCGTCGGGAGGATGGGAGGTGCATCGGTATATACTGCTGAAGTCACTGATCGTCCTGTCAAGTTGGGTGTTCGGCTATTTCGGAATGAAGTATCTGCCGCTGACGATTGTCGGACCGATCAACGCGACACGTCCCGTGATGGTGTTGGTGGGTGCTTTTCTGTTCTTCGGTGAGCGTCTGAATGTCTATCAGTGGATTGGTGTCTTACTTGCCGTCGCTTCATTCTTCATGCTGAGCAGAAGTGGGAAGAAGGAAGGGATAGATTTCAAGCACAACCATTGGATCTATTTCATTGTGTTGGCAGCCCTGTTAGGAGCCGTCAGCGGTCTATATGACAAATACTTGATGGCTCCGGCGAGCGAGGGTGGGGTAGGATTAGACCGTATGATCGTCCAGAGCTGGTATAATATCTACCAGTGTTTCATGATGTTCTGCATGCTGATGCTTTTATGGTGGCCCAGACGTAAGCAGACACCTTTCCATTGGCATTGGAGTATCCCGCTGATCAGTATCTTCCTGAGTACGGCCGACTTCGTCTATTTCTATTCGTTGAGCATTCCCGGGGCGATGATCAGCATCGTGTCGATGATCCGCCGTGGCAGTGTGGTCGTCTCGTTCCTCTTTGGCGCGCTCATCTTCCATGAGAAAAATTTAAAGAGCAAGGCTGTTGACCTTGCTCTCGTATTGCTTGGTATGCTATTCCTGTATATCGGAAGCAGATAGTTATCGGGGAGTGAGGAGTGAGGAGTGAGGAGTGAGGAGTGAGGAGTGAGGAGTGTGGAGTGTGGAGTGAGATTAGTACTATAATCATAGTATTCATAAATACAATCACTTGTTATAGAAGCATATCTCACTCCACACTCCACACTCCACACTCCACACTCCTCACTCCTCACTCCTCACTTATTCATAGCACTCAAAGATGCTGTCAACAGTCTTTTTCGGCATCTTCGGGGTGATCAGACTGACTACCCATACCACCACAAAGCCGCCCACCATGGCGATGGCACCGCAATTGATGGGGTTGATGGGGTTACCGATGAGCATATTCACCACCGTGAGGCCAACACCCCAGGTGAAACAAGCCCACACACTCGCAACCGTTACGCCACGCCAATAGAGGCCGAGCATGAACGGTGCGAGGAAGGCACCGGCCAAAGCACCCCATGAGATACCCATCAGCTGGGCAATAAACGTGGGAGGATTGAGGGCGATGAGCAGAGAGATGGCGATGAAGAACATAATCAGCACGCGCATCACCACCACCTTACGCCGTTCGATCTTCTCGGCCACAATGTCATCGATGGTTCCTTCTTCTACCTCACCGGGTAATGATTTTTTGTCGCGATAGATCAGGTCGAGCGTCATCGTACTGGATGAGGTGAGCACCAGGGATGCCAGTGTTGACATCGAGGCAGAGAGCACCAACAGCACAACGAGGGCGATGAGGATGTCGGGCAGGGTGACAAGCATAGAAGGTACAATACTGTCGAAAGCCAGTTTCCCGTTGGGAAGTGTTGGCGGTGTATCGAACAGTCGTCCGAATCCTCCTAAGAAGTAACAGCCGCCTGCCACGATCAGTGCGAAGATGGTGGAGATAATGGTACCGCGTTTGATGGCATTCTCATCGGTGATAGAATAGAACTTACCCACCATCTGGGGCAGTCCCCAGGTACCGAGGGAGGTGAGGATCACCACACCTAAAAGGTTCCATGGATCAGGACCGAACCATGTGGCAAAGCCTCCGTTCACCGACGGATCGCTGTCACTGGGCAGGGATGCCAGTTTCTCTACGGCGGCGCCGAATCCTCCCTGGATGTTCAATACGGCTAAGATCACGGCCACGATGCCGAAGAGCATGATGATGCCTTGGATGAAGTCGTTCATAGCCGTTGCCTTATAGCCGCCGAGGATTACATAGACGGCCGTAAGGATGGCCATGATGATCACACAGTATTCGTAGGGGACACCGAATCCCATCTCAAACAAGGTGGAGATTCCTTTATATACACCGGCGGTATAGGGAATCAGGAAGACAAAGGCAATGATGGAAGCCGTCACACGCAGTCCTTGGTCGTTGTAACGCGTGCCGAAGAAATCGGGCATCGTACGACTCTCGATATGCTGGGTCATCAGTTTGGTGCGGCGTCCCAGCACGATCCATGCCAACAGAGAGCCAATCACCGCATTACCGATGCCGATCCATGTGCTCGACAAACCATATTTCCATCCAAACTGTCCGGCGTAGCCTACGAAGACCACGGCGGAGAAATAACTGGTTCCATAGGCAAAGGCGGTAAGCCATGGACCTACTGCACGGCCTCCCAAAACGAAGCCGTCCACACTGCTGGCCTGCTTACGGGTATATAAACCCACTCCAATCATCACGGCCAGGAAGATGATCGTCAATAAAACCTTTATAATCATTTCGTTATCTCGTTATCTCGTTATCTCGTTATACCGTTATACCATTCTTAAAACGCGACTTGTACCTGTGCCTGTAGCCAGTTGTAGTCGTTGCCAATCTCCTCGCCGCACAGGCATCGGGTGTATTGCAGTTGCAGACGGCATTTCTTGTAGAACCAGTACTGCAGACCAACAGTGAGGTTGGTCTGATCCCATCCATCTACTTTCGTGTTACGGTCGTAGGTCTCTCCGCTGGCCACCACATCGAGGGCATCGACAACGGGGATGCTGGTGGTGACATATCCACCACGACTGCCCACCTCTCCGTCCTGACCGCCTAACCACTCTGCACGAATGCTGGCAGGACGTGCCTCTTTGTATTGGGCCGGCGAGTAAGCGGCTGTCTTGTACTCCGCACCCACACTATAGCGGTTGCGCTTGTAGTTGTCGCCTACTTGAATATCTGGATTCCATCTGGCTGTGCCCACGGCGTTGCCTGTTCCGAGATAACCCGAGGCAACCACGCGGAAACCGTCGATGGGACGAACTTCCAATTTTGCGATAAAATCTTTCTGATTATTCAGATCCTTGCGGTTAATTCCTTGTCCGCTCATCAGAGCGAGTTCATAGTGTAGCATGCCTTTGGCCAAGTCGCCAAATGCCATGAAACCCATGTCACGACCGTAGTTGACACCGTTCAGGGGATCAGGTCCCTCACCGGCAAGATATAGTACAGCTTGTGAATAGACGTCAATCAGTTCGAGCATGGTGGGGGAAAGGGGGTTCTCCATGGTATAGGAATGCTTGAACTGTCCTAACCGGAACGTCAGGGCATTGTTCTTCGACACTCTGTAATCGGTATAGAATTCCTGAACCACACTGGAGAAGTCGTGCATGAACATAAACGACCAGCGGTCGGTGATGCGTGCCTTGGCCCATAGTAGTGTGCGCTTAAGGTTATAACTGTTGGTTTTCACCCCGTTGGGATCCTGGTATGACCAGCCTCCCTGGGCGTAGCCGTTGAACGTGATGCGACTGGTGAAGTCTTTGAACCAGTCGGTTGACTCACTCTTTTGTTGTCCCATGGCTGCCGTACTGCTGAAAACAGCCATGATCACGGCAAGTGTTGCCGTTTTGATAACCTGTCTTTTCATGTCTTTTTAATGGAAAATTAAACATTATGATATCAAATCGTTTGCAAAAGTACAAATAATCTTTCAAACTGTATCACGTTTCCCCGTTTTTTTGAAACAAAAACAGTAATAATCGCCTTTGGCGAGATATTTAGAAACGAATTAGAATAATTTGAATAATTACCCCACGAATATAATATTTTTATCGCCTGCGGCGAGGAGGTTGGAAACGAATTTGAATAATTTGAATAATTAACCCCACGAATTAGAATAATAATTTTAGACAAATGAGAATAATTATATTTACGATTAGGCGCATGGCTTCTTTAATAATCCAATCGCCATAGGCGATATAATTATTATAATTCGTGGGGTTAATTATTCAAATTATTCAAATTCGTTTCAGATAAAAACTTCGCCGCAGGCGAAAAAACAAGTAATTATTCTCTTATGTTCATCTCACTTCATATTTCTTTCCAATTCCCTTCGCCGAAGGCGACCATTTATCTCAAATTTTGTCAGAATAATTGATAAGAAATTTTGTTTTCCAAAAAAGCTCCAAAAAATTGGGATGCAAGTAAAGGCTACTTGGTTCGCAAGTAAAGTCTGGTTTGAATGCAAGTAAAGGTTACTTTAATCCCAAGTAAAGGTTACTTTAAAGGCAATTAAAGGTTACTTCCTGTCGTTCCTGACGTTCCTAACGATCGTTCCGCCGTCTTCTACGGGTCATTCCGCCGTCACTTTACCCCGATAGATGCCGTCGGAACGGGTGATAACGCCGTTCGCAACAACTCTTAGATGACGTCTCTTCGAAAATGTGTGGTTTTTACTTTAGAATGTGGTTTTGGATCGCCTTCGGCGAGAACCAACAAAGAATTTATAGTCCTTTTGCTTCATAAAAACAGTGTTTTTACCACCTAAAAACGTTGTTTTGGAGCCTCAAAACTATGGTTTTACCCCCTAAAAACGCCGTTTTCGTGAGCTAAAAAATGCCTGATTTTACTAACGGCCTCATTATCAGCACTTTGCAAAATCGTGATTTTTGGCCGTTTTTTCGACCAAAAGGTCGGTTGTTCGCCAAAATGGCCAAGAATTGAGTTAATTGGAGTTAAAACGTAAAGACTATTCAAAGGAATGGTGTTACCCTGCTTACTGTCAGTTTCTATGACATTTGCTGATAGTAACCATTCTGTTTACTCTGACACGTAAAAACATAAAAACACCATGTCTTAAGTTTTTTTAAGGGGAGAGTAACGAGAATTAACAAAATAAGTAGTATCTTTGTCACAGAATGTGGAATCATGAATGTTGAACCCGTAAAAACTATAACAAGATGAATATGAAAAGATACTTAACGATGTTGATAGCGCTCGTGGCGATAGCCATGGGCACGGAAGTGATGGCAGCCAATGAGGAAGCTTACGCCGTCTTTACCTCGAGTAACAGCACCCTCGCCTTCTACTATGATGATATGAAAAACAGCAGGGAGGGTGACAAGTATTCGCTGAACACCGGAGAAAATACTCCCGGATGGATTGCCGACGGAAAGCAATTCGAGAAGGTGATTTTTGCCCAATCATTCGCTAACTACCATCCGACAACCACCAGTAAATGGTTTAGCGGGCAGGCTGGCCTGAAAACAATTACCAATATCAAGAACTTAAAAACAGACAACGTGGGGACTATGCTTGCAATGTTTAGAGATTGTAGCATTTTGGAAGAAGTTGACGTAAGCGGGTTTAACACTAGCAGATTACAAAGTATGGCTTGCATGTTCCAAGACTGCGTTTCCCTCAAGAGCCTTGACGTGAGGGGCTGGGACACAAGCCACGTCTCTACGATGTATTATTCGTTTTATAATTGTAAGAGCCTGGCAGAACTTGACGTGAGCCGATGGGACACAAGCAAGGTGAAAGTTACGAGGGGAATGTTCTCCTATTGTGAAAGCCTCACAAACCTCGACGTGAGCCGATGGGACACGAGCAAGGTGACAGACATGTTTAGTATGTTTTTTTATTGCATTAATCTGACGAGACTTGACGTGAGCGGCTGGGACACAAGCAATGTTACAAATATGCAGGACTTGTTTAGAAGTTGCACCAGCCTGACAAGCCTTAACGTGAGCGGATTTGACACAAGCAATGTGGAAAATATGGAACACGTGTTCTCAGAATGTGAAAATTTAACCTACATTGATTTGGGCGGCTGGGATACGAGCAAGGTGACGGACATGTCGGACATGTTCTTAGCGTGCCATTCATTAACGACCATATATACCGGTGCCAAATGGAGCATGGAGAACGTAACTGACCATCAGAGAATGTTTAACTATTGCTACAACCTCCGGGGCAGTTCCGGTACGACCTACGACCCCAATCACATTGACGGCACCTATGCCCACATCGACGGCGGTCAGTCGAACCCTGGTTACTTCTCTGTAAGGGAGTATAGCCTGTGGGTGGGTGACACAGAGGTGACCTCTGTCAACTACGAGTCGCTGCCCGTCATGAGCGGCAGCGCGTCATACGACATTCCGAACAAGACGCTGACACTTACCAATGCCATCATTAACGTGAATGCTCAGGGCGGTTATTGTATCGGCAACGGACTCTCCGCGGAACAGCGGGTGCAAGGTATCGACGGATTGAAGATTGAGGTAATCGGTCAATGCCAGCTGAATGGTTCTGACATTGCACTGATGATCAACGGCAACACCACGCTGACAGGCACTGGGCGGCTGTCGTTGAATGGTACGAACACCATTTGGATTGAAGAAGGAAAGGGGTTGACTGTCGCCGTGAAGGATTTCCATGCCACTGCGACGCAAGAGGTGATTTATGGGGATTATGGTAGCCTCACTGTCGATGGCACAAAAATAAACAGCTTTGTTTGCGAGCCAAAGACACCTAACTGGCGTTATATTACCATCAGAGGAGTGTTTATGACAATGAATGACTGCCACTTTGCTGACCCGGAAGGGCCGTGGAGCTATGGAGATGTAGGAAAATTCAACTACTGGGATGGCTATTATATGCGGTACGGCACCCAGCAATACTGTGGCAAGGTGCTGATTGAACCTGATTCAAAACCGGTGAATTACAGGTTGTGGGTAGGCGGCACCAGGGTGACATCGGCAAACAAGGATGCCATCAGCGTGGCTTCAGGAACGGCAAGCTATGATCCTGCCACATATACGCTGACGCTGAACAATGCTACTATTGATGCTGGTGGTTCTGATGGAATCAGCAACGGTCTTCCCGATTTAGAAGGAATGGCTGATTTCAAGATTGTCTGCAAAGGCTCCTCGAGTATTGATGCTGTCAACAGTGAGGGCTACGGACTGGCATTATATGGCAACACCACCATCACTGGCAGCCGACTGGGCATCAAAGCCTACGACAAGGGCATTTATCTTGAAGATTTCAAGGAGCTGAACCTACTGAACGCTGACGTCTATGTAGAAGCCGGCTATCCCGTTTATTGTGGCCACAACACCTTCGTCTACGTTCGTAACTCAAGACTGGTAGCTGATCCGGGAACGTCGCAGAACAGTCCGGTGGTCGGCGCGCGGGAGTTTGATTTGGTGGACAGTGAATATCAGGATCCCGATATTGATATCGACCCAGATCTGCTGTACTACAACGAGCAGGCAGAAAAGATGTATTACAACGGCAATATTTACGACGGTCCTATACTGATAGTTCCCACAGGGGTCAGCATTGCCACGGGCCTTAAGGCAATGGGCAATGGACAATTGACAATGGATAATTCATTGCCGCTGTACAACCTGCAAGGCCAGCGGGTGAGTCATCCCGTAAAGGGACAGATCTACATACAAAACGGGCGGAAAGTCAAATTCTGATTTAACCCCGCCCCCTTGTCAGGAACCCCGCCCCTAAGAGGGGTGGGGAGCCGAGAGAGCGAACGGAGGTCTTTCCCTAAGGGTAGGGAGCCGAGAGAGCGAACGGTTACTTTCCCTATGGGTGGGGAACTTAAAAGGCAGTTGTGAAAGATTTACTTCGCTGACTTTATGTCGCGACAAAACCATCGAAGAAATGAAACTAAGAGTTTTGTTGACAATCGCAATCCTCATGCTCTTCTGTTCTTATAGTATAGGGCAGCAGAAGATATGTTATGCTGTTTATACAGAAGAAGACAAAACCATTACTTGTTACAATGACGAATTGATGGATTCCAAAACAGGAACCGAGATACTGGAATTAGATGATGTTGATGGTAGGAATGGTGGGATTGATTGCTTTCAATATGAAGTGAAGAAAGTGGTGGAGAGAGTGAAGTTCGATCCATCGTTTGCCAGTGCCCAATTCAGACACATCTCATATTGGTTCGATTACATGGAGAAACTGACAATCATCGAAGGTCTTCAGTATTTTGATACCAGTGAGGTGACAGCGGCAAAGTCGGCCTTCCAGGGCTGCTCATCGCTGAACATTCTTGACTTGCGCAGTTTAAGTATGCCCAAATTGAAAGATGCATCCGGAATGTTCAAGAATTGCGGAGCCAAGATCATCAGACTGTTTCAGAGCGGGAACAAATTAACAAACGCGGAAATGATGTTTGCTCAATGCACAAATCTGGAAAGCATCAACTTCTTGGATCATCTGGACACCTATTCGGTGACCACGATGAAAGATATGTTTTATCTATGCAGCAGTCTGAAAACACTTGATCTGAGCACTTGGAATACTGGCAAGGTAGAGAATATGAGTGATATGTTCAATGGATGTTCTTCTTTGACAACCATCTATGGGGGGCCACAATGGTATTTAAAAAGTGTAAATGAGAGCGGGTCCATGTTCCATAACTGTACCCAACTTACTGGAAGTGAGGGTACCACCTACAACGTCTACAAAACAGACTGTACCTATGCGCGTATAGATGGCGGTCCGTCAAATCCGGGCTATTTCTCTGCAAAAAGTGCCGACCTATGGGTGGGCGGTAACAAGGTGACATCCGACAACTGCACGTCGCTGCCCGTTGAAAGCGGTAGCGCGTCGTATGACTTCAGGACCAAGACGCTGATGCTTAACCATGCAACCATTAAAGTGACGGCTCAGGGTGACTATTGCATTGCCAACGGTCTCTCTGCAGAACAGCGCGTAGAAGGTATCGACGGACTGACGATTCAGGTGAACGGTGATTGCAGACTGAATGCTTCTAACATCGCTATGATGATCAATGGTAATACCACATTGACGGGTACAGGGAAACTGTCGGTTGATGGTATGACAGCCGTATGGATTGAAGAAGGAAAGGACTTGACTGTAGGCCTGGATCATTTCTATGCTACTGCGTCAGAAGAGGTGATAGATGGGTTTTATGGCGGTCTGTCTATCGATGGCACAAAGATCAAGAGTTTTGTGTGCGAACCGAAGTCAACGGGCTGGCATTACAATACCATTAACGGACTGTTTATGGATTTGAACGACTGTCACTTTGCCGACCCAGAAGGACCGTGGCTTTATGGTGAAGTTGAAAGATTCAACAACTGGGATGGGATTTACTTGCGTTATGGCTTAGGCCAGTACAGAGGCAAAGTGGTGATAGAACCGGATTCAAAACCTGTGAACTACAGGCTGTGGGTTGGTGGCACCAGAGTGACATCGGCCAACAAGAACGATATCTTGGGATCGGGAACAGCTTCATACGACCCAGCTACACATACGCTGACGTTGAACAATGCAAATATCGTGGCTGGCGGCTATGATGACGGCATCAGCAATGGTCTTGCCGACTTAGAGGGTATGTCTGATTTTAAGATTGTGAGCAAAGGCACGAACAGCATAGATGTTATGGAAAGCGATGGTTCTGGAATGGCTTTGTATGGGAACACTACCATCACCGGCAGCCGACTGGGCATCAGTGCTTACAACAAGGGCATCTTTGCAGACAAGGATGTTACACTGACATTTAAGGATGCGGACATATATATAGAGGCAGCAAGTCCTGTTTACTCCCAGAATGGTGTCGTCAATGTGAATCATTCAAGACTTGAAGCGCTTCCGACATCATTGAATAAAAGAATATCTGCAGTAAGTGATGCGAAAGCGTTTAATATGACATCCTGCGTCTTTGCTGATCAAGGTGACGGGATAGACCCTGAAGACCTGTATTACGATACTGATGAGCAGATGCGGGAGATATGTTATACAGGCGCCCCATATCACGGTCGTATAGTGATTGTTCCCACGGGGGTCAGTATTGCCACGGGACTTGAGGAAATTGACAATGGACAATGGACAATGGACAATTCAGGGTCGCTGTACAACCTTCACGGCCAGCGGGTGAGTCATCCCGTAAAGGGGCAGATCTACATACAAAACGGGCAGAAAGTCAAATTCTGATTTAACCCCGCCCCGTTATTATTTCCATTGCTTCTCTTTGTGAGTGTTTTTTTATCCAAATTATTTTGCGGTTTGGAGGATTTTTACTATCTTTGAACCCATAATCAATTTACTAACTAAAACAAAGAGAATATATGGCAAATAATGAAGAGCTCATTAAACAGTGTGAGCAAGTTGCAAAGGAATGGTTATCACCTTCTTTCGACGAGGAGACAAGGAAGGAAGTACAGGCCATGCTCGATAACGAGGACAAGACAGCCCTGATCGATGCTTTCTATCAGAACCTGGAGTTTGGTACCGGCGGTTTGCGGGGTATCATGGGGGCCGGCACGAACCGTATGAACAAGTATATCGTGGGTATGGCCACCCAGGGCTTCGCCAATTATATCAACAAAGCTTTCCCAGGTAAGCAGAACGCTGTAGTGGTGGGGCACGACTGCCGTAACAATGGACGGTTGTTCGCCGAGACCGTGGCAGCTATTTTCTCTGCCAACGGCATCAAGGCTTACCTGTTCGAGAGTCTCCGTCCTACACCGGAGATCTCTTTCGCCATCCGACAGCTGGGATGCCAGGCTGGTGTGAACGTCACCGCTTCGCACAACCCGAAGGAATATAATGGCTACAAGGCTTATTGGGATGATGGCGCACAGGTGCTGGCACCCCACGACAAGGGAATCATCGACGAGGTGAACAAGGTGAAGATCGAAGACGTGAAGTTCGAACCGAACAAAGACCTAATCGAGATCATCGGCGGTGAGATGGACTGGGATTACCTGCAGGCTGTGAAGGAGGCTATGGTTGACCAGGATGTCATTCTCCGACAGAAAGACCTGAACATCGTGTACTCACCAATGCACGGTACCGGTCGTGTGATTATTCCTGAGGCTTTGCGCTCATGGGGATTCCAGAATATCCACGTGGTGCCCGAGCAGATGGTGATCGACGGAAACTTCCCCACAGTGGTATCACCGAACCCCGAGAATCCCGAGGCTATGACACTGGGTATGAAACTCGGTACAAAGCTGAATGCCGATCTGGTGATCGCCTCCGATCCCGACGCCGACCGTCTGGCCATCGTATGCCGTAACAACAAGGGCGAGTGGGAGATCCTGAATGGTAACCAGACTTGTATGATGTTCTGCTGGTATATCATCGCCAACAAGAAGAAACTCGGACAGCTCAAGGGAAATGAATTCCTGGTGAAGACAATCGTGACCACCGAGTTGATTGCCGAGATCGCCAAGAAGAATGGGGTGGAACTGCGCGACTGCTATACCGGTTTCAAGTGGATCGCCAACGAGATCCGTATCTCTGAGGGTAAGAAGAAGTATATCGGCGGCGGTGAGGAGAGCTTCGGATTCCTGCCGTTCGATAAGGTACGCGACAAGGATTCACCAGCTTCTATCTGTCTGATCTGCGAGATCGCAGCGTGGGCCAAGGATAACGGGCGCACCCTTTATGACTTGCTGATGGATATCTATGCTGAGTATGGCTTCTCAAGAGAGGCAACCATCAATGTGGTCCGTCCGGGAAAGACGGGTGCCGACGAGATCAAGCAGATGATGACCGACTTCCGTAACAACCCGCCGAAGGAACTGGGAGGTGCAAAGGTCGTGCTGTGGAAAGACTACCAGACACTGGAGGCCCGCAAGGCTGATGGCAGTGTGGAGAAGATCAATATGCCCACCACGTCGAATGTGCTCCAGTGGTTCTGCGAGGATGGAACTAAAGTGAGTGTCCGCCCCTCTGGAACAGAACCGAAGATCAAGTTCTATACCGAGGTGAAGGATCCTACCTTCAAGTGCGCCGGCTGCTATGAGCGTTGCATGAAGGGTGCCGAAGAGAAGATCGCGGCCATCAAGAAATCGTTGAATCTGGAGTAAGCTCCTTTTCCCTATTGGGAAGGCTCAACCGCATTCCCGAGCTTGCTCGCTAACCCGTAGCCTTTCCTACATGAAGGTATGCCGCCCCGTCAAAGGGGCGGCTTTTTTTTGTCGGCTGGTGCCTTGCTCCTTTTCTTATGATTTGTGATCAAATAATAATCTCTTCCCCTTTCTCTCTCGACAATAAAAGAAATAATTGGTTTTTCTTTGTATTGTCCTCGTTTATTTGTACTTTTGTCGCCGATTAATCTTTAAAAGGATCATGGGAAAAAAGATTGTGACTTTCGGAGAGCTGTTGCTCCGGTTCTCTAAACAGGAGAGTATGCGACTGCAGCAGGGTAGGACTTTCTTCGGCGATTATGGTGGCAGTGAGGCAAACGTTGCGGTGTCGCTGGCTACCTTGGGTGATGAGGTGGAGTATGTGACACGCGTGCCGGATAATCCGATAGGACGGGCTTCTTGCATGAAGCTGCGGGAGTATAACGTGGGTACCACACATGTGCTCTATGGTGGTGACCGCATGGGATCCTACTATTATGAAGGCTCTGCGGGCATGCGTAGCTCGAAGGTGATCTACGACCGTGCCTACTCCTCTTTCTATTATCTGGAGCCGCAGATGCTCGACTGGCACAAGATCTTTGCTAATGCAGGTATCTTCCATGCCTCGGGAATCACTGGGGCTATCTCGCAAGAGTCGGCAGATGCTACGTTTGAGGCCCTGCGTATCGCCGACGAGATGGGACTGACCATCTCCTTTGATGTCAACTATCGGAAGAACCTGTGGAAGTATGGAGCCGAACCCAAGTCAACCCTGAGCAAAATGCTCAGTTTTGCTGATGTGGTGTTCGCCGATGTGATAGAATATGAGTATATGACCGACCGCAAAGTACCGTTCCCGGCTATGTCGTCCGACTATGAGATGCCGATGGAGGTATATCGCGAGTGGTTCGATGAAATCCATGCCCGCTGGCCGCGCTGCAAGAAATGGCTCATGGGAATGCGCAATATGATCAGTTCAAGTAGGAATACACTCACTGCCTTGCTCTGGGATCAGGGCACCCTTTATCAAACACGTATCTACGATATCCAGGGAATCGTCGATGCCATGGGAGTGGGCGATGCCTTCACGGCAGGACAGCTCCATGCCTTGAATGCCTATCCCGATGATCCGCAGAAAATATTGGATTATTCGTTGGCGGCAGCCACGCTGAAATATTCCATTGCCGGTGACTTCAACCTGGCCACCGATGAGGAGATAACAGAATTGATGAAAGGATAGGGCACACCTATTCTTTCATCAAGGAATAGAAAAAGCCTATTCTTTCATCAGGGAGTCGAAGAAGCTGTCAAGGTCTTTGTCCAGATCTTCCATCAGGTCACCGCCGATGATAATGGTGTCATCGTCGGCTACATACAACTCGGCGATGGGCTCCTTGTCGTCATTCTCCAACACGAAACTATAGGGCTTCATAATCCCTAAGTTGTCAACCACCTCATGCAGCCGGTGCAGCTCCTTACGAAGGATGGCTGTCACCTCTTCGTAGAAGTTCTCGTCTTTGTTGTCGATCCACTGCTCCACCACGCAACGGGTAATCTCCTGCTCATTGTCGTCAAAGGCAATCATCTCGCCGCTTTCTTGCGAAACGAGCAGGTAAATGTCGGTAAGCAGAGAGGTGTCCTCGGTAGCGGGCAGCTTCTGCGCTATCTTCTTGACAGCGCGTTCAATCTGCTGGGTAGTTTGTTCGGTTACTTGCATAAGTTTATCTTTTATCGTTACAAAGTTAAGCTATTTTATGCGAACTACAAAATATTTCGGGGATTTTATTTGTCTGCAAACGATAACGTACAACTTTTGTTAACTATCATGCAATTATTTACGTTTTTTATTGGTTATTAAAAAATATAATCGTATCTTTGCATTTGCAAACTCGACATGGCAAATCGATAACTAAAGCGAACAGATATACATGAGTCAGAAAATCTTCCATAGCGGCACGATAGAGTCGATAGAGGGCGACAGCATGCGAGTGCGCATCGTGCAGACCTCGGCATGTGCTGCATGTAAGGTGTCGGCACATTGTCATGCCGCTGAGCAGAAAGAGAAAGTGGTTGATGTGTGTCGGGTAAAGGATGTGTCTGTCTATCATCCAGGTGAGACGGTGATGCTGGTGGCCTCTTCTCAAACGGGAATGCGTGCTGTGACAGTGGCTTTCCTTATTCCTTTCCTCCTGATGGTGGCGGCTGTGTTCGTATGCAGTCGTTTTACCGACAGTGAGCCATTGATGGCATTGGCAGGCATTGTGTTCCTTATACCTTATTATATAGTGCTCTTTCTGTTTCGCAACCGATTGCAGGAACAGTTTGCATTCAGTGTGGAGAAAATCAATAATAACTAAAACAAATACAAAGAATTATGAACTTTATTTTGACCGCAGTGATCGTTCTTGGAGGTATCGCCCTGATAGCAGCGCTGATACTCTATTTCTGTTCCAAGAAGTTCGCTGTTCAGGAAGATCCCCGTATCGGACAGGTCACGGCAACGCTGCCTGGTGCTAACTGCGGAGGCTGCGGATTTGCTGGCTGCTCCGGTCTGGCCTCGGCATTGGTGAAAGCAGCTGATGCAGGATCGTTAGAAGGACTGAACTGTCCGGTGGGCGGTGCAGAGGTGATGGGTAAAGTGGCGGATTTATTAGGGATGGCCATTGCCAATTCGGATCCCAAGGTGGCTGTCGTCCGTTGTAACGGTACATGTGCCCTTCGTCCCCGTATCGCAGAGTACAATGGCTTACGTACCTGTTCGGCCATGAATGCTACGGGTGCTGGTGAGACAGCCTGCGGCTTCGGCTGTTTAGGATGTGGCGACTGTGTGGCTGCCTGTCAGTTCGATGCCATCCGCATGAATCCGGAAACAGGACTGCCCGAGGTGGATGAAGAGAAGTGTACCTCTTGCGGTGCCTGTGTGAAAGCTTGTCCCCGTCAGATCATCGAACTGCGTAAGAAAGGACCGAAGGGTCGTCGTGTGTATGTGAGTTGTGTGAACAAGGACAAGGGGCCTGCTGCCATGAAAGCCTGTAAGGCTGCCTGTATCGGCTGTGGCAAGTGCGTGAAGGAATGTAAGTTCGAGGCGATCACCCTTGAGAACAACGTGAGCTACATCGACTTCAACAAGTGCCGCTTGTGTAAGAAGTGTGTCGAGGCTTGTCCCACGAAGGCTATCCATGCCGTGAACTTCCCGGCACCCAAGCCCAAGGCAGAAGCACCGAAAGAACAACCGAGCGAAACTGGTTCTGCTAATACGACCAGTCAGTCTGCTACAACCAGTAATCCTAACCCCATTAATCAAAAGGAGGAACAGGCATGAAAATCAGAACATTCCGTATAGGTGGCGTTCATCCCGAGGAGAACAAGCTTACCCACGAAGTAGCGACACAGGTGGCTGCATTGCCTCAACAGGCTATCTTCCCTTTGTCGCAGCATATCGGTGCACCCGCCAAGCCTGTTGTGGCTAAGGGTGACAAAGTGAAGGTGGGAACATTGATCGCCGAGGCCGGAGGCTTTGTATCAGCTCCGATCTATTCCTCTGTGTCGGGTACCGTACTGAAAATCGATACGGCCATCGATGCCACAGGCTATCGTAAGCCAGTCATAATTATTAAGGTGGAAGGTGATGAATGGGAAGAGAGCATTGACCGCAGCGACAAACTGGAACTGGTGGCCGATCATCCCGAGCTCACTCCCGAGGAGATCATCAACCGTGTGAAGGTTGCTGGTGTCACGGGTATGGGCGGTGCCGGATTCCCCACATTCATCAAGCTCACACCGCCACCTACTGCCAAGGCAGAGTGTGTCATCATCAATGCTGTGGAATGTGAGCCGTATATCACTGCCGACTACCGTCTGATGATGGAGAAGGCCGATGAGATCTTGGTGGGACTTGAACTGCTGATGATCGCCGCGAAGGTGACAACGGGCTATATCGGCATCGAGACCAACAAACCGGCAGCTATCGAACTGCTCAATAAGAAATGTGAGGAAAAGTTCAGTGCTTCGAGCTACCACGTTGAAGTGGTACCACTCAAGCAACGTTATCCTCAGGGGGGTGAGAAGCAGCTGGTGGATGCAGTGATCCGCCGTCAGGTACCCGCTCCTCCTGCTATCCCTGTCAATGTAGGTGCGATCGTGCAGAACGTGGGTACCGCCTTTGCCGTCTATGAAGCGGTGATGAAGCACAAACCCCTCTTTGAACGTTATACTACGGTAACAGGAAAGAGACTCGCCAACCCTGGGAATTTCCTCGTTCGCATGGGTACGCCGATGAAGGATCTGATTGATGCCTGCGGCGGTATGCCCGAAGGTGACAATAAACTGTTGGCAGGCGGTCCGATGATGGGTAAAGCCTTGACATCCACAGAAGTACCTATCTGTAAGGGAACAAATAGTGTAACGATTCTCTCCGATGATGATGCCCGACGTAAGGAAGCCGAGCCTTGTATCCGTTGCGCCAAATGTGTGGGCGCCTGTCCGATGGGATTGGAACCCTATCTTCTCGCAACCCTCTCCAGTATGAAGAACTGGGAACGTGTGGAGGCCGAGGATATCACCTCCTGCATCGAGTGCGGCTCCTGTCAGTTCACCTGTCCTGCCCACCGTCCGCTGCTCGATAACATCCGTTTGGGCAAGACTACGGTCATGGGCATCATCCGTGCCCGCAATGCCAAGAAATAATCCAGGGAATCGCTAATCATCAGTAATCAGTAAATAGTAAACGACATTATGAGTAAACTAATTGTTTCATTGTCACCGCATGCACATGGTAGCGACACGGTTGAGAAGAACATGTACGGTGTGATCATCGCACTGATCCCGGCTCTTCTGGTATCCCTGTTCTACTTCGGTCTTGGTTCTGCCATCGTGCTTGCCACCAGCGTGGTGGCCTGTGTACTCTTCGAGTGGGCTATCACCAAATATATCCTGAAAAGAGAAAAGGTAACGATATGCGACGGCTCGGCCATCCTCACGGGTCTGCTGTTAGGATTCAACCTGCCGTCGAACCTGCCGATATGGATTATCATTATCGGTGCCCTCTTTGCCATCGGCGTGGGGAAGATGACCTTTGGCGGACTTGGCCAGAACATCTTCAACCCTGCCTTGTTGGGACGTGCTTTCCTCTTGGTGAGCTTCCCTGCACAAATGACATCATGGCCTGTGGCAGGACAGCTCACCAGCTATCTCGATGCCGAGACGGGAGCCACCCCCTTAGCAATTATGAAGACCGCCATCAAGACGGGGGATGCCTCTCTGTTAGAACAGCTTCCTTCAGCCACCCACCTGCTGTTAGGTTCAAACCCCACGGGCGGACTGGGCACAATCGGTGAGGTGTGTGCCTTGGCACTTCTCTTAGGACTGGCCTATATGTTGTGGAAGAAGATCATCACATGGCATATCCCCGTGAGCATCATCTGTACGGTGTTCGTATTCAGCGGTCTGCTGCATCTTGCCAATCCTATCTACGCTGATCCCTTTGCCGAGATCCTTACAGGTGGATTGATGCTCGGTGCCATCTTCATGGCTACCGACTACGTCACCTCACCGATGACAGGCAAAGGACAGCTTATCTATGGCGTGGCCATTGGTCTGCTCACCGTGGTGATCCGTAACTGGGGCAGCTACCCCGAGGGTATGTCGTTCGCCATCCTGATCATGAACGCATTCACTCCGCTCATCAACACTTATATCAAACCAAAGCGCTTCGGTGAAGTGGTGAGCAAGAAATGATAATTGACAATTGATCATTGACAATTTTATAGAGTATTCAAAATGGAAAAGCTGAAATCAACCATAACGAACATGGCACTGGTGCTCACTGGTGTTGCCGTTGTAACGGGCAGCATCCTCGCAGCAGTGAACCATGTCACTGAAGAGCCGATTGCTGCTCAGAAAGAGAAGACACTGGCCGATGGTATCAAGGCCGTGATGGGCGGGGGTGACCTTACCGTTGCCAAGACCGACACCGTCAGGCAGAATGATGCCAAGGGGAAGGAGATGACATATATCATCTACCAGACACAGGATGCGAAGAAGAATGATCTCGGTGCCGCTGTGGAGAGCACCACCATGGGCTTCGGCGGTGACCTGAAGATCCTGGTGGGCTTCGATCCCGAAGGAAAGATCCTCGGTTACACCTTACTGGAACATGCTGAGACACCTGGGTTGGGTGCCAAGGCGGATAAATGGTTCCAGGCAGGTGAGAAAGGAAACATCATCGGCAAGAACCCCAAGGAAGAACTGGTGGTGAGCAAGGATGGCGGACAGGTGGATGCCATCACGGCCTCTACCATCACCAGTCGTGCATTCCTCCTGGCCGTGAACAACGCCTACAAAGCTTATAAAGCGACTCCCATCGACGGTGCCACGGGTGCCACGAAGCAAGAAAAGTAATGTTCCACGATCAAAGATTAAAGTTCAATGAATTATATAAGTATTATCAAGAACGGCATTGTCAAGGAGAACCCAACGTTCGTCCTGATGCTTGGTATGTGTCCCACACTGGCCACAACCACCAGTGCCATGAATGGCTTGTCAATGGGACTGGCCACGATGTTCGTGCTCATCTGTTCGAATGTCGTGATCTCCCTGATCAAGAACCTCACGCCTGATATGGTGCGTATCCCTGTGTTCATTGTTGTCATCGCCTCCTTCGTTACGATCCTGCAGATGGTGATGCAGGCGTATGTGCCCGGCATCTATGCATCGTTGGGCCTGTTCATCCCCTTGATCGTAGTGAACTGTATCATCCTCGGTCGTGCTGAGGCTTTCGCTGCCAAGAACGGAGCCGGTGCCAGTCTGATGGACGGTATCGGTATCGGTCTGGGCTTCACCTTCGGCTTGACGCTGTTAGGCATCTGTCGTGAGATCCTCGGTGCCGGTTCGGTGTTTGGTTTCACCCTGTTGCCCGAGACTTATAACATGCTGATGTTCGTGCTGCCTCCGGGAGCCTTCATCACCCTGGGATTCCTTGTGGCCATTGTGAATAAGGTTAAGAAAGATGCTTAGTGTCGGAATGTCGGTATAACGATATAACGAAATAACGATATAACGAAATCTCGAAAAATAATCATTATGGAATATCTGTTAATTTTCATCTCGGCGATATTTGTCAATAATATCATCCTGTCGCAGTTCTTGGGCATCTGTCCCTTCCTCGGTGTGTCGCAGAAGGTGAACACCTCGTTGGGCATGTCGGCAGCCGTGGCCTTTGTGATGACGCTGGCCACCATCGTGACCTATCTTATCCAGCATTTCGTGCTGAACGCTTTCGGCCTTCAATATCTGCAGACTATCGTGTTCATCCTCGTGATTGCTGCTTTGGTGCAGATGGTAGAGATCGTCCTGAAGAAGGTGTCTCCGGCACTCTATCAGGCATTGGGTATCTTCCTCCCGCTCATCACCACGAACTGTGCCGTACTTGGTGTGGCCATCCTCGTCATCCAGAAGGATTTCTCATTGCTGCAGAGCATCGTCTATGCCTTCTCCACCGCAATCGGCTTTGGCTTGGCTTTGGTGGTGTTTGCAGGCATCCGTGAGCAGATGGCCCTGCTGAATATCCCGAAGGGTATGCGTGGCACCGCTATCGTACTGGTTACTGCCGGCCTGCTGAGTCTGGCCTTCATGGGCTTCTCGGGTGTTGACGGTGGCTTGCGTACTTTGTTCGGTCTCGACTGATTCATTCAGGTAATCAACATAAAACGGTGCTCCTTCGAGTGGGAGCACCGTTTTTTTATTCATCTTCTACATGCTTCGCTTGCTTTGTCCGAGGGCATGTAGGCACGGGAATATGAATGTAAACTTTAGAGATGGCGGTTGCGCAGGGTTGTGATGAGTAGTGACATATAAGAGTCGAACTGTTTGTCGTTCAGGATCATCTTCATCTTGTTGATATCGTTGCTCACAGCCTGACGAACCTGTGCGCGGCGCTGGAATCCGTGGCTGTTGGCAGCAGAGAGCATCTCGTTGGTGAACTGGTTCTGGATCACCTCCACGGCATCCATCTGTTCTGCGGTGAGGTCGAGTTTCGCTGCCAAGCGACGGGTGTCGAAGGTCATGTCATAGTCTTCTACGTTTCTTGCATTCATGAAATACTCCATGAATCTGCCTGCCTTGTCGTTCTCTGTTGATGCGAAACTGCTGGTCATGGTCATGATGGCTACTGCTACCAAAATCATCTTTTTCATCTTTTCTTCCTTTCTTTTTTTATTCGGGATGGCTTTTCTTGTTTGGGGGTCATCCCTACCGGGTGAATTAATTGTTGTTTATCTATGAGACGAACAGTTTCGTCGATGGTTTAATTCGCCCTTGTCTTTTTCTTTTCTGTTGGGTGTTCAGGTAACGTATGTTTGTGGAAAAAGCAGAGTCTATTTATAGCCCCCAAAGAGGCTGATTGCTACCTAAGTAGAACCTATGTAAGGTTTACGTAGGCTTAACATCATGCTTACGTAGCCTTGAATTGATAAATCACCAATTATTTATTTGGAAGAATCAAAATAAATACGTACCTTTGCAATCCAATCTATTGATAAAGAGATCTGAATGATGAAACAGACAATTCTTGTGACTGGCGGAACAGGCTTCATTGGTAGCCATACCACCGTTGAACTGCAGCAGGCAGGCTATCAGGTAGTGATCATCGACAATCTCTCCAACTCAAAGGCTGAGGTAGTTGATGGTATAGAGAAGATTACGGGTATCCGCCCTGCCTTCGAGCAGGTGGATTGCTGCGACATGGAAGCCCTGGAGGGTGTGTTCAGAAAATACCCAGCCATCGAGGGCATCATTCACTTTGCTGCCAGTAAGGCAGTGGGAGAGAGTGTGGAGAAGCCGCTGATGTACTACCGTAACAATATCACCTCGCTGCTGAACCTGTTGGAGCTGATGCCGAAGTACGATGTCAAGGGTATTATCTTCTCATCGAGCTGTACCGTATATGGACAGCCGTCGAAAGAGAACCTGCCTGTAACGGAACAGGCACCGATCCAGAAAGCCCTGTCACCTTATGGCAACACCAAGCAGATCAACGAGGAGATCATTCAGGACTATATCCACAGCGGGGCAGCCATCAAGGCTATCATCCTGCGCTACTTCAATCCCATTGGTGCCCATCCGTCGGCATTGATCGGCGAACTGCCCAACGGGGTGCCCATGAACCTGATACCCTTCGTTACCCAGACTGCCATCGGCATTCGCGAGCAGCTGAAGATATTCGGTAACGATTACAACACGCCCGATGGTACCTGCATCCGCGACTACATCTATGTAGTGGATCTTGCCAAGGCACATGTGAAAGCTATGGAACGTGTGCTCGACAAACCTGAAACCGATGCCGTAGAGGTGTTCAATATCGGTACGGGAACCGGACTGAGTACCTTGGAGGTGGTGGAAGGCTTTGAGAAGGCTACGGGCGTGAAGTTGAACTGGACCTACGCACCGCGACGCGAAGGTGACATCGAGAAGGTGTGGGGTAACGTGGATAAGGCCAACAAGGTGCTTGGTTGGAAAGCGGAAGCCAATATTGAAGACGTCCTGCGCTCTGCTTGGAAATGGCAGCAGAAACTGCGTGAGGACGGCATCCAATAAGATTATGCTGGTCTGCCTCTGTGCAGACTTGCTGTTTTGTGTTTGTGTTGTTATGGGCCCTTGATGTGAATCAGGGGCTCATTTTGAAATGAAAACAGATGAAGAAATTTATTTATAACGAACAACAGGGAGAATACGATCACTACAAGGTAACGGAGGCTCAGCCGTTGCTGGAGTTCCTGCTCACACATGTCAGCGGTAGTCGTACGAAGATCAAAGCCACTTTAAAGGGTGGTGGCATCCAGGTGAACAAACGGATGGAGAAGCAGTTCGACTTTCCCTTGGAACCCGGTATGACTGTTTCCGTCAGTAAGACGAAGCGTAACCAGGAGATCCTAAAGAGCCGTTACCTGAAGATTGTCTTCGAGGATGAACATATCGTGGTGGTGGAAAAGAAGGTGGGTATCTTGTCGATGGCTGCCGGACATTCCTCACTGAATGTGAAATCGGTGCTTGATGATTACTTCTACAAGAGTCGTCAGCGTTGTCATGCCCATGTGGTACACCGCTTAGACCGTGACACCAGCGGACTGATGATCTATGCGAAGACCATGCAGGCGGAGCAGATTCTGGAGCATGAATGGCACGACATCGTCTATGATCGCCGCTATGTGGCCTTAGTGAGCGGTGAGATGGAAGAGGAGGGAGGCACCATTGCCAACTGGCTGAAAGACAACAAGGCATATATCACCTATTCGTCACCGGTAGATAATGGCGGGAAATACGCCGTGACCCATTTCCACACGCTGAAGCGTATGAATGGCTATTCGTTGGTAGAGTATAAGTTGGAGACAGGACGTAAGAACCAAATCCGTGTGCACTCTGCCGATATGGGGCACCCGGTATGCGGCGATACCAAGTACGGCAATGGCGACGACCCCTGTGGCCGACTGGCTCTTCATGCTTATATGCTCTGTTTCGAACATCCTATCACTCGTGAGCGGATGGAGTTCGTGACACCCATTCCCGCGAGCTTTAAGAAAGTGTTTGAGAGATAAGAGATGAAAAATGAAAGATTGTAGATGAGAGATGGAAAATTATAGCTTTTATGTGTTAGCTATCATCGCTGTGGTGGTGGCTTTCTATATCATCAAAAAAGTGGCGAGCTGCCTGATAAAGAGCATCGTGATGCTCGCTATCGTGGCTGCGCTCGCCTATGTCTGGTATATGTATTACAGGGCTTAGCAGGTATGACTGTTCCTACTTCGCTAAGTCAAACCCCAAACGGATACCATCGTAGTTCTTACTGATCTCGCTGACGGTACCTAACGTGCTGTTGCCGCTGGCTGCACCTACCACTTGCAGGGCAGTGAGGAGTTTCTTCGATTCGAAGAGCAGACTGATACCTTGAGAGTTTCGGGTAAGGTAACCGGTTGTGGAGAGCAGAAGAGTCTGCAGCTGCACAGAACTGTTACTGCTGTTGAACGTGTAGGTACCGTTGATGGTCTTTCCCATCACCTTGGCAGAGAATGATCCGTCTTGGTTGAAGGTGAAATAGGTGTTGCTGCCTTTGATACCTAACTTATTGTATGTGGGCAACAGCTTCTCTTTTGCCTCGGCGGCCACCACCTTTCCTCCGGCAGATGCTAACGCGTTTTCGGAAGTGAAGGCACATCCGGGCTGGAAGTATTTCCATGTACCGATCACATCTTTCTCAGAGAGTTTTGAAGCACCGATCACTTCATAGAGAATGTCACCCAAAGTGTTGGTGTTCGTGATGGCTCCTAAGATGCCACCTAAGATGTCGGTGGTGCCGGCAGTGCCATTGGTTGCCGTGCCGCCGGTGAAGCCACAACTCGACAACAGAAGGGCGGCTCCACATGCTAAGATTGTTTTCTTTTTCATATCTGTCTTTTTTATTTATAGATGATTTCTTGTACAAAAATAATGCTTTTTGTCGAAAGGGGGAAATCTTTTCAGTAAACATCGTGATCTGTTCGACGAATCACCCGTCTATCTGTTCAACAGCTCTTCTTCGAAGAGGTGGTCAAAGACTTCACGAAGCCGGGGAGGGTCGTTGATGAGCTGACGGATCTCCTTGAGCTTTGCCTCATTGGGGGAATGGGGCATCCATAAACGGATATAGCCATGCTCGGCATATTTGTTCTGCATGTGCTCCACAAAACGTTCCCACTGTTCCTCACGGCTCTTCTCTGGGTAGTTCGACATGCCATATTGAATGGTACGGCGGAAAACTGTCATGGGATCCAAGTCACGATCGGCCTCGGCGACAATCTTCCCATAGATACTACGGGGGGCATGACTGGCAGAGGCACGGTGGTCTTCCACAGCCTCTTTCATGATCTTGATCTGATCGGGAGTGAACCAACGGCGCAGACGGATATCGGCAGCGAGGATCTTCCCACTGGTGAGATGATGGATGGCACGCGGACCCGATAGTCCTAAGTCGTGATAGGCGGCAACGGTATATGACATGTTCAGGTCGGCCCCTGTCTTCCGTGCAATCTCCAACGACCGTTTGATGACACTGGTGACATGCTGCATGTTGTGTGCCTTGTCGAAGGCTGCATAACGAGGCAGGATGTTGCGCTCGATGAACTCCATCAGATCCAGACTCACATGATTTTCCATTCTCTTTACCCTTAAATAATTTGCAAATATACACGAAATTGTTTACTTTTGCAAGCAATTTGAATTTTTTAGCAATGAGGGAAGAGTATATCAAGACGAATTCGTGGAGAGCATGGCTGTTGGCAGCACGACCGAAGACACTGACGGGGGCTGCCGTTCCCGTGATGATCGGACTGTCGTTGGCAGCTGTCAGCGGGGCACCCTTCCGTTTCCTGCCTGCCATCCTTTGTATGCTGTTCGCCTTCATCATGCAGATTGATGCTAACTTCGTGAACGACTATTTCGATTTCATGAAGGGAAACGATGATGAGACGCGGTTAGGTCCGAAGCGGGCATGTGCCATGGGGTGGGTGGATGCCCGTTCGATGAGGCGTGCCATTGCCATCACCACTATGATTGCCTGCGCCATTGGTCTGCCCTTGGTGATCTACGGTGGGGTGGAGATGATACTGGTGGGTTTGGTGTGTGTGGTGTTCTGTTTCCTCTATACCACGCATCTTAGCTATGTGGGGATGGGTGATGTGTTGGTGCTGGTATTCTTCGGTATCATCCCCGTGTGCATACCTTATTATATTATTACACATTCCTGCACGGTGGAAGTGTTTGTGGCTTCTTTAGCCTGCGGTTTGGTGATCGACACTTTGTTGATGATTAATAATTACCGTGACATAGAAAACGATGAACGGGTAGGGAAGAATACCCTGGCCGTGAGATTAGGCAAAAAGGGCAGCAGAATGATGTATCTGCTGTTAGGCATCGTGGCCTGTCTGATGGGTGTCGTCTTTGCTTTGAACAATCATCCCTGGGCCACCATACTCCCCTTGGGCTACTTGCTGCTACATGGGGTTACTTATCGTAGGATGGTACGCATCGATCATGGGCGTGCCTTGAATGGCATCCTTGGAGAAACGGCCAGGAACATGTTTGTCTATGGACTTTTGGTGAGCATAGGATTATTGTTATCATAGATTTTTGAATTAGATTAATAATAGAAATGAGAACAAGAACAGCAGAATGGTTCGAGACCAAAGTGCAGTATGAGAAGACCATGGAAGATGGTATGATGAAGAAAGTGAAGGAGCAATACGTGGTGGATGCCTTGAGCTTCACCGAAGCGGAGAACTGTATCACGGAGGAGATGTCATCGTATATCAGTGGTGAGTTTGATGTGGTGGATATCAAGAAAGCATCTTACAAGGAGATCTTCTTCAGTGAGGAGGAGAATGCCGACCGTTGGTACAAGGCCAAGCTCCAGTTCATCACCATTGATGAGAAAACGGAGAAAGAAAAACGTTCCAATGTTTATTATCTCGTGCATGCTGCCACCCTGCCGGGAGCTGTGAAGAATATCGAGACGGTGATGGGGGGTACGATGATCGATTATGTCATTGCCAGTATTGCCGAGACAGCCATCATGGATGTTTTTGAGCATAAGAGTAAGAATGTAACTGAGTAACATGTACAACGTAAAAGAGAATCTGCGGAAGGTGCTGTCCGACCTGCCTGAAGGGGTGAGGTTGGTGGCTGTGAGCAAATACCATCCTAATGAGTATCTGATGGCAGCCTATGAGGAGGGACAGCGTGTGTTCGGTGAGAGTCATGAACAGGAACTGAAACAGAAGCACGCATCCTTACCCGATGACATCGAGTGGCATTTCATCGGACATCTGCAAACGAACAAGGTGAAGTATATCGCACCGTATATCTCGATGATCGAGGCGGTGGACTCCATGAAACTGCTGCGGGAGATCAACAAACAGGCGGCAAAGAGCAACCGGGTGATCGATGTGCTGTTGGAACTGCACATCGCCGAGGAAGAGACGAAGTATGGTCTGACGCTCGATGCTTGTCGTGAACTGTTGGCTGCCGGTGAATGGAGGGAACTTCAGCATGTGCGGATTTGTGGCTTGATGATGATGGCCAGCTATGTGGAGGATACCGAGCAGATCCGTAGGGAGATGATGACGGCTTCTGCTTTCTTCGACGAGATGAAGGCGCGTTATTTCGCCGATGAGGATTCTTTCTGCGAACGTTCCTGGGGGATGAGCCACGACTATCCCATTGCCGTTGAATGCGGTAGTACGATGGTCAGGGTGGGTACTACCATTTTCGGACCGCGGGTGTATCCTTAATTATATGAGATGCCGTTCCATAGCTATGCGTACCAGGGAGGCCGTGTTGTTGCATCCCAATTTCTGACGGATATATTTCGTATAGCTATGGACGGTCTCGAAACCTAAGTGCAGTTTATCGGCTATCTGTTTCATGGTGTTACCTTCGACTATCAGCCGAAGGATCTCTCGCTCACGGATGGTGAGTTCGGGGGGTGCCTCGCTTTGTCCGATCATCAGATTACGAGACTCCTTACAGATAAAGAATTCGCCTCCGGCCACTGCACAGATCCCTTCAATCAATTCCTCGGTACTGCTGTTCTTCAGGATATAGCCTTGGGCACCGTTCTCTTTGGCCCGTTGGATAACAGAGGGCTCGGCATAGGTGGTAAGGACAATGATGCGCAGGGTGGGGCAGAGAGACACGAACTCTTTGATGGCATCGATGCCATCACCATCGGGCATGGCCACATCCAGTAACAGAATATCGGGACGGTGAAGGGAAATCAGGTCGGCACTTTCCTCAAGTGTATTGGCAATGGCAAGCACCTTGATGCCTTCTATCCCGTCAATAAGACCGGCTATTCCATTTGCCACCAGACGGTGGTCGTCGGCGATGATGACATTCTTCATTTCATTGTCAGTTTGTTTCGGTTACAAAGGTACGGAGTTTCATTGAATCTGACAATCCCCCAAATGTGGGTTTTATGGTTTGTTCCTGATCTCGATATTCACTTCTGTACCTTCATGTGGCTTCGACAGAATAGTCAGCGTTCCGCCTATGCTGTTTACCCGTTGTCGGAGATTACTGAGTCCCATGCCTTTCTCGTGATCCTCGTCAGTGATGCCTCGTCCATCATCGCTCACATTGATAGCCGTTACCTGTTCATCGACAAACAGTTGAACGTGGATATGTTTGGCTTGGGCACTTTTTACCGCATTGTTCACCAGTTCATATACCATACAATAGATGGCTTCCTCTTTCTGCTTGTCTAACCGTTCCTCTTTCCCGATGAACGAAAATGACACATTTTTGAGGGTCTGGCAATAGTCGCGTAAAGCCACTCGCAACCCATAGCGGTTCAAAGAGTCAGGGAGGAGATGATGACTCACATGGCGCATTTCTCGGATGGCCTCGTCTGCCAAAGCAATGGTGGTGGTACTTTCCTTGGGTAGGTTCTGTTTCAGTGCTGTCAGCGTACCTCCTAACCGGTCGTGCAGGTCGCGGGCTATCCTTACCCGTTCGGCTATCTCACCGTCAAGACGGGCCTGGATGAGAGCTGTTCGACGTTTCAGACGGATACCTCGCCACAACAGGAAGAACACACCGGCTGTGAGTAACAATACCAGTGCCGTGAGGATACCACCCCAGAGGAACCATCGTTTCTCCTTCTTCAGCCGTTCTATCTGTGACTCCTTTTCTTTGGTTTGGTAGAGCACCTCCATCTGACTCAGGCTACTCTGGTAGTTCTTGGTGGCGAAGCGTTCCATCATCGCGCGTACCTTCTTGATATAGAGAAGGGCCTTGCTTTGATCTCCTAAGTGCATATAGATGGTGGAGAGCATCTCATAGCTTCCCACATCACTGTATGTCGCCTCCTCATCGTTCTCGTGAACGGAGCGTAGCGCATGGTGAAGAGCCTGCTGCCAGTTGCCCTCGTGCATGGCCACCATGGCGGCTGCGACATGGATGTCATAGCTGTTCTCACTCATCAGCTCCCCGTTATCGTAGGTCAGAGCCTCCTCGGCGTATGCCTTGGCTTTCTGTAAATCCTCATGACCGCTCATCAGATGCATCTTCACCAACGACACGAGAATCTCAGAGTAGTCGCCAGGTTCCTCTTGTCGGTGGGTATGATAATAAGCATAGGCGAAGTTGATGTTTTGCTGAACCTGCTCATACTTACCCTGGTCAAGATAGATCTTCACCAGTCCTTTTCTTGGCAGTGCCATCATCAGGGAGTCCTTGGATGCCGTTCCTGTCTTGATGGCCTGTGTATAGTGAAACTCTGCTTTCTCGTTGTTACCCATCGAAAGGTAGAGTTCTGCCACATTATGATGGAGGATGGTCTGACTCTCTAACCAGTTGTATTTCTCGAAGATGGGCAGTGCTTTCTGGTAGTACTCGATAGCAAGCAGGGCTTTGTCTTGCATGTTGTAAAGATTTCCGATGGCTCCGTAGAGCTGCGACAGGTTGTCATCGATGTCACTCACCTTGTATCGCTTGTCGTTTTTCATCGAGTCGGTTACAGCCAGGGCTTGCTGGAAATACCCCAATGCCTTATCATGCTCATCCCTACCGTAAGCAAGCAGTCCTAAGTTATACAAAGCACTCTCCCGTGCATTCATGGCATTCAGCTCATACGAGAGGGCCAATGCCTTACGGGCATACAGCATGCAGCGGTCATGACTGGTGTTACGATAGCCCGACATCAGGTTTAGATAGACTCTCAGCAGATCCTTTCCCTTGGGCGGATTGTCACTGCGTAACACCGTCTCTAACGAATCCACATGTCGGTTTCGGTGGTCTTCGTACCCCATGACAGTACTGATGCCTGTCAGTAACAGAACCATGATGATGATGGCGATCTTCCTTTCCATGCTGCAAATATACATAAAGTTTGTGATATTCTGCGATTTGTCATGATTTTTTTTCTATGCAAAAAGCCCCATTTGGGGGATTGTATGGATCAATTATAGTTCGTATCTTTGTCACCAAATCATAAATAATTACCAAACTAAGAACAAATGAATATGAAAAGACTTATTTTGATGATGGCGGTTGTAGCCTTTGCTATGAATGCCGATGCACAGGGATGGCTGAAGAAACTCGGTGAGAAAGCCGTGGAGAAAGCCAAGGAGAAGGTTGAGAAGAAAGTGGAGAAGACGGTGGAGAAGAAAGCCGATGAGGTGCTCAACGGAGGTAACAGTTCTTCTACAGGTGACTATGGCGATGTCGATGATTATCAGAATGATACGAAGAACGTGAAGAACGACTTCGTGCGTGGCTCTGTCGTGATGTTCGAGGATGACTTTGCCGGCGAACAGGTGGGTGAGTTCCCCTCGAAGTGGGATCTTGTCAGGGGTAGCGCAGAGGTGGCTGTCATCAATGGCGTGAAGTGTATTGAGATGGACAAGCACGACTGTTGGATCTCGCCGCTCGTCAAAGGCGGTCTCAAGAACTATCTGGGCGACGTGTTCACCATCGAGTACGATATGCTCTATGATGACAGGGAGAAGAACGGTGCACCCTTTATAGAATTTGACATTATGCATGAAACCGAGTCGAGAGATAATGAGTTGTTTACTATCACTTATGATTTTTCACACGACAAGCACACATTCGATTGCTCTTATTGTCTGACCTCTGAGCCTTCTTTCACGCATAAGGAAGGACATGCAAGTTCACAGGCTGGCCCCTTTAACGATGCCCGTTGGCACCACTACGCCCTGTCGTTCAACAAACGCGCTATCAAGTTCTATGTCGATGGCCGTCGCGTGATCAATGTGCCGAATGCCAAGCCAGGTGCAGGATGGGTGACGTGGTTCGCCCGTGGCGGCAGCAAGCACACCTATATGAAGAATGTAGTGATTGCTAAGGGTGCCGTAGAACTCTACGAGCGCAATGCCACAGACATCGATGCCAAGGTGGCAGCCGTCGAGAAGGCCATCGCCGAGACGGGTAAGTTCGTGACCAACAACATCCTCTTCGAGACGGGCAAGGCGACGCTGAAGTCGGAGTCGATGGAGGAGATCCAAAGGGTGGCCGAGTATATGAAGAAGAACGCAAGTGTGCGCTTTGAAGTCCAGGGGCATACTGACAACCAAGGCTCTGATGCCGTCAATGATCCGCTGTCGCAGCAACGTGCTGAGGCTGTGGTGAAGGCTCTTGAAGGTCTTGGTGTTGACGGCTTTAACCTCAAGGCAGTAGGAAAGGGATCGCATGAGCCCGTTGCTGACAACAAGACAGAATCCGGACGTGCCAAGAATCGCCGCGTGGAGTTCATCAAGAAGTGATCAATTAAAGCCAAGGGTGGTAAGTTTACCCAGACCCTGAGTGGGAAGGAGTGTACCGCTGAACAACTGAAAGCAGACAAGATCCGGTCATATACAGTGGAGATCAACGGGAATAAGTATATGATGCTGTTTTTCTCCGATGACCGTGTCGGTGACTTCGGCGGTGGGGGAAATTTCAACTTTACTAAAACGACGAGATAAAAACCAACAAGGTGATGGGAGCCGAGAAATCAGCTCCCTTTTTTATTGTTTCTGATGAAAGAATACTTTTGATAAAGAAAAAGATACATTTACATGAGTCTTGTTTGCGGGTTCTTTTGTATCTTTGTCGCAGAATCAATCTGGGACAAAAATGAAAAAAGTAATTACCATGTGCATGGCCTGCCTGTCATGGATGGGAGCCATGGCCGATGACTATGAGACAATCCACACGGAGAAAATACAAAACCCGATGCTGTGGGCCGATGTGCCCGACCCCGATGTGATCAGGGTGGGGGATACCTTCTATCTGGTGACTACCACGATGCACCTCATGCCGGGGGCTCCCGTGATGGCATCGAAGGATCTGAAGAACTGGGAGACGGTGGGGTATATCTTTGATCGCCTTACCGACTCGCCTAAGTACGATTTGCAGAACGGAACGGTCTATGGCAGAGGACAATGGGCCACTTCGCTGAAGTATCATAACGGGAAATTCTATGCACTGTTGGCTCCGAATGAACAAGGTGCCATGGGCGACACCTATATCTTCTCGTCAGAGAAAGCAGAAGGACCGTGGACCATTGTTTCGAGGATGCGCCACTTCCATGACTGCTCACTGTTCTTCGATGATGACGGGAGGGTGTATGTGATCTATGGCACGGGGGAACTGATGGAACTGAAACCTGATCTCTCGGATGTCATCGAGGGCACCCATCAGCAGATCTTCCAACGCGAGGAGGACGAGAAAGGACTCTTGGAAGGTAGCAGGATGATCAAGCATAATGGTAAATACTACTTGCTGATGATCTCTCATACCTATGCTCCCGGCAGACATCGCCGTGAGGTGTGCTACCGGGCAGATGATATCCACGGGCCTTACGAGAAACAGGTGATCTTAGAGAGTGAGTTCGGCGGATTCTCTTATGAGGCACAGGGCACCATCGTGGATACTCAGGACGGTGACTGGTATGGTATTATCTTCCAAGACCGTGGGGGAGTGGGACGCGTGCTCACCGTGATGCCCTGCCGTTGGATCAATGGATGGCCGATGCTGGGCGATGAGAATGGGAAAGTGCCTGACACGGTACGCCCCCTGAAGAGCGGCATGCCCCGCACGGCTATCGTGAAAAGTGATGACTTCTCTAACCTGCAATTAGGACTGCATTGGCAGTGGAACCACAATCCTGTGGATGCTGCATGGTCATTGACGGAACGTCCTGGATATCTCCGTCTGAAGACCAACCGGATAGTGAACACCCTCTATCTGGCTCCGAACACGCTGACACAGCGTATGGAGGGACCCACCTGTAGCGGATCGATCGTCATGGACGTGTCACACATGAAGGATGGTGACTGTGCCGGACTGGCTGCTTTCAACAGTGAAACTGGAGCCCTCACCGTGAGGAAACAAGGGAGTAAACTGTTCTTGGAGATGAATGAAATGACAGTGGAACTGTCTGACCGTGATAAACTGGTGACGAAGACAGAAGAGAAGACCATTGAGCAGGTGCCTCTGAAACAGACAAAGGTGTGGCTGCGCATCGATGGTGACTTCCGTCCTGGTGAGCGTGGAGGAAAGGATGCCGCCAACTTCTACTATAGTCTTGACGGCATCCAATGGACTCAAATCGGTACTCCCAACTACCGCATGCGCTTCGACTGGCGGCGTTTCTTTATGGGAACGAAGTTCGGCATCTTCTGCTATGCCACAAAGAAGAAGGGCGGTTACGTTGATGTCGATGCGTTCAGCTACCAACGGAACGAAGGCTCTGAATAAATTGTCTATAACCGCTTGCGACTGTGCTTCTTTCCCTTCCCATCCACATACTGCTCGATAACGATGCCTTGGTGTTGATGGGTTTCCGGAAGGCGGCGACCAGAGAGGTCATAGACCTGTCGTTTGACAGGCTCTTCGTCGTTCTCGATACCAACAATGCCTTGGGTCTGTGCCTCGGTGGCCTGCCAGGCATCGAGATAGACCTCGCCGGAGGTGACAATCAGGTAGATGCTCTTTGAACCCAAAAACTTACTGGGATCGACATCAACTGGATAGTCGGTCATGTCATCGGATGATATATTGAAGGAGGCCGAGGCTTTGGCTCCCTTTCTGGAAAGGCGAATCTCCACGGTCCCTTCACCCTTGGCGCGGAGCATGAAGCGGGATGCACCCTTAGTACCAAAGTCCAGGTGGCGCACAAATGTCCATGCGCCTGTCCTCATCTTCACCTGCAGATTCTCTGATGCATCGTTGCCCAGAGTGCTGATCCGTGCATTCTTCTTCACGTTCGTGAAGTCTTCGTATTCTATACCACCACAGGTAGCCATCGTTTCTGCCTCCTGTAGCTCGTAGGGGTTCATCGTGTCGATGGCATCGCATCCTTCAAGGTTCAGGGTGACAGGATTCACGGTGGCCGTTGATTCGTTCACTGTGGCTTTGTTCACACAAATGGATCTGTAATCACCGGCACTGCCGTCAACGGCACCCGCCTTTTTCATCTCATCCAACAGGACACTGCCGTGGTTATGATAGATATGGTAGTAGTTGCCCTTGAATTTCTGTAGGTGTGAGTGGTTGTTACCTGCAACGCCCGGTCCGTATGCGCCTTTGTAAACCCATGAGTCTGGGTCGGAAGGATTCTCGCTGACCATATAGCACATGGTGCCTCCTCCGGGAATGTTAGCACTAATGCCCTTCTCCTTCTTATAGCTGTTCCAGTCGGCATCATTGCGTGACCAGTGAGAACAGTAGGTATAGACATATTTTCCACCGATGACGTTCAACTCGTTGGCCTCGAAATGATAGGGGGCAGGCAGGCGCACAGCCTTCCCGTCGAGCTCGGTCATCGAAGGCTTCAGTTTGGCTATACGGGCATTGTCGGGAAGGATTTGTCCGTTATCATTGAGTCCACCGAAGGAAATCCATCCAACACCATTGTCATCGACAACCACGCCTGGGTCGAAGTTTGCTGAGGTTCCTTGAGGAAAAGCACCCGGAGAATCATAGTGAATCATCAGCTTGTTAAGAGGTGACTTCCAGGGACCTACCGGCGAATTGGCTTTCAGCACACCTACGCCATGACTGCTGTTGCAGAAGTATAGGAAGAACTCATCGGTTCCGTCCTCCGTGGTGCGCCATGTTACTGATGGCGCCCATGAGACACCGAAGGATTGATACCATGGATTTTTCACCCACGAGGAACAGATCTTTTTCGTGTCGATCGTGCCATGGAATGTCCAGTTCACCATGTCGGCAGTAGAGAAGACAACGATCGATTTGATGTTGCCGTAGGTGTTATCACCTTTCTTGCCATTGGCAATGAACTCCTGATGGTCGTTGGTGCCATAGACGTATAGACGTCCGTTGTATTCAAGGGCGGTGGGATCAGCGCAAAACACGTTTGGACTGATGGGGTTGCCGTTACTCGTATGCTTAAACTCTTGGGCCAATGACTGTGCATGAACCTGCATGCATGCTGCCATGAGAGCAGCTGTCATAAATCGTTTCTGAAACATCATGTAATCAATAGTTAGTTGTGAAAAGCAGGATGATATCTTCATTTGACTACCTTCTTGCCGTTTATGATATATAGACCTGCGGGGAAATTCTGCTACAAAGGTACAAATTAATTCTTATTCTTCTATCATACTTTCATGTATTTTTACTTTCTTTGCATTTGTATGGCGAGTGATCTTCTTTCTACCAGGATTTAGACAGCGATATATGCGAAATGAGAATCCAAGAATCATACGATGCCACAACAAAACAATTTGTTTTGTACTTAAAAATACGTTAGTTAAGAGTCAAAAAGCCGTCTTTTTAGAGAACAAAACAATTTGTTTTGTACCCAGGTCTCTTTGTGTTAAGAAGTGGAAATGCGGTTCTTTGAGCACCATTCCCATGTTTGTTTGTGTGTCTTTGCATTTCAAAGAGAAAAGCATAATCTTTCGGTGATTGCCATATATTTATAAAATAATGTTTAACTTTGCAGCAGAATAGCGACCATCGTGACGTTAAACATCCGATAAAAGGACAATGAAAAAGATCTGTAAACTGATTTCCGACTATATGGGCGTGCTGGTGCTGCTGTCGGCGGTGCTGGCTTTGTTGGCACCAGGCATATTTAGTGGCATTAAACCCAGTGTGATTAATCCGCTGCTCGGACTGGTGATGTTTGGCATGGGAATGGCATTGCGCATCGAGGACTTCCGTATCGTGTTCAGCCGTCCCCGAGACATCGCCATCGGCTGTCTGGCACAGTTTACGGTGATGCCCCTGTTGGCATGGGTGCTCAGTCGGCTGTTCGCCCTTGACGAGGCACTGACCGTGGGTGTGATTCTCGTGGGCTGCTGTCCTGGGGGTACGGCCTCGAACGTCATTACCTATCTGGCCAAGGGCGATCTTGCCCTGAGTGTCGGCATGACGGCCACCTCAACGGTACTTGCTCCTTTCGTCACACCGTTGTTGGTATGGCTGCTGGTGGGACAGACGGTGGATGTTGAGGTGGTGGGTATGTTGTTGAGCATCTTCTGGGTGGTTATCCTACCCATCGTGGCTGGATTGGTTGCCAAGTGGCTATGGCCGAAGTTTACAGAACGTGCCACTGGCTATCTCCCTGCCGTATCGACGCTGGCCATCTGTGCCATCGTGCTCATCGTCATTGCCGCCAATGCCTCGAAACTGCTGGCGGGCGGACTCATCATCATCCTCGTCGTGATGCTCCACAACCTTTTCGGACTTTCTATCGGCTATCTGATTGGTCGTCTGCTGCACCTGCCTGCTCCTAAGCGTAAGGCCATCAGCATCGAGGTGGGCATGCAGAACTCAGGTCTCGCCTCCAGTCTCGCCACCCTTCACTTCGCTGCCTATCCCATGGCCACCATCCCCGGTGCCGTGTTCAGCGTGTGGCACAACATCAGCGGCGCCATCGTTGCCCGCCTGTATGCCAGATCTTCCTTTATGCGTAACCGCTAAACGATCAGGATATGACCATTTCGCCAGCAAAACGGGGCAAACCGATTCCAAAGAATGAGATTACTGCTCGTTGGTCACGATATTACGGATCGTTGGTCACGATATTACTTCTCACTATCGACGGTCAGTAATCTGACCAATAACGAAGGAAATCAGAGAATATCTTTCACTGGAAAAAACCTCAATAGTTACCAACGCTGATATTCCACGGCCCATAGACACAGACTTTAAATTGAAATATACATTAGAAGATATATACAAAGAGTTTGGAAGTAAAAAATCACTGGCACACAGACTAAAGACTTCACTCCAAAAACGAAACATTAACACCTTGGAGGAATTTTTATCGCTCACCCCAGGCGAACTCTTAGATTTGGAAAACGTTGGTTACGACACATTGCCAGCAGCCACCCAGCACCAACTATAAATAAAGCCAGATGGCTGTGTGGCAGTAATTTTTCAGAAAAAACTATTTTATGAGCGCGTTAGCGGCTCTCGTTTCGTCCGTTTGTAGATAATGTATATCAACGATGTTGTTACTATTTTGTTACGTATATATTTGCCGTTTCAGTTTTTATTTGTATATTTGCAGCGAAATAAAAAAGTTTTTTAATTATGACAACAGTCGCATTGCAGAATCTTTGGACTTATATCAATGGGCTCTCCCTGAAACGGAAAGACCGGGAATGGCTTGCAAACAAGTTGCTCGAACCAACCGAAGTGGACGCTGAGACGAAACGCCAGCAGGAGTTTGTCAAGGAGTCGCTTACACGCGCCATCAATGAAGTTAAAGCGGCTAAACGCGAAGGACGCCAACTGACGACTCTTGATGATTTCATTGAAGAACTGAAGTCACTTATCCGTAATCTTTGATATTCCAAAGCCCTGTCTGTATTTACAGCTATCTTGACTGAGTGCTTGTCATAGGAAAGATGCAGAATGCCGCCATATTCTTAGAATATATTATATAATATCCTTAAATAATACGTCATATATCCATGCCACAAGAGATTCGAGACAAAGCAGAATATATCGTTATTTTCATCAGCGAGTTCGCACGCCGCTATGGTCTGTCAGCGGTGCAGGCCTACCGCTATCTGAACCGCTATAAGGCAATCGACTTTCTGGATGAGCACTATAACGTGGCTCATACACAAAGTTTTGAAGACATGGTGCAAAACATGGCAGGTTACTGCCAACGTCATGGAGGGGCGCTTGTATGAAGCTCTATCATGGTACAAGCAACTTTCTTCTCGCCTGAGCACCAAAGGAGCGCAAGAAGCCAAAGGGTAAAAATCGCTTGTTTCACCTAATAATTTAAAAAAGGTATAGGCAAAGTTACATATTTATCAAAAAGTTTTTGTAACTTTGTCACCATAATAAACAAAAAAAAAGAGTTATGCCAGAGATTTGCCATTTCTACGGAATCGTTATTACGATGTATCTGCCGGATCATAATCCGCCGCACTTCCACGTGCGCTACAATGAGTATCGCGCCACCATCGATATTCAGACGGGCAGGGTGACGGGGCAGATGCCGCGCCGTGCACTGCATCTGGTCTTTGAGTGGCTCGACCAGCACAAGGACGAACTGATGGCCAACTGGGAGCGCATGGAGAATGGCGAGACTCTGGAAAAAATCAACCCACTGGATTAGCGTATGGAACAGAAAAACGAACTCAAATGGGTCACCGCCGCCCGTGCTCTTGATGGCTATCGGCTGCACCTGACCTTCAATGATGGCTGCGAGCGCATCTTCGACTGCCTGCCACTCATTGAGAAGTATAAGCTCTTTGCCCCACTTCGCGACAGAGCCGTATTCGACCGTTTCGACCTTGACGGGTGGACGGTCTGTTGGCTTGACGGTGCTGTGGACATTGCTCCCGAACATCTTTACGAGATGGGACATGCCGCATAGCCGTGTATTTATAATATAATGTGTAACTATAAAACAGATATGCCAATGAAGAAATAAAAGATATTAGGACATAAGACTGAACGTCCACTTTTGATTCTTGTTTTCCGACAATAGGGGAATTAGATGAAATCACCAAGAACCGAAGTAGATAGTTCACGCTGTTCGATATGAGTATTCATCCGTCTAATATTATAAACGGAAAACCTTATAAACTCTATATATAAAAGTAAAAAGACTAGTATATGATGGATTTTATAAAGGTCGAGAATAAGAACGGTTTATTATTTCCTTCATGCAGAATCAAAACATAAAACATTTATGACAAGAAAGGAAATCATTGATAAATTAGAGAGTGTAGAAAGGGACGTGAAGGATATCAGAGAATATCTTTCACAGAAAGAAACGTCAATAGTTACCAATGCTGATATTCCACAACCCATAGACACAGACTTTAAATTGAAATATACATTAGAAGATTTATACAAAGAGTTTGGAAGCAAGAAATCACTGGCACACAGGCTAAAGACTTCACTCCAAAAACGAAACATTAACACCTTGGAGAAATTTTTATCGCTCACCCCAGGCGAACTCTTAGATTTGGAAAACGTTGGTTACGACACATTGCTTCGCACCAAAAAAGCATTAAGCAGACTGGGGCTTACATGGTAATCAAGCACAACGGGGATGTTGCTGTGGGCTCTCAAAAGAATCGCGGAGAACAAGTATGAAGTGTACACAGACTTTTGGTCTTCTTCCCATTCTATAAAGAATGACCTTGCCTCACACATTATACATATCACGTGCTCACACGCACGTAACGGCACATTAGTTTGTCATAACTAATGATTTTGAGTGTTAGGGCTGCTTCGCTGTGACAACGAGGCAGCCTTTTTGAATGCTACGTTTTTCAGAAACTGTCCCCAAGCCCCAATTTATCTTCCGCGAAGTGATGATACAGGCATTCCTCCTTCATTTTGCATCCATCATTGAAAAAGAGTGTCCATCCGCCGGGCACATTCTCAAAGTCAAAAATCCGTGTTTAGCATATTTTTCAAAGTTGGCAATTCCTTGCCGATTAAAAGGTTTACACATCAATAATTCCACCTACTAAAAAACTTTTTCCACAAGTTTTTCGTGCAAATCGTTTCTTTCATCCAAATTTTGTGTATCTTTGTACCCACAGACTAAAAATCAAATATAATAATATCCTTAAATAACACGTCATATATCCATGCCACAAGATATTCAAAATAAAGCAGAATATATAGTTATTTTCATCAGCGAGTTTGCTCGCCGCTACGGTCTGTCAGCGGTGCAGGCTTATCGCTACCTGAACCGCTATAAGGCTATCAACTTTCTGGATGAGCACTATAACGTGGCTCATACACAAAGCTTTGAAGACATGGTGCAAAATATGGCAGGTTACTGCCAACGTCATGGAGGGGCGCTTGTATGAAACTCTATTTACAAAGCCCCGTCAACATCTACAGTTATCTTGACTGAGAGTTTACCATAGGAATGATTTAGGATTCCGTTATCTGGATAAGAAGTGTGAGAAGACTATATTTAAATTGTCTGGAAACGAAGATAATGATTTCTCCTGACAGAAATATGTAAACAATCTCGACAACTTTTATTGCGAAGCTAAATGCAGGGAAGGAGAAATGATGTAATTGATGCATCTTGACGAATCATGAACGCCTCAATCTGCATTAAATCCGAAAACCATTTCAGGCTCTACTCCGTCTGTAGAAAAATCCGAATGAATGGTTGCTTCCATTTGGACTTTATCCCCATTTTCTAAAGATAGTACCAAGTACTGTTCTGTTTCTTCTTCCCATTTTCTTACCCATGTAGGATCCATGATATTTATATTGTCGTCTTTGTCGGATTTAATATCTTTCAGAGGTGAATTCTGATTATTCAATAGTCCCTGTGCGTAGCTCTCAAACATTTGTGTGATACTTGATGGTTCCTCATTCTCTTTGTCAATTCTAATACACCTGATTAAAGGAGTAAAGAGCGCATAGCAATTAATTTGAGGGAATGCATAATCGCAAACCTCTCGCATAATTACCTTAGCATCTTCGACAGACATCACTGAAGATAGCTTGTTTAATTGTTTACTAAGAAATACGCATGCTTCTTCTGCCCTTTTATTAAGTTCTAAACTTATACGCTCCATATTTAAGAATCATTTAGTAAGTCTTACTGATGTTCCTACTTCACTTGCGATGTACTGGTTCTGGTTATCTACATTAGTAGAAATTTCATATGGCTTTACACCTCAAGCATCACATCGTCCTGCTCGCACTGCATCTACATTAGTAGAAATTTCATATGGCTTTACACCCTTATCACTTCTACACTATCGGTCTTTCGCATCTACATTAGTAGAAATTTCATATGGTTTTACACCGATAACGGGGATTACTACATTGCCGTGTCTATCTACATTAGTAGAAATTTCATATGGTTTTACACCCAAACTCGCGATAGGCCAGGAAGTCGCTGCATCTACATTAGTAGAAATTTGATATGGTTTTACACCAGGCCAGCCACGATGTTGGTATTGAACTCCATCTACATTAGTAGAAATTTCATATGGTTTTACACCGATATGATACAGAACGAAGACGGCATCTTCATCTACATTAGTAGAAATTTCATATGGTTTTACACCATGTGCGTTCCCATTCGGCATACTGCTCACATCTACATTAGTAGAAATTTCATATGGTTTTACACCGATATTGATAAAGCGCTCATAGTCTTTGTAATCTACATTAGTAGAAATTTCATATGGTTTTACACCAGGTTTTCCGAGAAAAAGGTAAGGTTTACGATCTACATTAGTAGAAATTTCATATGGTTTTACACCATTTACCTACAAAGGTACTGCATTTTAACGAATTAACCAAATTATCCAATACTTTTTTCTTCCTTAAACGGCTTTTCGACAACGAACTTAAACCACTTTTCATTTCCTATTTGCTTCGTTTGTGGGTTCATCATCAAATAGAGCCCTTTCAGTGCGATGTGATAAGCCCCATTTGCATCAGCATCTTTTGGCAATGAAGGGATAGAGTGGCCACCAGCATTTTTCCACTCCTTCAACACATCCAGACTGCTGTATTGTTTCCCATCGTGTATAACAGGTGACAAGATATAATCTTCACCTGTTACAGAATTACTATTACGCAGTTGAACGGTTCTCTTGAAGGCTTCAATCATAATACGATAGAATTCTGCATTGGCAGTGGAACCATCTATTTCTGATAGCAATGATTTGATGTCGGTACCCTCTTCGAGCGTAACACCTTTACTGGCAAATGCTTCTATGATTGCGGCTGTGGGATTGTAGTCTGCGTATTCTTTGCTATCCCTATTCCACAATATACGCTTACCTGACGAGCACACCGTCCAAATGTTTTTAAAGTCCTTATCTTTAGGCTTATATTTACGATAGTCGAAAGAGAATTCTATATGTCCGTTTCTGACTATGATGCTCTCCATCTTCTCAAAGAAATCTTTGCGACCTTGGGTGTTTGTAATGTCTTTGAAATTGAAGTGAGACACAAAACCCGTTACAGGGTCAATGGCAGATGTGTAGTCAGGACGCACATAGAACAAGAATCCGTTCTGTTTTGTCATCTTCTCGAAGCTAACGAATTTCTCAGTTAATTGATAGCCGCGTAATACACCGCCATTGGCAGTAGGTTTGATGTCTTTTGAACAGAGGTAGTTCAGTTTCTCTATCAGTTTCTTCTCAAACGACTGGTACACCTGCTTCTCAAACTTAAATCGCTTGGGCATGAATCCTTTCCGATTCAAGTCTTCAAGAACAATAATGGCGTTGTTTTCTATCATCATCGTCGTTATTTCATGTATAGCGGCAGACAAATAGCCTTCCTTCAAGTCGGTAATGTTACCAACGGTCTGCCAACTCTTCCTCGCATCGTCACGTTCTTTTTCGCGTTGTTCCAATTTTGTGTGGTAATCAAAACCATTTATCACATTCAGCGATTTCTGGTCAAGTATTTCTCCCTTTTGGTTGATGAGAGTTACATAAAGAAGATTTCTTTCGCCTCTATCAATCCCAATGATATTCACATCTGGATTATCATTGATGTAATTCAAAACATCTTCGTTAATATCAGCCGTTTTGGGTGCATTGGCATTCAGCGTGGTGGAAAAATGAATGAAGTACTTTTGTTTGGTATATCGATTGTCCTTTGTGATAGCATACTGAGCCTCCTTGGCAACAATCTTGCCAAGATAGCCTTTAGCCTCGTCGCTCAACTTGGATTCAGCCATCTTACCATTTACATATTTATAGAGCTGCTGATAAATAGGTTCTGGTATCGGTTGCCCATTTTTATCCTTACGGTTAAGCAGCATTGATCCCTTCTTATGAGTCATGGGATTAGTAACTACTTGTGGACGGCAAAATAGGGTGGACTTAGCATTCAACTTTATTGCCAAGTTTTCAATATTTTCTTGGCTGAAAAGCTGTTCCCAGTAGAGCGTATGGAGGTTTTTCTTTCCATGAGCTCCAGGTTCATAGTCTTTGCTCTTTATATCAAAGAGGTACAGCTTTCCTTCGTTTATAAGCCTCTGAAGAGTCTTGTAGCTTGTAGGTACAAACTTAATTTGGTAAGCCTTTTCGTCAATATCCTCAACTAACTCTGTGAAAGAGGCATAGTCGCAAGAATCCTTAAAGGTGAAATTGAAATGCGAGTAATACTCTTTTGCACGCTGTTTGTAATAACCCACGAAAAGCAGCAAATCTTCTTTTGAGAAGTTAGGTGACTCGTTCTTATACGATTGCGACTTTCTTATTCTATAAATATCTGGGGGCAGCAAATCTTTCAGTTGTCGTTCTAATTCTGGGTTCTCACCATTCTCTTTATGGCCTTTCACCATAACAGTTTTGCCATCCCGAACAACAAGAGTCAAGAGGTTCTGCCCCATGTGCCCACCTTGACTGTAGTCTAAAAAATCTATTCTGTCATCAGGTGAAACTGGTGTGTATGTAGTAAGGTCGTTCAGACATGAACGGTTCTCGCTATCTACAACACCAAGAAGGAACCTATCCTGTCTGCGAAAAATGAGTAAAGATTTAGTTTGGGGCGAGTCCCATCCGTTTGAGCATTTACTATTATCGAATTTCAGCAGGTATTTCTTGTCATCCGACGGCTTTTGAGAAAGGAAGTTTCTCACTTGATTATATAGAGGGATGATTCCTCGCAGCTCAGTAAACAAAGGCGTATAAACACCATAAAAGTTATTGTCAAGGTTATTATCGCTATCGACATCCAAGATAGAACACACAGCAAAGAACTCTTTATAGCCGTCTAATAGGATTCTCACCAGTTCTATCCCAGCATGGCTGTCCTTATACTTTTTCTGACCGTCCTTATTGTTGCGAGTCTCGAATTGTTTCCATTTCTGGTCAATTGCTTTATTGACCCCCTTGAGACCAGAAAAATATTTAGCAAGACTATGCTTTTTGTCCAAGCACAGATCCGTGATCGAGAACGCATCCTTTTGAAAGAATTTCTCGATGTTCTTTTTCGTCAAATTCTGTTCTTCAAGATGAGAAGTCATTCTGGCTCGTAATTCAAATAAATCGTTGTAGAGCTTTTTAGATACACCATTCAGCTTTTCAGCGTCGATGAAGATACCATTTGGATCAAAGCAGTTTATATTCTCGACAATCTTTAGTAGCTCCTCCATTACATTGACCTCTCTACCATTCAAATAGAAACTTTCAATATGTGCATGGAATGCCCTTATGGCAGAGATAAGTTCTTCTTCATCGTTGATTCTCTCTGGTATGTATGAATAGCTATTCCTGTCAGACAGAATTTGCTTGAACAAGGGCACCATCGTAAGTGCAGTCCTCTTGCCTCTTCCCTGATTCTCTTTCTGTAAAGAGAGATTTACCAACTCGTTAATACCCTGGCACTTTCTCTCGCCTTCCTGACCAGAAACACCCCCGATAACAGTATTGTAAAAATCTATCCCCTCTTGCGTCAGCACATTGTTGAAGAATTCCACGCAAAACACCTCTTCAAGTTGTTTGCCTTTCAAGTGCTGTTTCAATTCTGTACTGCATTGTTCCAATATTTCTGGATATATCACACGTAGGTTTTCAAAGACTTTGATGTTGGCCAGGAACTTTGAAAAGTTGTCGTGAACGATTCTGTGAGCTACGCTTGATGCAATATTCTTGGCGGTGTAAAGATTTGACCGGTTCTTTTGATAACTCTCAAAATACATGGCAAAGCCCTCGAATAGTAACAATGCTTGCTTGGCACTGTCAACATCGCCTATGTCGCTAAACTCTGGATGTACTTTACTGGTTATATTATAAGGCAGAGTGTCTTTTATCAAGACGCTTGGAGATGGGGCTGTCAATTCGGCAAAACCTCGAAATGAAAGGAAATTTTCTGCAATTTTTTTCCTGTATTCATCTTGACATTTTTGCAATGCTTTTCTACTCTCTGTATCTTGGCATCTACGATAAGTTTCCACAGCCTCTGACAATTTCGTCCAATTCAAGTTGCAGCCAGTCAAAGACTCCCTGATACATACCTTGTGGTATCTGTCAATGAGGTTTTTGACTATGGCGTAATTATCAGCCCTTCTCTTGTCATTGGCAATAACGCCTTTACTTTCCATCCACGCTTCTGTCTTTCCTATAGGTTCCAACCTAAAGCGTAAGGTCTTTTCCACTTTATACTTGCCGATAAATTTATTCAAGTCCTTCATCGTAATCGTTTTATCTACATTATAGTTTACTTATATCACTCTAAGTTTTGTCAGTCAAATATCTCTCATGCTATCTAAGCACAGGTTATTATTCAACTCCTCAAAGGAGACCTTTTCTGACCGATTGATGGTTTCGAACACCCATACATATTTGCTTGTCATGCTTTGTCCGCGTTCGTGGCTTACCATACCTAATTCTATTGCAAAGATACACAAAAGGCACGTCAAATTATCGCCGAGGTTTTAATTTTTGCACAAAGATAGCCAAAATCTTCAAATACCCCCGCAAAAACAATATAAGTATTGCAAAAATGCTGAACTTTTCATTGCTTTTGCCTAAGAATACGATTCTTCTCTACCTTTTTAGGTGAATTCAGTTGAAATATACTGATAGAATGGAAAAACCGGCTAAACCACAAAACTGTTTCTCAAAAACAACGCTTATTCACTTGAGGTAGCAATAGAAATTGCCAGAACGTTACCAGGTGCGATTGATATGACGTTGGCAGCATAGTTTTGACGCTGACATATGGGGAGTATCATTAGGCGATGCTGCACAGGCAGCTGGCCATGAGCAAGGAGCGGACAACGTATCGCAATAGGTCTCAGTCCCACCACGAAGAATAAGTAAAATAGATAGGCATACTTCGGATTTTCGCTGAATTTCGGAAGCAGTACTTCAGATTTTCGCTGAATTTCGGAAGTAACACTTCAGATTTTCAGCGGTTTTTCTTGCATAGTTGATGGCTTTTTGCTATCTTTGCCCCCAAATAGTTGCAATATGTTAGAGAGAATACTAAAACTTCGAGAAGTAGAGAATGACAGCCTGTTTCTATGGGGTAGTCGTCAGACAGGAAAGAGCACGCTGTTAAAGGCTCTTTTCCCAAAAGCTCGTCTTTATGACCTCTTGAAAACGGATGTCCGTATGGCATTTCAACTGCGTCCGGCTTTGCTGAGGGAGGAATGTGAGATGCTTGACGAGGGAGAGTTGGTTGTGGTGGACGAGGTACAAAAAGTGCCAGAACTACTCGATGAGGTTCATTGGCTGATGGAGAATCGGGGATTGCGGTTCATACTCAGCGGTTCAAGTGCTCGTAAACTTCGCCGAAGCGGTGCAAACTTGCTGGGCGGGCGTGCTTTGAGATTTACGTTGTTTCCGTTGGTGAGTGCCGAGATACCTGATTTTGACCTTCAGCGCGCGTTGAACAATGGAATGTTGCCACGTCATTATCTTGTGGCAGATCCTTCCAAGCGCATACAGTCTTATATAGGCGACTATTTGCAGCAGGAAATTGTAGAGGAAGCGGTTGTGCGCCAGCTGGATTCCTTTACCCGTTTTTTGCAGGTGGCTGCAATGAGTAATGCTGAAATAGTGAAATACACGAATATTGCCCAGGATTGTGGTGTGTCGGCAAAGACTGTAAAGGAATATTTCGCTATTCTCGAAGAAACAATGTTAGGCTTTTATCTGCCTGCATACACCAAGGTGGTGAAGCGCAGGCTCATGCAATCTCCTAAGTTCTACTATTTCGACGTGGCAATTCCCAACCATCTGCTACATCGCAGAACGCTCGTGCCAGGAACGGACATATACGGTCATGCGTTGGAACATTTTGTCATACAGGAACTGCGAGCCTTTATATCATATACTTTTGGTGAGGATAAAGCCTTAAGTTACTGGCGTACGCTGGATAATAAATATGAGGTAGATGCTTTGATCAGTGATGTTATGACAGGCAATGTGGATGTGGCGATCGAGGTGAAATCGTCTGATAATGTGGTGTCGAATGATACTAAAGGATTGAAAGCCTTCAGCGAGGAGCATCCTAATACAAAACTTATCATGCTGTCTATGGAAGACAGGCCAAGAATGTTGAACGGAATAGAGGTTTGGCCTGTAACTCAATTTCTTCAGAGGCTATGGAGCAGGAAAGTGCTATGAAAAGAGTCTTACGATATGTTGCCATCGCATTGCTGATTGCCATCGTTGGCGGATGCATCTACCTGAACAGGATGATGCCTATCATCACGGGATATGCGGCGAAGAATCTGGCTTCGGCGGTGTTCGTCTCGGGGCGGGAGGCGAAGGATGTGGAAGCGATTGACCTGAACTTCTCGCTCATTCGCTTCACAAGCAACACGGTGGACTATGAGAACAAGACGGTGACCAGCCGATTCCTATGGGGCAAATCTACTGCCGCATATCGCGAAGGCTACGGCGTGACCTTGCTGCGAGGGGCCACGGCCGACGAGTTGAGACGACAGCGTTTCCCAAAGGATATGCTCAGTCAAGTGCTGGCGCAACACGATTCCACAGCGACGATGCAACTGCCTGCGGGCGACTCGGCCTTGGCAGAACGGCTTGACCCTATCGCCGAAGCGTTCGTCGGCGAGCGTGCCTACGGCGGTCATCCCTTTGCCTTCATGGTGCTGCACAAAGGGGGCGTGGTGGCGGAACGCTACGACAAGGGCATCACCCCCGACACGAAGCTGCTCAGCTGGAGCATGGCGAAGAGTTTTGCCAATGCACTCATCGGCATCATGGTGAAGGACAGTCTGCTGGACATTCATGCACCGATGGAGATTCCCGAATGGCAGGGCGACGGGCGAAAAGCAATCACCTTGCACGACCTGATGCAGATGCAGAGCGGACTGGAGTGGAACGAGGACTACGGGGCACGTTCCGACGTGAACGTCATGCTCCACTGCGAGCGCGACATGGGGCTCTTTGCCCTCTCAAAACCTCTGGAACATGACCCGGGCACCCACTGGCAATACTCCAGCGGCACGACAAACATCGCCATGCGCTATCTGCGAAGCCGCTTTCCATCCGACGAGGCGATGCTCCGCTATCTGTACTCGCGGCTCTATGCTCCGCTGGGCATCATAGCTCCGGTATTTGAGCAAGACATGAGCGGCACGCTTTTGGGTTCGTCATACCTCTATGCCACGGCAAGGGACTACGCCCGATTCGGACAGTTGTTCCTCAACGACGGCTGCGTGGGGAGCGAACGGATTCTGCCAGAGGGATGGGTGGACTATACGCGCACACCGGCAGTCGGCAGCGGCAACCGCTATGGTGCTTTCTTCTGGCTGAACAAGAACGGCAAGTTGCCCGATGTGCCGAGGGATATGTTCTACTGTGACGGTCACGACGGTCAGGACATCTTCATCTTCCCTGCGCAACAGTTGGTGGTGGTAGTCCTGGGCTACTCCCCGAAGCCGGACAACGTCATCGACTTCAATGCGCTGCTGAGGGACGTATTAAAAGTGAAGAGTCTTTTAAGTGAAGAGTTAAGAGTGAAGAGTGAAGAATCTTTTAAGTGAAGAGTGAAGAATCTTTGGAAGTGAAGAGTGAAAAGTGTTCTGTTTCATCACTTCATTGTTTTTAGTTCCATTTCCTTACCTGCCCATTCTTCCCCATCTATCATATAGGTGTCCGTACCTATTACTTTAAACCCTACGGATTCATAGCAATGAAGGGCTGTCGGATTATTGTCAAAGACACCCAGCGTTATCCTTTCAGCACCAAATACATCTTTCGCCTTCCGAATAGCCAGTTGGAGCATCTGCTTGCCATAGCCTTTGCCTCGCAGTTCGTCATCGACAATCACGAAACCGAAACGCACCAGGGTTTTGTCTTCTGACGGGTGTCTCAACAGGATATGCCCGATGATGCTATCCCCGACGGTAGCCGTAAAGGGATACATGTTGTCGCCGCTGTATTGCTCCATCATATCCTCCGGCTGTGCAGGGAAATCCTTATACCTGTCAGCACTCCAAAGGCGGAATGCCTGCTTATCCTTGCACCAACTTAGAATCTTCACGGCATCCTCGGGATGGAATGGCCGGAGTTGCATTTTATTCATCTTACAGCGTTGATCGTTTTTTGCAGTTCTTCTAAGAATCGGGTGGCGTGGCCGCCGTCCATCTGTGCGTGATGGAACTGGAAGGAGATGGGCAGCGTGGTCTTCAGCCAGCCCTTACGATAGCGGCCCCAAGCAAGGAAGGGATTGGTGTAGATGCCGCTGTACTGGTTGACGATGCTGTCGAGTTCCGTCCCGGTCAGAGTCGATGTGCCCACGATGACGGCCTCCTCGTCCAGGATGTCCTGACAGGTCTGGCGAATGGTAGTCGTCAGGTGCTGGTAGTCGGCGTTGAACTGCTCCAGGTCGTCGGTGACAGCAATGTCGCAGAAGCTGAGTCCGCCCTTGTTGTTATCCACGATTATGTTGACAGCCATACGGTCGTACTTATATAGCTTCCCGTCATGTGGCAGCATATAGAACTCCTCTATCCTGGAGGCCGTTTTGCCGATGCACCAGCAGAGCAGCATGTTGAATTTCAGTCCGCGCCGCCTGCTGACCCTGCAGAGCCGCGTCACATCAAAGGTCTTCGTGAGCGTCACCATCGGCATGGGTGACTTCATCCACAGCTCGAACGCCACCGCCCGACTGGTCTCTTTGGGATTGATTTCCTGTTTCATTACTCAATGACAAAACTGCGGGGATAGAAGTCGCTGTAGAAACGGCCGTCGGTGGCGGTGAACTTCAACACGCAGTAGTTAGGGTCGGTTACACCACTGTGATAGTACTGCTCGTCGCCCTCGCGCCAGATCATTTCTTTCGAGGCGGCATCCGTCAGTACCTCCATCGTACCGCGAAGCATCATGGTCTTGAAGCCCTCCGTGTCGCAGAAATAGATGTTTGCCTTGGGGTTCGCTTTGTAGTGGGCTACACGTATTGAGAACGTGTTGGTAGTAAAGTAGAAGGTTTTGATGCCTTCGCGCTTGCGTGGTGCCAACATAGCCTTGGTCCAAGGGAAGCCGTCCTGATCTACGGATGAGATGTAAGCGATGGGCAGTTTGTCGGCCATCTGGGCAATGAGTTCTTTAACGCCTGCCAAGGCGGGGTTGACATTCGTGACTTTATCGTTACTGACATCCAACGTTTGGCGCCAACGCTTCAACTGGGGAAAGTACGATTTCATCATGCCAATATATTCCTCTTTGGTGATGGGTTTCTCCAGCCCATCATTTACTGCTCCAACAAACTGCGCACAATGTTCTATCATCTCGTCCATCGTGCAGTCCTGCAAGAATTTTCCATCCTTGTAGCAGTACATGCAGTAATCTTCGTTCTTACTGCCGTCGGCATTGGTGCCGAGGACATCTTCTGTTAGCGGCATGCCGCAACTCTGACAAAATCTCTGATCCATATTTCTTCTTTTTTTTATTTGAATTTACCACTAAGAATCCTTTTGCGCAGGAATTTTATAGCAGGCTTATAATTATTCTTCATATCCTAATTGTCCAGGCAGGCGGAGCTTTTCCTTCTGCGGAAAGGTCGCTTCGTAAGCCTCGAAGGCCTCAGGATGCTCGTCGGCCACGAAATAGCCCTTGGGTGGACAATAAGTTCCCTCACGATTGCCCCAATAGCCAGGAATCAGTTCTTGGGCAAGGAAGAATGGCACATCTTCATCCTTCGGCATATCATGATAATGAATATTGAGTTTGCTGGCCAAATCGAAACCCGCATGTTTGTAGAACCCGATATTGCCCTCCATCTGTAGCAGGCCGATGCCCATTTCCTTGGCCTTTTCTAAGGCATAATTCAGTAGCTTCAGACCATAGCCCTTGCGCTTGTAGTCGGGGTGGATGCTAATGGGGCCGAATGTCCAGGAAGGGTAGGGCGTTCCATCGTCAAGAATGATCTCAGCCTTCGAGAACATTACATGACCTATGATTTTATCATCCTCTATCATCACCAAGTCAAGCCCAGGGATGAAATCGGGATTCGTCCGATACTGATTGAGCACATAATGCTCTGTGCATCCCGGGCGATAGACGTTCCAGAATGCCTCTCTCGTAAGGTTCTCTACCTCACGATAGTCTTTGGGTTGTTCTAAACGAATGTTCATTGTTCTTTCTTTGAATTTGCCCAGTTAGATATTTGACGCTACAAAGATAAGAATAGTTGCGGAATGTACCAAACATCTGGGATATTCTGCGCATTTCTGTGACAAATGGTGCGATTAAGTGAGCACCCTAAAAAGGTCTTTGGCTCTTAAAGTTTTTCCAGCAGCCGCTGCAACTCTGATTCAAAGATTTCGTAGCCGCTTATGCGGAGGTCATCGCGCACACGGCGGCAGTCGGAGGTGATGGTTTCGTAGTGGGGGATGCCGTTGAATTGGAACAGTTCTCGAAGACGTCATCGTAGTAGCACGCCATCGACGAGAAGCCGAACTCCTCGGCATTGTAGTCCTCGATGCGGCCTTTAATGGTGATTGTGTCGGTCTTGAACCAGTCAGCGGGTACCGTCCACGGGTTCGCCTCTGTCAGTTCCTGCATCGTCGGGGCATTCGCCACCTCTATTTTGTCATAGACGAAAGTCGCGACTTTCTTGATGCCGATGATGCCAATGATGGCAAGGAGAATGGTAATGATAGTTTTCTTTTTCATGATGGCTGACTCAATAATATAAATTGCGTTGTCTTAAAAAGGGGGGCGAAAGTGCACCTTTTTGTCATCCCCTCTATGTCGTAGCCGTGACGCTTCATCCGGTCGCGGTCTCTAACGGTTACCGTAGGGACGCAAGAATGTTCGCCGAACGCAAAAAAAGCCATTCCTTTCCGCTGTGTTGTGATAATTTAACCTTCAGAGGTGGGGCATGGGGGAAGGGATGAGAAAAACAAGTTAGAATATTGAACCGATAATCTTGTCGACGATTTCGTCGAAATATTTCTGCTTGATACTACCGAGACGGCGCTGAACGTCGCGCTCAATATTGCCTGTGATGATATGACACTTCACAAGACTGGGCTTCGAGAACGTGAAGCCCGTCACCATATCGTCGGTCAGTGGATAGGAATACTGGGGATTGAGCCAGTCGTTTGATGTTATGAGTACGAGGTAGAACATACCGTCCTCGTCCTCCTGTAGCTGATCGTTTGAGACGATGATGGCAGGGTGTGGCTTGAACGTGCCGTCTGGGAAGAGGAAACCGACCTCGACAATGTCGCGCTGGTGGTACTTCATAGATAGCGGGCGATGATGGGTGACATACTTTTACGGGAGTGCTCAAGTGCGGCATCCCTCAGTTGGCGGTGAGCCTCCACTTCTTCGGGCGTTGGTTCGTGTCGGGTTTCTCCCACCTTGAGGAAGAGCCCTGTTGCCAGAAGGGCGGCGAGTTTATGCCGTGCCAGCGCGCTACTTTGATCAAACTCTAATGTAATGGTACACATAATCTGATGATATTTGAAACGTTTCGTGTGCAAAGATACATAAATTATGTGAAATACAAGTAGTTTGTGCGTTAAAAGTGCAAAAAAGACCGGGCGAAGGTGATGGAATGGAACACCTTCGCCCGGACAAAGAAGAGAGATTGTCTTACATGCGTGCTTTCTGCTTGTCGCCGGCGCCACGTCCGCGATATTTCGAGCGGGCTTCGTTGAACTTCCACGTCACGTCGAGGATGAAGGTGCGGCGGGCGGGATTGTTGGTGGCGAGGTCGCGATAACCGTAGATGATGGCCTCGGTCTTGTTGGTGTTGAAGAGGTCGATGCAGCGCAGGTCGGCAGTCAGCGTGCCCAGGCTGCGGAGCGTGATGTCTTTCTGGATGCCGAGGTTGCCAACGATGCGGGGGCGGGTGATGCGGAAGTTGTTGTACTCTCCCTTCGTGGCCCACTCCATGTCGGCACTCAGACGAAGGGCGTGGGGCAGTTCGATGGTGTTGCGCCAGGAACCGTTGAACCAGGGCTGAGATAGGGTGATAATCTCTCCATTGGCAGTGGGCGATTTATAATTTTGGAACATAGCTACGACAGACCATGTGGGATGCCATGTTAAGTGAAGAGTGAAGAGTGAAAAGTGAAGAGTGGGCCGGGCGGAGGCGATGACGGTGAGACGATCGTAGTCGTCCTGGCTGTTGATGGGGCGCACGAGGCTAACGAGCGGGTCAGCGGAGCCGGGATAGGGCTCGGTGGACATCGTGATGGCATCCTTGATGCGGCCGTAGTTCAGCGTCAGGTTGGCCCACTTGTAGGCGGCGTTCAGCACGAGGCTGTGGGTATAGCTGGGCTGCAGGTAGGGGTTGCCGCTCTGGTAGGTATAGCGGTTGATATAGATGGTCGAGCTGGTCAGGTTGGCGTATGGCGGGCGCTCGATGTCGCGGCGGTAGGAGAGTGATAGCTGCACCTTGCCGACGGGGGCGGAGACGACCGCTGTGGGGAACCAGTCGCCATAGTTGCGGCAGACTTCATCCTCGCGCTTGCCGAAGTTGAAGTAGTCGTTCGTCAGGTGTTCATAGCGCAGACCCAGCTGGGCGAACACCTTGCCGAACTGACGGCCATACTCTGCGAAGAGGGCAGAAGACTTCTCGTTGATCTCGGTGTCGGTGGATTTCACGGGTACGGCATCGGTGGCCGTGAAGTCGTAGGCGTCTGTGCGGTGGTTGTACGTGTATTCGCCGCCCAGCGAGAGATTTCCCTTCCAGACGGGATGGCCCAGGATGAGCTTCGTGGCCCAAAAGTTGTTCGAGCTGAGTGTGTTGCTGTTGATGGCGCGGACCGTTCCATACGATACGCCCTGGGTTCCTGGTGCTGGGGCAGAATTCGTGATTTCCTTCGTGATGCCTGGCGACTGGGTGTCGTCGAAGAGGCCGTCTATGTTCAGATCGATGCTCAGCTGGCCCAACTTGCCGTTGTAGTAGGCGTTGAAGATGTGCTTCTTGAACTCTTCTTCCTGGGTGATGTCGCTCTCTGAGCGTTCCACATAGTTTCCGTTCTCGAAGTTGTTGGTATAGAACATGCCGCTGTACTTGCCGCTGGGATGGCGGTCGTATTTGTAGTAGGCGCCGAGACTGTGGTTCTCGTCCACCATATAGTTCACCTGCAGCTGTGGCGACCAGCCTTTCCAGGTGTTCTTGGCCTCCTGTGTACTGATGCCCTCAATTTTATCTTTCCCTGCATAGTAGGTCAGCGTGTTGTCCTGAAACGACTTGCTGTGACCGTAACTGCCTGCCCAGAACGAGGCGGTGATGTCGAGCCCGCCCGTGCGATAGTTAACGTCGAGGTTGTTGGTTGCTGAGAGTCCGTACTGATACATACCTTCGGCGCTATCCTGAAACGAGAATCCTTCGCCTTGTGCCTTCTTGAGTGTGATGCGCACGACGGCTCTCGTGGAGGCCTTATAACGGGCGCCGGGGTTCTGCACCACGTCCACGTGCTGAATCTGGTCGGAACGAAGTCGAGAGAGTTCCTTCATGTCCTGCACCCGGCGCCCGTTGATATACACTTCGGCATCGCCGCGCCCTGTCACCTTCACGGCCCCGTCGCGCTCTGCCTCCAAGGATGGAATCTTCGAGAGGGCATCGCTCACCGTGCCTGCCTTCTCCAGAATCGTTCCTGCCACCGTGGTGCGCATGGCATCGCCCTTGGCCCGAGTCTTTGGCAGGCTGCTCTTCACCACGATGCCATCCAGGTGTTGCGTCTGGTTGTACCATAGTGTAGTATCCATGGAAAGACTGTCGTTCTGAGCGAATGCTGTGGTACACATCATCACGGTCATAGCCAGTACGGCTAAATTCTTGATACTTACACCACCAAGGAAATTACTGGCAACAATGTGCAGGCAGGGCGTACCGTCCTTGACGTTACGATTCGTTTCATTGCTCACGCCGCCGATGAAACTACGGCTTTTCGTCTCGACATTCAGCGAATCGGGCACTATCAATTCCACGCCACCCATGAAGGTGTGGATATCTATCTCCTCGTCCTCCGTGATGACTGCCTCGCGCAAGTCCAGGCGGAGTCCCCCGCAGAAAGCGTCAAGTCGGGCTCCGTGGAACGGCTCACCTTTATATATATATTCATCGCCGCCGTAGTGAACCGAACAGCAGATGCGCTTGCCCTCTTCCGTAGGTGGAACAGGTCGCTGCAGCCATTGGCTTGGGTCGCGTCGATAACTGTCGATTACAAGATGTACCCCGACATATAGCAAAACGAATATGCTGAAATACATGGCCCATCGGCCTTCCGACATGGTTTCAAACCATCTCCAATGGAGAATGCCCCACAGAGTGGCCAACTTCAACAGAGCAGCCACGATAAAAATGATGCCAATAACAGTTCTTCTTTTCATAACCTCATTAAAATATTTGATAGTTGTTGCACGATTGCGAGTGCAAAATTAAGCAGGTGCAGCATTTCCCGCAAATTTCTGGGATATCCTGCATGGAAATGTGACGAATGGTGCGATTAAGCGAGAGCAAAACCGGATTTAATCGAGTTTTGCCGAGCGTAAGCACCATCGAGCGAAGCTCAATGGTAATGAAAAAGTGATGAATGGCAGTAAAAGTGACGAGTGGTAGAAAATTATTCACTCTTCACTCTTCATTCTTCATTTTTCTTCATACTTTTGTACCCGATATGAACGAAAGACAGAAAGAGACACTCCGTGTACGTATCATCAGCGTCGGCATAACCTGCCTTGCCTTTGTCGTGTTCAAGCCTATTGGCTTAGACGCGTTAGGACTGATGCTATATCTGCACTTCTTGGCCATTTGGCTGCTTGGGGTCGGTGTCTGTTATGTCACAGAGGGTGTCGTTACCCATATCCTGGGCATGCCGACATCGCTTGACAGGGGTGTTGAGTATATTATCCGCCGCAATTTGTGGTTTCAACTGATTAATACTCCCTTGGAGGCACTTTTTATCTGCGCCTACCTCCATTTCCCCATGAGCAGCATAGGAGCCTCAGATCCGTTGACGTGGAAAGGAATCTTTCAGGCAATCCTGCTTCTGGCTTTCTGCTCCTTCATCATTGGGCTCTATTGGCGATATAAGTTTCGTACAAGATTTCTGGCATTAGAGTTGGAGGAGACACGAGAATTGAACAGCCGGCTTCAGCTGTTGCAGAAAGAGGCTGAAAAACGTGTGAAGAAATACGAGGATGAAAAGGCTGATATAGTCGCATCCATAGAGCAGCCAGACGACATCATACTCACGGGTTCTACCAATGAGAAAGTCATGCTTTCCGTCTCCCGCCTATTGTATATAGAGGCGGTTGGCAATTATGTCAAAGTGGTTTACTGGTTTGAGGGTAAGGTTCGTTCAGACATGCTCCGCGCCACATCGAAACAGATGGAAGAAACGCTGCATGCCTATCCCATGATAGTACGCAGCCATCGTGCTTTCATTGTCAACCTCGGCCAAGTGGAACATATCGTTTCGAAGTCTGGCTCCATGCAACTCGTCATGAAGTACAACCATGATGCCATACCCGTCTCCCGCAGCAAAGTTGTAGCCGTCAAGGAAATAATTAAAGGGATTTTGAAGTATTAAGAAAAGGAGCACCCAAAAGATTCGGATGCTCCTTTGATTATAGATAGGGTTAGGGGATTGCCCTAAACTTTTCGTGGGGATTACTCCTCCCAATTCTCCTGCGTCTTGCGGACGTAGGTCTTGTAGCGGAGCTGGGCCATCTTCTGGGCCTCGGCGAAAGGCTACGGGTAGGCGGCCTAAGGTCGGGAATGGAGCTCCTCGGCCTCGTTGGGATAAGCCTTCTTCACTGACAAGTAGCGAACCTCGCCCAGATACTTCTCGACCACCTCGGGTACTGCGTCGTAGTAGGGGTTGCAAGCCTCGCGGTGGGTGAAGAACGTCTCGGGGGTCTCAGCAGCCACCTCGGGCATGGTGATGCCGCTCCGCAGATGGCCACCCCCGGCCGTCCAGCGTTCTACGGCACGGGCACGCGGTTGCGGTCGTCATCACTGAACGATGAGGCACTGGCGGCTTTCGATGTCTCTACGACGACCTCTTCGGCGGCCTGCACGCTGCGCGAGTCGCCCGCCACGCCTGGTGCAGACATTGCTACCGAACGTCTTTACGAATTGGGACAGGTTGCATAATAGATAATGTTTAGAACAGAACCACAAATGAGTGGATAGGACATAAACAATACAATCGCCCTCCTTACCTTATTTTATATGTAAAGGGAGGGCGATTTATCGCCCGAATCGCATCAAGTTTGCAATTAAATGATTACCTTTGCACCCGAATATTGTTAGCAAAGGAAATGATGCATCATTTGTCGACATATATATTAATTGTCGTCGCTTCCATCATGATGATGGCGGGCTGCACGGGACGTAGTGAAACAAGAGACGAAACACTGCCGGCAGACATTGACATCAAGCAGACGGCGGAGCGGGTGATGACGCTTGCGGCGGAGGAGCCGGAGCGAGCACTGGCGGCCATCGACTCGTTCAGGACGGCGGGGCTGCCTGACTATGAGGCAGAGTGGCTGAGGGCTAAAGTCTATAGTACGTCGCCAGAGGCCGCGAGACTCGACTCGGCCATCGTCATCGCCGAGCGGCTGATGGAACAGCCCGTGGCAAAGGAGAACCGGGAGTATAGGGAGGACGTTTTAGAGACACTGGTGAACGCTTGCCGACTGCGGCATGACGACGAGCGGGTATTAAGGTGGACAGCCGAGTTGGTGGCGTTGTGCCGCGAGAGGGGCGAGGCGACGGAGGCCCTGCGCAACGAGGCCGAAATTGGGTTGTGCCTCACCCACGTCGGGCGGCTGCAAGAGGGACTTGCCAAGATTGACAGTGTGATGGCTGTATTCGACAGCGTGCGCCGATTCAACGAACTGGATGCCTGGCTGATTGCCGCCAAGCGGAAGATAACCGTATTAAAGGAGAACAACGCCCAGACCGATATTATCCCCATTGCCAATCTTATCATCGACCGCCTCACTGACTACGAGCAGCACCCCGAGGTTTTTCGCGATGGCTCCTACCGCGAACCTTCCGACGAAGACCGACAGGGATACATTGACTTCTATCGCGCCCAAACCTACGGTTACATGGCCGAGGCATACGCAAGGAGCGGCGAAAGCCAAAAGGCGCATGAATGTATGGAGAAGTTCGAGCAGAGCGCCTACGGCCAGACTCTCGACGGGCGCAAGATGATTGCGCCGACATGGACGCTGCTGGGCGAGACCGAGAAGATGGAGGCGATGTATGAAGACCTGACCACGGCGCGGTTCCGCGACTACGAGCAGCAGATGGAGATAGAACGGCAGAAGGCCGAGGCCTCGCTTTGGCACATCATCGCCTGGCTCGTGGCCGTGATAGCCCTGCTCGTGGCCTGCTTCGCCGTCTATTACTTCCTGCGCCACCGCGAGGAAACGCGCAAGAACCGCATTCTGGCGCGGCAGATAACCGAGGCCATGGACTACAAGGAGAAATACCTTGAAAGTGAAAAGTTCTTCGACGAGCGAAGCGGCGGAGCCGAGCGAAAAGAATTTGATTCCGCCCAAGCCGACATTCCTCTTGAAAGCATGTCGAGCGAGGCCCTCTTCGTCCACATCAGCCAGACCATCGTCAGGGAGAAGTTGTACCTCGACGCCACTTTCGACCGTCAGGCCGCCATCGACTATTTCCACCTGTCGAAAGAGCGCGTCGGCGCCGCCTTCGCTCAGGGCAGCGCCCATGCCTCCATTTCCAACTTCATCAACGAGTGCCGCTTAGAGTACGCCGTCAACCTGCTCAACGACCAGCCCGCTCTCTCCGTCTCGCAGGTGGCGCAGGCCAGCGGCTTCTCCGATGCTAACTATTTCGGCCGTAAGTTCAAGGCCCGCTTCGGTCTCTCGCCTACGCAATTTCGTCAGACACATTCGTAAATCTGTCTGAAAACACTCGTAAATCTGTCTGCACTATTGTACGGGCGCAAGGTTTGAACTAACTTTACGCCCGTAAACTTTTATTCAGACACAGTTATGCAAACATCCACAATCATCCTCATGCTGGTCGGCATCGTAGCGGTGCTGACGGCACAGGTCTTCGTTCTGCTCTGGCTGATGCACCGCAAGGACGAGGACCTCCGAAAGAAGAACGACGTCATCATCTACGAGGTGCGCCGCAACCAGTCGCTCATCGACAAGGCCGTGGCCCAGGGCATCAACCGCGCCGCCCTGCTCTGACCGTGCGCAAAGAGAAACCACATATTTTTAGTATTAACCCAATAAAAAGTAAACAGCATGAACGAAAAGAGATTTTCATTTGTGAGCATGTCGGGCCTCCGCGCACTGATGTGCGCAGTGCTTGTGGCTGTGGGCTTGGCGGCTTGCAGCGACAAAGACGACAATCCCGTTGTGAACCCGCAGGACGTGGCGAAGGAAATCGTGGGTCAGTGGATTATGATTAACGACATCCCGGCCGACGCGGACTTCAACCTCGAGGACTTCGAGATTGACGACGACTTCCCCGTCGCCCTCCTGGACGTCCACAAGGAGGTAGCCTACCTCAGTTTTAGCGAGGATGGCGAAGGCATGTTCATTTACTTCAACGTCGACAAGACCAACGTGCCCATCGGCTCCGAGGATGACGAAGACATGCAGATGTCCGTCCTCTTCGACTACACCGTCCAGCCCGACGGCACCATCAAGGTTTTCAACATGACCGACGTTGACGGCAAGGAGGACAACGAAGACCTGACCTTCCGCTACGACAACCGCAGCCTGATTGCCGACGACGGCGAGACGCAGTTCACGCTCCACCGCGTCAGCGACGACGAGGCCGCCCAGATGGAGACGTGGCTGGAGTTCTTCGGCAGAAAGGGTGCCGCCGACTGGAACATTAACACGAGCGACATGCGCTTCGGCGTACAGCGCACGCTGGTCCCCGCCCTGACCGTCGACAACTGGCAGGACCACGAGGACATCTTCATCTATGTGCAGAACGGCGGCGACCAGGACATCTACGACGCCGTGACCGGCAACCAGGTGTTCGGATTCGAGCACCACAAACTGCCCTGGTCGCGCGGTGCCAACGAGAGCCCCAACCTGCCCGAGAGCATCTGGAAGGAAGTGTGGAACGACGGCGTGAAGGAGGGCAACCCCTGGCGGCTCGCCATGATGCAGATTGGTGAGAACTCCACCAAGAACGGCAACTTCCTCGCCTTCTACAACAAGTACACCGGCGTGCTCCGCTTCTTCTTCTACGTTCACGAGGGCATCACCTCCAACGGCTCGACCCACTGGTGGGGACTGCAGATGAACGACCTGCTGGCCTCGCGCTCCGTCTTCCGCTACGGCGTGCCACTCGACCGCAACATCACCAACGCCGCCTCGAAGGCCGCGCTCAACCAGCCCGACTTCATGGGCCAACTCGTCACGCCCTGGGTGGCCAACAACTTCAACGGCGCCAGCCTGCCCCTGCAGGCCGGATGGTGGGCCTACGACCTCGACCTCTCGCTCTATCGCGGCACCGAGTCCACCATCAGCACCATCGGCGACCGTGACAACGCCCTGCTGATGAACCTCTTCGCCAAGGAGAACATGCAGGCGCAACTCTCGTCGCTCTTCGAGGGAACCATCGACGGCAACATCGACCTCGAAGCCACCTACGCCAACTCTGAGAACGGCAAGTCGGGCGGCATCGGCGAAATCGTCGGCAAGGTGAAGGACATCGGCATGGGCCTGAAGGACATCTTCGACGCTGCCATGAAGGACGATGTGGGCGGCAGCCTCAAGGGACTCGTGGCCCTCGGCAAGAAGGGCGCCATCATGGCCGGACTCATGGAGGAGGAGAAAGAGGTTGACCCCAAGCAACTGACCGGCATGAAGGGTTCCATCAACATGACCATGAAGGGCAAGATGGACACCAAGGGCATGCTCAGCACCGAGCGCGGCATCAACGGATTCGCAGGCATGGTGCTCAAGCGCGACAACTTCCTCTACGACAACATCCCCACCTTCGGCGAGGGCGTGTGGAACCTCGAAACCCCGCCAGTGGTCTATTTCACCAACGCCTACGTGGACTGGAGATACTACTATAAGTGGTGGCAAAATGGCCCCGATTCATCAGATGGCGGTATCGGCTTTGTCTATTACACCGACAAGAAGAGTCCCTTCGGCGGACAGTCGGTCACCAAAAGACACACGCATGAAGCCACCCAGTACAGCGAGAGCAACGAGCCGTTCCGCGGCCACGTAGCCTACTTCGACCCCAGCAGCATCAAGATTAAACTCAATCCCAACCTGTTCACCCCCGAGGAAATCGCCTCGGCCAAGGTGTCGGCCGTCTGCGGCGTGCGCAAGGGCATGGCCCACGGCAGCCACGAATCCTATCGCCAGGCCCAGAAACTGAGGGGCAGCGAGTTCAGCATCAACGGCAATGTGGAATATCCTAACCGTGCCTTCGGCGAGGCTCCCTTCGACGGCCTCAGCGGAGCCGACGACAAGATGGGCCTCAGCACCGGCGTGAAGTTCGCCGTGGAGACCTACAAGGGCCGCCAGTTCGGACTCTTCGGACGCGGCGACAGCGACTACCTCATCGAGCCTCAGTCCATTCACGGCAACGCCGGCAGCGACTGCATGCCCGCCTACGAGATTACCGTCACCGTCACCGTGATGCACAACGGCAAGCCCATCATCTACTCGCGCAACTACCTGCCCGAGTACAAGGAGATAAACATCAACAACCTGCCCACCAAGAGCGACCTGGAGAGCCGCAGACCCGCCGAGTACGACGCTGCCATCTACAGCCAGCAGGCCAAGCACATCAACGACATCCGCAACTGGAGCCGCCGCACCTTCATCCCCAACAAGGGCCAGCGTCTGGGATTCGGCACCGAGTTCATCATTGCCACAGGCTACGAATGGGACAACCCCGCCGGTGGGTGGCCAAACCTCATCGACGGCGACACCAACTCCGAATGGATCAGCAGAGTCGAGTGCAAAGATGATGTCTCAATCTACGACTGGGATGTCTGGACTGAGAGTAAATCTGTAGCCAACGACGCCAAGGTCTGGTATTGCGAGTTCCAGACACGCTATCCCGTCTCTCCGAAGAGTTGGACGCTCTGGAACGCCGTCTATGGCGCCATCAGCGCCCGCAACCCGAGCCACTGCGCCCTCTACGGCAAGAAGAAAAGCAAAGACGGATGGGTGATGCTCGACAACGAGCACCCCTCCGCCTATTTGCCCACAACCCACGGAGGCAAGACCTTCGGCTTCAACCAACAGCAGCCTAAGGACATGCAGTACTTCCGCTTCGAGGTGTTCGGCAATTACGGCGACCCCGTGCTCGGCCTCTCGGAACTCATCTTCAACTACGACGACTAAGCACCGTCACGCCCCGTGACGCCTGCGGAACCCCCGCGAGGCCGCCAAAACGCTCCGGCAGCCTCGCGGAAACTCCGCAAGCGAGAAAAACTGCTCAGCATCGACCTGACACGCATGGACATCACCACCGTGCTCGGATTCTTCTTCCAGATACGCGAACAGATACGCACCAACGAGGCCCTGCGCACCGCCCTCTCCACCGTCTGGACCGCCTTCACCCAGGCCTACGCTGCCTTCGACGAGGCCTACGCCCAGCAGCGCAAGTGGGCACAGACCGAGGAACTCGAGGATCTCGACAAGCAGCGCGACAAGGCCCTCTCCGCCTTCTTGCAGGCCATCAAGGCCATGACTTCGTCGCCCAACGCCGAGAAGGCCCAGCGGGCGAAGTACCTGCAGAACATCCGCGACAAGTACACCCTCGACCCCTCAGCCGAGTACATGAAGGAGACCACCGCCATCCAGCAGATGGTGCAGGAGATGGACCGCAACTACCAGTGCGAACTGGCCCTGAACGCCACGGGCATCAACGACTTCTACGCCGACCTGAAGACGAAGAACGATGCATTCCTGGCAAAGATGAACGAGCGCACCGAGGCGCAGTCGTATCAGCAGAAGGGCATCGTGCGCGAGACCCGCATCCAGGCCGAGCAGGCCTACAAGGACCTGGTGAAACTCATCAACGCCCTGGCCATCGTCGAAGTGCCCGACACCCTCGACTACTACGGCATCGTCAGCAACCTGAACTCCGAAATCGACCACTACAAGCAGATTATCGCCCGCAAGGGCAGCAGTTCTTCATCGGATGAGGACGAGGGCGGCGACGAGCCGGAGCCCACACCGGAACCCGAGCCAACGCCCGTCACGCCGGAATAAACCAACCCCATTGGCGGCGACCTCTCTCATAATAACCCCCGACGTGCGGCGGCTGCCGTCTGAAACAAAAGCCCCGCACGTTTTTTAGCAAAAATATTCACACATATAATCATACAGAGATGCAGATAAGGAAATTTTTCGTAATGGCCGCAGTCGCAGGGCTGACCCTCTGCGGCACGGCGGTGCTGACATCGTGCAGCAACGACGACAACCCCGTGGTACCCGACACGGCGGTCAATCCCGGCACGCCGCAGCGCACCTACGACCTCAGCCCCCGTGTGGTGGAGGAGCGTACCATCACCGGCATGAAGGAACTAGCGGGCGGCATCCTCGCCAACGAATTCAGGCAGATCATCGTCGAGTACACCAGCGTCGGCCCCGACCTGAAGACCCCGGTCCGTCTGACGGGCAGCATCTCGATGCACCCCGGCGTCTTCGGCGGGCAAGACGCGCCCCGCGCCGTGGTGGTCTATAACGAGTACACCAACGCCAAACACCGCGAGCGGGCCTCGCAGGACGTCTATGACGAACTCTCGCTCTACTGCAACGCCCAGCAGCACTTCATCGTGCTGGCCGCCGACCTCTACGGCTGGACGCTCACCGAGGACAGGCCGCAGACCTATTGCTGTCCCGACGTCATCGGCACCGAGACGCTCGACTTCTACGACGCCGCCATGCAGGTGCTCGACCAGCGGGGATACGTCCACCAGGGGCTGCCGCGCCTGAACGTGGGCTACAGCGGCGGCGGATTCTCGGCCATGGCCGTGCAGAAGTTCGTCGACGAGCAGCGGCCCGACATCGACTTCCTGGCCACCGCAGCCGGAGCAGCGCCATTCGACATCAACACCGTCTATCGCCAACTGCTGAGCGACGGCGTGTCGGGCTATCCCTGTTCCGTGCCGCTCGTCGTCGTCGCCCTCAACGAGACTTACGGCCTGGGCCTCGACTACGGCGACATCTTCGCCAAGCCGCTGGCCGACAACGTGGCGCAGTGGATTCTCTCGAAGGACTACAACACCTGGGAAATCAACGCCCTCATCGCCGGCGACACCGAGACGGCCGGGCACTGCGACATCAGCCGCATCATCACCCCGCAGGCCATGAACCTCGAATCCACCGTCGGCAGGAGGCTCACCGAGGCCTTCCGCCGCTACTCCCTCTGTGGCGAGGGCATCGACTGGCAGCCCAGCCGTAACACCCATTTCTACCTGCTGCACAGTGCCGCCGACAACTATCTGGGCTGGCAGGTGGGGCAGGAGATGGCCGACTATCTGGAGTCCAAGGGCTGCGACGTGTCAGCCGACTTCGAGGACTACGACGGACACGTGGAGAACGGTCTGCTGTTCTTCAACTTCGGCACCCTGCTGAGTTTCGAGAACGCCCTCGATTCCAACAACAACTTCGTGGAGCAGTGGCTCGATGCCTTCCTGGAACTCCTGCTCACCGGCGACCTCAACCTCCCCGACAAATAATAATATAAGGTATATGAAAAAGATTTTAGCAATGGCCGCAGTCGCCATGATGACTGCAATGAGCGCAATGGCGCAGAGAATAGAAGTGGTGGATGCCGAGGGTAATGGAATTCCGCTGGTAAGTGTGACGACCGAGGACGGCGTGTTTGTCGGCACGACCGACCTGAACGGCGTGCTGGACGACGTGAAGGGTGCCCAGAAGGTAGGGCTGAGCCACGTGGCCTACAAGCCGCAACTGGTCACGGTGGCCTCGCTACAGGGCGGTCGCGTGACGATGGAGGATGCCGACTTCGGCCTCGCCGAAATCGTGGTGAAGCCCAAGCCCTACATCGTTGTGGAGTACTACGTCCGCGGATTCCGCTACATCGGCGACTCGCTGAGGGCCTACGGCGCAGGCATCATACCCGTGGCCTACGACACCAGGAATGGCTACAAGCCCAAGACGCGCAATGTGAACTCTATGGGCGTCTACGCCAACAAGGCGCCAGGATGGCACTTGGCTGAAATATCGAACAAGACGATAGAGATGTGCAAGCGCAATAACCGCCCGATGACCGAGAAAGGGGTGATGGCAGAGGAGTGGAGGAATAAGTATGGTCTCACCGTAGCGAAAGACGGGGCCAACCGCTGGCTGGTGACGAACCCGAAGGGGAAGATAGGACAGATTGTACACAACGGAGGCCGGTCGTACGCCACCCTCGACGGCGCACGTATGCAGCGCTATCAGGACGAGATGCAGGGCAACCAGAGGCTGATGAAGATGCGTGAGGAGAGGAACTATGCCTACGAGTATGCCACCATCTACCGCCTGCCCGGCGATGACGACGGCGACATCCCCGACCTGGCCCGGCTCGTAATGGAGATGGACCACTGGGAATTCAACTCCGACAAGGGCCGCCATCGTGACATCTACTACGCCTACGTCGTCACTCACTATTATGCCGACGAGGCCGAGTTCAAGGCTCGCAGCAAGGAACTGAATCAGGGTCACCCGTACAGCAACATGACGCTCGAAGAACTGCAGGCCTACGAGCGCCAGCACAACATCCCCGCCCTCAGCGCCTCGCAACTCACGGCTATCCAGACGTTGAAGAAGCATTACTAATCATATCATATATAAGATGAGAAAGATTCTATTATTGGTCGCAGTTGCCATGATGACTGCCGTGAGCGTTCAGGCTCAGAAGAAACAGCCCGCCGGGATGCGGATGGAAGTGGCCGAGGCCGAGACCGACCACGGCGAGTACAGCATCTTCACGTATCAGGAAGACGATGGTGAGTACCAATTGTCTGACGAGGTCGAGACCTTCGGCTACTACCTCAGTCTGGGGCGCACAGCCGACTTCCTCGGGGCTGACGAAATCCTCGGCATACAGGTGCAGAACATCCACGAGGTGACCATCCGCCTCGGCAGTACCACCGACGAGGCCCTGGCCACCATTGCCTCCATCCTCGACCTCTACGACAAGGACGTGGACACGACAGTAGAGTTCGCGGGCCGCGCCGCCACCAGCGGCTTCCGCCTCGGCGGCCCCGTGACGGCTACCTGCACGGTGGTGAAAAAGACGCTCGGCGGCAAGCGCCTGCAGTTCCTCTTCCCCGAAGGCAAGCGGCAAGCCCGCGCCTATCTGTCGAAATCGACGCTCAAGGAACTCCGCACGGGCTTCAAGTTAGACATTAGACTTCATCCCAAACAACATCGCAAGCAATGAGAAAGACTTTATTAATGGCTGACACACAGAAAAGCGGCGCATTCGAATTTGGGTGCGCCGCTTGATTTTTGTATGGAGTAGGGGATTGTCAGAATCCCCTACTGCTGTTTATTGAGATTACTCTGCCGACCAGTCCTCCTGCGTCTTGCGGACGTAGGTCTTGTAGCGCAGCTGAGCCATCTTCTGGGCCTCGGCGAAGAGTTCTTCGGCCTCGTTGGGATAAGCCTTCTTCACTGACAGGTAGCGAACCTCGCCCAGCAGGAAGTCGTGGAAGTTAGCCCAGTTCGGCTCCTTAGAGTCGAGGCTGAACGGATTCTTGCCTTCCTCGGCCAAAGCGGGATTGTAACGCCACAGGTGCCAGTAGCCGCACTCTACAGCCTTCTTCTCCTCGGCCTGACTCTTACCCATACCGCCCTTGGCCTTCAGACCGTGGTTGATACAGGGAGCGTAAGCGATGACGATGGAAGGTCCGTGCCATGCCTCAGCCTCGCGGATAGCCTTCAGGGTCTGAGCGTGGTCAGCACCCATGGCGATCTGAGCAACATATACGTAGCCGTAAGTAGTAGCAATCATACCGAGGTCCTTCTTGCGGATGCGCTTACCCTGAGCAGCGAACTGAGCAATAGCGCCAAGCGGAGTAGCCTTAGAAGCCTGACCACCAGTGTTAGAGTAAACCTCAGTATCGAGTACGAGGATGTTCACGTCCTCACCAGAAGCAATCACGTGGTCGAGACCGCCGTAACCGATGTCGTAAGAAGCACCGTCACCACCGATGATCCACTGTGAGCGCTTCACCAGATAGTGGTCGAGCGTCTGCAGTTCCTGGTTGACGGGGCAACCGGCAGCAGCAGCGGCACGGATAGCAGCGCGCAGCTTCGGAGCAATCTCCTTGGTCTTGTCGGCATCGTCCTTGTTGTCAATCCACTCCTTGGCCAGAGCCTTGTACTCCTCAGAAGCCTGGGGAGCCTCGCAAGCCTCGCAGAGCAGCTTGGCCACGCGCTCCTTCATCTTCTTGTTACCGAGAGCCATACCGAGACCGAACTCGCAGAAGTCCTCGAACAGAGAGTTGTTGAAGCATGGGCCCTGACCCTTCTCGTTCTTGGTGTAAGGAGTAGAAGGAATAGAAGCAGAGTAGATGGACGAGCAACCCGTAGCGTTGGCAATCATCTGACGGTCGCCGAAGAGCTGGCTGATGAGCTTCACGTAAGGAGTCTCACCGCAACCCGAGCAAGCGCCAGAGAACTCAAACAGCGGCTGAGCGAACTGTGAATTTTTCACGTTGCTACGGATGTCAACGAGATCCTGCTTAGAAGGAACCTTAACCAGCTTGTCCCAGTCGGCAGCCATCTTCTTCATATCGGCAGCATCGGGGTTGAACGGAACCATGGTGAGAGCCTTGCCCTTCTTCGGGTTGCCCGGACAGATGTCGGCGCAGTTGCCGCAACCTAAGCAGTCGAGTACTGAAGGCTCGATGACGAAGTGCATGCCCTTCATGGCGGCGGGAGCCTTCATCTCGAGGGTTGTCAGACCGTCGAAGCCAGCCAGTTCGTCATCTGTCAGTACGAACGGACGGATGGCAGCGTGAGGACAGATGTATGCACACTGGTTACACTGGATACAGTTCTCTGAGTTCCATGCGGGAACGAAGGCCTCTACACCGCGCTTCTCGTAAGCAGCAGTACCAACCTCCCAAGAACCATCGACAGTGCCGTGCTTCACGAAGTCAGAAACCTTCAGCAGGTCACCGGCCTGAGCGTTGATAGGACGAACGAGTTCCTTCACGAATGCGGGAGCGTTGTCCTGCTTCTCAGCATCGTCAGCGAGGTTAGCCCACTCGGCCTTCACCTCAAACTTCTTGTACTCACCACCGCGGTCGATAGCAGCGTAGTTCTTGTCAACCACGTCCTGACCTTTGGCACCGTAAGACTTCAGGGCAGCAGCCTTCATCTTCTCAACAGCCAGTTCCACAGGGATCACCTCAGTGATGCGGAAGAATGCAGACTGGAGGATGGTGTTGGTGCGGTTGCCCAGACCAATCTCCTGTGCAATCTTGGTAGCGTTGATGGTATAAACAGTGATGTTGTTCTGAGCGAAGTAGCGCTTTACCTTGTTAGGCATGAACTTCTCCAGTTCGGCATCGTCGAAGATGGTGTTCAGCAGGAACGTACCGTTCTTCTGCAGACCACGGGTCACATCATACATGTGGAGGTAAGCCTGAACGTGGCAAGCCACGAAGTTAGGTGTGGTTACCAAGTATGTAGAACGGATAGGTGTATCACCGAAACGCAGGTGAGAGCAGGTGAAACCTCCCGACTTCTTAGAGTCGTAAGAGAAGTAGGCCTGGCAGTACTTGTCGGTGTTGTCACCAATGATCTTCACGGAGTTCTTGTTAGCACCTACGGTACCGTCAGCACCTAAGCCGTAGAACTTAGCCTGGAACATGCCAGCACCACCGAGAGCAATCTCTGGAACCTCTGGGAGAGAGGTGAAGGTCACGTCATCAACGATACCAATGGTGAAGTGGTTCTTTGGCTCGGGCATAGCGAGGTTGTTGAACACGCTGATGATCTGAGCGGGAGTGGTGTCGTGAGAACCAAGACCGTAACGGCCGCCTACGATGAGCGGACGATCCTCCACATCATAGTAAGCATCCTTCACATCAAGATACAGAGGCTCACCATTAGCACCGGGCTCCTTGGTGCGGTCGAGTACAGCGATGCGCTTCACGCTCTTGGGAACGGAGGCGAGCAGGTGCTTCACTGAGAACGGACGATAGAGGTGTACAGAGATCATACCCACCTTCTGACCGTTGGCGTTCAGGTAGTCGATAGCCTCACGAGCTGCATCGGTAGCAGAACCCATCAGGATGATCATGCGGTCAGCATCCTCGGCTCCATAGTAAGAGAAGAGATGATACTCACGACCGGTGATCTTAGAGATCTCGCCGAGATACTTCTCTACTACTTCAGGAACTGAATCGTAGTAGGGGTTGCAGGCCTCACGATGTGTGAAGAATGTCTCGGGGTTCTCAGCAGTACCACGAGTGATAGGACGCTCAGGAGACATAGCGCGGTCGCGGAAGCGCTTGATATACTCTTCCTTCACGAGCGGACGGATATCTTCCTGATCCATGAGTTCAATCTTGTGATACTCGTGAGAGGTGCGGAAACCATCAAAGAAGTTCACAAACGGAACGCAGGTCTCGAGTGTTGCCAAGTGAGCAACGGCGGTGAGATCCATCACTTCCTGTACGCCACCCTCGCAGAGCATGGCAAAACCAGTCTGGCGACAAGCCATTACGTCCTGATGGTCGCCGAAGATACAAAGAGAATGAGAAGCCAGCGTACGGGCAGACACATCAAACACGGTGGGAATCAACTCACCGGCAATCTTGTACATGTTAGGGATCATCAACAGAAGACCCTGAGAAGCTGTAAAGGTTGTGGTGAGGGCACCAGCCTGAAGAGAACCGTGAACGGCACCGGCAGCACCAGCCTCTGACTGCATCTCCTGCACACTTACGGTCTGACCCCACAGGTTCTTACGACCGCGGGCAGCCCATTCGTCAACGTGCTCAGCCATAGGTGAGCTCGGGGTGATGGGGTAGATAGCAGCTACCTCTGAGAACATATAGCTCACGTGAGCCGCTGCCTCGTTACCATCACAGGTGATAAATTTCTTTTCTTTTGCCATAATTGAATAATGTTAATGTATATGTATATTTGTTCTTGTCTGTTCTTCTTTAATAGAGAAATCCGAAGAGCCATAAAGGAATGTGATTGTTCATACCCACCTCGGTGTTGTATCGGGCATAGATCGTATCAGGATTGGTGCGAATCTTACTACTCCCCTCAGCATTGCATATACGGAACCGCTTGTTGTTGTCAACAATATAGAAGCCGTCTTTCCCTCCTTGGTTGACGATATGGTCTTTCCACATCGAGTTCACGAAGAACGTCTCCATCACATCCTGTCTTTTTATTTCTATAGGGTAGATGGCATGCATCAGGTTCGTATTGTGAAGCATTACCTTGGTGGGTTTCTTGGGGAAATCTTGTCCGGGTGGATAGATGATATTGATGAGACGGGCATCGGCCAGGTATTTGATGTAATTCATCACTGTGGCACGACTGGTCTCTATGTCAATTGCCAGCTGAGAGATATTGGGGGCTTTGGGACCCGCAACAGCCAACTGGTAGAACAATTTCTTGATCTTTGTAAGATATTTCAGTTCGATTTGTTTGATCAGCAGGATATCCACCTCTGTCATCATGTTCATGGTCTTCAGCAGGTTCTCCGAGTAGTTGCGATGCTCCAGGAAAAACGGATAGAAACCATGGTGAAGGTAATCCTGAAAATAACGAAGCGGGGAAACATGGGGTAGGATCTGACGTGTGAGATGCTCATGATTGTCCAGGATCTCTTCCAAAGAATAGGGGCGGAAATGATTTCCTGTTTGGAGATTCAGGAACTCGCGGAAAGAGAATCCTCTCAGGTTATAACTCTTCACAATACCGTTCAGTTCTGGGTTCTCCTCTTTCAGACGCATCACGCTGGATCCGGTGAATACAATTTTCAAACCAGGGAATAGGTCATAACACTTACGAAGCTCGTGACTCCAGTTAGGCTCTTTGAACACTTGGTCGATCAGGAGTACCTTGCCTCCCTTCTTATAAAATGCCCCGGCAAAATCCGCAATGCCTCTTCCTTGGAAATAGAAGTTGTTCATGTTGATATAGAGACACTTGCGGTCGTAGGTGTCAAAATGCTCTTTGGCATATTGGAGCAGGAAGGTTGTCTTGCCAACACCACGCGTTCCCTTGATGCCGATCATACGGTCACTCCAATCGATCTCGTCCATTAACAGACGATGAACAGGGGCATTCACATGCTCCACAAGATATGAGTGTGTACGAAAAAAAGCTTCCATTTCCAATCTTTCCTGATTTGTTGTCGCTAAATCAAGTGCAAAGGTAATATTTATTTCTCATATTGCAAAGTCAAGATAGCAAAAACTCGAAAATTTTTGTTAATTTTATATTGAATAATGAATATATGAAGGATTTATGCTATATTTGCAACAAGATTTCAAGTACGATGAGATTACATGTTTTCAATCCTGAACACGATATAGCCTTGGCTTTTAATCGCCGTCATCTTACCATGCCTCACGCTGCTCAGGAGTTGCGGATGAACTTAGGGTGGATTCCTGCGCTATGGGCTTCTGAAGACGATCGTATTCTGGTGGATGATGTACCCTATGCCGAGAAGGCCTTCTATAAGTTTAAACGTAATACTTCATTACACTTCATTGGTTGGGACAAGATATCCGAAATCCCTGTGACGGCTGTTGATCCGTGGGGCTGGGACATTACATTGCATACATCTTTAGTTGAACATGGCCTTTCTCCGAAGGTGTTGCCTACCGTGCAGACCCTTTCGGAAATCCGTCGGCTATCCAGCAGATACGAAACGCTCCGTGCCTTGGAAATCCTTCGTGATGGCGTAGCCACAGAAACCTGTGGAGAGAGCCGTTACCTCTTAACGGAAGGACAAGTAAAGGATAGCATTCGAGAATGGGGACGAGTCGTGTTGAAAGCTCCTTGGAGCAGCAGCGGTCGTGGAATCCGCTATGTTTGTCATGAGATGACACCCTCATTATCGGGATGGGTGCGCCGGATCTTGCAAATTCAAGGTGGGGTGATGGTTGAGCCATATTATAATAAGGTAAGGGATTTCGGCATGGAGTTCTACGCTCGTGAAGATGGACAGGTGGACTATCTGGGCTTGTCAGTATTTGAGACCGTGAACCATGCTTATACTGGGAATCTGCTTGCCAATGAAGAGGAAAAGGAATTGATTCTGGGATCGTATGTCCCTCTTTCGTTAATAAATACTATAAAAAGTCGTATCTGTGAGTATTTTTCATCACGGATGCGTGATTATTATACAGGTCCTTTCGGCATAGACATGATGATCGTTGCACGACCAGACAGACAAGGCTTTCTGCTTCATCCCTGTGTGGAGATCAATGTCAGACGAACCATGGGGCATGTCGCCCTTTCCTTGTCCCCTTCGGGAAATGCTCCTGCGCAGTTGATGCGCATCGAGCATGATGTGAACTATCGCCTGAAAGTTTCACCCTGCCCGTGAAGAATAAAACAACTATATAATCTGCTAAAATGAAACAAACGCTTATTACTATTTTACTGGTCGTGCCGATGACGCTGATGGCACAGTACAAATCAAGTGTATGGTGCCCAGATAACGGCGACGGCACTTACAAGAATCCTGTGATTAATGCCGACTATTCAGATCCGGATGTCTGTGTTGTCGGCGAAGACTATTATTTAACGGCAAGCTCTTTTCAGTGCTCTCCCGGACTTCCTATTTTGCATTCCAAAGATCTGGTGAACTGGGAAATCATTGGCTATGCCCTGGATGAACTGTATGAGGGTGATGACGAGTTGGTCGATCATTTCAGTACCCCCCGTCATGGCGAGGGCGTATGGGCACCCTCTATTCGCTATCATGAAGGTGAGTTCTATATTTATTGGGGTGATCCTGACTATGGTGTCTATATGGTGAAAACCAAAGACCCGGCAGGCAAATGGGAAAAACCTGTATGTGTCATTGCCGGTAAGGGAATGATCGATACCACTCCTTTGTGGGACGATGACGGTCGCTGTTATCTGGTGAATGGATGGGCTAACTCCCGTGCTCGCTTCGCTTCTGTGCTCACCGTTCGCGAACTGAATGCTGAAGGCACGAAGGCGATCGGTAAACCTGTCATCGTGTTCGATGGTAATGGAACGGAGAACCGTACCTGTGAGGGTCCGAAATTCTATAAACGGGACGGCTGGTACTGGATTATGTGCCCTGCTGGTGGCGTACCGACCGGATTCCAGTTGGCTATGCGATCCAAATCACCATACGGGCCCTACGAACACAAAATCGTATTAGCGCAAGGTAAGACATCTGTCAACGGTCCTCACCAGGGAGGATGGGTACATACTGCTTTCGGTGAAGACTGGTTCCTGCATTTCCAGGATAAAGAAGCCTATGGACGTGTGGTTCACTTGCAGCCTGTTGACTGGTCGAGTGGATGGCCTGTAATGGGCAAGAAGGGAGAACCTGTCATGACATACAGGAAGCCAAAGAGTAACTCTAATACGATTGTCAATCCCGTTGAGAGTGATGAATTTAACAGTACCGTCTTAGGTCTGCAGTGGCAATGGCAGGCCAATTATGACCAGAAGTTCGGCATGCCCACTGCTTTCGGTACAATGCGTATCTACACACACAAGATGGATGACGGTGCCGTAAACCTTTGGAATGTGCCGAACATGTTGTTACAGAAGACGCCGGCAGATAACTTTACCGCAACTGCCAAGATCCGAATGACTTCAAAAGATCAGAATCAGTTGGGAGGTATCATTATGATGGGCTTGAACTACAGTGCTTTGGTGGTAAAAAGGGTAGGGAATTCCTTCCAATTGGTTAGACTCACTTGTGTGGCAGCTGACAAGGGTAAGGCTCAAAAGGAGGAGGTAATCATGACTTTACAGCCAACATATAAGGATAAGGTGGATTACCAACCTGCTATTCACGAGGATATCTATTTACGTATGGTGGTCAGTAACAGTCAATGCCGTTTCTTCTACAGCATGAATGGGAAATCATTCAAAGAGGCTGGTGACCTTTTCCCGATGAAAGAAGGTAAATGGATAGGAGCAAAGATCGGACTATTAGCTGTCGAGCCAGCAGGACAAGCCAATCGTGGCTGGATAGAGGCAGACTGGTTTCGGGTAACTCAATAGATGATTCATGTTTCGCTTATCTCAAGCATTCACTGGGTACGGAATAATCTGAGCGGATGTTGTGCTCTTTTTGTGCAGTCATGGGGCATAACTTGCACCGATACGTTGCACACTTTGTGCAGAGGCTTTGCACACTTTGTGCAGATGCCTTGCACATTTTGTGCAAACGTCTTGCACACTTTGTGCAATGCCTCTGCACTATTCCTGCTTTCACCTGCTTTCAAATATGCTCTTTGCTCCACCTCATTCCACAAAGGCTTGGCAAGTGAAACATTTCAATCTTGAAAAGGTAATTTTTACTGGGGATTAAAGAAATAAACGAAAAGACAGGTCAGCACCACAATCAGCGCAAGCAAACAAGTGAAGCGGAAAAGGTACTTCTCTATGAGCTTGCGCCTTTTTGCTGTCAATAATGAACGGTTTTTGAAACGTTCCGAACAGTCTTCATGATGATGGTGCCTGTGGCTTCCAGACGATAAGTGATTTGTTCTCATCCCGTGATGGTGATGAGAGTGCGAATGACTGGTATGCGAATGTTCTTGGACAATTTGCCCAAGAATATGATTGTTGTTTTCTTGATCAGTCTTATTGTAAGAAGCCATTTTTTTATTATAGATCTTGAGTATTGTACTGCAAATATAGTGATTTGTTGTATAACCACCAAGAAATAACGGGAAAATGTTCCTTAAATATTTTTTTCTTACATATTAAAGGAAAAAGACTGTCCCTTAAACGGTTTATGTAAAACGAAAGGTACAGTCTTTTTCTTTCATCATTCAATAGGTCGCCTTAGATGAACGCTACGGTTAACCCTGCCATCACGATGCTGACCATAGACATCAGCTTGATCAAGATGTTCAACGAAGGTCCGGATGTGTCCTTGAAGGGATCACCAACAGTGTCACCCACGATGGTGGCTTTATGAGCGAAGCTGCCTTTGCCACCGAAGTTTCCTTCCTCAACATTCTTCTTTGCATTGTCCCAGGCACCACCGGCATTGGCCATGAATACCGCTAAGGTGAAGCCACCTGCCAGACCGCCGACAAGAAGACCTAACACACCAGCTACACCAAGTACACAACCTACAATGATCGGAATGATGATGGCGAGGATTGATGGGAAAATCATCTCGTGTTGAGCGGCACGGGTAGAGATCTCTACGCAGGAACCGTAATCGGGTGTCCCTGTGCCTTCCAGGATACCTGCTATCTCACGGAACTGGCGTCTCACTTCTTCCACCATCTTCTGCGCTGCGCGTCCAACAGCCTCCATCGTCAGTCCGCAGAACAGGAAAGCAGCCATGGCTCCAATGAATGCACCCACGAGTACCTTCGGGTTCATCAGGTTCACCTGGAAGAACTCCATGAAGTCGGGCATGGTAGCTGTCTCGGGATTGAAGACTTTCTGTGTGAGCGGATGGATAAACTGTTCACCGCTTTCCATTGCACGAATCATGGCGATCTTGATCTCCTCGATGTAGGATGCTAACAGGGCAAGAGCGGTCAAGGCTGCAGAGCCGATGGCGAATCCCTTACCAGTAGCAGCAGTGGTGTTACCTAAAGCATCGAGGGCATCCGTACGATGACGCACCTCCTCACCTAACTCGCTCATCTCAGCGTTTCCACCGGCGTTATCGGCAATGGGGCCGTATGCATCTGTAGCCAATGTAATACCCAGGGTGGAGAGCATGCCTACTGCGGCAATACCAATACCGTAAAGACCATGGGAGATACTTTCTGCACTCATGGAGAGATCGAAACCATTGGCACACATGTAACTCAGCATGATGGCCACACCAATGGTGAGCACGGGAATGCAGGTGGAAATCATACCTGTTCCAATACCTTTGATGATAACCGTGGCAGAACCTGTGAGTCCCGCTTCTGAAATTCGCTGGGTGGGCTTGTAGCTATGAGATGTGTAGTATTCTGTGGCCTGTCCAATGATGACACCGGCAGCCAAACCTGTAATCACAGAGAATGACAGTCCAAGCCAGTTCTCAATGCCTAACAGATACAGAATGGCAAAGGATGCAACGGCAATCAATACGGCTGACACATTGGTCCCCAGTGACAACGAATGAAGCAAGTCCTTCATCGTTGCGCCTTCCTTGGTGCGGACCAAGAAAATCCCCAACAAGGAGAGGAACACACCTACGGCGGCAATCAGCATGGGCGCTATAACGGCCCGCAACTGCATGTCACCATTCAATGCAAAGGCTGTGGCACCCAGTGCGGCTGTGGAAAGGATACTTCCACAGTAACTCTCGTAGAGGTCGGCCCCCATTCCTGCTACATCACCCACATTGTCACCTACGTTGTCGGCGATGGTGGCAGGGTTGCGGGGATCGTCTTCAGGGATATCTGCTTCCACCTTCCCTACGATATCGGCACCCACATCGGCAGCTTTTGTATAGATGCCACCTCCTACACGGGCAAATAAAGCCTGGGTGGAAGCACCCATTCCGAAGGTCAGCATAGTGGTCGTGATGGTGATCAAAGCCATGTTGCTGCCATGATAGAAATAACTCAGTACGATGAACCAGATTGCAATGTCAAGCAGTCCAAGGCCTACCACTGTAAGACCCATCACTGCACCAGACCGGAAGGCGATTTTCAGTCCGCCATCAAGGCTCTTTCTGGCGGCATTGGCCGTTCGGGCTGATGCATACGTAGCTGTCTTCATACCGAAGAATCCTGCCAAGCCCGAGAAGAATCCTCCAGTGAGGAAAGCAAACGGAACCCATGGGTTCTGGACCCCCAGTCCGTATGCCATGAATGCAAAGAGTGCAGCCAAGGCAATAAATACGTAAATCACCACCTTGTATTGTTGCTTCAGGTACGCCATGGCACCTTTGCGCACATACTCGGCAATCTCTCTCATACGAGGTGTTCCCTCGTCGGCCTTCATCATGCTCTTGAAGAAGAACCAGGCCATACCGAGGGCCACGATAGAAGCGATCGGCACAAGCCAAAATACTGTTGGAATATTCATAAGTTAATAGAAATAGTGAAAATGATCATGATAGGAGAGGAGCATGACTTATGTATATCATATCATCGTCATGCTCCCAGAATTGTTATTAAAGAACCAAATTTTCTTAGAATCGGAAGTCGAGTTCCATATCCACTAAGTTGTAGTTATGCTTACCGGACGCGAGGTTACGGTCGTTCACATGCGAATACTCCAAATGGACTTCCAGATTCTTGGAGAAGAAGTAGTTCAGACCACACTCTACCTGATTGACAGAACTGCTCCATTCCTTCGATACGCGATAGGTCTGATAACGGGCTTTGGCATGGAGCTTAGACTTAATCAGCGGCACGATACCGAAGGCATACCATCCATCAGCCTTGTCGCCTAAATTATAGTTGATGACGTTGCTGCCAATTACTCCTGATCCCCATCCTTGAGAGTGCAAATACTCGGCACGGAAAGTAAATTCATCCTTGTCGTATTCGGCAGAGATACAGTAGCGATTCAGAGGTACGTTCTCATTGGTTCCATCTAAGGTTGTCATGCCACCGTGACTTCCCTTCCAACCGAATGCACCGATGCGGACACCCTTGACTGGCATTACCCACAGACCACCGATAATATCTTTCTGGTTGTTCTTGTCGCTTCGGTTGATACCTTCACCATTATAGACACCTACTTGGTAGTGGAGCAATTTACGTCCGTTGGCATTGGGCAGGATGTCGCCCGACAACTGAATACCGATGTCACGACCACCACTGGATTTCTCACCGGCACGGTCACCGAAACCAGAGAGACGGTTAATGACGTCAGCATAGCTTCTCCAACCCTGTGTGATGGGGTGGGTGGGGTTTTCAAAGGTAAAGGCACGTTTGAACTGTCCTACGCGGACTTTGAACTCTGGGATTTTTCTCCACTCTGCATAAAGGTCAACCAGTTGCACAGTGGGTTCACCGGGACCTTTTGCATTGGTACCCTGAATCTGAGCACGCCAGTCAAAGTCACCAATCTTACCATCGAGGATGAACCGAGCCAGCCGCAAGTTGAAACTGTTCGAGTTGGCACCTTCTTTGTCTTGGGCCTGGTACTGAAGCATGCCATAACCGCTAAATTTAATGTTCTGAATCCACTGGGGTAATTCTACAGTTTTCTTTTCTGTGGTGTTTTGCACCTCCTCGACTTCTGGATTCTTTTCAGCTCTTGCTGACACGGTTAGGAATGCCAACAGGAACATGAGCATTGTCTTCTTAATCATGGTGTATTATTTTAGTTAATAGAATAGGTGGTTTGGTAATTTTCTGCAAATATAATTAAATATCCAGAAAGTTCCAAATATATTTAACTGAATAAGGTTATTTTTTTTGTAGAAGTGCCACATTTTCCACATGAGGAGTGTGTGGGAACATGTCAACAGGTTGAATGGCTGTTACCTGATATTGCTCACTGAGCAGTTGGATGTCACGTGCCTGGGTTGCAGGGTTGCAACTCACATAAACAATCCGTTGGGGGGCGGCTCTCAGGATGGTTTGGACAACATCGGGGTGCATACCGGCACGCGGCGGATCGGTAATGATGATGTCGGGGCGGCCATGCTGTTTGATGAAATCTTCGCTTAGGACATCTTTCATGTCACCAGCATAAAAGAGCGTATTGTCAATATGGTTGATTTCAGAGTTGACCTTTGCGTCTTCAATGGCTTCTGGGACATACTCTATGCCGATCACCTTTTCGGCTTGTCGTGCTATGAAGTTGGCTATTGTACCTGTACCTGTGTAGAGGTCATAGACAACAGGCTTGTTGATCGTTGCTGGTTGTGGTTCCTGGTATGCAAACTCCTTCACAACCTTGTAGAGATGGTATGCCTGGTCAGTGTTTGTTTGGTAGAAACTCTTGGGGCCGACCTTGAACCGCAGGTCTTCCATTTGTTCGAAGATGTAGTTGTTACCTTTAAAAACTTTGATGTCTTGATCACCTATCGTGTCATTCCCCTTTTGATTGTCGAGATATAATAATGAGCTGATTTGCGGGAACTTATCAGCAAGATGTTGAAGCATACCGAAAACCTTCTCCCATTGTTCGTCAATACTTCTTTTCTCGTCTTGCTCTGTGTGGTCGGGGGTAATGGGAGTATGGTCGATATGCATCTGTGCAATCACCATCCATTCGCCTGTATTGGAATTGCGAACGATAATGTCACGGAGCATACCGGTCTGTGCCTTAAGGTCGAAGAAACTAATTTCATGTTCTTGTGCATAATCGAAAACTGTCTGTCGGATTTGGTTCTGCAGGTCATCCATCAGATAGCACTTCGTAATGGGGAGCACTTTATCAAAGGCTCCTGTAATATGGAATCCCAAAGCATTTCTTTGGAACTCTCTGCCACTTTGTATCTCCTCTTTGGTGAGATACCGCCTGTTGGAGGCACCGAAGTCGAGCTTATTGCGATATTCCCATTGATTCACGGAACCGAGGATAGGACGGAAAGGAGGCAGTTTGATCTTTCCGATACGGATCAATTGGTTCTTTACCTGCTGTTCTTTCATTTTTAGTTGTTCCTCGTAAGGCAGGTTCTGCCACCGGCATCCCCCGCAGATCCCAAAATGTTCGCATCGTGGAATCGCGCGTACATTACTATAATTTATAAATCTGGCAACCTCACCTTCGGCATAATTGTGTTTCTTCCTCCGAATCCGTACATCAACAATGTCACCTGGCACACAAAATGGGACGAATACAACAAGTTCATTCCAATGAAACAACGAGTTGCCTGCGGCAGCACATGCTTCGATCTCAATTCCTTCCAAAATGGGATATGGTTTCTTCTTTCTGCTCATTTCGATGATTGCAATTTGGTGCAAAGTTACGAATTATCTTCGGTAATCTGCAGAATATGCGGTTAAAAATTAAAAATCACAAGAGATTTCTGAAAATGCAAAGTCAACATAGCAAATTCATGCCTAAATATTTGGAGGTGTCGAAGAAAATCTGTATATTTGCACTTTAAATACGACCAACTTATTTATAGTAATACATATTAAAACTATGAGCGAAAAAAGAGTTTATCTTTTCGGTAATGGAAAAGCCGAAGGAAATGCGCAAATGCGTGAGGCACTGGGTGGCAAGGGTGCAAACCTTGCTGAAATGAATCTGATCGGTGTACCCGTACCTCCAGGTTTTACAATTACTACTGATTGCTGTAACGAGTATTATCAGGTAGGCCAGGAGAAGATCATGGAGGTCTTGAATGACGACGTGATGAATGCTGTTAAGCACATCGAGGAGTTAATGAACAGCAAGTTCGGTGACAAGGAGAACCCGCTTTTGGTTTCCGTACGTTCTGGTGCCCGTGCTTCTATGCCGGGTATGATGGACACTATCCTGAACTTAGGTCTGAATGACGAAGTGGCTGAAGGTATGGTAAAGAAGACCAATAACCCCCATTTCGTTTATGACTCCTACCGTCGTTTTGTGCAGATGTACGGTGATGTGGTGCTTGAGATGAAGCCTGTGAACAAAGAAGACATCGATCCATTCGAGGAAATCATTGAGAAAGTAAAGGCCGAGCGTGGCGTGAAACTGGACAAGGATCTCTCTGTGGATGAGCTGAAAAAACTGGTTCAGTTGTTCAAGGCCGCTATCAAGGAACGCACAGGTAAGGACTTCCCCAATGATCCTATTGAGCAGTTGTGGGGGGCTATTTGTGCTGTGTTCCGTTCATGGATGAACGAGCGCGCTATTCTCTATCGTAAGATGGAAGGCATTCCCGATGAGTGGGGTACCGCGGTATCCGTGATGGCCATGGTATTTGGTAACATGGGCGATACCTCTGCAACGGGTGTTTGTTTCAGTCGTGATGCCGCTAATGGCGAGAATATTTTCAACGGAGAGTATCTGGTAAATGCACAGGGTGAAGATGTGGTGGCTGGTATTCGTACACCACAGCAGATCACGAAGATCGGTTCACAACGTTGGGCAGAGCGTGCTGGTATTTCAGAGGAGGAGCGCGTGGCTAAGTATCCTTCCATGGAAGAGGCTATGCCAGAGATCTATGCTCAGTTGAATGGTATTCAGGATAAGCTGGAACATCACTACCATGATATGCAGGATATGGAGTTCACTGTTCAGGAAGGCAAATTGTGGTTCCTGCAGACTCGTAACGGTAAACGTACAGGTGCCGCCATGGTGAAAATTGCCATTGACCTCCTTCATGAGGGTATGATCGATGAGAAAACTGCTATCATGCGCTGCGAACCTCAGAAACTCGATGAATTGCTACACCCTGTATTCGACAAGAAGGCACTGACCACTGCTAAGGTGATTGCTCAGGGGCTTCCTGCTTCTCCGGGTGCGGCCTGCGGACAGATTGTGTTCCACGCTGATGATGCACAGGCATGGCATGCCGATGGTCATAAGGTTGTGCTCGTTCGTATCGAGACATCCCCAGAGGATCTGGCAGGTATGTCGGCTGCTGAGGGTATCCTAACAGCACGTGGTGGAATGACCTCACATGCTGCTGTTGTGGCTCGTGGTATGGGTAAGTGCTGTGTTTCGGGTGTTGGTTCCCTGAATGTGAGCTATAAGGACAAGACTGTTGAGATCGATGGCGTGACTTATAAAGAGGGTGATTTTATCTCCCTGAACGGTACGACAGGCCAGGTCTATGCTGGTGAGGTTCCCACTAAGGCTGCCGAGCTTTCTGGCGACTTCAAGGAACTGATGGATCTCTGCGACAAATATACCAAACTGCAGGTACGCACTAATGCAGATACGCCTCGCGATGCTCAGCTGGCACGTAACTTCGGAGCCAAGGGTATCGGTCTGACCCGTACAGAGCATATGTTCTTTGAGGACAAGAAGATCATCGCTATGCGTGAGATGATTCTCGCCGACAGCGTAGCAGGTCGTGAGAAGGCTCTTGCTAAACTGCTGCCTTACCAAAAGGCAGATTTCAAGGGTATCTTGGAGGCCATGGACGGTCTGCCCGTGAATATCCGTCTGCTTGATCCGCCTCTCCATGAGTTCGTACCCCACGATCTCGCTGGTCAGGAAACAATGGCCAAGGAGATGGGTGTAAGCGTTGAGGACATCAAGCGCCGCGTTGACTCTCTGGCAGAGAACAACCCAATGCTTGGTCACCGTGGTTGCCGTTTGGGTATCACCTTCCCTGAAATCACTGCTATGCAGACTAAGGCCATCCTTGGTGCAGCCTGTGAGTTGAAGAAGGAAGGAAAGAATCCGATGCCGGAGATTATGGTTCCGCTCATTGGTACTCTCTACGAACTCAAACAGCAGAAAGAGGTGATCCAGTATGCTGCAAAAGAGACTTTTGCTGAGTACGGTGTTGAAGTTGAGTTCGAGATCGGAACAATGATTGAGATTCCGCGTGCCGCCCTGACTGCCGACCGCATCGCTACAGAGGCTCAGTACTTCTCATTCGGTACAAACGACCTGACGCAGATGACCTTCGGTTACAGCCGCGATGACATTGCCAGCTTCTTGCCTGTATATCTCGACAAGAAGATCCTCAAGGTTGACCCGTTCCAGGTGCTCGACCAGAAGGGTGTAGGAAAGCTCATCAAGTATGCCGTGAAGGAAGGCCGCGCCGTGCGTCCCGAATTGCGCTGCGGCATCTGTGGTGAGCATGGTGGTGAGCCCAGCTCAGTGAAGTTCTGCGCCAAGATTGGCATGAACTACGCTTCTTGCTCTCCCTTCCGTGTGCCTATCGCACGTCTTGCCGCCGCGCAGGCAGCAGTAGAGGAATAATCGACGAACCTTGATTACAAACGAGTTAGGCGGAAGTCCCTATGATTTCGGGACCTTCCGCCTAACTTTGTAAATGAAGATACATTCAATACTTTTTGCGGCGGCATACAGGTGATGGTGCAACGAACTAAGTTTATTAAGATGATGAATGTCGGAAAGAATGTCGGAAAGATGTCGGAAAGATGTCGGAAGGCAAGGCGGTTTCCACAGTCGCAGTTCGGTGTTCCGCATACTGAACAAGTATGGTATCAATCTGAACCTTGGCAAATATTCCGACCCAATCAAGAAGAAAGGAGAAAGGAAGAATAGCCAGGACAACAAAGTTGAAAACAATCAGTAAAAGAAGAAATGACCCTACTTGAAGCTATTACTGCACGTCATAGTGTACGGAAGTACCTTGACAAGGAAATTCCTGCCGACGTTATTGTTGCTCTCCAAGATAAAATTGTGGAATGCAACAAGGTTGGTAATCTAAACATTCAGCTGGTACAGAACGAGACGAAGGCATTCACGGGAATGCTGTCGTATGGTTTGTTCAGCGGAGTAAAGAATTATCTTGTGATGGTTGGGAAGAAGGCCAAAGACCTCGATGAGCGAGTGGGCTATTATGGGGAGCAAATCGTCCTTCTTTCCCAGACATTGGGACTCAACACCTGTTGGGTAGGACTCTCGTACCGTAAGGTTCCAGAGGCGTACAATGTCGGCAAAGATGAAAAACTCGTCTGTATGATTGCACTTGGCTATGGAGAGACACAGGGTGTCCCTCACAAGATCAAGAGCGTGGAGGATGTCAGCAATGCCAGTGATATAACGCCTTCATGGTTCAGGAAGGGGGTCGAAGCTGCCTTGCTTGCCCCAACTGCCGTGAATCAGCAAAAGTTCTCATTTGAGTATGTCGGCATGAGCAACAATCGCCATCAAGTACGAGCCAATAAAGGATTTTCCATGATTGGCTACACCCAGATGGACTTGGGCATTGCGAAATACCACTTTGAGATAGGTGCTGGAAAGGTCAACTTTGAGTGGGTATAATAAGAATACAAACAAATAAATCGGAATTTATGAAACATGAAAGAGGAATGTTTGATATGTAAGGCTCCATTAGAGTATCTGGAAGTCGATGAGTTGATGGAGTGTGCCATCTGCCATAAAAAAGAGAATAGCAAGACTCGTTGTGTTGAAGGTCATTATGTCTGTAACGATTGTCATACAACAGGACTTGACACCATTATTGGGCTTTGTCTCAAAGAGACATCCAAAGACCCTATCCACATCATCAAACAGATGATGGCCTTACCATTCTGTCACATGCATGGCCCCGAGCATCATGTCATGGTTGGATCAGCCTTGTTGACCGCATACAAGAATGCAGGAGGGCAGATAGACCTGCAACAGGCACTCTGTGAAATGATGAATCGAGGAAAGAGTGTGCCTGGTGGAGCTTGTGGCTTCTGGGGAGCCTGTGGTGCGGGAATCAGTTCGGGGATGTTTGTATCAATCATCTCCAACTCTACGCCACTGGCAAAGGAACCATTTGCTTTGTCTCACAAGATGACGGCAAAATCATTGAGTGCAATCGGCAACATAGGTGGACCACGCTGTTGTAAGCGCGATTCCTATCTGTCCATTTTGTCTGCCATAGATTATGTCAAAGAGCATTTCAATGTGGAAATGGAAAAACCGATGGTGGTATGTGAGCACTATAAACAGAACAATCAATGTATTGGAACCCGTTGTCCCTTTTTCAAGAAACAATAACATAAATTCCAATTTATCGAACAGACAGATAGATAATGGCAAACATTCAAATCATACAAGGTGACTTTGAGAAGAAACTGAAGCTTCAATTCGCTCCTGGCATAAAAGCCGGATTCCCATCTCCAGCTGAAGACTACAGCCATGAGACACTGGATTTCAATCGTGATCTAATT
>Ga0247609_10000130_pt1 | contig 105198 bp, 85 predicted proteins | sample 172DNAGHGlowgp2_FD_193487 | JGI IMG/M metagenome (GOLD analysis project Ga0247609, IMG submission 193487) | Sheep rumen microbial communities from Palmerston North, Manawatu-Wanganui, New Zealand - 1728 DNA GHGlow gp2 | ecosystem: Host-associated > Mammals > Digestive system > Stomach > Rumen ...
GAGGGCCACCACGTTGATACCGCGGGCGAGGGTCTGCAGGCGGACGTTCGGGCCGACCACGCGACGGAACTCGTCCATCATGTCGAAGGCGTCTTCGCCGCAGTTCTGGTAAAGGGCCTGGAAACGGGCGCCACCACCAGCTTCAAAGTGGGTGATGCCGGCCTTGCAGGCAGCTTCCACCGCAGGCATGAAGTCCTTGGCGAAAACGCGGGCACCGAAAATAGACTGGAAACCATCGCGGAACGAGGTATCCTGGAACTTGATCTTTTTCATAGTGTTTTCCTGTGGGATAAATCCCTTGTTTTACTGTACAATAAAATACGCGGGAGAATATAGCAATTTACCATTATGGCAGGCTCCTTTAATGGCCCGTTTTGGCGTTTATGGCCGTTTCTATTCCAAATTGGAATAGATGTTCTGTAAAAAGACTGTCATGGTACGTGTTTTTGGACATTGCGAACAAATATATTATTCATGCACATTCCAACTAGAGAGAGATAACTATGTCGAATGTAAAATCAAACTTCGGGCACATCTTGCTCATCACATTGTCTGCCGCTATCGGCGGATTCCTCTTTGGCTTCGATTCTTCCGTGATTAACGGTGCGAACGGCGCCCTCAAAATTCACTTTAACGCGACGGATTACCAGCTGGCCTGGGCCGTTTCTCTCGCGCTGATCGGTGCCGCGGTCGGTGCGTACTTTGCCGGGCGCCTGGCCGACATGTTCGGGCGTGTCCGTTGCATGCTCGCGGCATCGGCTCTATTCCTGGTGAGTGCCATCGGTTCTGGCGTCCCGTTCGGGATTCCGGACTTTATCATGTGGCGCGTTATCGGCGGTGTGGGTATCGGTGTGGCTAGCATCATCGCCCCTATCTACATTGCCGAAACGGCTCCGGCGCACTTGCGCGGGCGCCTCGGTTCCATGCAGCAGTTCGCCATCGTTATAGGTATCTTCGTGGCGTTGCTCTCGAACTACCTCATCGTGCGCATTGCCGGCTCTGCCAACAATGTCTGCTTTGGCGGATTCAAGGCATGGCAGATTATGTTCTGGGTCGAAATCATCCCGGCCGCCCTCTACGGGCTTGCTGCCTGGCGCCTCCCGGAATCCCCGCGTTACCTTGTACATAAGGGATGCCTGGAAGAGGCCAAGGCGGTGCTGGCAAAAATCGACGCCGAAGGCGTGGACAAGGAAATCGAGTCCATCCATGAGACGTTCAAGAACGAAAAGCCCGCGAAGCTTGCAGACCTGCTTGAGGTGGTCGGCGGCAAAAAGCGCGTTTCGCCGATTGTATGGGCGGGTCTCGGCCTTGCCATATTGCAGCAGCTTGTGGGTATCAACGTGATTTTCTATTACGGTACTATGCTCTGGCAGAGCGTGGGCTTCGGTGAAAGCGACGCCTTCTTCACCAGCGTGATTTCGAGCGCCGTCAACCTGGTCATGACCATTGTCGCCATCATGCTTATCGACAAGCTTGGTCGTAAGCCCTTGCTTCTTATCGGTAGCATCGGCATGGCGATTACCCTCAGCACCCTCACGATTTGCTTCATGAGCGCGAATGTCGACGGAAGCCTCCCCGGTGCCGCAGGTGTTATCGCGTTGATTTCGGCTAACCTCTACATCACGTTCTTCGCTGCAACGTGGGGCCCGGTCATGTGGGTCATGCTCGGCGAGATGTTCAACAACCGCATCCGCGCCGTGGCTATCGCCATATGCGGCCTGGCGCAGTGGGGCGCGAACTTCGTCGTGACCTGGAGCTTCCCGGTGCTTACGGGCAAAGACGGCATTGGCGTCGGACCAACGTACGCTATCTATTCCTTCTTCGCCATCTTCAGCATCTTCTTTGTCGCGAAGTTCATCAACGAGACGAAGGGCAAGGAACTGGAAGAGATGTAGTCTTTCTAGGCTGCTAGATAAACATCATCGTATTGAGCTTGGCGCGATACTTCCATGTGAGTTCGTGCTTGGGCCCTAGTACACCGAACAACGTGAGCATCGCCTTCTTGGCGGCTCCGTCGTTCCATTCGGGTGCTTCTACGAACAAGTTCAAGAACGCCTGCAGGGCGCTCTCGAAGTCTTCGGCGCAGGCCATCTTGCATGCCTCGTGGTAGACAATCGCTTCTTTGCCCTGCACGTCTTTCCTTGCTGCTTCGGCGTGGAAGTCCAGCAGTTCCAACAGCGATTTTGCCTCGCGGTACTGGTCGTCGGCCTCGGTGAACTTGGACAGCACGTCTTTCGCCTTCTCGGTATCGCCCATGCCTAGGCTCGCCTTCGCCCACAGCAATTGCAGTTTCTTGTCGTCGGGGGTCTTCGCGAGGGCCTCGTCGAGCATCGGGAGTGCCTGGTCAAAGTTCTTTTGGGCAATCGCATCTTCGAGCGCCATCTGGAACCGGGCCTCGTCCGAGACGAAGAACTTCTCGAGTCGCTTCTTCAGGTCGGCTTCGGGCAATACGCCCTGGATAATGTCTGCGATTTCGCCCTTGTTCACCACGTGTACTTCGGGTACGGACTGCACGCGGAACGCCTGGATGAGGCGCATGTTCTCGCGGTCGTCGCAGCTAACTACGCCGAGGGTGAAGTCCAGGCTGGTGGAAAGCTGGCCCATCAGCTGGGAATAGGGGCCGCAGTCGGGGTATTCTGCGGAGGAGAAAAGTACCGCTACGGCGCGGTTCTCGGAGGCCTGGATGACCTCGGTTTCAAAATTTTCAGCGGTTATCTGTACAACTTTTGCCATGGCGTAAATATAGAATTAACTATATTCCCTTTCATGAGTACATGCCCTTTTTGCAAAACGGATGTGGCGCAGATGAAAATAGGTCACCTGGATCTACGTATCTGCCCCAAATGCTTTTCGACCTTTTTTCCGTGCGACCAGACGATGGCCCTGCGAAACGACTTGCCGGACCGCTCCCGCGAACTGTGGTACAACGCCCTCAAGGCGAAAAACGTCGCCGATCCCGACATGGCGGGTGCCACTTGCATCGACCATGGCGAACTGCTTGCCGACGGTAACATTCCCGATTACGGCATGCCCGGCAAGGTGACTGGCTGTTGCAAGATGTTCCATTTGCCGCCTTCGCAGATGCTTGCCATCCTCAAGCGCACGCTCGATACGCCGTTCCGGAACGATTTCGGTTCCAAGAAGCACCATTTCTTCTTTATCCGAGCCCTCGATTCCGTGGTTTCTAAGTTGTTTGGAGAGAAAATGCCGGAGGTCGACCCTCTGGACGAGTTGCAGTACAACCTCCACTTGAAAAAGATTTTCGAATAAGATGAGAAAGACATACGCCATCCTGGCATTGATAGCCGCCCTGGTCCTTGTTGTTTACGCACTTCTTCCCGATTCCTATTTCGAGGAAACCGTCTTTCCGCTAAAAGAGGGCGTGTCCGTATTCGGGTACGACGATGTCTCCGACGGCGGAGAATCCGTTGCCCATACCGATGTCGCCGATTCGTCGCTTTCCTTTGACTGCACGCTCGGCGAAGACACGGCCAAGGGCGCCTGGTGCGGAATCCTCTGGAATGCCGACCCCGACAGTGCCGGCGAATACCGCAACTGGACGTTTGTCGATTCCATGATTTTTGACGTCGAGGCCCACGGTACCCAGGAAGTGCTCGTCAAGGTCTGGGCTTTTGACCCCGACGTGACCGACCCGAGCAAGGCAAAGACGTTCCGCCTGTTGATGAAGGAATTGCCGCTCAAGGATGGTCGCCAGCGTATCGCGATTCCGTTCGAACAGTTCTATACGCCTGATTTTTGGTACGAAGACGGCAAGGTGGACCGAAAGCTGAACCAGCGTCACCAGGAATCGGTGGCCCGCGTAGAAATCGCTCCCGGCTGGAACCAGCCCCGCGGCAAAAAGTTCTCGCTCAAGATATACCGCATTTCGGCGGTGGGGGTGAGCAACGTCTATTTCGGGATTGTGCTCGGCGTATTCCTGCTCTTGACGATTGTCGCGGTAGGGCGCAGCCACCATTTGAAGAACGATGCAGAAGAAAAGTAAGATTCTCGGTATAGCCGCGTTTGTCGTGGCGTTTGGCGCCTGGGCCGTACTCTTTGGCGCGTTCAAGGATGGCGCCCACGTAATTTTCCCGGGCGGAGGCTTCGAAGTCTTTGCGCTTACCGACGCCGAGGCGGGCGGCTTTTCTACATCCGAGATTGTGGCACGCGATTCGTTGATTTCAGCCCGCGTGAACATCCGTAGCGGCAAGGCCTACGCATACGCCGGTATCGGATTCAACTTGACGTCTTTCGAAAAGCGTCCTGCCGGCCCGTTCGATCTTTCGCGGTTCGATACGGTTGCCGTAGTGGTGGAAACCGGCCGCATGCGCTCGGTGACGCTCCGTATATTGACCGTCGACCCCGTCTATTCTACACCGGGAAAGTACCTCACGTACCGCCCGCTCGAAGCGGAAGTCGCGGTGACGGGTGCTCCCGCCGAAATCAAGGTCCCGCTTACCGCGTTCAAGAACAAGGAATGGTGGCTTGTCGCCCAAGGGCTCGACAAGGATGACGGCCTTTCGTACTTTTTCCAGTCGGCGCTGTTCGAGGTGTTCAACGGCGAGGGTGCCCTGCGCGGCATTCCCGACGATATAGAATTGAAGAGTATTCGCCTGTGGGGCGAGAACAGGGATTTCCAGAAGGGAATGTTCTTCGCGCTTGCGGCGATGATTCTTTTGCTTGGCGCGTTCCTCTATATGGCGTTCCGCAAGCCGCGTGACGCCGCTGCGTTTGAATCGCAGATGAAGGAAGCGGCGAGACTCCTCAAGCAGACGGATAAGTCGGTCGCCGAGATTGCGATTGCCGTGGGTGCCAAGTCCGCGGCGCGGCTGGAACGTGATTTTTGTAGATTGTACGGCAAGAAACCACTGGAATACAGGAAGAAGGATGTATAGACGTTGGACTCTTGACAGGGTAATGCATTTTATTTTGGTCGTGCTTGGAACGGTCGTGGCGTTGCTGCTGGTAAATTACCTGCGCGGCGTACTGTTTCCGTTCTTTGCCGCGTTCTTGATGGCCTATATCGCAGACCCGCTCGTTACGAAGTTGACGGTGAAGGTCAAGCACCGAATTGTCGCTGTTTTGATTGTGCTCCTCGGGGCGATACTCGTTATTGGCGGAAGCTTGCGAATCTTTGTGCCGATGGTGGTCAGCGAAGTGCGCAACCTCGGTGTGCTCATCTCCAAGATGTTCAATGACTCCGAATGGTCCGCGCGCATTGCGAACCTGATGCCGGGCGACTTGTACCAGACTGTCCGCGACATGATTTCTTGGGAACAGCTTGCCGGCGCCATGCAGAGTCTCGACTTCTGGAACGAAGTGCAGAACGTGGCGGCGAAGGTGTTGCCCGGTGCGTGGGGTGTGCTCTCGTACACGGGTTCCATTTTCCTGTGGTTCTCGGGTGCCGCGATTATCTTTATGTACCTCGTGTTCATCATGCTCGATATGCCCAAGTTGCGCAAGGGCGTGCTGAGCTTGGTCCCTGTGCGTTTAAAGAAAGATGCGAGTTCGTTTGCGCACGAGACCGACAAGTTCATGGGTACGTATTTCCGTGCGCAGTCGCTTGTCGCATTGACTGTCGGTATTTTGTATGCAATCGGTTTCGGCGTGATGGGGCTGCCCATGGGCGTTGCGTTTGGCCTGTTCTCGGGCGCACTCAACATGATCCCTTACATGCAGCTCACCACCATCCCGCTTGCGCTGTTGCTTGCCCTCGCGTACTCCCTCAACACGGGCATGCCCTTCTGGGAAGTGGCCATCATCATTGCCGTCATTTACCTCGTGGTGCAGGTAATCGAGGACTTTTTCCTGGTGCCGCGCATTGTCGGAAAATCAATGAACTTGCCGCCTGTAGGCATTTTGTTGAGCATCTCTATATGGGGTAAGTTGTTGGGCTTCTTAGGGTTACTAGTCGCAATCCCGTTCACTTGCTTGTGCTTGGTGTACATCGAGAAGCTCCAGCAGAGGGCCCGCGAAGCCCGAACCACGAAGGCAGGACCGGCCTCTGAGGCTTGATTTTATAGGCCTCGAAAAAAGAATAATTTTTTTTAAAATTATTCCACAAGGCAAAAAAAAAGGTATAATATCACCATACAAAAACCAAACCTAACTCAAGGAGTTAATAACATGAATAAACTAGATCTCATCGAAGCCATTCTCGCCAACAAGGAAGCTGGTTTTGAATCCAAGGCTGCTGCTGGCCGCGCTGTCGACGCTGTGCTCGACGGTATCGCTGCTGGTATCAAGAAGGACGGCAACGTCCAGTTGATCGGCTTCGGCACCTTCTCTGTCAAGACTCGCGCTGCCCGTACCGGCCGCAATCCGCAGACTGGCGCTACCATCAAGATCAAGGCTTCCAAGACCGTCGGCTTCAAGGCCGGTGCTGCTCTCAAGGCCGACGCTGCCAAGAGCAAGGCTAAGAAGTAATCTTAGTTTACTTGAAATGCAGATTTGGGAACCGTCCGCGAGGGCGGTTTCTTTTTTTTGATAATTCGTCGAGATGCAAAAAAAGACCTCACAGAAGTGAGGTCTTTTCAAGTGGTCGATACAGAACTCGAATCTGTGACCTCCACCATGTCAAGGTGGCGCTCTAACCAACTGAGCTAATCGACCATTAGAGTATGGCCAATAGTAGAAACTTGACCCGGATTTGTCAAGGGTTTTTTGACTATTTAGTCGTCGTCTTCGCCAATCCAGTAACGGAAACGCCCCGTAATGTGGATTCGGGGCAGGGTATCGCTGCAAATTCCGCTTCGGCAGTCCTGAATATAGAAGTCAATGTCCGCCGTCCAGGTGGAATCGTCCATCTGGTCGAAATGCATGGTACTCTGGTCGGTCAAAATGGCCCCCTTGGGGGACCCTTCGAGGCTAATCCAGGAATACCCGTCGACGATGGCGTTATCGCCCAGTTTGGGCTTGTAGACCATCGCCTCCATGGCGTCGTTGCGCTTGCTTTCCTCGTAGCGGGTCTTGAAATGGAAATAATGGCGGTGGTAGTTCGTCAATTCCACGTCGTCTTGGCCGAGTTCTATCGTGTAGCTCTCGGAATCGTCGATTTGGTACTTGATGTAGCCGCCGCCTTCGCTTTCCCAGCTCTTGTTGATGTCCCCGCAGGCGATTAGCGTAAACGCTCCCGCGAGGATAAACAGCGCTGCCGGAATTTCAGGACGCACGCGCATCGCCAGGCTAGTTCCTCACCTCGCCGTCGGAGCCCGGATTCGCGTGCTTGGCGCGCGGATCTTCGAGGATGTACAGCGGGAGCGTCACGATTTCTTCTTCGTCGATGCTCAGGCGGATAATATACTTGTCGGCGCGGGCAATCTGCAGGCGCTGCATGTTGAGCACCAGGTTCACGGCTGCGGTATCAAAGCCGGTAGCCACGGGCTCGAAGGGAATCTCCGACTGCATGGGAGGCACTATGGCGTGCCCGCATACGTCTTCGATGGCGAGTTCCAGCTTATGCTTGCCTGCTTCGGCGCGCTGGTAGCGGATGCGGAAAGCGGCCGAGCATTGCGGAATCACGAAGGGGAAAGACTGCGGGAAGATTCTGTCGAATGCCCCGAGAATGTTCAGGCGGCCGCCCATGCCATTGGCAGTGGCGGCGTCGCAGATAGATGCTATTTCGATGTTCATTAATGTACCGTCCAGGAATCAGCCACGTACTTCATGACGAGCGGACCGAAGTTCGCGTCCCTGCCACCTGCGTTTTCCCAGGCGAGCATGCTGATATACACCTTCCCGTCGCTGTCGACGGCAATATCGGGTGCGTATCCGCGCAAGTAGTACTTGTGGCTGTTGTAGAATGTAACCTTGAAGTAGGGAAGTTCGTTTTCGCCGTATACCTTCCACGAGGTGCCGTCCAGGCGGTAGGTATGCGATTGCGCCATGTTCACCCTGCTGTTGTCGTCGATGATGGCGTACACCTTGCCACCCTTGGCTGCAATGCTGATGCCGTGGATGAGCTTGCCCTCGGTAAACGGTTGCGAGAATTCCGATGCGCTACTGAAGGAAATGTTGTTGCTGTTGATCGTGCCCTTCATTACGACAGGACCATAGTTTTCGGTGGCGCGGTTCGAGTAACCCAGGTAGAGCGTCAAGCTGTCTACAGCGATGTCAATGTTGCTCATGTCGGCACGGATCGACATATCCTTCTTAGAATCGTTGAACGACGCCTTGTAGAGGGCGTAATAGCCATTGTAGCTGTTCGTATTGTCGACGAAGGCTACGATGAAGCGGCCGTCGCTAGCGAATGCGCCTTTGATTTCTCGGGCCTTCTTGTTGTCGGATACCTTGGTCGAACTCCAGCTGTTGTTGTTCAGGTTCGCAAAGAACGGCACATTGTCCGATTTCCTGATGTAGAGGACCGTGGGCTGTGCGTCGCTGTTGTTCTTGACCGCGATGTCGACAGATCCGATTCCGCTAAGGGCGTTCCCGACAGACGACCAGGTAGATGTGCCGTTGGTCGACTTGAACACCTTCAGGGTATCCTTAGAAGAAAGGACTGCCAGGAATGCGTGCGTACCGTTGTTGGCGATGGCAATCTTCGTGATGGAATCTGCGAAGGTAATGCCCGACGCATCGATGTCCGTCCAAGTCGAACCGTTGTAGTATTTGGAACCTATGGTGGTGTTCGACGTGAGGTAGACTTCGATGGGCTTCTTGCCAACGATGGTGAGTACCGGCGGAGTCGTAAACTTGGACTTCGTCAAGACGGTATCGTCGGCGGTGTTACGCCAGGCCTTGCGGAAGTATATGGTGCGGCACACTTCTTCGGCGCGGTGGCGCATGTAGAACGCCTCGTTCACGGCGGTCGCGTTACTGTCGCGGTAGTCAAGGCAGAACCTGCGGGAACCTTCGGCGGTGCTGCGGAGGAAGGCCTTGTTGAACTGCGAAGTGAGCGTGTCGATTGTACCGTCCTTGCGTCCTTCGTAGTAGCCTTCACCCACGTTGCTGAACTTCCAGTTGAACTTCTGGTTGTTTATGTCGCCAATCGGGCCCATGGTGGAATTCATGCCGCCCCATTCTTCGGTATAGAAGTAACGGCCCTCGGCCGAGACGGAGGAGTCGCCGCTCCACAGGAACACCGTGTCGGCTGCGGTAATCACGCCCTTCGGCGGATTCACGATGATCTTGATCTGGGTCGTGTCGCTGAAGGTGGAACCGGTAGAGATTTCCTCAGCGGTCACGACGCAGTAGATATCCTTGCCCTTGCCGGTGTAAGAGGAATCCTTGTGGGCGTAGAACAGGATGGGATTGTTGTGGTCGTCGTAGAGGATGTTGTCGATAAAGCTGTAGAGAGGCTCTTCCTTGACGGCCTGGTTGTTGTCCTTGTAGTAGCACTGCCACTTGTACCAGCTCACGTTGTTGTTGGGCCATACGTCATCGTTCTTCGTTGCCGACAAGTCGAACGGCTGGCCGGGCATCACGTAGATGATTTCGTCCTTGACCGTGATAACAGGCGTACCCGTGCTGTACACGATGTGCGTCGTGTCGCGTGCGGTGTTGCCGTCGTCGTCGGTGACGCGGACAATGCAGTTGTAGTTGAGCGTTGCCGCAGGGGCTTCCCAAGTGGTGCTAAGGTTGTCGACCGTCCTCCAGTTGTTTTCGACCGTGGTGGGCGTACCGCAGCTCCATTCACGCTTCACGATGCTGCCGTAACCATCCGAGGCGGTGGCGTCGAGCAGTATGTTGAAGCCTTCGCGAACAGTGATGGTTTCGCGCTGTACCGTAACGGTGGGCGGGTCCAGAAGGACGGTAATCCTGGCGGTGTCTCGGGCGGTATTGCCGTCGTCGTCGGTCACCTGTACAATACAGAGGTACGTATCGTACGGGGTGGCGGGCATTACGGCCCTGAATTCGGGCGAACTCGTGGAGGAGTACGTGAAGGCGATGGACGAACCGTTCGTTCCGCAACCCCATTCGTACTTCTTGATGCTTCCCTGCAGGAACACGCCGTTGTACTGCGTCGAGTCCCTGGCGTCTGCATCGAGGTTCACCGTGTCCTTGATGGTGACGGTGTTGGCGCCCATCACGGTTACGGTGGGCGATGCCTTGAGCACGTTGTAGGTGGCGGTATCGTTCGCGGTGTTGCCGTCATCGTCGGTCACGCGGATGGCGCAGTAGAACGCACCCGCCGTGCTGGGCATAAAGACTCTCGTAGAACCGGTGAACGTTTCCCAGTTCTCGTCCAGGTAATCCTTCTTGTTGGCGCAGCTCTTTTCGTACTTGACGATGCTGCCCAGGGAGTCCCCGGCCATGAACAGGAGGTCGGCCTGGTCGTTGATGGTGAGCGTCTGCTGCTTGATGTTCAGGTGTACGTACGGCTTGTCGGCAACCACCTCGAAGGTGAGGGTGTCGCGTGCAGTCTCTTCGTCGTCGTCGGTAGCTTCGAAGGCGCAGTAGTAGCTAGTCTCTTCGCCGGGGAGTGTGACCGTGACGGTTTCGCTGTGGCTCTTGGTGGGCGGGTCAATCGTAATCTTGTTGTCCGCTACCGCCTTGTCGAGCCCGCTCTTCTGGGCGCTGCAGCCCCAAGAAATCTTGTTGATCGTGCCATGCTTGTCGCTTGCAGAAACATTCACTTCTACCGTAGACTTTATCTTCTGTCTCGGCTTGCTGTCGGTTGATACGGTAATCTTCGGCGGGTCAGACACAACGTTCACGGTAATCGTGTCGCTGCTCTTCTTGCCGTCGTCGTTGGTGATGTCCACGATAACGAGGTGCGTGCCCTTCGTTTTCCAGGTGAGGTCGCCCGAAGTGGTGTTGGCGTCGATGCACGATACGGCCCCGCCGCAGTTCCAGGAGAGCGTGTACTTGTCGTTGGTGGGGTCGTCGTTGTTCGGGATGACCTCGAGGTTCACATGGATGACGTCATTCATGGATATGGTCGTGTCGGCGCCCGGTTCGATAAAGAAGGCGGCCGGCTTGTCGCTCAAAAAGCCGAAGCGTACCGAGTTGGAACTGCTGCTGCCCTTGCGGTCGGTCTGTGCGACCATGGTGTAGAATGTAGATGCCTTCATCTCGGCGGGGAAATCCTCTTGCTTGAGCGAGACCTCGGCGGTGCTGTCGGCCTTGACCTTCACGGCAATCACCGACATCTTGTCCACGTTCGTCACGAAGAACAGCGAGTCGGGCATCGGGTGCGCGTCGGCAATCTTCACGGTGAACTTGAGCGTCTCGGTATTCTTTTCCATGGCGGCGGCTTTGCCGTTCACGAGGAGCCTTATGGAAGAAGCCAAGACAAGGAACTCGTTCTTGACCTTGGGCGACTTGAGGCCCGCGCTGTCGTTCGCGAGAACCTCGAAGGTGTGCTTGCCGTCGGTGAGGTCGTCGAGCTGTGCGCGCCAGGTCCACTTGTTGGTGAACTTGTTGTATCCGCCAAAGAAGGTGACTTCTTGCGGTTCGCCGTCCAGCCAGACTTCTACGTTCTTGACCTGCGAGCCGTAGTCTTCCGCCTTGCCGTTGAATTCATACGACCTGCCGTACAGCGTGTCGATGGGGTTGTCGAGGATGATGTTCGGTTCGATGGGGTCCTTGAGTACCTTGTTGCCGACGTTGATGGTCTGGCCGACTTCGATATGGCGGTACGGGAGGGTGTCGGGCTTGTAGCCGTAGCCCGCGGTATCGCGTGCAATCATGCGGTACGAGCCGGAGGGAACATTGACGCTGAAGTAGCCCTTGTCGTTGGTGACGGCGAGGTAGCTGTTCACGGAATCCTTGAACTCGACGAGAATGCCCGAGTGGACGGAACGTCCCTGGTACTGCACGTGGCCCATGAATACGCCGTAGGGGTTCTTGAGGTCGACCAGGAGGAACGTGCGCGGACGCTGCTTGCCGTCGTCACCCTTGACCTTGTCGGCATACACGGTGTCGTAGCCGTCGGTCACCCACACATCCCAGTAGATGCGGCCCGAAAGCTTGAGCTGGTTGTTGCCGTTCGCATCAACAGCCACAAAGTAGGGTTCCTTGAGGTTCTCGGCGACCAGGTAGCGGTTCGTGAAGTTCGGGACGAATTCCTCGATGCTCGTGTCGCTCTGGATGGGGTTCGCCGCACGCACGAAGTAGCGCAGGGAGGCCGGGTTGTCCATGTCGGTCGCTTCGTAGTGGAGGATCAGTCGTTCCTTCTCGTTTTGCGTGGAGTTGTCTTCGGGGCTTATCAGCTTGAGCGTCGGCTTCTGGTTGAAGTGAAGGTTCACGCTGTCCTTCGTCTCGTTGTCGTCGTCGTCGATGGCGATAACGTAAATCTTCTGGTTGCCGATGGAGTCCACCTTGGTGGAGTCGTACTTGATGGTCAGGGAGAGGGAGTCCTTGCCGACTTCCTCGAATTTCCACTTTTCGGGTTTGCCGCTGCCGCTGGCGTCAAGGTCGACCGAGAGGCTCTTGATGGTGCCGAACGAGTCGAGCGCTACGATGGTAAACGTGATTTCGCCCTTGGAACGGGTCCACAGAGTATCTTTCGGGACGCTCAGGTACGGGGCGGTATTGATGACGCGTACGTACTGGCCGATACCGGCGGTGTCGCGGGCGTTGTTGCCGTCGATGGCGATAAAGAGCGGGCTGTAGATACCGGTGTCGGGATAGACGCGGAAGTGCGGCGTGGCGTTCGAGCTGTTCTCGGTGACGTAGTTACAGCCGTTGCCGGTTTCGCCATGGAAGTAGAATTCGCAGTCCTTCTTGAGGGTGTCCTTGTTGTCCTTGCTGTAGGGTTCCTCGAAGTGCCATATATAGCGGTAGACCTTGTCGGAGTTGTAGCGGAGGAAGCCCATCAGGTAGACGGTATCGTTCACGGTGATGGTGAGCGTGTCGTACACCAGCACGGAGTCCGGATTGCTCAGGTTGATGATGGAGTCGGCAAACGCCTCGGCGTTCTCGAAGGGCTTGTTGAAGGCGAACACCACCGAGTGGTTGTTCCGCAGGTTCACGTTTTCCTTGATGGAGGATTCTCGGGAGCAGCCGAAAAGGCATGCCATGCCGAGGGCAAGAACGAGGAACAGGCGAAGGCTTCTAAAACGCATATCCAATCCTTTTTTTTGATACACAATAACAGGGCCCCTTGCGAGGGCTCTATGGAATTAAATTTATCTTTTTTAATCGGGAAAACAAACATTATATTAATGTTTATATATTCCCGAATGTACCACTTTTTGAGGTTTTTATGGAAGAAATCCCCCTTTGGTATTGGCTGGCCGTGTTTTTTGCTCTTGGCGCGTGCGTCGGGAGCTTCTACAACGTCATCGTATACCGCATGCCGCGCGGGATTTCCCTTATCAACCCGCCCAGTCATTGCCCGCTCTGCAAAAAACGGATCCCCATCCGGTACAACCTTCCTATTGTGGGTTGGCTCTGGCTCCGGGGCAAAAGCGCCTGCTGCCATCAGCCTATCAGCGTCATCTATCCGGTAGGCGAGGCCCTGTGTGGCCTGTTGGGGGCGCTTTCGCTTTTTGCGTCGGTCGCGGTCGTGGGCAGTGCCCCCGTGACTCCGGAACTTTTCCGCATGCCGGTGTCGGACCCTGCCGTATGGGCCGGTGCGCTTGCGATGGCGTGGCTCTTGCTCGGGGCGTACCCGGTGTGCGCCGTGGACTGCAAGTACAAGCTGATTCCCGATTCCATCTCGGTGGGCGGGATTGTCGCGGGCCTCTTGATTTCGATTATTCCCGGTGGAGTCACCCCGCTGCAGAGCCTGCTCGGGACGGTTGTCGCCGGTGGCGGGCTCTACCTGGTGGGCTGGGTCGCGACCAAGGTCTTGAAAAAAGAGGCGATGGGATTTGGCGACGTGAAGTTGTTGGCGGGTTACGGCGCGCTGATGGGCGTTACCGGCGCTGTCGAAACACTCATCGTGGCGGCCCTGCTGGGGATTCTTGTGATGGTGCCCTACGGCAAGTTGCACAAATCCGAAGACGGCTCGGGGCAAATCCCGTTTGGGCCGTTCCTCGCGGTCGCCGCCCCGTTCATGTTCCTGTGGGGCGACGCGCTGTTCGCACTTTACGTGAAGTTCGTGTTCGGCGAATAAACCGGGAATTACTTCACTCGGATAATCTTTTGAATGCTGTGCCCTGGCGCGACAGTCTGCAGTATGTAGATGCCGCGGGGGAGGCCCACCGTATTGATGTCGGCGCTTTCACGCAACAGTTTGCCCGTCATGCTGAACAGGCGGATGCGCGTTGCGGTAGCGTTCATGGAAACTCCCGCAATCTCGTTTGCGATGCGCGTGATGCCCGAGTCGGGCGGCGTCACGTTTACCGCGGTGAGTTCCAGCTGGTCGAGGTTCGGGCCGTCGTTACCGCCCACGGTCGCGAACGTGATGGTGCTCGCGCCTGCGGGGAGCTTGATATCGACTTCTTTCGCTACGTAAGTAGTCCAGTTCGCGGTTGTCGCGAATTCAATTTCCTGCGCATCGCCAGATTCGCCCTTGATGGATAGGCTGCGGGCCGCACTGCTTCCGTTCGCGTACGTCATGGTGAGCTTGTATTCGCCCTTGGCGCTTGCATAGACGGGAACCGTGACCGTAGAGACTCCGGTACCGAAGTTGATGTAGCCCGTGCCCGCGAAGCCCGCGTTCGTGCTTTCCTTGATGGCGTTCTCGACGGTGCCGTCTTCGGCCTGGAACTTGTTGCTGCCGTCGCCTACAAAGCTTGCGGTAAGCTCGATGTCGCCCGTGGCCTTGATGGTCGCCGGGGACTTGCTTGCGTCAATGCCCGCGGCGCTTGTTCCGCTCCAGCCCGCGAACTTCCAGCCACTGAACGGCTTCGCGGAGAACACGGCGTCTTTGCCTTCCATGATCTTGTCCCCGCTGAACGACGTTTCGACGGTGCCGCCGACGGGTTCGTTGAGCGAAACCTTGTAGTAGGTGGCGGTGGCGTCCAGAGTCGTCACCTCGTTGGAACTTGCGCCGAGACCGCCCATGCTGTTGGCGGCACGTACCGTAATCTTCGAGCCGGTCGCGATCCCGTCGAGCGAGAAACTAGGCGTTATCACGTTTGCCTTGTACTTGCCGTTCACGAAGATAACCCAGCAACGGGCGTTGTCGTCATTGCTCCATGTGATTTCGGCGCCTTCCTGTGTTATCTTCGGTGCGTTCACTTGCGCGGTCAGTTTGGTCGGGTCCCAGTTGTCGCTGCCCTTGAGCACGTTTTGAAGTGTGTACTTTGCGGCATCGTTGGCGTCCCACACCGTCTTGAGCGTGGTCGCGGTAGAGCCGTCCTTGCCGCCGTCAAAGCGAGTCTTGCGCTGGCTTGTATTGATGGCGCCGCCGTTAGCGTTCTTGCTGTTGTATTCGCCGAATACCTGCGGTGCGGAATTCATGTCGGGGCCCCAGCCTTCGGCGGTGGGTTCCGCTTTCATGATGGTGTTGAGGAATACCGTCTTGGCGCGTGCCCAGGAACGACCCAGGTAGAATGTCTTGTTGAAACTATTGTCGCTGACTTCGATGGTCGCGTTGTTGAAAACGTAGCCCCAATCCGAGTCGCTTTGCGAAGCGGTGATGTAGCCCCCCTTTCGCGTCATCACGAGTTTGGTGCCTTCAAAGAATACGTTCCCGCCGCCGCAGATAAAGTCGACAGTGCCGTCGATTTCGCCGCCTTCCCAGTAGGTGCGCCCCTTCTTGGAATAGTACGTGTCTTGCCCGCTCCAGAGCCTCACGTTCTTGAAGATGAACTTGTCGCCTTCGTTTTGCTGTAGGGCAACCTGCCTGCAGGCGTTTTGAGCGCAGGCAGTGCTCTTATTCCTGAGCGTGATGTCCTGCATGTACATCTCGTTGTTTTTCGGGAAGTAGATGGTCGCCGTGTGGCCAATACTTTCGGTGTCGGTCGTGTTCGCGATGATGGTCTTTTCGAGACTCTGCCCGATAATCGAGAGGTACGAGGCGCTCACGGTCGATTTTCCGTGTCTATCGCCTGTAAGCCTGGTGATGTCGTATTCGCCGTCGGGCACAAAAATTACGAAGCGGTTGTTGGCCGACGCGCCCGACTTACCGGCGGCGGTAACAGCTGCCTTGAAGTCGCCGTCCACGCTCACGACAAAATCGATCTTCTTTTTCTCGATAGCCGATGCGCCGGCTGCGAGAGTGAGTACAATTCCCGTCAGTGGAGCCAAAAGCGTGAATTTTTTTAGATAACCCATACATCCTCATTGCTGAAGAAATTCCCACACTTTTAATTTAACATAATAAATGCAAAAAACGCCCTCCCGGGGGCGTTTTTCTATATACATGTTGTCCATAGGACAACGTGAAAGCTTGCAGTTCTAGCCCTATTTCTTCTTTTTCTTGCCCGGGGGCGTGGGCATGAAGGGGCTGGACGTCCCCGATTTTTCGCTCTTCGCGGCGCTGATGGTTTCCTGGCTTACTACCACGGAATCGCCTACGGCGAGTCCCTTCAAAATCTGGATGTTCACGCCGTCGCTGATGCCGGTCTTGACCGGGCGCGGGGCGGCCTTGCCGTCGATGCTTATCCATACCATGTTGCCGCTAGGCTTTTTGCCGTCGGCGCGCTTCTTGAAAGTGCTTGGCGGCCCGAACTTCCCGGACCCTCCTGGTGGCGGACCCTTCATGTCGCCCGGCGGAGACGGGAAATTACCCTTCGCGAACTCGCCTCCCTCGGGACGCGGCGGGCGCGGCATGTTTTTCGGATCTGCCATCGGGGTCCCGTCGGCAGGCGTGAACTTGAGTGCCTTCACGGGAATCGCGATGGCGTCTTCGACTTCCTGCGTCACGATGGTGCAGGTGGCTGTCATGCCGGGGAGCAACTTCTGGTCCGGATTCTCGGCGGTAATCACGACGGTGTACGTCACCACGTTGCTCGTGGTGGTCGGGTTCAGGCGCACCTCTTGCACGGATCCGTTGAACGTGTCTTCTTGGAAGGCGTCGACGGTGAACTTGACTTTCTGCCCGGCTTTCACCTGGCCAATGTCGGCTTCGTCTACGGCGGCCATCACCTTCATCTGGCTCAGGTCCTTCGCGATTACGAATAAAGTCGGTGTGCTCATGGAGGCGGCCACGGTCTGCCCGACTTCTACCGCGCGCTTCAGTACCACGCCGTCGATGGGGCTCTTGATGGTGGCGTAGCTCAGGTTGAGTCTCGCCTGGCTCACTTCGTTACGGCTTCGTTCCACGGAAAGCTTCGCGGAGTTCATGTTGTACTCGGCGGTCTCGAGTTCCACGGAACTGGCCGCATTGCTTTCGGAAAGCTTCTTGACGCGGTTGTATGTGGATTCCTTGTACTTGTAGTCGGTTTCGGCGGACTTGTAGGCGATTTCGGCCTGGGTGAGGGTCGCCTTGAGTTTTGACTTGTCGAGTTCGGCGATGACCTGGCCTTTTTTGACCTTGGAATTGAAGTCGACGAAAATTTTCGCGATGTCGCCCGAAACCTGCGTACCCACTTCCACCTGGTCTACCGGCTCGAGCGTACCTGTTGCCGAGATGGTGGTGGCGATGGTCGTCTGCGTGACCTTCGTGCTTACGAGCGGCCCCGCGGCATCGTTTTCTTTCTCCGTAAAGAAGAAATACTTCACCCCGTAGGCGATGGCTGCCAAGACGGCGAGCACGAGGACGATTTTCAATAGTTTCTTCATAAAGTTGGCCTAAAAATAGAAAGGTTAACCTTTTTTCGGTTATTTAGATGTACCAATTGCACGTTCGGTTGCACTATTTTATATTTCACGATATGACCCGCATTGCCAAAAAAGATGATTCTCGCGAAGTCCGCCGCGTTACCTGGGTGGGGCTCGGCTGGAACGCCACTCTTTCGGCGGGCAAGTTCTTTGCGGGCTTTTTTGGCGGGTCGCAAGCTCTAGTGGCCGACGCTATCCACAGCGCATCGGACTTTATTACCGACATCGCGATTATCGTCGGTTCCAAGTTCTGGAACTTGCCGCCCGACGAGCAGCACCCTTACGGGCATAGGCGATTCGAGACGCTCATCTCGGTGGGCATCGGGCTTGCCGTGTGTGCGGTGGGTATCGGGCTTGGCTACAATGCGGTGCGTGCGCTCATTAACGGCGAACAGTCGCACCCCGAGTGGATTGCGGCCATCATGGCGGCGGTTTCCATCGTCGTGAAAGAGATTCTTTTCCGCTACACGCGTGCCAAGGGTCGCGCCATCCGCAGCGAGGCGGTGGAGGCCAACGCTTGGCATCACCGGAGTGACGCCTACAGTTCCATCCCGGTGCTTGTCGCGGTTCTTTTCGGAATCCTTTTCCCGACGCTCTGGTTCGCGGACTCGGTCGGCGCCATCATCGTGTCGGTATTCATCCTCCATTCGGGCTTCGAGATTGCTTGGCCGGGAATCCACCGTGTGGCCGACGAAGGTGCCTGCGAAGAAGTTTCCCGCAAGTTGAAAGATATCGCGCTTGCCTGCCCGAACGTTATCAGCATTCACGGTTTCCGCACTCGCTATGTGGGTTCGGACTTGCATGTGGACCTGCACGTGGTGGTCCCTGCCGACATGAGCCTCCTTGCGGCCCACGACCTTGCCGAAGAGGTGGAAAAACGCCTTATCGATGCCGGCGAGAACGTGGTCGATGCGCTTGTGCACATTGACCCGTATAGCGAAGAACGCGTAAAGCGCGGTGAAATCAAGACATTGGAACGCTAGTCCGCGTCCTACCTTGTACTATTCCAAAGTGGTATTAGCGACGGTGCGCTTTTGCGCGGTTACAAGGTTATATTAAATGTAATACGCAAAAAAGGAGCGGCGCCATGATTGTCGACGAGCGTTACAAATTGAATAATGGCCAGAGGATCCCGAAGGTTGCCTTGGGAACGTGGCAGGTGAGCGATGACGAGGCGGAAGCCGTCGTCGAGTCTTCGATTGCGGCTGGCTACAGGCATATCGATACGGCCATCGCCTACGGGAACGAAGCGGGTGTGGGGCGCGGTATCCGTGCCGCCATGGATTCGCTGGGCCTTCACCGCGAAAGCATTTTTGTCACTTCCAAGATTCCTGCCGAGGTCAAGACGCATGAAGGCACGGTCGCCTGTATTCAGGAATCGATGGATCGCCTCGACTGCTTCCATGTGGACATGATGCTCATCCATGCGCCCAAGCCCTGGGCCGAGATGGGAAAGCCCGGCAACAACTACTATGCCGAAAATCTCAAGGTGTGGAAGGCTCTCGAGGATGCCTATGCGGCGGGCAAGTTCCGCGCTATCGGTGTTTCGAATTTCGATGTCGACGACTTGAAGAACATCATGGACGAATGTACCGTGATGCCTGCGGTCAATCAGGTCCGCGTGCACATTGGCCATGTTCCCTACGAGATTATCGAGTTCTGCGAACAGAACGGGATTCTGGTGGAGGCGTATTCGCCGAATGCCCACGGGAACCTCGCGAACGTTCCCGTGATTTGCCAGATGGCGGCGAAGTACGACGTGTCCGTACCGCAGCTCGCGAGCCGCTTTATTCTGCAACTCGGGCTGTTGCCGCTGCCCAAGTCCACACACGGGGAGCGCATATTGCAGAATGCCGACCTCGATTTCGAGATTATGCCCGCCGACATGGCGGAACTTTTGGAAATCGACGGGTTGTAGTTCCCTGGAAAAGTGTAAATTTGAAGCATGAGTTTATTGAACCGTGCTTTTGCGAAAGCCGCCGCGATTCCCGCGGTGGCGCTCCTGCTTTGCGGGATTTCTTACGCCGAGGTGAACTTGGCTGTTCACAAGGAAGTGCTGCCCAACGGGCTTACGGTGCTGTTGCATCCGAACAAGCAGGCCCCTACGGTGAGCTGCCGCCTTTTTTATGTGACGGGCTCCGTGCACGAGGTGCCGGGTAAGTCGGGGCTTGCGCACATCCTGGAACATGAACTTTTTAAGGGCACCCACAAGGTGGGTATCCAGGACAGTGTCGCCGATGTTCGTTTTATGGCCGTGCAAGATAGCCTGCAGGCGCTCATTCGCCCGGCAAAACTTGCGGGCGATACCGCTACCGTCAAGAAACTTACCGCCGAACACGATTCCGTGGTGAACGAACACCGCAAGATTTTTGTGAAAGACGAACTGTGGGGCGCCTACCAGGCCGCTGGCGGCACGGGCCTCAACGCCTTTACGACCGACCTCATGACGGCCTACATCGTGACGCTTCCCAAGAATAAGATTGAATTGTTCATGTGGCTGGAATCCGACCGCATGCAGAATGCGGTGCTCCGTGAATTCTATTCCGAACGCGACGTGGTGCGCGAAGAGCGCCGCATGCGTTACGACGACAAGCCTACGGGCCGTTACTACGAGACGCTCAACTCGCTCATATACGAGGCGTTCCCGTACCGCGTGCCCACCATCGGTTGGCCGAGCGACATCGCGAACCTTACCCGTGAAATGGCCGACGAACATTACCGCAAGTATTACAAGCCGCGCAACGCCATCCTCGTGCTGGCGGGTGACCTCGATACTACCGCGACGATGCAGATGGTCAAGAAGTATTTTGGCCCGATTCCAGCGGGCGAAGCGTTCCCGCCTCTTACGGTGCGCGACCCCGAGCAGGTGGGCGAAAAACGCTTTACGCAGGTGCGCCCCGACGCGCCGAACCTCTACACGCTTGTATTCAAGACGCCGGAAGTCGGTGACCCCGAAATATACGCACTCGATATCGCCGAAGGCGTGCTGAACGGCCGCTCGGGCCGACTCTACAAGCGCCTGGTGGAACAGGAAAAGCTCGCGGTGGGCGTGAGTGCTGGCAACAGCCCGAACAAGTACGTATCCGAGTTCTCCGTGCGGGTGAACATGCGCCCCGATGCGGACCCCGCCAAGGTAGAGAAGATTGTGTGGGAAGAACTCGAAAAGCTCAAGAACGAGCCTGTGAGTGAACGTGAATTCCAGAAGGTCAAGAACCACGCCTACGCCGGCCTGGTACGCAGCTTTACCGACATGGAAAACGTCGCGACGATGCTCGCCTGGTACGAGATGTACGGCGACTACCACATCTTCCTCAACTGGGCCGGGGAACTCGAGAAGGTCTCCGCGGCGCAGGTGCAAGAAGCCGCCAAGCGCACGTTCCTCCGCGAGAAGAGCGTCGCCGGGTTCCTGCTGAAGAAGTAGGATTGGAAAAAATAAAAAGGGTTAAAGGAGAATATCATGAAAAAATATCTGTTTGCTTTAGGTGCGGTGTCCGCGTTGATTCTTGCGGCCTGCGACGACAGCTCGTCCAATCCGTTCCAGAGCGGAGGGGACGATCCGTCTGTTGAAAAGGGAAGCAGCGGCTCGCATGGCGACGACAGCTCGGATAGCAAAGGAAGTTCCGGCAGCAAGGCCGGCAGTTCCGATAGCAAGGGCGGAAACATCGGAAGCCTAGACATCAAAAGCATAGACGACGTCCCGAAAGACAAGAACGGTACTTATTATTTTGACGGCAACGAGGTGTCGGTCGAGGTGGGCTCGATAACTTCGCTAGGCCCTGAAAGCAATATATGCATTGCGACATTTGAAGGCTCTACGGGAGTATGTGTTGCCGAAGATGAGCGGACATATACTTGGAAACCTGTAAAATCGAAAACACAACAAATGGACTTGGTTCTTGTCGATGGTAAATTGCAAGTTAATTCCGAGGGCGTTACGCTTATATTTACGGGAGGTTCCGACGGGAAAATAGAAGGGACATGGAATCTTGAAGGAGTGGATTTGAGTGGTGAGTATTTCCCTCTTGATGAATTGGGAGGGGTCCTTTCCTCGACCTACGAGATTACGCAGGAGAAATATGTCATGACGACTGTCTATGAGGGGGAGCTTGCCACTAATCCGTTGGTCCTTGGACGTTCGTACTTTTTGCAGTACATTTATAATATGTTGACCGGTTCTGAATATCCCCTGTATGTAGAGGATTTGTATGAATCGTATTTCTTGAATCTGTTCCCTGCTGGGGATGCGCTACGGGAAGACGTGACTGTTCTGGAGGATTCGGATAGCAGCCAGACGTTTGTTTTGAACGGAACGACGTACACGGTCACTGTCGATAGCGTTGCTAGAAAGACGACTGGTGGCAGGGAGGTGTTTGTTACCGTGGCAACCGAAGAAAAAACTTGCGAATGGCACGAAACTGATTGGGAAGTAACCCAGGACCTGTGCAAAAACGAAAACTGGGACCATCTAGATTTCGACAAGAACGCTTCTTCTGAATACGGTCAGGTTGTCAGCACCTACTGGGAAGGCAACAAGAAAGACTTTATCAAGTGTATAAAGAGCATCGCGACACTCCCAAAGGATTCGATTGAAGAATAAAAGAAAAACGCTCCCGGTTAGGGAGCGTTTTTAGTTAGTCGTAAATTTGATTAGTCGTTAATCATTCTTTCGTAGAACTTGCGGTACATGTCCTTCTCGTCGGTCTTGCGGACGGCGATAGCGTCTTGCGGGTGACGGTTGAGCATGCCTGTAATCATCTGCGGGATGATGTAACCCCATTCGTACTTGCTGTGCAGCGGCAGGAACAGTTCCTGGATGGCGTCGAGAACCGGACGCAGGTCGTATTTCGGGTTCTTGAGGAAGCTGAGCAAAAGTTCGGTGGTGCAGTTGCCTGCGCCGCGTCCCATGCCCGACACGGAACCGTCGAGGTAGTCCACGTGGTTGATGATGGCCTGGATCGTGTTGCTGAAGGCGAGCTGCTGGTTGTTGTGACCGTGGAAGCCGAACTTCTTGCCCTTCACGATTCCCTTGTAACGGTTGAGTTCCTTGTCGATGTCTTCCTGGTAGAAGGCGCCGAAGCTGTCGACGAGGTAGAGCACGTCGGCCTTGCATTCTTCCTGCACCTGGTGGAGCGCTTCGTCGAGTTCCGGACCGCGGTCGCGGCTCACGGCCATGATGTTGAGGGTGGTCTCGTAACCCATGTCGTGGAAGGCGTTCACCATGCTGATACCCTTGTCGATGTTCTTGACGTAGCTTGCCACGCGGAACATCTGGTAGGGGCTTTCGGATGCGGGCTTCACGGCGTCCATGTTCACGCGGCCCACGTCGGCCATCACGGCCATCTTCATCTTGGAATCGATGCCGTCCTTCACTTTCCACAGCAGGTCATCGTCGCAGAACTTCCACGGTCCGTATTCCTTGGGGTCGAAAAGTTCGGGGGAGTTCTTGTAACCCATTTCCATGTAGTCGATGCCGGCTGCGGTGAGGAGGGTGTAGAGGCGGCGGACGAATTCCAGGGAGAAGTCGTGCTTGTTGACGAGGCCGCCGTCGCGGATGGTGCAGTCGAGGACTTTGATGCTTTCGTAGTACATGGTTAATTCCTTTGTTGTGCAGGCAAACATAGATTCTGGAAAGGCGATGGTCAAGCGGGTGAGGATGAATAAAGTGAGAAAAATGGTTAATTAACGCAAAATATACGTAGAATAAACTGAAATTGGTCAAATTTAGCTGAATTTGAAGGGGCTGTTTGTGTCAAAAATGCGGTTTTAGGGGGCAGTATGTGTCAAAGGCTGCTAGGACTGGCTCTTCAGGAACGAGGCTGAGCTTGTGGAACCTTTCCATGCACCTCTTATTTAACGCATAATATGCGTAGATTAAAATCACGAAATATTGGCGGATACCTTGTTCTCGGTCCTTTTTCGACATCATTAATATAGATTTGGGTCATGAAAAGAAAACTATTCCCCGTACCATTCATGTTGGCCCTCGCTGCAGGCAGCGCCTGGTCCAATTCCTTCTTCTACTATAACCAGGTCGGCTACGACGCCGACAAGCCCATCAGCATCATTGTCAAGAGCGATAGCGAACTTGAAGGTGCTGAGTTCAAGCTGATGTCTAGCGGCAATGCCGTCCAGACGGGTACGCTTTCGAAGGGTACTAACCCGGACAACTGGGTGAACAATGGAAAGTTCTACGTCGCGACTCTCGACAGGGGTGTTGCCGCAGGTTCCTATACCTTGCAGATAACGGAAAATGGACAGCCGGTAAACTCGGGCGAATTCAAGATTGCCGAAAATGCGCTCGCTACGTCTACGCTCGGGGCGGTACTCGACTACTTCTACGACGACCGCGCGACGAACTCGCAAATCGTGGCGTGGGATTCCAAACTTCCGGTGTACAAGGGCGGCGGCAAGACTCTCGACGTGCATGGCGGCTGGTACGATGCCAGCGGTGACGTGAGCAAGTACCTCTCTCACCTTTCTTATGCGAATTACCTGAACCCGCAGCAGATCCCGCTGACGGCTTGGGTACTGGCCCACACGGCGGAACACATCCCGACGCTGCTCGGCAAGACGACGACCAAGGCGAAGACCGCCGAAGAGGCCGCCTTCGGTGCCGACTTTTTGGTGCGCATGCTCGATGAACAGGGATTTTTCTACATGACTGTATTCGATGTGTGGGGAAGTCCCATGGCCAGCCGTGAACTCTGTGCGTTTGTCGGTAAAGACGGGGAAAAAAGCACCGAATACCAGGCGGCTTTCCGTGAAGGCGGTGGCATGGCGATTGCTGCGCTTGCCCGCGTCTCGATGCTCCGTGTGAATGGCGACTTTACGTCGGAACAGTACCTGGCCGCGGCCAAGAAGGCTTACGCCCACTTGTCCGAAAAGCAGAGCATCGGTGGAAACTGCGAATACTGCGATGACCACAAGGAAAACATCATCGACGACTATACGGCGCTCCTTGCCGCGTCGGAACTCTATGCGGCGACGGGCGAAGACAAATATAAGGAGGACGCGGACAAGCGCGCTACGAGCCTTACGGGACGCCTGAGCAATGACGGCTACTTCTGGAGCGACGACGCCAAGACCCGTCCGTTCTGGCACGCAAGCGATGCCGGCCTCCCGCTCATCGCGCTCATCCGTTATGCTGAAGTCGAATTGAACCTCTGTGTCGGAGGATGTAGCAGTACCGTGGATGTGAACGATGCTGTTAAAAAGCATTACAACTGGCTTTTGTCGATTACCAACAAGGTGGACAACCCGTTCGGTTATGCCCGCCAGACTTACAAGACTGGCGGCAACATCAAGGACGGTTTCTTCATTCCGCACGACAACGAGAGTGACTACTGGTGGCAAGGTGAAGACGCCCGCCTGGCAAGCCTTGCCGCAGCTACCGTTTACGCCTTTAACGCCCTGGACCTGGATGGCTCCGAGGCGGTGGACAAGTACGCGACCGACCAGCTTGACTGGATTCTGGGCAAGAACCCGTATGCCACGTGCATGATGTACGGCTTTGGCAAGAAGGTTCCCGAGAAGTATGACGGCCAGTCTGATTACGATGCGACTCTCAAGGGAGGTATCGCGAACGGCATTACCGGCAAGAATAAGGACGGTTCGGGAATTGCCTGGACGGACGACGGTGTCGGAGCTGTTGGCTTTGATGCGCTGATGGAATCTTGGCAGGTGTGGCGCTGGGACGAACAGTGGCTGCCGCATAGCACTTGGTTCCTGATGGCTCTTGCGACTCGCTACGACGAAAAAGGAGTGTCTATCATGCCGACGGTGTCTATCCCGCAGAAGAAGATCGCATCGGTCATGTCGATGGATGTGCGCCTGCAGGGCCGCGTACTCTCGATCGATGTGCCGGGCATGCGTGACGGCAAGTTCTCGGTCGTGGATGTGCACGGTGCGAAGGTTGCCGCGGGTGCGCTCCATGACGGTCGTGCGACGGTGAACCTGGAATCCGTGAAGAGCGGAGTCTACATGGTCAAGGTCGCTGGCCTCGGTGCCAAGAGGATTGTTGTCCGTTAAATAACGCAGGGGAGTGAAGGTGCGTTCTTTTGCTTTGTTCGCTGTGGCGGGCATGCTAATGCCCGCGTGCCTTCGGGCGGTTCCGCTGGACCCGGACGAGCGCCGTATTTTTGTCAATGACGGCGATACGCTCGTGTTGCAGGACCTGGGCGATGAATACTTTAGCGTCACGCGGACAGAAGACGGCTACCTTGTGGTTACCGGCTCAAACGGAGTGCTGTACTATGCGGACGAGAGCGGCGAACCTTCGGTGTTCAAGGCGAAAAGCGAAAAGGACAGGACCGGTTTGGAACGGGCGTTCCTCGGTGCGCTCGACAGGGAAAAAGCTTTCGAAGCCCATCGCCGCAAATTTATGGAAGAGCTTCCCGATTCCAATGGCGACATGCGGGCTTATGCGCCGGGTGCCCCGTCGGTGCTTCCGGAACCGCACCATTCCATTGGCGAACTGCGTTTCCCGATAATCCTTGTAGCGGGCGAAGCAGACGGAAAGAAGAACCTCGATTCTGCGGAGCTCTATGCGCGCCTGAACCAGGAAGGCTATACGGAGAATTCCTACTTGGGGTCCGTGAGGGACTATTTCATAGACCAGTCCTCCGGGGCCTTCAAGCCGCTGTTCGATATTTTCATGGTCGCCGTGAGCGATTCCTTTGAAAACTATATCGGGAAGGAATACAAACTGATGAGCGGCGCGGTTGTCTCGATGCTCGAGAAGTATCCTTCGTTCAATCCTTCGCTCTATGATTCCGACGGTGACGGCGAAATAGATGCGTTCGGCGTGATGTATGCGGGGGATCGCTATTATTCCAAAAAGACTTCGGGCAAACATCTGGGCGGGTTCCAGACGACGCTCGATGTAAACAAGGCGACCGTGGATGCTGGAAACGGGACCATTTTCAATACCTGCTTTATCATAGACCAGGGCCCGAGTCACGTTGTCCAGGTAATTCACGAGTTCAGCCACACGATGGGCATCAAGGATCATTACTGCGTGCGTTTTACTGCTTGCACCGCCAACTATTCCGATAGTGCCTACCAGGCGCCCGGGGCGCATGCCTGGGACGTGATGGCGACGGGCGTGTATAACGGCGGCTATCGCAAACCGCCCAACTACAGTGCGTTCGAGAGGAATTTCATGGGATGGCTCGACTACGCGGTGCTCGAGGAAGATTCCCTGGTAAAGGCGCTCCCGCCGCTCGGTACGAACAACTTTGCCTACTACGTGAACGTGAATGAAAATGAGTGGTATGTCTTTGAAAACCGCCAGCAGGTCAAGTGGGATTCGGGACTCCCGAACCACGGGATGCTTGTTTGGCATATCGACTACAACGCCGGTTCGTGGAGACTGGACGTGTTGAACGACAATGCGGCCCACCAGCGCGTGGACGTCGTTGAGGCGGGAACCTTGCGCGTGAATACCCAGACTGCCGGGTACATGAGCCAGGGCGGAGGGCCTAGGCAGGCCGACGACCCGTTCCCCGGGAGCCAGAACGTAACGGAACTTTCGCCAGTGCTTGCCTGGGACAGTTCCCAGGTGCTTGCGGGGCTTTTCAACATTGTAGAGCCGGATACGAACGTGTGCTTTGCGCTCGCTCCGGATATCGCCGTGAACGAGTGCGTGTTTGTGATGCCTTCGTCGAGCAGCGCATTGCCTGAATCGAGTTCGTCCTTGGAATTGTCGAGCAGTTCCATGCAAAGCTCGAGCTCGTCTGCAACGAGCAGCTCAGAACAGCGGTCCAGCTCTAGCGTAAAATTTTCCAGCAGCGCGGCTCCTTCGTCGAGCAGTGCGCCCACGTCTAGCTCGTCGACAACTCTCGTTCGTGGCGGTGCGGCAAGCATGCCCGGATTCCGTGTCTTTGTAGACGGGAACATGCTTCTCGTGGATGCTCCGGAAGCAGGCGTAAAAACGCTCCTTATTTTCGACATGCAAGGCCATGCGCTTGTGTCTACGAAGTTCGCCGGCAAGGCCTTGCACTTGAATTTGGGCATTCTGGCCCGCGGCACCCCGCTCGTGGTTCGGCTTGAATCTGGGCATGGTGCGGCGGGGCATTTCCGGATTTTGCCGATAGACCCGGCGAAGTAACTCCCTTTTCGCTAGTTAAACCGCTTTTTACACGTTTTTGTGGTTTTCCCGTTTTGTTTTTCGCTCCGACGGGGATATATTTATAAAGAGGTTTGTCTATGAGATTGGAGTGCCGTTCTAAATTAATCGCCATGACAACCTGCTTGGTAGGGATGTTTTCGGCGAATGCGTTCGCCTATCCGGAGTATCCCATATTGCGCACGGTTGAAAACGGCGGCGATTCACTTACGATTCGAACGATAGGTGACGAACATTACCGCTATACGCAGACCGAGGATGGTGTCCTCGTGGTCGCTGATTCCAATGGGGTGTACTACTACGCCGACGAGACCGGCGCTGCATCCAAGTTCAAGGCGAAAAATGCAGGGAAGCGTTCGGCCGAGGCAAAGAAGTTCTTGAACGGGCTTGACAAGCACAAAGTTCACCGCAAGCACCATGAAAAACATCCGGACCGTTTTAAACGCCCCGCAGGTGAACGCGCCAAGCGCGCCGCCTGGGTTCCGACGGCCTCTAGCGCAGCGGTAGAAAGTTCTTCGACCGCGTCTTCGGAAAATGTTCCGCTTGTGCTTAGGCTCCCGAAAGCGAACGGCCATGCGAACGGTACCAACAGGTTCCCTGTCCTGCTCATCGAAGACAACAATACGAGGAATCTCGATTCTTCCAAGGTAAGCGGACTCCTGAACCAGGAAAACTATACGCAGGACAACTACACGGGTTCCGTGAGGGATTATTTTGTAGACCAGTCTTCGGACAGGTTTGTACCGATTTACGACCTCTACTTTGTAAAGGTGAACGATTCATTTTCCAATTACATTGGCAACGAGTACTCGTTGGTCAAGAAGGGTATAGAGGCTTTGCTGAGCAAGTACCCCAATTTTGACGCGACCCTCTATGACTCCGACAATGACGGCAACGTGGATGCCCTCTGCGTCCTTTTTGCCGGGGGAGAGGTCAAGTCCGGGGATAAGCACTTGGGCGGATTCCAGTACGAATTGCGGTATAATGGAAACGGCTGGAGTGACGGCAGGGTGAATGCCGGCAATAACAAGAAGTTCAACAGCTACTTTATCATCCAGCAGAAAGACTACCTGTTCCCGACTTTCGTCCACGAGTTCAGCCATACGATGGGCCTCAAGGACCATTATTGCGTGTACGGCAATGACTGCTATATGGATTTCAGGAATACGCAATACCAAGCTCCCGGTGCGCATGCCTGGGACGTGATGGCGACCGGCATGTATAACAACGGCGGAATCACACCGCCGAACTACAGCGCTTTCGAAAGGAATTTCATGGGCTGGCTGAACTATGATTCGTTGGACATGTCGAACGACGTTGTGGCCATTCCTCCGCTTGGAACGAGCAACTTCGCATTCCGCATTTCTTTCAGCAAGGATGAATGGTATATCCTCGAAAATCGCCAGCTGAACAAATGGGATTCCAAGTTGCCGAATCACGGGATGCTTATCTGGCATATCGATTATAACAATGAAGTTTGGCAGAATGACGCGATGAACGACGACAAGACCCACCAGCGCATAGACGTGGTAGAAGCGGGCGACAAGCGCGTAGTCAGCTACGATGACGGTTTCATGAATTCCTGGGGCGGCAGCAACCTGAAGGACGATGTGTTCCCTGGATCGCAGAAGGTGACCGAGTATGGGCCGTTTGTCTCATGGGGTGGAACCACGAAGGAAATCCATCTGTATAGCATTACCGAGAAGAATGACAATGTCTGCTTTGCGACCAAGTCCGGCGTTACTGTTTCTGACTGCGAATTCGTGCGCAGCTCGAGTAGCGCGGCGGTAATCGAGTCGTCCAGCAGCTCCGAGTCTAAGCTGTCCAGCAGCGTCGAGGCTGTTTCGAGCGAAGCTGCCTTGTCTTCCAGCTCTGTGCGGCCGAGGTCTTCTTCGGGCGGCTGGAGACGTTCCAGCAGTTCGCAGGGCTGGATGCGGTCTAGCAGCTCTGCGGTGGTGCCGAGTTCTTCTACCGAGGCCCTGTTGGCCGGGAAGGTGCGTCACGGGACGCGAATGGAGGTTTCTGGACGTATGCTGACGGTGACTGCCGCGACGGCGGCGCCGAGGATGTTGCGCGTGTTCGACGTGCAGGGGAACATGCTTGTAAGCGAAAGCTTTGACGGCATGGAAAAAACGCTTGACCTAGGGGTAGGTCGGGGAATGTTTGTGGTGCAACTGATTGGTAATGGAATGTTGGAGGGCGTCCTGCGCGTCTCGGTAAAATAGAAACACTATGAAATTTTTATTCAAGATTCAGAAAGTGGCGCTCCTGGCACTGCCGGTTGCGCTTTGGTGTTGTTCCGGCGAAAATTCCGCCGAAGTAGAATTGGATGAAGGCGCCGCGGTTCCTGACGGAACTCCTGACGGGAGTTCTCTGTCGGGATCTTCTTCGAGTGCATCTACCCCGAAATCTTCGAGTTCGGTTATTGCGAAAGACCTTGGACTCCCTGCGGCCGGATTCTATACGTCGTTAGAAGTAAATGCGCCTGTCGCCACAAAGGGCGGGATTGTTCGCTGTACCTTTGACGGCTCGGAACCGACGGAGGCTACGGCCGAAGCCGAATTTCCGCATGCCGTGACATCGAATACCGTTGCCCGCTGTACGGAATTCGTCGGGACAGAGGTGGTCGCGAAACAGACGGAGACGTACTTTGTGGGCGAAGGGAAAATCGGGATGCCGGTCGTTGCCCTGAGTGTGCCGCCCGTATTTTATTCGGACTATGTCGCTGCGCTTCCCTGCAAGCCCGATCCTTGCAAATCGGCAAAATTCTGGGAAGATGTGGAATTCCCGGTGCATGTGGAATACTTTGCCGAGGGAAGTTCTTCGCAGGCCAAGGCGTTCGAGATTGACGCGGGAATTTCCATTATGGGCGGCTATAGCCGTAACCAGGTAAAAAAATCCGTATCCGTCGTGATGCGTAAGCAGTATCAGGATGGAAGGCTGAAGTACCCGCTGTTCGATACACGCCCGGACTCGAAGAAGTTCAAGGGATTCATTCTGCGCAATAACGGCAACAGATTCGTTAGCGATTACCTTGCGGACCCGATGGCGGTAAGCCTTTTGGAAGGGACTACGGTCGACTATCAGAGAAGCCGCCAGGTAGTGGTGTTTTACAACGGCAAGTATTACGGGATTCACGACATGCGCGAAAAACTGAACGAGCATTTCGTGGAAACTAACTACAAGATCGATTCCAAGGAAGTCGATTTTGTCAAGCATATCAATGTGAATATCAAGGAGACCAATGGTTCGTCGGCTTCGTATGTCGAAATGCTGCAGTACGCCGCGACGGCCGATTTTACCAAGGCCGACGGTGATGCCCTGGCTACACTTTCGACAATGCTGGACCTTTACAACTATGCCGACTACATGGCCGCCGAGGTCTACTTCCACAATGGCGACTGGCCGAACAACAACGTGCGCGCGTGGCATACGGCTTCGCAGCCCTGGCATTTTATCGCCTACGATATCGACCATGGTTTGGGCTGGATGTGGAACGTGAAGGGCTTCTCGGAAAAGATTGATATGTTCGACTGGATCGAGACTGGCGGCAGTGGCTCTTGTAGCGGCTCGGACGATCCGCTTTGCTTCCATAACCTTTTCAGGAGCGTGGTGAAGAGTCCGGTATTCCAGCGCATTTTTGTGAACAGGGCTTCTGTTTTGTACGGGCTCTATCTGAATGCCGCCAAGGTGGCCCAAAAGACGGATGCGATGGCTGCATCGATGACGATTCAGGAAATCAGCAAGGACATGATTGCTTTCCCGCGTGACGAATACTGGTATTCCAATTATTGCGGAGACGGCTTTGATACGGACGGAAGCTGCCTCAAAAAATGGGCAATCGACCGTGACGTAAAAGTCAGGAATGAATTCCGCAAAAAATTCGGGCTGGGCGACGACGTGACCTTGAACTTCTCGTCGCAGGGCGGCGGCTATATTGCCGTGGAAGGTTTCCAGTTGCCGTCGAACTATTCCGGTGCTTTCTTTGGCGGGATGCCGATGGTGCTGAAAGCCGTGCCGACGGGCGGTGGAATGTTCATCCAGTGGGAAGACGGCTCCACGGACAACCCGCGTATTGTCAACCCGCAGGACGGGGACGAATACAAGGCGACCTTTAAGTAGCCGTTACTTCTTGGAATCTTCGTCGTCGAGGGTCGGGATGATACGGTCATCCTGACAAAGGTCCTCTTCGCGAATCTTGAAAGTGAAGTCCACCAGGTTGTTCTCGAACATCTTCTGGTAGGGCTTCTTGGACTGTACGCTCTGCAATGCGCACGTACAGTAGTTGATTCTCTGGACCAGTTTTGCTTCGTTGCCCGGGATGCCCTTCGCGAAAATGCATTCGTGCATGATGGCGTATTCCATGGGGCGGTCGTAGCGGCCCTTGCACTTGTTTTTCAAGTCGGGCTGGGCGGCAATCTTTTCGATGATGCCTTCGGTGGGCACGTTGTTCATCACGCTGCTCGTGACAAACCCGCCAATAAAGAAGGCGAGGCAGAAGCCGGCCTTGATCAGTAGGCGGTTGCGGCGGCTGATTTTGTTGTAGCTGCGTTCTACGGCTTCGATTGCCTGGGTGGCGTGAAGCCTGACGTCGTCGAGATCATTGTTGGCCATGGTCTTCCCTCACTGTCCAGATTTCTGGGTAACTGCGGTACATGTTTGCGTAGTCTAGTCCGTACCCCACAACAAATTCGTTATCGATAGAGAATCCGACAAAGTCGGCGTCGATGTCCACTTCGCGACGACCCTTCTTGTCTAGGAACACACAGGTCTTGATTTCGCGAGGACCGAGCGCGAGTAGCGCGTTTTTAAGCTTGAACAATGTCTTGCCCGTGTCGAGGATGTCGTCGATGAGCAGGACTTTTTTATCGCGGATGTTGAGCCCTTCGAGCCCGCTAATCTCCACTTCGCCACAGGATTCCGTGTGGTCGCCATAGCTGGCGGCACGGATGAATTCGATTTCCAGCTTGCTGCTCGCAATATTGCGGCACAGGTCGGCCGTGAACATGAATCCACCGGTAAGCGTCGACAGGAATACGTCGAAGTTCTCTGCCTTGATGTCTTCGGCAAGGCCCTTCAGGCGTTCGTCGATTTGTGGCCTGGTGATGAGCGGTTCTTCGGAAAGGCTATACATTGTCTACCTCAAAGTTGAGCCAGCCGAACATCGGCCTGAGCGCAGAAAGCTTGCCTTCGGGATTTTCCTTGAACTGCTTGTAGATGCCGAACACCTTGTTTTCGAGGTTCGTCTTGTCGATGCCGAGGCTCAGCCAGTCGGCCACGGTAATGAGGTCCGTGATGTACTTGACGGTAGCCTCGTCGTAGTTCGCGGAAACGGTGTCGATGAGCGTGTTCAGCTTGCGGAAGAACATGCGTCCCGTACCACCGAAACTCGGGTTGGTGTCGAGTGCGTCGGCTTCGCCCATCAGGTCCTTGATTTCGGCGACCAGCTTGTCGTTGGGGCCTTCCAGCAGCTTGAGGGCCGCGTAGTGGATACGGGCGTTAATCTCGAGCGAAAGAATCTTCCTCATGGTATCGGGCAACGTGTGATCGGGATCGGCCAGGTTGTCTATAGAAATGCCATGGTTGAGCGCGAAGCTCGAGAAGGCCTCCGTAATTTCGGTAAGGTGTTTTTTGGTGGTAATCTGGTTGATGCGCTTGAGCGAATCGCTCATGAGGTCCCGCATGCGCACCACGAAAGCGGTGGGGTTGGCGGCTTGCAGTTCCTGCGTACTCATGTTCGGGTTTTCTACGAACTTGAGACCGTTCTGCTCGTTCTCGCCGTCGGCGACTACCAGGTTGATGCGTCCGAGCGCGTCGGTAATGGCGAGTACCGTAGAGATGCGGCGCTCGTTGATGAACTTGTCGAAGTATTCCGTGCGAACGAGAGTCTGGCGGCGGCGCGAGGCAATCTTGGTCGCTACAATCTTGCTGTTCCGTTCGTTGTCGCTTTCCAGGTTCAGGTGGAATATGGCAGCCTGTTCGGCCATCTCCTTCACGATTACCGGGACCTTTTCTTCGGCAAAGTTGGTGAATACCTCTGCTCCGTTCCATTTGTGTTCGTTACTCGTGGCGCGGGCGAGGATGCTGATGACCTCGTTCTTGATGTGGTGACCGTATGGCAGGAACGGTTCCAAAAGCTCCATGGCCCTGAGCGCATAGCGCATGTTCTGTACGGGTTCCAGGCCTTCGATGTCGTTGAAGAACCACCCGCAGCTCGTAAAGCTGAACAGGCAGAACTTCTGGATTTCTAGCAGGCGGATAGCCTTGGCGCACATGTCGGCGTCGTTTGGGTCCTTGACCGTCTTGTCGAGGAACGCCTTGGTGCGGGACTCGTCTTCGGGGGCAACGAGCGTTTCCACGTAATTGTTGCGGGCATCCCACGGGTTCACGTCGGAAAGCTTCTCGAATTCGCGCAAAAAGATGTCGTCGGCGAGTTTTTTCAGGTGGTTGAAGGCATCGCGCAGCGGGCCGCGCCACTTTTGGTTCCAGCCCGGGCCCCCGCCAGTCGAGCATCCGCAATCGCGGTACCAGCGGCCTACGCCGTGAGCGCAGCTCCAGGCACATCCTTCGCCGTGGAAATTCTTGAGCATCACTTCGTGCTGCGGCGGGAACTGTTCCAGGAACCATCCGTAGTTTACCGGGACCATGTTGTGGTCGGGAGCGTAGTGGTTGTACAGCCAGGCGGCGCACATGTCGCCGAACGGCTCGTGGTGACCGTAGCTTTCGCCGTCGGTGCCGATGCTTACGAGCTGCGGGTCTTTACGGTTCGCGTCCCAGGCGTCCCTGATACGGTTGCCGAAGGTGTCCGCGTTGCGCAGCAGGTGTTCGAACCCTACGGCCGAAGAGAGCCACGGGTTGTAGAAAAATACGTCAAGATAACCGTCACAGACGAGATTGCCTTCCTTGTCGCGCGGGTAGATGCGGTAGGGGCGGGTCGTGTCGATATCGGTGTTGCTGCATCCCGTCCATTCTGTATCGCCGAACTTGCGGAATTTGTCGGCCTGCGTGGGCGAAAGGATGGTGAACTTGATGCCCGCCTTGATGAGTTCCACCACGGTATCGAGGTTGATGGCGGTCTCGGCGAGCCACATGGCTTCGGGCATGCGGCCAAAGTGGAACTTGAAATCTTCGACGCCCCAGCGGATTTGCGTGCGCTTGTCATGTTCGCTTGCGAGCGGCATGATGATGTGGTTGTACACCTGGGCAATGGCGTTGCCGTGGCCGTTCAGCCGTTCCATGCTCCGCCTGTCGGCTTCCTGGATGCGGCGGTAGGTATCCGGCGTGTTTGTGCGGATCCATCCCATCAGGGTTGGACCCATGTTGAAACTCATGAAATCGTAGTTGTTGACAATATCGACGATACGCCCTTGCGGGCTCAAGATACGGCTAGCAGAATTCGGGCTATAACATTCACTTGCGATGCGGTCGTTCCAGTCGTGAAAGGGGCGTGCGCTCGGTTGGTTCTCGATAACGCCCGTCCACGGATTTTCACGAGGCGGCTGGTAAAAGTGACCGTGGATAGTAAAATAGAGAGGGTGCTTCTTGTCCATACCCCAAAAGATAGAAAACTTTACTTCACGCGGATTTTCTGGGCGTAATTTGCGCCGCCTATCCTAGCGCGAACGACGTAGTTCCCGCTTGCGATTCCCTGCAGGTCGAACTGCGTGGAGCCCGCGGGTACGTTGCCCTGGACAAGCATTGCGACCTTGTGTCCGAGCATGTCGAACAGCGCGATGCTTGCGGATGTACTGCCGCTCACGTTTATCTCGAGCGTGGTCCCGCTCAAGCGGATATTTAGTTTATCCGAAACGCCCGTGTGCCTTGCAACAGGAATTGCGGTCGGGGCGACAATGGCACCCTCGCTGCTGGTGTCGGCGACGACGTTGCCCCAGCCGGGCATGTCGTCAAGTGCAATGATGCGTTCGTCGTCGAGGTTCCTTTTCCACATGTCGGTAGGAGTCTTTTCGAGGAAGTTTCCGCTCCACGTCTGACTCCAGGTCATCCAGTAACTCCAATAGGCCTTGTCTTCGGCGATGCTGTCGATATCCGGAATAGCTCCGTTTTCGCTCAGGGCGATGAGTTTCTTGGTACCCACGTCGCTCACGATCTTATTGAAGTAGTTCGCGGCGGAATTGTGGTTGTTGAGCGGGTCGTAGATATCGACCGCGACAATGTCCACGTATTCGTCACCCGGGTACCATTCCGCATTGAGAGCGCTGTAGTCGTAACCGAATTTCGGATCGGTATTGATGTTCCATACCCAGATGAGGTTTGTGAGTTTATTTGTATTCACCATGCGGTCGAACACGAGGCGGTAAAGTTGCACGTAGCACTCGGGGCTACCCACGCCCCACCAGAACCAGCCACCGCTGGCCTCGTGCAGGGGGCGCCACACGACGGCGATTCCCTTTTCTTCGAGTTCCTTGAAGTAGCCCGAGACAATGTCCACGTCGGCGACGATGTCCTTGTAAACCTGCGAAGTCGCGTCAATCTCCTTGCAGGTGGAATCCTTGAAGGCCTTCGTGTAGTTAAAGCAGGTGTTGTTGTCGGCCGTCTTCGTGACGCCTTCGGTGCAGCCCGCATTCCTGTAGCCTTCCTGCTGCGTGTAGAAAATCGTGTCTTCCCCGACTTTCCAGTGCCACGTGAATGTCGGGATGCCGCCCATTTCCCACAGTTGCTCGGTCATCACGAGGTTGTTCTCGGTATAGCCCCGGAACCAGCCTTCTTCGTGATGCCCGCCCGCGGCAAAGAGCATGTCGAACCCGCCCACGGCCGGGTAGTGTCCGCTGCGCTTGTAGAATTCGGCAATGTCGGTCTGGCCCTTCCACGAAACTTCTTCATCGCTGAACTTGCAGGAATCCGCCGGGGTGCATTCGCCCGCCTTCAAAAGTTTCATGTTTCCGTAGTCGTAGTTGAAGTTCTGGTCGCTAATCATCATGCCGCTCACCGTCTTCTTCATGAAGTTGTCGCGGAGGAATGTTTTGACCTTCTTGGCGCTTTCGCTCGCGTTAGGCGTTACGGGCAGTGCGCTGATATTGAAAACGGGGTCGGGATGGCGTTCCACGGTTATGTAGTCCACGCCGATGGCACCGTTCCCTACGGTAATCGTGTTCTCGCCGGTACGCATCTTGGCGGATGCCGCCACCACGTAGCTAGAATCGCAGTTGCGCGGGGTGGTGAGCATCGAGCCCGCCTCGACACCGTTCACGAGAATCTTGGAGGTCGTCCAGTCGTACTGCTTGATGAGCACCTTGGTCGTGATGTCGTACATCGCGGTTTCATCGACCTTGACCGTGAAGGTGAATTCGGTCCCGGAGGATTTCGTCACGAACTTCGCTCCGGTGGAATCTGCCGAGACTTCGCCGGCATTTACGCCCGGCTGATCTTCGGCTTCGTAGACTGTGGGGGCGGCAAAAGCGGATACCGCCACGGAGAAAGCGGCCATTGCCGCGAAAGACCTGAATTCCATAAACATTCCATACGTTTTATGCTTTAAATATATCCTAAAAAAGACCCGATTGAACGATTACAAGAAAAAAGAAATAAAACCTGTTGTGTAGCGCACAATCTCAAAAATGCCCCCGCAGGCGTTAACCTGCAGGGGCGAGGAGTCAGAAATCCTTTATTTTACAAGCGCGGGTTGCGTCGCGGTGATGCCAGCACCCTTCACGCGCACGATATACATTCCCTTGGGCATGTTCTCGAGGCTGAAGGCGTAGCTGCCCTGTGCGAGCGTGCCGTTAAAGAGCGTTGCGGTATGCCTGCCGTTCATGCCGTAAACATCCACACTCACGTAGCCCGCCTTCGCGGTGACAAGCGAAATCGTGTTGCCGGCAATATTGAAGGAACTGCCCGCATCGGCCATGGCTGCGCGAGTAGCAACTGCGTCAAGGTTGTCGCCGAACACGATCTTGATTTCGGGAATCATCTCTTCGGTGTTCTCGAAACCGCGGCTGAAGGCGTCGTACTTGTCTTCGTTGAAGTCCCAGAGAACCTGGTCGCCCGCCTTGAAGTTGTCGTAAAGGAGCGTGCCGGTGAAGCCTGCGGCATAGTTCGCAATCACGACGCTCAATGTCTTGTTGCGGTCGGCAAAGCTCGAGATGTCGAAGGAGCAAACCGTCGATCCGCCCGCGGGCACAACGCAAGCGCCGGCATCGTCGTTCACCGGGGTCCAGGTCCATGCATCCGTCAGCTTGAAAATCAGGTGCAGCTGGGCGTCGCTTGCGCCCTTGTTCGCAACTTCGAACGTGAACGTGCTGGCCTTGCTCAAATCCCATGTCTTCTGGTATTCAATCTGCGCGTTGTCGCCGCCGTAGGTCACCGACATCTTGCCGTCGCCGCCTTCCTGGCTGATTGCTACATCCTTTATCTTGATGCTCGCCTCTTCCGTTGCGGCAAGCGCCGTCATAGCCTTGAGCGCCGGGTCGATGGTGTAGGTGTAACCGCCAAAGTTCGATTCGGTCTTGTCGCCAATATACTGCCAAGCGAGAGCGCCCGCGTAGCCGCCGTCAAACGCCTTGCGGTAGCATTCCTCGGTCGAAATCTGGGTCTTTGCCGCCATGCTCGCCGTGTAGGTGTCGCCCTTCCAGCCGCTTGCGGGGAATTCGCCGATAATCATCGGCTTGCTATCGTAACCGTACTTGCTCGCCATCTGGGCCGCCGTATTCACGAACGGGCTCACGGCATCGTTTTGCCAGTACGGGTAGTAGTGCGTCTGGAAAAAGTCGAGCGTGCCGTTCGCCTTGCCGCCTGCCGCCACGAGGGCCGCGTCGTTCCAGTGTTTTTGATACTGGATGTTCACGCTACCGGTAGAAACGAGCAACTCCGGATTTTCGGTGTGGATGGCCGCTGCTACCTTGTTCGTAAAAGCCTGGATTTTGGAAAGCGCCATCTTCTTGGTGGTCCAGCCGCTGCATTCGCTCGTCATGCCCTCGGGCTCGTTGAAAACTTCCCAGGTCATGAGCGCCTTGTGGTTGCCAATCGCCTTCACCACCGGTATGAGCGCGTTGTCGATAAACGCCTGCGTGCCCTCGTCCTCGAACAGGTTCGTGTTCGCGGTAATGTCGAGCTTTTCGTCGTAAAGTCCCCACTGGTTGGGTTCCATCAGGTTGTGGCTGAAAAGGCACATCGAGACCATCACGCCGTATTCCTCGGCAATGTCCAAAGCCTTCTTCATGTTGTTGATGGTGTTTTCCTTGAGGCCCGAAACCAGGTGTGTCGTCTGGTCGATTTCGGGGCTCTGGCTCATGTTGTTAAAGAGCCACCAGCGGATGGCATTGCCGCCCGCGGCGCGCGTGCCTTCCACAGCCTTGCGCCAGGCGTTCTCGTTCAGCGGGGAGGCCCCCACGTCGGAATTGTAGTCGCTCCAGGCGAGGTTCGCGCCCGAAAAGAAGATCTTTTTGCCGTTATAGAGCAGGTCGGTGCCGCTCACCGTGAGGCCCGGGGCCGCAAATGCGCTCCCGCCGAGCAAAAAGGCCCCGCAGAGAGTGAAAAACTTGACTTTTCTCATAAAAATCCTTGCCAAATGCCCCGAAGGGCAAACTTTCCCTTGAGGAAATTATAATATCGGGGCGAAAAAAGAAGGATTTGTTTTTGAAGGTGTTGACAAAAGGTGCCGAATTTGTCCACACCCCGACGCGCTTTCCCTATTGTGCTCAGACAATTTAAAAGCCCTTGCAGGAGTGTTCCTGCAAGGGCTTGGGGAAGTGGAGATACTGTTACTTGATGAGCACCGGCTGGGTTGCGGTGAGCCCTGCGCCCTTGACGCGGACGATATAGCTGCCCTTGGGCATGTCCGTGAGTCCGAACGCGTATGTCCCTGCGGCAAGGCGGCCCCTGTAGAGGGTGGCGACTCTCTTGCCGTTCATGCCGAACACGTCGACAGAGACGTTGCCCGCGGTGGCGGTTGTCAGGTTGACGGAATTACCCTGGATGCTGAAATTGGTTTTTGCGACAGCGCTGCGGTGGATGGCGCTGGAATTGCCGTTCTCGTCGACAAGCTCTATCTTGACCACGTGACCCTTGCTCTGGCCGGCCACCTTGAAGAGTTCAGTCTTCTTGTCGAATGCGGAGATGACCTTTCCGTTGTCTGCAACGAGGTCGTCGAAGATGACGGTTCCTTCAAAGCCCACGGCGGCAACCATCAGCGTGACGGAGAATAGGTTGTCGAGATCGATGGGGTGTTCGGTGCCGGCATCGTCCTTGTACGTGGTAATGTCGAATTCGCAGGTAGAGGAGGCTCCGTCGTTAATCCAGCAGCCGGTCGAGGTGGACATTTCCCAAGTCCAGCCGTCGTCTTCCATGCCGTTGCGCACAAAGGCAAGGCCGACCCAGATGCCGCCATCGGCACCGCCGGAACCGTTGTTGGTAATCTTGAGGGAAACGGATTGTGCGCCGGTGAGGTTCGGGACCTTCTGGAGTTCGATGTTTGCACCGCTATCGTTCAAGGCGGTGTAGGTCACGGCCATCATCATGTTCTTCGCATCTTCCTTCTTGGAAGTATCGGCGCTGAAGTTGCCGTTTTCGGTAGATGTTGGGCACACCTTCGTGGCGGTGGCGGCTTCGGTGTAGTTGTCCCAGCCGGGCATCTTGTCGAGCGTGATGATGCGTTCGTCGGCGAGGTTCTTCTGCCACACGCTAGCTGCAGTCTGACTTACAAAGCCGCCATTCCAGCTCGGGGATTCGTACCACGGCATCCACCAGCTCCAGGTGGCACCGTCATCGTACATCTTGTCCACGTCGGGAATCGGACCGTTCTCGCTGAGCGAGAGAATCTTGTTTGTGCCGCCCTTGTTCGTAAGGTCGATAAAGGCAGCGCTGTTGCTCTGGTGATCGTTGGCTTCGTTATAGATGTCAACGCTCAATACATCGTAGTAGGTTTCGCCCGGAGTCCAGGAAAGCTTGGAGGCATCCTGCGGGTTAAAGTCCCAGATGAGGTTGTTCACGCCGTTCTTGAACACCATGCGTTCGTAGACCAGCCGGTAGAGGGCGGCAAACTGCTTGCCGGTATGTGTGCTCCACCAGAACCAGTTTCCGCCGGATTCATGCAACGGGCGGAAGATGGCCGCAACGCCTTCTTGCTGGAGTTCGAGGAAAATTTCGGAAACGTGGTCGATGTCGCCGGCCAGGGCCTTGAATGCAGCGGAGAGCGTATCCCAGCTGGTGGTGCCCTTCACGAAACCTTCGGTGAAGTCAAATTCGGTGTAGGTTTCGTGCGCGCCCTTCACGTAGAATTCCACTTCGTCGCCGGGGCGCCAGTGCCACGTAAATGCCGGGATGCCTCCCTTCTTCCAGGTGGACTTCGCGATATCGACCGCCTTTTCGGTGTACTGCTTGTACCAGGAATCGTCCTTGTTCGCGCCGGTGGCGTTCATCAGGTCGACGCCGACGAGTGCCGGGTATTTGCCGCCGGCCTTGAAAACGGCCTGCACGTCTTCGTGCTGGGTGGCGTCGCCAATGGTGTAGGCGTCCATGTTACCGGTCATCACGCCGGAGATGGTCTTTTTGCCGAAGTTGTTCACCAGGAAGTTGTAGAGCTTGATGGCGGAAGGTGTCGCGTTCTTGGTGACAGGTGCGTTGCAGAGGTCGAACTTCTTTGCCTCGTAGGGCTTGACCTCGATGTAGTCCACGTCAATCCAGCCCCAGCTCTTGGTGATGGAGATGGTGTTCGCGCCAGCGGCAAGTGCAAGGACTGTTTCCACGTCGGCGAACTTGCCTTTTTCAGTTTCTTCGAAGGTGACCTGGGAGGATGTTTCCCCGACGCCGACGAGGTTGATCTTGGAGTCGTCATAGTTGTTCATGTAATGGATGACGACGGTGTACTGGCCCGCCTTATCGACGGTCACGCCGGCGAAAGCGATGTTGCCGGATTTCATCTGGACGTACTTTCCACCGGAAGCGGACGTGCTCGAGGCGACGGTGGCGTCTTCAGTAAGGGCGGCGTCTTCCGCTTCGTACTGTACGGCAAAGGAGGCCGTTGCCGCGGCAAGGCCGAATGCCAAGATTTTCTTCAAATATCCCATAGGTAACTCCTGTTTTTTTTGGAAAATAGGTTATAAGGGTGGTTATTTAAAGAAAATTCGGCCCCGCGTTGAATAAAACGTTGGGTGTTTCGCAACGAGAAAACGCCCGGAAAGCGCGATTTCCGGGCGAGTTTAAAAGAATCTTAGAATAATCTTATTTTACGCAGGTTTTGCGTTAAATGTAAGGCCGAATTCGAACGAGCGTGTCTCTCCGGGCGGGATTACGATGAGGCCGCGGTGGTGGTTCAGCGCGTCGGGTTCCGAAGTCATGGGCTCGATGGCGATGCTCATGCGGTCGGGCGGAGTGTAAATCTGGATGGCGTTGTACTGCTCGTTGCCGGTCTTTTGCCAGATGTCGATGCGTCCGGCGGAACCTTGCAGCGAAACCGTCGCGCGGCCGCTGTTCTGGACGCCTTGCGCGAGGCAGAAGCAGTCGTTGATGAACTCGTCGCCAATTTTGCGCCCGGCTGTAAAGCGGGTATCTTCCTTGAAGTTTCCGGTGGGGAGGTCGGCCTTGTCGAGCAGGGCGAGAGCGTTCTCCGGGAGTGTCATGGTGAGCCCGTCAATCTTTTCGCCGAGCATGAAGTACGGGTGCCATCCTTCGGAATACGGCATGTCGGTTTTGCCGGTATTCCTGACGCTCGAGGTCACGGTGACGGTTTCGCCGGTAAAGACGATGGTGTTCGTCGCGCGGAAGGGAAACGGGAAACCCGCGAAGGCGCCGGGCCAGTCGCAGGTGAAAACGGCGGTACAGCTTTCGCTATCGCTCTCGAAACTCTCGAATTTCCATTCCTGGTTTTGCAGGAATCCGTGGAGGGCGTGCGGGGCCCAGCTGACATTGTTGATTAGCTTGTATGTAGTGCCGCGCCAGGTGAACTGCGCATAGGCGGTGCGTCCGGGGAATGGGCAGAGTCTGCAACCGGCGTTCGTGTCGGGGCCTATCTTGAATACGTCGTCGCCGTCGCGGTAGCCGAACAGGAGGTCGAGGGACTTGCCTGCAGGTGAGTTGCCTGCGGTTACGGGGATGCGCCAGGCGTTGAGGCCACCGCCGTATCCGCTCATGATTTCGAATTCGGCGCCGTCGTTGCGCTGCAGGACGTGGCGTTCGATGGTACCCAACGGGCGGGAAATGATTTTGAAATTGCTCATGATAAAAAATCTAAAAAAAGAAGATGTGCTTGCTGAACTAAAAAGCTATTTTAGGTTGTGAATATGGACAAACAAAAAAAATATTCTCTTGTTTGCATGTCATTGCTGTCTATGTTGCTTGTCGCCTGCACGGACGATAAATCCTCTGCTCCGGAGGAGCCCATCGATACGTTCGATGCGGCAGTCGTTTGCCCTGCCGATGGGATGAACGCCTATGGCGAACCGAACCGGGGGACATTCACGGATGCCCGCGACGGACAGGTTTACAAGTACACGACTATCGGTAACCAGGTGTGGATGGCCGAGAACCTGAAGTTCGATGCACCTTACAGCGTTTGCTACGACGAAATCGAAGGGTTCTGCGATACCTTCGGCAGGTTCTATTCGTTACACCAAAACGGAGAACTATTTGATTTATTTGACCAAGAACTATTGGATACGATTTGTCCTGCGGGTTGGCATGTTCCCTCCGTAGATGAATGGAGTGTGTTGGCAAACAATATGGGAGGAGGGATAAACGCAGTATCCAGGTTAAAGAGTACAAAAAACTTTGGAGAGTATTATGAACCCGGAACCGATGATTGCTCTTTTAATTCTTTACCTGCAGGCACATGGCCTTTAGACAACACACTCGCCTCCAGCAGTTATGTGACAGCTTCTTATTGGACCTCTACAAAAAAAAGCCTAAATACATCTTACGAAACCCATCTAAGCGACATTGTTGGAATAAATTTTACGACAAACCAACCAAAAATACCTATCCGATGCATAAAAAACCAGCCTTTGCAGTGAACGTCCTATATCCGTTTGCCTGCACTCTTTTTTCAGTCGTACTCCTTGCAGCCTGCACGGACGACAACTCCTCTGCTCCGGACGAGCCCATCGATACGTTTAATGCGGCAATCGTTTGCCCTGCTGAAGGGATGAACTCCTATGGTGAGCCGAATCGCGGAACGTTTACCGATGCCAGGGATGGCCAGGTGTACAAGTACACGACTATCGGTAACCAGGTGTGGATGGCCGAGAACCTGAAGTTCGACGCTCCCTATAGCGTTTGCTACGACAAGATTGAAGGTTTCTGTGACACATTCGGCAGGTTTTATTCGCTTCATGAAGATGGCAAGCTTTTTGGACTATTTGACCAGGAGTTGCTGGTTACGGTATGCCCCGCAGGCTGGCATGTTCCTTCCATAGACGAATGGGGCGTATTAATCAAAGAGATGGGGGGAGAAAAAAATGCTCTTTCTAGACTATATAGTTCTGAGGATTTTGGGGAAGGATTTATGAAAAGTTCCGATGACTGCGGGTTCAACTCGTTACCTGCGGGTTCTTGGCTTTCAGGTGGTGGACTTGCGAGTGAGTATTTCGTTTCAATTTATTGGACTTCCACAGCTATAGATCTTCAAGCAAGCTATGCTTGTTTTTTTGGTTATAGTGGTATTTCATTTGGCATAAATGGATCAAAAATGTCCCTCCGTTGCATAAGGAATTAATTCCATTGATTAAATCGTACTCCCTGCTTGTTTGCACTCTTTTTTCAGCCGTACTGCTTGTCGCCTGCACGGACGACAACTCCTCTGCTCCGGACGAGCCTGTTGATACGTTCGATGCGGCAATCGTTTGCCCTGCCGATGGGATGAACGCCTATGGCGAACCGAACCGGGGGACGTTTACTGATGCCAGGGATGGCCAGGTGTACAAGTACACGACTATCGGGAACCAGGTGTGGATGGCCGAGAACCTGAAGTTCGACGCTCCCTACAGCATTTGCTACGACGAAATCGAAGGGTTCTGCGATACCTTCGGCAGGTTCTATTCGCTTCATGAAGATGGAGAGTTCTTTGGTCTCTTTGATCAGGATTTGCTGGTTACGGTATGCCCCGCGGGCTGGCATGTTCCTTCCATAGACGAATGGGGCGTATTAATCAAAGAGATGGGGGGAGAAAAAAATGCTCTTTCCAGATTGTATAGTTCTGAGGAATTCGGGGAAAGATTTATGAAAAGTTCCGATGACTGCGGGTTCAACTCATTGCCTGCGGGTAGTTGGCTTTCAAGTGGCGAGCTTGCAAGTGAATATATACTTTCTGCATATTGGACTTCTACAGCCTTAGATTTTCAAAAAAGCTATACATGTGATTTCAATTATAGTGGTATTTCATTTGGCATAAATGGATCAAAAATGTCCCTCCGCTGCATAAGGAATTAAATATGAAAAGATTAGCACTTCTTCTTTTGTTTGTCGTTTGTCACTCTTCCGCCTTGACTTTGGAACAGGTGAAGACGGCCCTCAAGGAAAACATTATCCCTCAAGATTCGGTTGAGATGAATCTTCGTGTTACCGTGAAGGCTACTGGCGTATATCAGCAGACGGATATCTATATGGTCAAGAAAGGTTCCGATAAAGGCTATACGGAAATAAAGAGCAGTTTTTTGAAACAGCGAAGCATTGTAAACGGCAAAAAGATGAAAGTCGTAGACATGAAGACCAACAAGGCGCAAGTCTTGGATTATAATAGTGAATCGCTGAAATCGGATGCGTATGCCCGCTTTAACCCGTTAGATTCCGGCGAATGGAAAGAACCGAAGTTCCTTTCGGACAATGTCTATACTATACAAGGGCCTGCTGGAACCGTATATTATAACAATAAAATGAAACGCATTGAGAAAATCGAGGCCGTAAAAGATAGGGCTAATACGTTGACCACCTTTTCTTATGACGCCTACAACAAGATGAAAAAAATGGAGGTGTCGGTAATCGTGAATGGTCATGAGAGTGTTGTGACGACCGATATCCTCCGCATGCAAAAATCGGACAAGGTTCCTGATACGCTGTTTGATTTTTAGCTAAAATTTTGTTGTGAATAATATGAAATTCCGTAATCTATTCCTTTTGTGTTTCGTGGCGTTGCTGTCGGCTTGTTCCGACAACGTTTCTTCGGCGGATGATGAAGAATCTTTCGACGCCTCCGCGGTATGCCCGGAAAATCTGCGCGGGACTTTCACCGATGAACGCGATGGCCAGGTGTACAAGTACACGACCATCGGGAGCAAGGTGTGGATGGCGGAGAACCTGAATTATGACGACGGCTCCGTATGTGCTTACAAGGATTGCTCGTCGAAGGGCCGGATTTACGGGATGCAGAATGCGCTGGCCGCATGCCCTGTCGGATGGCATTTGCCAAGCCGTGACGAATGGCTCAAGCTGTTCAATGATGTCGGGGGGAGCGATAGCGCCGGATTGCGCCTTAAGGCTGCGGACGGGTGGACTCCCCTGAACCTGGGGCAGCGTTCCAACGGGACGGACGATTGCGGCTTTACGCTGTTGCCTATACCGGCTTCGAGTACCGCCACCAACGGCAATAGTGCCAACAAGCATGACGGCTATGTAGCCCTATTATGGACGAGCAGCCGCGGGACGGGAAATGACTATACCATGGATGGTGTGTTCTTTGAAACGCAGACCTTGGAGGCGCGGACAATGACATACTATGATAGCTGGGATTACTTGTCCGTCCGTTGTGTAAGGGATTGATTCCATAAATCAGGGCAAAGATTTCTATCTTTCCCTACATGGATTCCCTGACGATTGTAGCCCCGATGACCCCCGCCGGCGTAAGTGCCGTGGCGGCCCTCCGCGTGAGTGGTTCCAGGGTCCGCGATGTGGTGAAGTCTCTTTTCGGGGAACGTGCCGCGGCTAATTTGGAGGCGCGCAAGGCAAGTCTCGGGACGGCGCGCGACCCGCAGACAGCCAAGGTCATCGATAGCCTTTTGTACCTGTTTTTCGAAGGCCCGAATTCCTATACCGGTGAAGACGTGCTGGAACTCTACCCGCACGGGAACCCGCTTATCGTGCGCGAGCTGTTGCAGACGATTCGCGGTATCGAAGGCGTGCGCCTTGCCGAACCGGGCGAGTTTACGCGCCGCGCCTTTTTGAACGGCAAGATGGACTTGACGCAGGCGGAATCCGTTGCCGACGTGATTCACAGCGCGAACCGTGCGGAGCTGGAAAATGCGCATCGCCTGCTTTCGGGTGCTCTTTCCAAAAAGGTTGCGACGCTCGCCGCGCAGGTGAAGGACATCTCGGCCCGGTTGGAGTTGGACGTAGATTTTGCCGAGGAAGAGGCCGACCCGGATTTTGCTGGGTGGCAAGAGAAGTTTGAAAATATCCGCCGCTCCATACAGACAGTCCTGGACAGTTTCCACAACAAGGCGTCGCTCGGCAGGCTCCCGCTGGCTGTGCTCTACGGAGCGCCGAATGCGGGCAAGTCGAGTCTCGTGAATGCGTTGCTGGGCGAAGACCGAATCCTCGTGAGCGATATTCCCGGAACTACGCGTGACTTTGTAGAAGTGCGCCTGTTCCTGGACGGTGGCGAAATCCGCCTTGTCGATACCGCGGGAATCGCGGAACGTGCGACCGATGAACTCGATGCCCTCAGCATGAAGAAGAGCAAGGAAATTCTCGAGGAAGCGGACTTGAAGATTCTGGTGGTGGACTGCTCAGACGAGAGAAGGGGCTGCGAAAAGGGCGTGCCCTCGGTCATCGCCCCCAATCTCGTCGTTTATTCCAAGAGCGACTTGACGGGTGGAGGCTTGCCAGATGGCGGCTCCGGGGCCGCCATGACGTTTGTGACCAATGCTTCGAACGCGATGCCTACGACCGATGCTCTTCGCGTTTCTTCCAAGACGGGTGAAGGTCTGGACGAGCTCAAACGCTCTATGAACGAAACTTTGTTCAAGAAGGTCGAGAATTCCGAGGACTTCTGGATTACGAGCGAGCGCGAAAAGGCTTGCCTCGAAGACGCCTTGGCGGGAATCGACCGCGCCCTCGACCTGCTCAGGAACAATCTGGCGGTGGAACTGCTCGCCTTCGAGATGCAGGTCGTGCGCCGCGCCCTCCAGAGTATAACGGGCGAGATTTCGTCCGAAGACATTTTACAATCCATCTTCGCGGGGTTCTGCATTGGAAAGTAGCTTGCTTAGCATTATCGGCGTCCTGACGGGCGTCTTCGCCTTCGGGACCTACATGATCCCGCTCAAGAAGTACCCGAACTATTCTTCGTGGGCGTTCCTCGCCGTGATGGCTGTCGGCGCGCTGTTCTGCTCGGCGGTTATCGCGAGCGTCACGGGACAGTTCAACTTGCAGCCGGTAGGTATCCTCTGCGGATGCCTCTGGGTCTTTGGTGGTGGACTCTGCTTCTGGGCGGTGCAGGCCGAGGCCGACCTTGCGGGGGCGGGGCTCCGTTCCATGAGCGTGAGCATATTGCTTTCGTTCATTACGGGCGTCACGCTGTTTGCCGAACATACTCTCCTCTATTTTTCGATTCCCGCCATCATCTGTATGCTCGTGGGCATCTGGATTCCTGCGGGCAAGATGCAGCACATCTGGAAAAACTGGCGCTCGTTGCTTTCGGGTGCGGTATTCGGTTCGTACCTGATTCCCTACAAGCTCAGCAACCTCGGCGACATGGAATTCCTGTTCCCGTTCTCGGTGGGCGTGTGCCTCGGTAGCGTCGCGCTGTTCATCGTGCTTACGCTCAAGCGCGGCAAGCGCTACGACATGCCCTTAGTCCCGTCCTTGTTCGCCTTCGGTGCGGGCGTCCTCTGGATGCTCGGTACGCTCGCCATCTTCTGGGCGATTGCCGACGACGGCCTTTTTGGCTATGCGGTGGGTTACCCGCTGTTGCAGCTCAACCTGGTGGTGAACCAGCTGTGGGGTGTATTTGCTTTTGGTGAATATGCGACGCGCAACGAGCGCATCAAGCTCGCCATATCGACGGTCGTCATCCTTTCGGGGGCGGCCTTGCTTACGCTATCCAAGATGTAATCAGATGGTCTTGATTTCGGCCTCGAGTTTTTCGGCCGTCTTCGTGTCTTCGCTGTAGATGGAATTGATCTTTTTGCAGCTCAGTTCCAGCAGTTTTCGTGCACTCTGGTTGTCGCCGCGCTTGCGCAGTTCGCGGATGGCGTGGTCAACGCGAGTGATGTCTTCTTGTTGCGGGTAGTCCTTCATGAAATTGTAGAACAGCGCAATCTGGTTTTCGTAGTCGCTGTCGGTTTCGCAGGCGAGCAGGAACGGGATGACGCGCACGTTCAGCAGGTTGTCCAAGTCGCCCATGAAGGTGTTGAGCGTGAGTCCGGCGGGAAACAGCTCGTCGGTATCCTTCTGGATGTCGTCGTTGTCCATGATGGCGCCCGCCTCGAACTGTGCGAGCATTTCGTTCAGCAGGTTGATTTCGGCGGCCTTCGCCTGTTCGCGGTAACGCGCCTGGTAGTAGATGGGCAGCGTCGTGAGGCAGAAGTGCGCCTGGTTGAGCCCGATGTATTCGCCGATAAAGTACACGTCGGCGTCTTCGGCAAGAATAGCCTCTTCGCTTGCGAAGTTGCAGATGCGCGCAGGGATGGGGATGACTTCCATGTTGGAAAGCTCGTGGAGCCTGTTGCGCAGGGCGTCTATATCCACGTTGTCCGGGAGCTCGATGCCTTCTTCCTGCATGGATTCGAGCAGGTTGTTCAATCTGGAATCGACGGACTTGCCCATGTTCCGCGTTTCGGGGAATACGGGAGCCTGGCGGAAATCTCCTTCGAGCGCGAGGAGTCCGTTCCGTACGAGGTCGTCGAAGGGCGTGGCGCCCTGGGCGTCGGGGGACGGTAAAATCTTTGCGTAGGCGATCATGCGCCCGCAAAGTTTATCGTCGTTTCCTTTTTTCTGTTCGATTCCGAGCATGTGTAGAATATAGTATTTTTTATCTTTTGTTTTATGGAACCCGCGACCTGGCAAAAGATTCTTGATTTGTGCGACAAGCTCTCGAACGTGACATACGAGAATCTCACGAAAATAATACGCCTCGATGCGACGGGGAGCGCCACGGGAGCGCGGAATCTGGACGATAGCGACCAGAACGATGTCGATACGTGGATGGGCGGCGGCACGTGCTTCAGCATGACGTGGTTCTTGTACCAGAGTCTCCGCGACATGGGACTCAAGCCGCGGCTTGTGATGGGTCACAAGAGGATTGAGAAGAACATCCACTGCGCCCTCATCCTCCCGAACGTCTCCCTCGACACTGCCACACTCTCGCCTAACGAATTCCTCTTCGATCCCGGTTACCTGATTTTTGACCCCCTGCCGATACCGCTCCCCAAGCCGCTCGGTACGGGTGAAACGCTTTTCCCGCTCGTGCCCAACAGCGTGCGCCTGGTGCGTTCGGCGCCAGACCGCATGGAACTCTGGACGGGCGGTGCGGTCCGCAGTGACGGCAAGCTTTCTTCGCCGATGAAGTTGCGCTTTGAATATCCGGTCGAAGGCGTGAGTGTCGAGGAATTCAAGCTGCACTGGAGCGAGAGTTTTTACCGCGAGATGATGACGTACCCGGTGCTGAACCGCCTTGATCGCGAACATGGAATCCAGTACTACTACCAGAAGGGAAACCTGGTGGTCCGTGACGTGAACGGGAGCCGCATGGAGCGCATCGAGGAATCCGCCCGCGTGGAAAAACTGAGCGAAATCTTCAGGCTTTCGCCGGAGATTGTCGAAAAGGCGCTCGGAATCCTCTCGAAATAGCGGCGCCCCGCGAAACATTTGTATATTGTCTTACAACGCCGCAACGCGGCTGAACCACCAAGGAGTAAAAAATGAAAAAGCTTTTCGTTGCTTTCGCCGCACTCGTTTCCATGGCCCTTGTCGCCTGCGGCCCGTCCAAGCTTGAAATCCAGGAAATGTCCGCCAACTGCGACGTGTTTATCGAAGTGCGCGAAACGCTCGACGACACGCTTAGCCTCATGGTCGGCAACGCCCTGTACCTGAACGTGAAGCATGTGGCTAGCAACGGTCTCTTCCCGTTCCCGGTGAGCACGCGCGACCCGCAGGAACTTGAACGCGAAACGGCGACCGACCACGTGAACAGCCCGGAAGAACTCCTCAAGTACCTCCGCTATTCCGCCCCGAACATGGTGAACTTCGGTATCGTGATTGGCGAATCGGCCAAGAACGCCATCGGTTTCGACGAAGGCAAGTTGGTAAAGGAACTCACCGAGGTGTTCAAGAAGGTTGACGGTGGCTCCCTGATTTTGTTCCACGAGAACGCGGGCGATATTGTCTCCGCCAAGAAGATTTTCTAGAAAACGGCATTTTGATAAATGAAGGCCCATCGGTGACGCCGACGGGCTCCTTTTTTTGTGGAGAAATCGAAAGTTGTGTATTACAATGTTCTTACGTTGTGGGCTAGATAAGGTAAAATTTTGTTTGCATGCCCTAAGTTGTTGATAAAGTAATTATATTGTTGCAAAAAAGATACATAAAAGAATTTTCCAATTACACCTCCAACAACAAGGGATTGTTTCAAGGCAATCCCTTGTTTCCTTATATATGGGGCTGGATTAGTAGACGCGCCTTTCCATGAGGCGCTTCTCGAATTCGGAGCGGGGAAGGGGCATGTCGAAAACGAATCCCTGGACTGCCGGGCAGTTGATTCCCTTGAGGAATTCCAGCTGGCTGCTGGTTTCGACGCCTTCGGCGATAACTTCCTTGTTCAGCTCCTGCATCAGGCTCACCATGTTTTTGAGGACAATCTTGTCTTGCTCGCTGTTGTTGCCCATGTTGTCGAGCAGCGACTTGTCGAGCTTGATGATGTTCGCGTCGATGTTGGTGAGCGCGTTCAGCGTCGAAGATCCCGTACCGAAATCGTCGATAGAAACGGAAATGCCCTTTTCGCGCAGCTTGTTCACGAAGTTCTGCATGGCGACGCTGTCTTCGAAATCGGACGCTTCGGTGAGCTCGATTTCGATGAACTTGCTGTCGATATTGTACTTCTTCATGATGGCAAGAATATCGTTCGCGAGGAACTTGTTCTTGAGATGCAACTTGGAGAAGTTGGAAGAAATACGGACAGGGTTGATGCCGCTGTCAATCCACTTGCGCAAATCGCTGCATACGTTCTCGAACACGTAAAAGTCCAGCTGGCAGATGGAGGCTTCCTTCTCGAGGATGGGGAGGAATTCCGCCGGCGGGGCGATGCGGTCGCCGAGGTTCCAGCGGACAAGCGCTTCGCCGCCGAAGAGTTCTCCGGAGTCTACACGAATCTTGGGCTGGTAGTACACGACAAACTCGTGCTTCTTGAAGGCTTCCTGGAATGTGGCGGAGACCTTCTTTTCGTGCATGCTGTTCTCGAGCATCTTGGGCGTGAAGTAGACGATGTCGGAACCGCCCGAATTCTTCGCGATGTTCAGGGCGATGGAACCGCCGTGCATGACTTCGCCCATGGCGTTGCTCGGCTTGATGGCGCAGATGCCCATGCGCGCCTGGACATTGAAATTGTGCAGCATGTTGCGCTGGCTGTACGAGACTTCGAGATTGGAGAACTTCTGGACGAAGGAGTCCACGTACTCGTTCAGCACTAGCGCGAAGAAGTTGTCACCGCCGAGACGGGCGATTTCGCCCTTGTCCTTGACGAAGGCCTGGGCGGTTTTAGCATACGTGATGATGCCCTGGTCGCCGGCAGAGCCGCCGAGGGTATCGTTGATGTACTTGTAGTTCTTCAGGTTGATGAAGATGCCCGTGTACTTGGAAAGCTTCTTGGCGAGCTTCAGGTTGAGTCCCTTCTGCATCAAGTCGCTCATGTTCGGGATTCCCGTCATGGAGTCGGTGATGCGCGCCTTGGTGACGAGCGCGGTAAGCAGGGAGCGTTCCAGCTGGCTGAAGATGTCCTGGGCGAGAACTTTGATGGCGAGGATTTCGTCTTCGGTGAACTTGTGGCCCTTTAGGGGGTTCGCCGAGAAATTGACGATGCCGTTGTCGCCGGTGCGGTTGGTCTCGATAAGGGCTGCTGTTCCGGAGCCTTCGGCGGCTTCGTAGATGGTCCAGTTCCCGTTCTGGGAATTCTTGTCGGAGGGGCTCATGACGCTTGCCTTGAGGAGGCCGATGTTGAGCGCCTTGGCCACGGGTACAATAGAAGAGGCGATGGCCTTGGCCATTTCGTCTGGGGACATAGCATTTCCTTGGAGACCGTTCCGGAACTCCCTATAGATACCATTAAAGAAAAGCATGTCCATAATTGCTTCTATCCTACATACACCAAATGTTGCGGCAAATTTAGAAAATTTTCCAGGATATTTAAAGGCTTGTTTTTATCTCGTTGATTATCATTGACTTACAATATGGGCGCCGCCTAGAGCCCGCTTAAGAAGAAAGCCTTGCGGGGCCCGCGGGGCGGCACGATTATTGGCGTTTTTTCTATCTTTTTGCCCGCATTTTATGAGGTAATCCCTATGGGTAATGAGGCAGGAAAGCCGAGTATCATTACGTCCTCGCTTGACTTCTTGGTCAACTGGGGCCGTACCAATTCCCTATGGCCGTTCCCTTATGGTACGGCATGCTGTGCAATCGAGTTCATGAGTACGGAAGTGGGCCGTTACGACCTTTCTCGTATCGGTTCGGAATATGTGCGCTTTACTCCGCGCCAGTCCGACGTGCTCCTGGTGGCCGGTACAATCACCTACAAGCAGGCCCCGATTTTGAAGCGCATCTACGAGCAGATGGCGGAACCCCGTTGGGTTATCGCGATGGGTGCCTGCGCCAGCAGCGGCGGTTTCTATGACTGCTATTGCACGGTTCCGGGGATCGACCACATCATCCCGGTGGATGTGTATATCGGCGGTTGTCCCTCGCGCCCCGAAGCCTTCTTCGACGCGATGTTCGACCTGCAGAAGAAGATCAAGGACGAGTCCTACATGAAGCAGCGCGCCGAACGCGTTAAGGAACAGATCGAGATGATCAAGGCGAAGACTGCCGAGGCCAAGGCCAACGCGAAGGCCTTTGCCCAGGAAAAGGTCGTCGACATCAAGGACTTCGTCGTGGAAAAAGAACAGAACCTTGTGAAAAAAGCCCAATTCTGGAAGGAGTAAGAAGAATGTCTGCAGAAAATATCTTCTCCACCCTGGAAGAAAAATTTGGCGCGAAGCGCGAGACTCTCGACAAGTGGGGCGTGACCGCCGTCGTAAGTGGCGCCTACCTGCGCAATGTGGTGCAGTTCCTCAAGGATAGCACCGAAGAGAAGTTCGACATGCTCGTGGATATCGCGGGCATCGACTACCTGACTTACCCGAATCACGAAGGACCTCGGTTTGCGGTCTCCTACGCTTTCAAGAGCATCAAGACCCCGGGCGCCCGCATCCGTCTGAAGGTGCTGGTCGGCGAGGACAGCCTCAAGGTCCCGACCATTAGCGACCTCTACGCGAATGCCAACTGGTACGAGCGTGAAGTCTACGACCAGTTCGGAATCGTGTTCGAAGGCCATCCGGACCTCCGCCGCCTGTTGAACCACGTCGAATTCGTGGGCCATCCGCTCCGCAAGGATTACCCTGCCCAGAAGCGCCAGTGGCTCTCTACCAACGACTACCTGCTCCCGGAACTCGAGAAGCGTCTCGAAACGCTGGGCTACAAGGTAATCCAGCGTTCCAAGGAAGTGGAACCGAACGATGACGAATTTCTCGAAGGGAGTGTCAAGGCATGATCGTACTAGATAAGAATGGCGAAAAGCTTAATCTGATGCCCCTGAACGTGGGCCCGAGCCACCCGGCTACGCACGGATGCTTGCGCTTCATGGCTGCGATGGATGGCGAAACCATCGTCGCGAGCGTTGAAGAAATCGGCTACCTGCACCGCGGGTTCGAGAAGATGGTGGAACGCGGCACCTGGCAGCAGGTGGTCCCGTATACCGACCGTCTCAACTACTGCTCGGCTATCATGAACAATATCGCCTACTGCCGCGCGGTGGAGACGATGTTCGGAATTGAACTGCCGGAACGCACGAAGGTGCTCCGCGTGATTGTGAACGAACTTAGCCGTATCAACGACCATTTTGTGTGCGTTGCGGCAGCCTTCCAGGATTTGGGCGGTACGACTCCGTTCATGTACGCGTTCAACCCGCGTGAAGAAATCATGTGCATCTGGGAAAAGCTCACGGGTGCGCGCCTTACCAACAGCTTCGCCCGCATTGGCGGCCTGTACCGCGACAGTTACGAAGGATTTGAAAGCGATGTGCTTGCAGCGCTCGATTCTACCGAGAAGGCCTTGAAGGACCTTCACGCCTGCTTGGACCGTAACCGCATCTTCCTCGACCGTACCGTGGGCATCGGCAAGATCAGCGCCGAGAAGGCCATCAGCTACGGCTGGACGGGCCCGTGTCTCCGCGCCTCGGGTGTCGCTTCCGACTTGCGCAAGGACGAACCCTACTACGATTACGAAACTTACGACTGGGAAGTCGTGGTTGGCACGCAGGGTGACTGCAACGACCGCCTCCAGGTGCGTCTCGCCGAAATCGAGGAATCCGTGAAGATCGTGCGCCAGGCCCTGAAGCGCCTCGCTCCGGGCCCGGTCGACATCGTCGACCCACGCATCCGCGTGCCGGCGCACAAGCTCGCCTACCAGGACATGGAAGGCCTCATCGGGCGCTTCAAGAGCGTGTACGAAGGCATCCGCGTTCCCGAGGGGGAATATTACAGCGGTAGCGAGTGCGCGAACGGCGAACTCGGCTTTACCATCATTAGCGACGGCAGTGGCCATCCGTACCGCATCAAGGTGCGTCCGCCTTGCCTCACGCAGTTCGCCGCATTCCACGAACTTGTGGAAGGGGGCCAGCTGGCTGACTCGATGGCCGTACTTTCGGGCCTTAACATCATTGCTGGAGAACTTGACCGATGAGAGAACATATTCAAGGTGCAGTCCAGTTCGTTTCGAACAACCATTTGAAGTTTGACGGTCCCGCAGAACCCATCGCGGCCCTGCCGGATCCGGCGGAAACCTTCGGTCACGTCAACAAGGAAGTCCCGCAGCCGCCTACCAAGGAAGTGCTCGCGAAGCTCGACACTCCCGAAATCAAGGAACGCTGTGCCGACTTGCTCAGCCGCTATCCCGAAGGCCAGGGTGCGCTTCTCGAAGTGCTTTGGCTCGTGCAGGGCGTGTTCGGCTGGGTGCCGCGCGAAGGTATTCGCTGGGCGGCCAAGGTTTGCGGTTGCGCGCCCGCCCATGCGCTCGGTGTCGCGACTTTCTACACCATGTACAACCATGCTCCCAAGGGCAAGTTCCTGCTGCAGTTCTGCCGCAACATCAGCTGCACCATCAAGGGCGCCCCGAGCATTATCGCCTACGTCGAGAAGTGCCTCGACATCAAGACGGGCTGCACGACTCCGGACGGTCTCTTTACGCTGTTGCAGGTGGAATGCCTGGGCAGCTGCGGCAACGGCCCGATGATGTTGGTGAACGACGACTTCGCGACCGATGTCGAGAACGACAAGCTCGTGATGAAACCGGGTACGACCCTCACCAAGGAAAGCGTCGACCGCATCCTCAAGTGGTGCTACGCCCACGAGAAGGACATGCCGAAGCACGACGTTCTCGGCGGTACCGTGAAGGGCCACTGCGGACATCCGGGCGCTCCGGGTGCTACCGCCAAGCCGCAGGTTGCGGACTACGCTCCGCCTTCTCCGGTGCTGAACGTGAAGGCCGAAGCCGACGAGGCCGGCGCTACGCTCACATGGAAGGGTGCTCCCGAATTCACGAAGATCGTGGTGGAAAAGAAGAACGGCTCCAAGTGGGAAGTCGTTGGCGAACCCGGCGTGAAGGACAAGGCGTTTGTGGACGCTGCCGGCAAGGTCGGCGACGTGTACCGCATGATTGCCACTTCCGGTGAACGTACGGCCAAGCCTTCCAAGGAAGCCGTGACCACCCAGAAGCCGGCTCCGGTTGAGGAGGGCAAGTAATTATGGCAGAAGTAGTAAAAGTTTGTACGCAGAACTTTGGCAAGGGTGCCCAGGACATTGAAGTCTACAAGAAACTGGGTGGCTATGCGAATATTTCCGAACGCCTGTTCGAGATGAGCCAGTTCGAGCTCATCGACTACGTGCAGCGTTCTAACCTCCGTGGCCGCGGCGGTGCAGGCTTCCCGACCGGTATGAAGTGGAGCTTCGTGCCCCGCAATTCCGGCAAGCCCGTATACATCGTGGTGAACGCCGACGAAGGCGAAGGCGGTACGTTCAAGGACCACTTCCTGATGATGGAAGATCCGCACCGCCTTATCGAAGGCCTGATTATCGCCGCCTGGGCGCTCGGTTCCCGTGCCGCCTACATTTACGTGCGCGGTGAGTTCCTGCCCTGCATCGAGAGCCTCAACAAGGCCTTGAACCAGGCGTACGCCGCCGGTTACCTCGGCGAGAACATCATGGGCACCAAGTTCTGTTTCGATATCTTCGTGCATCGTGGTGCAGGCGCCTACATTTGCGGTGAAGAAACTGCTCTTATCAACTCGCTCGAAGGCCAGAAGGGCCAGCCGCGACTCAAGCCGCCTTTCCCGGCGGTGAGCGGTGCGTGGAAGTCCCCGACCTGCGTGAACAACGTGGAGACCATCATGAGCCTCCCGTGGATTTTGCAACACGACCCGAGCGAATACGCCAAGATGGGTACGCCCCGTGCCGGCGGTACGAAGGTGTTCTGCATCAGTGGCGACGTGAAGAATCCGGGCGTGTACGAGGCTCCTCTCGGCACTCCGATGATGACGATGATCAACGACTACGCCGGTGGTGTCGTGGGCGGCAAGCTCAAGGCCGTGTTGCCGGGCGGATCCTCTTGCGCTCCGCTGACTGCAGAAGAAGCTGCAGTCGCGACGATGGACTACGAATGCCTCGCCTCGATGAAGACGATGTTCGGTTCGGGCGCCATGATCATTATCAACGATACGCACAACATGGTGGACCTGCTGAATTGCCTCGGCAACTTCTACAGCCACGAATCCTGCGGTCAGTGCACTCCGTGCCGTGAAGGTACGGGCCTGTTGCACCGCATTTTGAATCTGATCGTCGATGGCAAGGGCCACGACGGTGACGTGGAACTGATGCAGAGCCTCTGCGGCGGCTTTGGCGGCGTGACGATTTGCCCGCTGTCCATTTCGCTCGGCGGTCCGGTCGGCAGCTACACGGCGAAGTTCCGCGCGGACTTCGATGAATATATCGCGAAGAATCCCGACCACGCCAAGCCGCGTGTTCAAGAAAACTATCGTCCTGGAATTTTCTGGTAATATTATGAGTAACTACTACAACATGCCGAAACTCCCGACCGAGAACAGCCCGAAGGTGGAAATCTTCGTGGACGACAAGCCGGTGATGGTTCCTGGCGATACGAACCTCCTCGAAGCCCTCAAGGCTGTCGGGATTGAAACTCCCCACGTATGTTACCATCCTTACCTTCCGGTATCGGGTAACTGCCGCCAGTGCCTGGTGGAACAGGAAGGCCCGCGTGGCCGCATGCTCGTGATTGCATGCTATACGCCGGTCGCCCCGGGAATGAAAATCTACACTCCGGCTTCCAGCGCCCGCGTTAAAAACGCCCGCAAGGCCACCCAGGAATTCATGCTGGTGAACCACCCGCTCGATTGCCCCATCTGCGACAAGGCCGGTGAATGCACCCTGCAAGAGAACTACATGGAAGCGGGCCAGAACGAATCCCGCATGCGCCCCGAATACGGCAAGAACTACCACGGCAATCCGGCCCATCAGTTTATCGATGCGAAGGGTCAGCTCCGTGGCGGCAAGCACGTTGACCTCGGTCCCCGCGTGTTGCTCGACGAAGAACGCTGCGTGCAGTGCGACCGTTGCGTGCGCTTTATGCGCAGCATCGCTAAAGACGAACAGCTGCAGCTCGCCGGCCGTGCCGACCACACCTACATCACCACGTTCCCGGGCGAAAAGCTCGACCACGAATACGACCTGTGCGTCACCGACGTGTGCCCCGTGGGCGCGATGACGGCGAAGTATTTCCGCTTCCAGAAGCGCGTGTGGCTGCTTGCCCATACGCCGACCGTTTCGATGGACGATTCCCTCGGCGCGAACATCTGGCTCGACCATGCCGACGGACACATCTACCGCGTGATGCCGCGCTGCAATCCCGAAGTGAACCGCAGCTGGCTTTCCAACACGAGCCGTCTCGCGTTCCAGAACTTCGACAAGAACCGCTTGCCTGCGATGGATGTCCACAAGGTGACTCTCGGCAAGGGCAAGGTCGCTCTCGTGGCCGGTGGTTCCTGCACGATGGAAGATCTCGCCGCGCTCCGCATGTTCAAGGAATCCCTCGGTGACCGTGCCGAACTCTTTGGCGGCTCGCTTTTGAAGGTGGGCAAGCCCGACGGTATCGCGATGAGCGGTGACCCGGTGGCGAACCGCGCCGGCATGAAGCTCATGGGCTATGCCGATGTTTCCGAATTCATGAAGCGCGCCTCTGAATTTGAGTCCCTGATTACCGTGAACGCGAACCTCTTCGGTGAAGATTCCGCGGCGGCGAAGGTGCTCGAGAAGATTAACACCCGCATTGCTCTCTCGGCGTTCGACGACGAGACTGTCAAGGAAGCGACCATCGCCATCGGCGTGCGCCACTGGAGCGAAGTCCAGGGCACGATGGTGAACAGCCTGAACATCTTGCAGAAGTTGAATGCCTGCCCGGTTTGCCCCGACGAAAATCTCTGGGCTCCGTATGCGGTTCTTTCGCACATGGCTGGCACGAAGTTCGAAACTGCAGCCGAGGCGTTCAAGAAGGTGGGCGAGTACGTCCCTGCACTTGCGAGCCTTACTTACGACGCTATCAAGAGTACCGGCAAGCTCCTCGAAGGAGGTGAAGCATAATGGATATTATCGAATCCAAAACCTGGATTGAATGGGTCATCACGATCGCGAAGTTCGCCTTCTGCTTCGTGCCGGTCCTTTACATCCTTCTGTTGATTCCCATGGAACGCCGTGGCGCAGGTTTCATGCAGGACCGTCAGGGCCCGAACCGTTCCTACATCAAGATTCCTTATTTCGGCAAGATCCGCCTGTTCGGTTACGTGCAGAACATGTGCGACGGTACCAAGCTGTTCTTCAAGGAACAGTTCGCCCCGTCTGGCGTGAACAGGATTCTGTTCCGCGTGGCGCCGGCCATCCCGTTCGCCATCGTGTTCCTCTCTCCCTGCGTTATCCCGTGGTTCGGCCCGATGGTGTTCGAATGGGGTGACCAGACGATCCGTATCGCGGGCTCCATCGTCGATTCCGACGTGGGCGTGCTCCTGCTGTTCGGCTTCAGCTCGCTTTCCGCTTTCGGTGCGGTGCTCGCCGGTTGGGCTTCCAAGTCCAAGTACAGTTTCCTCGGCGCGCTCCGTACGAGCTCGATGACCATCAGCTACGAAGTCTGTCTCGGTCTTTCGATGATGGGCCTCCTCGTGCTGGTCGGTTCCTTCAACTTGACGGATATCGTGAGCTGGCAGGAACACCACGTGTGGGGCATTGTCGCCCAGCCGGTGGCGTTCTTCTGCTTCCTTATCGCGGCTATCGCCGAGACCGGCCGTGCCCCGTTCGACGTGGCCGAAGGTGAACCCGAACTCGTCGCCGGTTACCATACCGAATATGGTGCTATGCAGTTCGGCTTGTTCTACATGGGTGAATACTCCCACATCTGCATCAACAGTTTCCTGATTGCGACGCTCTTCTTGGGCGGTTACGCAGTCCCGTTCGTGACGACCGAGACGATGCAGGCTCACATGGGCGGCTCGCTCGCCATTCTGTGCGGCGTTCTCGCGTTCCTCGGGCTTGCTTTCTTGCACATGATTTACCGCTATTCCAGAAAGCTCAAGGCGACGAACCTTACGAACCGCTTCGAGATTCTCCGCGAATACAAGCTCTACAAGATTGTGGCCTGGATTGCTGTCGTGGTGTTCATTGCCCTCGGCGTGAGCTCCTGGTTCTACTACAATCCTGCTAACTTCGTGGTGAACGGCGTTGCCGTGGGTAGCCTCGCGACGGCTCTCGGTACGGCGCTCATCCACCTCCTGGTACTTGTGGTCAAGAGCGTGTTCTTCTGCTGGGTGTGGATTTGGGTCCGCTGGACTCTCCCGCGCTTCCGCTACGACCACGTGATGCACCTCGGCTGGAAGATTATCTTGAACATTGCCCTTTTGAACCTCGTGGTGACTGCGGTCATCGCAAAACTCTTGGGGGGTAACTAATGCGCGTTATTAAACAGAAACCCATGAACTGGGTTGAACGCCTCTACGTTTTCGAAGCTCTCCGCGGCCTTTTCACGACGCTCAAGCATGCTGCCCGCGGCTTGTTCCGTTACGAGACTTTGCCCGCGATTTCGTACCCGGAAGGTCAGCCGGAAGTTCGCGATACCTACCGCGCCAGGCACCGCCTGATGAAGCGCCCGGACGGAACGCCTCGCTGTGTCGCTTGCGGCATGTGCGCTGCGGCCTGCCCGGCCCACTGCATCTTTATCGAGGCTACAGCCAGCGATGACCCGCGCATCGAAAAGAAGGTGAAGCGTTTCGATATCGACCACCTGACCTGCGTGTTCTGCGGCCTTTGCGTCGAAGCCTGCCCGGTGGACGCTCTCCGCATGGATACAAAGAAGATTTCCTTTATGCACCGCACCCGCGAAGATTTCGTCGCCCATCTGGAAGACCTCATCGACTGGGATCCGAAGGATTACCCGGAAGACGAACAGAGCCAGGTGGCTCCGGGCGGCAAGAAGAATGCCGAGGCCCTCGAGGTCTGGGGAATGGAGGTTAAATAATGCTAGCTCTCATCTACTTTATCATCCTCGCGGTTATCGCCCTCGGTGCGGCGGTCTGCGTGTTCCTGAGCCGCCACCCGCTTTATGGTGCGCTCTCGTTGGTGACTTCGATGGTCGCTCTCGCCGGCATTTACGGCCTTATCGGGAGCCCGTTCCTCGGAGTCGTGCAGATCATGGTTTACGCCGGCGCCATCATGATGCTCGTGACGTTCGTAATCATGGTGCTTAACGGTGCCCGCGATTCCAAGACGCCGATGTTCGACAAGGTTTCGCTGTTCGTGATTCCCGCGGTGCTCGCGCTTGCCGGGCTCGTGGGTTTTGCGCTGGTGCGTGCCCCGCTCGCCTTCGACGCTACGGCTCTCCGCGGTTCCGTGGCCCTCACGTCGCGTACGCTGTTCGATGTCGCCCAGACGGGCCCGGGTTACTTCGTGCTGTTCGAAGTCCTCGGCTTGCTGCTGCTTTCTGCGATGGTTGCCGCCGTGCTCCTTGCCAAGAAGCGCCTCGGCTCCGTTGATACCGAAAATACGGAGGAATCTCACTAATGGAACTCCAACCGATTTACATCCAGATTCTCGCGCTCGCGATTTTCGCCCTCGGTCTCATGACGGCGATTTCGCGCCGCAACCTGTTCTTCGTGCTCATGGGTGTTGAACTTGCCCTGAACGCGGTGAACCTCTCTTTCATCGGTTTCGCGAAGACCTTGCCCGCCGACATGAGTGTCGCAGGCCAGATCGTCCCGCTGTTCTCCATCGCGGTCGCCGCCGCCGAGGCGTGCGTCGGTTTCGCGATGCTCATCCTGCTGTTCCGCAAGAAGGAAAGCGTGGATTCCGATAACTATTCGAATATGAAGGGGTAACCAATGACACAATTACCGCTTTGGCTCATTCCTCTGTTCCCGCTTGTCGCTACCATCCTCCTGGGAACAATCGCTGTCATTTCGTCGGGTAGCAAGAAGGGCCCTGCCGAGGGGATTGTTGGCGCTCTCGCCGTCCTCTTCCCGGCGCTCTCCTTCGCGGTGGTCGCGGTGCTCGCGTTCGGCATGCCCGAAGCCGGCATCCGCGAGACTCTCTGCAATTGGATAGATATCCCGCTGTTCAAGGCCGATATCGGATTCCTGTTCGACGGTCTTTCCCGCATCATGCTCCTGTTCGTGACGGGCATCGGCACTCTCATTGCGCTGTACTCTACCGGCTATATGCACGGCGACCGCGGCTTTGCCCGCTTCTTCGCCTACATCAACCTGTTCCTGTTCAGCATGATTGTGCTCGTGCTTTCGGACAATCTCCTCCTTACGTTCCTCGGTTGGGAAGGCGTGGGCCTCTGCTCTTACCTCCTCATCGGTTTCTGGAACAAGGACCTCTCCAACTGCAAGGCTGCGAACAAGGCTTTCATCGTGAACCGCGTGGGCGATATCGGGTTCCTGCTCGGTATGCTCTGCCTCGTGACGGTCGGCGGTTCGGGTATCCTGAACTACGATTCCCTCACGGCGTTCATCCAGATGATTATGACGGGCGGCCATGTGGAGATTGTGCTCCCGGTGCTTTCTCTGACCGGACTCCTGTTCTTCTTCGGTTGCACGGGTAAGTCTGCGCAGATTCCGCTCCTCACCTGGCTCCCCGACGCCATGGCGGGTCCGACTCCGGTTTCGGCCCTCATCCATGCCGCGACCATGGTGACTTCTGGCGTTTACCTGCTCGCCCGTATGGGTAGCATGTTCGCCCTGCTCCCGGTGGTCCTCGACATCATTACCGTCATCGGCATGCTTACGGCATTCTGGGCGGCGATGGCTGGACTTTTCCAGAACGATATCAAGAAGGTGCTTGCCTACTCGACGATTTCCCAGCTGGGCTACATGTTCATGGCTGCGGGCGTCTGCGCGTTCGACGCATCCATCTTCCACGTGTTTACGCACGCCTTCTTCAAGGCGGCCCTCTTCCTTGGTGCCGGTGCCGTAATCCACTCGCTTGCGGGCGAACAGGATATGCGCAAGATGGGCGGCCTTATCAAGAAGACTCCCGTGACGGCCTGCGTGATGATCTTTGCGTTCTTCGCGATTATTGGATTCCCGGGTTTTGCGGGCTTCTGGTCCAAGGACCTGATCCTTGAACGCCTGTTCGTGAGCGGCCCGATGGGCCCGACGTTCTATGTGATTGGCCTCTTTACTGCCATCATCACGGCGGTGTACATGGGTCGCCTGATTATCCTTACGTTCTTCGGTGAATACCGCGGTTCCAAGGAAAGCGAGGAACACATCCACGAGGCTCCGGCCAGCATGCTTTTCCCGATGGTGGTGCTCGCTTTCGGTGCCGTGTTCGCGGGTTACCTCTGGGCCGAATCCATCGGCGTCACGTTCTTCAGCGATACGCTTGCTCCGGTGGTCGGTTCCGCCCAGGCTTACGCTGCAACGCTGCATCCGCACGCACATGTGAACCCGATGATTTTCGCCGGTCTCGGCACCCTTGCGGCGCTGCTCGGCATGTTCATCGCCTACAAGGTTTACGGTTCCGCTCGCGTGCCTGCCGCCAAGGGCAGTTCCGCTCCGGAAGGCCGCAAGGCTACCTGGACGTTCTTCTTTGACTATGTCCACAAGTACGTGGGAATTATCCCGGTGCAGGTGCTTGCCTGGATTTGCGATGTTGTCGTAGACAAGATTTTGCAGGCGGCACAGTGGACCATCGGCGCGATTGCCACGATTCTGGGCGATGGCGCTACGGTGGTGCAGGTGCGCAAGGTTCGCTTGCAGGTTGCGTTTAGCATCGCGGGCGTCGTTGCCCTGGTTGCTGTTGTTCTTTTGACTGGAGGGTTGATCTAATGCTGTTGCATCTCCTCGTATTGGCCCCGTTCGTTGCCGCGATCCTCATGGCGGCAACCTCCAAGGAAGACCCGAAGTCTTCTTCGCGCCTTGCCTTCATTTTCGGCCTCGCCTTCGTGGTGCTTTCGGTGATGCTCATCGCCGCGGGCAACAAGGCTACCGACCCGATTGAATGGTTCCGCATTCCCGGCTGCAAGGGCCCGGTCTATTACTACCTGTATAGCCACGGTCTGGGCGCCTGGATGGTGTTTCTTTCTACGGCTCTCTCGCTGGTCGCCCTCGTGTCGGCCCGCGTGACCGCTTGCAAGAACTACCGCAACTTCGCCATCGGGATTTTCTCCCTGATGGGTGCGATGAACGGTACGTTCCTCGCTGCCGACGCCGTGCTGTTCTTCTTCTTCTTCGAGGCGATGGTGATTCCCGCCGCGATTCTGATTGCTTCGTACGGCGGTAAGGAAAGCTCCAAGGCCGCGATGACGTTCGCAATCTACACGCTGGTCGGTTCCGCCCCGATGATGGTCGCGCTCTGGTACTTGCTTACCAAGGCTGACAACTCCCTGCTGCTTTCGCTCGCGGTGGCGCTGCAGTCGCTCCCGGCCGGTGCACAGACGGCGATTCTTGCGAGCTTCCTGCTTGCCTTCCTCGTGAAGACTCCGGTGTTCCCGTTCCACGGCTGGCAGGCGATTACTTACGCCGAGGCTCCGGCTCCGCTTTCGGCCATCCTTACGGGTGCCATGAGCAAGGCGGGTGTGTTCGGCTTTATCGCATGGATCCTCCCGATTTTCCCGCTCAACATGAGCATTGTTTCGACGATGATGTGGCTTGGCCTCGCGACGGCCGTTTACGGCGCCCTGATGGCGCTGCGTGCCACTGACGGCAAGAAGCTTCTCGCCTTCAGCTCCATGAGCCACTTGGGAATTGCGGTCGCTGGCGTGTTCAGCCTTTCCGAGGCGATGCTCCCGGCGGTGCTCGTGCTTCTCGTTGCCCATGGCCTTTGCGCCGGCGCCCAGTTCTTCTTGATGGGTATTGCCGAACGCATGGCGGGTACTCGCGAACTCGACAAGCTTGGCGGCCTCTCTGGCAACAGCCCCGTCTTCAGTACGCTCTTTGGCGCCCTCGGCGTGATGTCTCTCGCCGTTCCGGGAACTGCCGGGTTCGTCGGGGAATTCACGGTACTCCTCTCCCTGTGGGACATGGGCCCGTTCGCGGCACTCGTCATGGGCTTCTCCATGATTCTCTCCGCCGCCTACATGCTCCGCTTTATCCAGAAGGTCATCTTTGGCAAGGCTTCGGGCAACTACGATAATGGCCCGCGCACTTCCGGTCTGGAAGGTGCCTCTATCGGCATCATGGCCGTTCTCCTGCTGGTGTTCGGTTTCCATCCGGCCTTCGTGACCGATTCGCTCCACCTGTTCGACGAAGAGACAGTGGAACAGATGAACGATGCGGGCAAGGCTGCCGATGGCGAAGAAGCCGCCGAAACGGACGAGGACGGCGATGAGGAAGAACTCCCGCAGGCGATGACTCCGGACGAAATTGCACAGCTTGACTCTTCGCTCAAGGCGAACGGCTTTAGCGACGAGGAACGCAAGTCCCTGATTACGCAGGTCGTTGGCGCCGAAGCTGCGCTTGCGCTCGAAAGCAGGGTGCAGGCGGGTCTCGATGCGGAAGCCTCGGATGATGCGAAAACAAATGATGAAGCTCTGAACAAGGAGGCTTCCAATGACTAATTTCATTAACCTCTTGCCGATTGCGGTTGTTGCCCTTGGCGCCCTCGTGACGCTCGCTTCCGAACCGTTCATCAGGGACGAGAACAAGCACAAGATTCTCCCGTGGGTCGCTTCGCTGTTCGTTGTCGCTGCTATGGCCGCCTTCGCGCTTGTCAATACGGATACGGTTTACAACTTGTTCGCGATGGACCCGATCCGCCGCCTGCTCGGCATTGCCGTGCTGTTCTGCACGTTCCTCGGTATTTCCGGATTGCAGTGGACGCTCGGTCACGAGAAGTTCAAGGGTGGCGAATCCTACGGGCTCATGCTCCTTGCCGCTTGCGGTGCGCTTTTCATGACGCAGGCCATCGACTTCCTTTCGCTCTTCCTGGGCATGGAACTCGCTAGCTTCCCGGTGTATGCCCTTGTGGGTATCCGCCGCCATCAAGAAAATGCGGGCGAAGGCGTGTTCAAGTACTTTGTCTCGGGCTCCATCTTTAGCGCCCTCTTCCTGTACGGTGTCGCCATGATTTACGGTGCGACGGGTTCTACCTCGTTCTTTGCGCCGATTCTCGAAGGCCGTGGCGCCATTTACGGCGTGGGCATTTTGTTCGTGATTTTCGGCCTCCTGTTCAAGGCAGGCGCCGCTCCGTTCCACTTCTGGGTCGCCGATGTCTACACCGGTGCCTCTGTCGCCGTGACGGGGTTCATGGCCGCGGTCGTGAAGGTTGGTGCTCTTGCCGCCCTCGGTTCCGTGTGGCTCGGCATGCTCGTCGCGAAGGCTGCTTCTGCTCCGGCATGGAACTTGTCCGAACCGGTGACGGTTGCAAGCCAGTCCAAGGCACTTTACCTGGTGGTCGTGATTGTCGCTTTGCTCTCGATGGTTATCGGTGCTTTCAGCGGCCTTGCACAGAAGTCCATCCGCCGCATCTTGGCGTTCTCCGCCGTGATGAACGCGGGCTTCCTCGCCGTGGCCTTCCTGCTCCCGAACTATGCGGGCGAAGGTTCCGTGCAGCTTGGCCCCATGGCCTACTTCCTCGTGACCTACGCTATCGGCAGTGCTGGCGCCCTCACGGGCATCGCCTTCCTGGCCGGTCGCGATGACCAGTTCGAAAATCTTGACGATCTCCGTGGCCGTGGCCGCAAGCGCCCGTTTGTCGCGCTTGGCGTTGTCGTGTGCCTTGCAAGCCTTGCGGGCCTTCCGCCTGCAGCCGGATTCCTCGCGAAGTTCGTGCTCTTTACGGGTGCGTTCTCTGCCGGGCTTGGCTGGCTTGCTGCTGCCGGTTTCGCGCTCTCGCTCGTTGCCGCGGTCTACTACCTGCGTATCGCCTACGTGCTGTTCGTGAAGGCTCCGGAAGAATCGGAATGCAAGTGCTGCTGCTCCAGCAGCGTCCCGTTCAGCTACTTGCTGAAGTTCGCTGTCGCGGTTGCCGCCATTGCGCTTGTCGCGGTGAGCGTCGTTCCGGGCGTCGCGCTCTTGTAATCTGACGCGCTCGCGTCAAGGAAACTGGATGAACGATAGAAGCTTGTTCCAATTCCTGCAATTCTCCCTAGGGGACCGCGAAGAATTCGATGCGGTTTTCTCGGAGAAGGATTGGAACGAGCTTCATCGTATTTCTACACGACAGTCGCTTCTCGGCATTGTCTTTTCTGGAATATCGCGCCTGCCTGCGCAGTCGCGCCCGCCCAGGCTGCTTTTGCTCAAGTGGTCTTTCCAGGCTGAATCCCTCAAGGGTATGAACGAACTGCAGAACTCCGAGGCGGCGCGCCTTACGGAGCTGTTCCGCTCGCGGGGCCGCCGGACTGCCGTTTTGAAGGGGCAGGCCAACGCCCGGCTCTATCCGGATCCGTTCATAAGGCAGCCGGGCGATATCGACCTGTGGGTCGATGGCGGCCGCGCGAGTGTCGAGTCGCTTTTGCAGGAGATGAACCTCCTTGGCGAGCCGTCTATTTCCAAGCATCACCTTGAACTCGCGAAAAAGGGAAGCAAGGTCCCGGTCGAAGTCCATTTCAAGCCCGCGGCGGGGCTCCGTCGCCCGCGTACGAACCGCGCGTTGATGAAGTTCCTGGACGAGCAAATCCTGAAATCGGAAATGGTCCCGGAGGGTTTCTACGCCCCGCCTCTCAAGTTTGCGCTCGTGATGCAGCTGGCACATATCTACCAGCACTTTCTCGGTAGCGGCATAGGCCTTAGGCAGCTGGTGGATTACAGCCGGTTGCTCCGCGCCGCGACTCCCGAGGAACGTGCCGAAGTTTCGGGCATGCTAAAAAGGGTCGGCCTGCACCGCATAGGTGCGGCGGTCATGTGGACGATGCGCGAAGTTTTTGATGTTGACGAAGGCCTGCTGCTCTGCAAGCCCGACGCTAAGCGCGGCCATGTATTGCTCCGTGAGGTGATGGAAGGCGGGAACTTCGGGAACTACGCCGAAAAGTATCAGCACTCCGTCTTTGTGAGATGGCTCAAGGATCGCATGAATGCGATGCGCCACTTGCGCTTTGACCCGTGCGAGGTGTTGTGGGCCGAATTCAAGTACTGGAAGGCGACCATCGGGCTTGTCCCCAAGAGGATTCGCACGGGCAAGCTCGGGCTCGGCGGACGGTAGAATTCTTATATTTCGCAAAAAAGAAAGGAATTTTTTATGGACAAGGTTTATCGCTCCGGAATCGGTTTTGACGTTCACAAGTTGGTGGAAGGTCGCAAGTGCATTATTGGCGGCGTGGACATCCCGTACGAAAAGGGTCTGCTCGGCCACAGCGATGCCGACGTCCTGCTGCATGCGATTAGCGATGCCCTGCTCGGTGCGGCCGGCCTTGGCGACATCGGTACGTACTTCCCGGACACCGACCCGGCCTTCAAGGGCGCCGACAGCCTGGAACTGTTGCGCAAGGTGGGCGAGGAGGTCCGTAAGGCGGGCTTCGAAATCGTGAATATCGACAGCATCGTGATGTGCGAGCGCCCGAAGGTGAACCCGCACAAGGATGCCATGAAGGCGAACATCGCCCGCGTTTTGGGCCTTGACGTGAAGCAAATCGGCATCAAGGGTACCACCACTGAAAAACTCGGCTTTACCGGCCGCGGCGAAGGCATCGCGAGCCAGGCTATCGCCATGGTGCGTAGCTTATAGGCTATTGTAAATAGAGAAAGATGAAAAACTTTACAGCGCTTTACGGCGCTTTTTCTATATTTTACGCCAGCTTTACAAACAACAATTCACCGCCATGAGCCCGAACTAGCTGAAAGGCAGCGACGATGATCCGGTAGTGGCGCTTCATAGGAAGGTCCTATAATTATGACTTGGATGGCGTTAAAAATGTTAGGGTGCCTAGCCCTGCTCATGTTCGGTATGAAGTCCATGAGCGAGGCTTTGCAAAAAATGGCCGGTCCGCAGCTCAGACATGTGCTCGGAACCATGACCACGAATCGTTTCACGGGAATGCTCACCGGCATGTTCGTTACAGCCTCAGTACAAAGTTCGACCGCCACCACGTTGATGACGGTCTCTTTTGTTAATGCGGGGCTCCTTACGCTCATGCAGGCCATCTCGATTATCCTCGGTGCCCACATCGGTACGACGGTAACGGCATGGATCATGAGCCTCGGGTTCTCGTTCAACATCGCGAACTTCGTCTACCCGGCGTTCTTCATCGGTATCATTCTCGTGTACCTGAACAAGAAGCGCGTGCTGGGCGAGTTCCTGTTCGGTGTCGGTTTCCTTTTCCTCGGTCTTACGACCCTCAAGGAAACTGGTTTCGCGGTAGTACAGGATCCGGGTGCGAGCGCTTCCATCAGTTCGTTCTTTGCCCGCTTCAGCGACCCGAACTTCTTCAACTCGCTGTTCTTCCTCGTGATGGGTACGGTGCTTACCCTGTGCGTGCAGTCTTCTGCCGCCATCATGGCCATCACGATGATCCTCTGCTCCACCGGCGTGCTCCATATTGACCAGGGCATCATGCTCGTGCTTGGCGAAAACATCGGTACGACGATTACCGCGAACATCGTGGCCCTCTCTGCCAATACGCAGGCAAGGCGCGCGGCCCTCGCACACTTTACGATTAACGTGATAGGCGTTATCTGGGTGGTTATCGTGCTCAAGTGGTTCCTCGCCGCCGTCTGCGGTGTGGTCGGTTTCGACCTTTCCATCCACATGGGTGAGCCCGGTTACGAGAAGAACCTCGCGAAAATTTCTGTGGTGCTCGCCTCGTTCCATTCCGCGTTCAACGTGTCGAACACCTTTATCCAGATTTGGTTCATCAAGTACATCGAAAAGTTCGTTTGCAAGGTCATTAAGCCCAAGAAATCCGATGAAGAGGAAGATTCCCGCCTGCACTTCATCAGCTCCGGCCTCATGGGCACTCCCGAACTTTCGCTCCTCGAAGCCCGCAAGGAAATTAGCCTCTTTGCGACCCGCACTCGCAAGATGTTCAATTTTGTGCCCGACCTTTTGACGATGAAGGAAGAGAATGACTTTGTAAAGCTGTTCGCCCGCATTGAAAAATACGAAGGCATCAGCGACAACATGGAAATAGAGATTGCGAAGTACCTGAACCAGGTGAGCGAAGGCCGCCTGAGCCCGGAGAGCAAGACGACCATTCAGGCAATGCTCAGGGAAATTTCCGAAATTGAAAGTATTGGCGATTCCTGCTACAACATGGCGCGCGCCATCAACCGCAAGTTCCGCAGCAAGGAAGATTTTACCGCGGAGCAGTACGAGCATATCAAGCATATCATGGGCCTGTGCGACAAGGCGCTCGAGCATATGATAGCTGTTCTCGACGATAGCCAGCAGGTGGATGCGAACCGTACGCTGAACCTGGAAAACGAGATTAACGACTACCGCAAGCTCCTCAAGGAGAAGAATGTCGACGATATCGAAAACCAGAAGTACAGCTACCAGATGGGCGTGCACTACATGGACGTGGTGAACGACTGCGAAAAGCTGGGCGACTACGTGGTGAATGTGGTAGAGGCTCACGCCAACAAGAAATTCTCTACATAAATTTGCCTATAAACGTCGCCATACGGCATCGCGCTCGCACTCGCTGTATTTTTATACAGCTTCGGTTCGCGCTCTTTGCTACTGAGACTCCGCGCTTTAGCGCGGGAAATGGGCTTTGCCCATTGTTCGTCGAAGGATGTCGTAATCATATCTTGTCGGAAACTTGTTTCCGTTTCAAGATATAGATTAGGACCTTGCTCGTTTCTAGGTGAATTTTGAAGATAGGCTTTTCTAGTCAAATTCTGATTTGTAAAATCCATGTAAAGTGTAAATAAAACCTTTGCGAAGCTTTTGTTTTAGACATTGCATTGACTGTATTGTGTTTTTATCTTGGTGATTGGAAAATCCGCAAACTATGAATACGATCTACATTGTTGAAGACGATTCCGAAATCCGCGAGATGGAAGCTTACGCGCTTAAAAGTAGCGGTTTTGATGTGAACGCTTTCGACTGCGGGAAGGGCTTAGACGAGGCTGTTAAGACATGCGTGCCCGACCTGATTATTCTCGATATCATGTTGCCGGGAGAAGATGGCCTAAGTATTCTGAGGCGCCTCCGCGCACAGGACGCTACTAAGAGTGTCCCTGTCATCATGATTACTGCCAAGGGCTCTGAAATCGAAAAGGTCAAGGGTCTCGACGCGGGTGCGGACGATTACATTGCAAAGCCTTTCGGTATTCTGGAATTCATTTCGCGCGTCAAGGCACTGCTCCGCCGTGCGGGCACGCTGAAAGCCGATTCCGAGGAACAGACTTCGCTATCGCTCGGGGGTGTTTGCATCGATATGGGCAAGCGCATCGTTACCGCCGATGGCGGGAACGTGGAACTCACCTATAAGGAATACGAGCTCCTGAAACTTCTCATGTCTCAACCGGGGCTCGTCTATTCCAGGCAGCAGATTCTGGAAAAGATTTGGGGCATCGATTTCAAGATGGACACTCGAACGGTGGATATGCACATCAAGACCCTCCGACAAAAATTGGGTGAGCAAGGGTCCATCATTCAAACCGTCCGCAATGTAGGTTACAAGGCGCAATGAAGGACCGCATAAGATATAGCTTGATCTATATGGGGGTGATTGCAGCCCTGTGTGCGGTTTACTTTACAATGCAGGTTTTTGAAGGGGAAATGGCGGGCCAGCTCAAGAGCCAACTTCGCGAGAACCTGCGCCTGATAGAGACAGCGTATGTCGGGGAAGCCCTTGGCGACGAGCCTCAAAAGCTTTCAAAGTTTGCAAGCAAGGACCTTCGCATAACGCTCATCGATTCGAAGGGAGGAATCCTTTACGATAGCGATGCCGAAACGGTCAAGATGGAAAATCACAATGACCGCGAAGAGGTCATAGATGCCTTTGCGAAAGGGGCTGGCGAAGATCTCCGCTATTCCTCTACCTTGCAGGCAAAGGTGTTCTACTTTGCCAAGCGCCTGAATGATGGCAAGGTGCTGCGCCTCGGAATGCGCCAGGCGAACTTGCAGCAGGTATTTTCCAAGACGATTCCGTACCTTATTGTTTTATTGGCGGCCATTGTCGCTGCGGCAATTCTCATTGCAATCGGGCTTAGCCGAGCCTTCATTAGTCCGCTACAAAAGCTGGTGGACCAGTTGGGAACTCCCGAGTGGATGAAAATAGAGAACGTCTACAAGGAAATCGCACCGCTTGTCAATACCATACGCAAGCAGGATCTTGAGCTGCAGTTGACCATCGAGCAGCTCTCGAACGAAAAGCAGAAGATAACGCACCTGAAGGACGAGTTTACGGCGAATGCTTCTCACGAGCTGAAGACGCCGTTGACCTCTATTTCGGGCTATGCGGAACTTATCGAGAACGACATGGCAAAACCTGAAGATGTCAAGATGTTTGCGGGCAAAATCCACAAGGAAGCGCTCCGCCTGCAGTCCATCGCGAACGACATCATCACGCTCTCGAAACTGGATGGGCAACAAGGCGAACTGTTTGACCTGAACGAAAAGGTCAACCTCTGGAACGTGGCGCACGGCTGCGTCGAGGACCTTAGCCTGAAGGCAAGCAAAAAATCCGTATCAGTCTCGCTGGATGGCGATAAGGCTGCGGAAATCCAGGGAAACTCGAAACTGCTTTACGAGATGGTCTTTAACCTAGTGGATAACTCCATTCGCTATACGGAGCAAGGCGGCAAGGTTGCCGTTGTTGTTGAACCGGGCGCTATCGTGGTGAAGGATACCGGCATCGGCATTCCGGAAGAATGCCAGTCGCGTGTCTTTGAGCGCTTTTACCGCGTAGACAAGAGCCGTTCCAAGGAAACAGGTGGAACGGGGCTCGGGCTTGCTATCGTAAAGCACATAGCGGAAGTTCTCCACGCAACAATACAACTGAATTCGGCTGTCGGATTCGGTACTGAAATTAGGATTGGATTTAAAGTATGATTCTTGCAATTCTTAAAATGATTGGTTGCCTTGCGCTCCTCATGTTCGGCATGAAGACGATGAGTGAAGGCTTGCAGAAACTCACTGGCGGACACCTCCGCGCCGTTCTTGGTACCATGACCAAGCATCGCCTGGGTGGACTCCTTACAGGAACGTTCGTTACCGCGGCCGTGCAGTCCTCGACGGCGACGACCGTCATGACGGTCAGTTTCGTGAACGCGGGCTTGCTTACCCTTGTACAGGCCATTCCCGTGATTATGGGCGCGAACATCGGAACTACGGTTACGGCGTGGATCATGTCGGTATTCGGTTTCCAGTTCAACATGAGCAGCTTCGTGTGGCCGTTTTTCGGGCTTGGTATCGCTCTCTCGTACGTGCGCAAGAACAGCGTGAAGAGCTTCGGTGAATTCGTTTTCGGTTTTGCGTTCATGTTCCTGGGGCTCACGACTCTCCGCGAGAATGCAGTGGCGATGGACCTCTCGCACAACCAGGCGGTCATCGACTTCTTCGCGTCTACGGGTGGCTGGGGCATCTTCAGTACGCTCCTGTTCTTGCTCCTGGGCGGCATCCTCACGATGTGCGTGCAGTCTTCTGCCGCCATCATGGCGATTACGCTTATCCTCTGCAGCAGCGGCGTACTCCCGATTTACCAGGGCATCGCTCTTGTGATGGGCGAGAACATCGGTACCACGGTCACCTCGAACCTCGCGGCTCTCTCGGCGAGTACGCAGGCGCGTCGCGCGGCATTGGCGCACATGCTCTTCAACGTGTTCGGCGTGGTGTGGGTGCTCATTGTATTCCACCCGTTCGTGAACATGGTCTGCCACCTGGTGGGCTTCGACCCGAGCTTTGTGCCGCATACCGAAGAAGAAATTGCCCAGGCAAGCGTGCGAGTGACCTATGCACTCTCCGGCTTCCACACGGCATTCAACATCTGCAACGTTCTTATCCTTATCTGGTTCATCAGACCGATGGAAAAACTCATTTGCAAGATTATCCGCGAGAAGGAGGACCCGGAGGATTTCAGCATCAAGTTCATCAGCGCAGGCCTCATGAGCACTGCGGAACTCTCGTTGTTCGAGGCCCGCAAGGAAATCAACCTGTTCGCCGAACGCACGCAGAAGATGTTCCGCATGGTGCCCGAACTGCTCGAGATGAAGGACGAGAACGATTTCGTGAAGCTGTTTGCCCGCATCGAGAAGTACGAGGGCATCAGCGACAACATGGAAATCGAGATTGCGAACTACCTGAACAAGGTTTCGGAAGGCCGCCTGAGTCCTGAAAGTAAGACAATCATCCAGGCGATGCTCCGCGAGATTTCCGAAATCGAGAGTATCGGCGATGCCTGCTACAACATGGCCCGCGCCATCAACCGCAAGTTCCGCAGCAAGGATGACTTTACGGAAAACCAGTACGGCCATATCAAGCACATTATGCAGCTTTGCGACAATGCTCTCACCAACATGGTCGATGTCATTAGCGACCATGCGTCCGCCGATGCGAACCGCACGCTGAACCTGGAAAACGAAATCAACGACTACCGCAAACTCCTCAAGGAGAAGAACGTCACCGATATTGAAAACCAGGAATACAGCTACCAGATGGGCGTCCACTACATGGACGTGGTGAACGACTGCGAAAAGCTGGGCGACTACGTGGTGAACGTGGTGGAGGCTCACGCCAACAAGAAGTTCCCCGGCTAGTTTAATTCGCCTATAAGCTTCGCCACACGGCATCACGCTCACTGTACTATTTGTACAGCTTCGGCTCGCGTTCTACTTTAATTCACATTCTACTTTAGCTAAGCGCTTTTAGTTCAGGAGATTGGCTTCGCCAATCTTTTCTGTCTCATATAATACAGGGCGTATCATAGCAGAAAAATATTTTTGTAAAAATTCAAAAAATGCAGAAAATCTACATAAAAACATGAACTTTGTATAATAAAATCTATTGACTTTGTTTGCGGGGCTTTATAAATTATAGGTATGAAACCGATTACTGAATATCAAGACTATCGAAAATACATGCGCGACTATTACGAGGAACGCAAGCGCTCTTCCTTGTTCTCGTGGCGCGAATTTTCTCGCCTGGCGGGATTTTCTTCGCCCAATTACATACAGCTTGTGTGCGAAGGCAAAAGCCGTTTGAGCAAGAAGGGGGTAGAAGGGGTTGCCGACGCCATGGGGCTTGAAGGTGCCGACCGCGACTATTTCCGCGCCATGGAACATTTTGGCGATGCGCGCAACGACGTAAAGAAGATGCAGGCATTTAACGAGATGCAGAAAATCGCGAAGGAGAATCGCTTGCGTGTTGTTGATGCGGAGGCGTTCAAGTATTTTGAATCGTGGGTGAATCCCGTGCTGCGCGAACTCGCCCCGATTATGCCGGGCGCAAAACCGCTCGAACTCGCGCGACAGTGCTACCCGGTGGTGAGTGCCGCCGAAGTCCGCCAGTCCCTGGACTTCATGGTGCATGCGGATTTCTTGAGGAAGGTCGGCGAGGATACCTACGAGCAGACCGAAAAAGTCGTGACGGGCTCTTCCGAGGCAATCCCGCTGGCATTGCGCTCGATGAACCGCCAGATGTCGAAACTCGCGACCTCGGCAATTGACGACGTACCGCCGGAAAAACGCCATATCGCCGGTGTTACGCTTGGATTGTCCGAATCTACGTACAAGTGGCTTGTGCAGAAACTTGAAGTGCTCCGGCATCAGGTGGTTGCCATCGCAGCCAAGGAAAAGGAATACGATAAGGTTTATCGCTTGAATTTGCAACTGTTCCCGCTGACCAAGGGGAAGGAGGCTTAAGATGAAGAGTATGGGTAAAATAATCCTGGCGGGATTGGCTGCCTTTGGGGCGGCATGTTCCAACGATGCGAGTGTTGAGCCGGATGTTTCCGGGGCTACTACGGAACCGAGCACGTCTCCTATCGCAGAATTGACCGAGGAGCAGAAGGCCGTTTTGGCAAGGTCGTTCTACACTTTATTGGATTCGACTGCGTATGATTCGTCGATGGCTCTTCCGGATTCCGGGCTGGATGAAATTGATGGCAAATATTTTAGATTGAGGCCGTTTGGTATAACGAACGATCAAATATTCAGCTATCCGAGCATGGATGGACGAAAACTTTGTGATGTCGTGTCGTTTACGAGGGAATATTATGAAGATCGAAAGGGCGTTTTGCGGGCTATGTCGTACGATGAGTACGACCATAAATGCCATGGCGTATATGGAATCGCTTCATCTGAATTGTACCGGGATTCGATTTACTGTGCCACGGATTATGTATCAAGTCATGTAAATGAAACCATGGTCACGAGCAAGATTGTTGACGTTGATGGCGTTCCCGTTGTGATGAATACGGTATCTGGGGATTATTGGGGGTATGGCGTCTCTTGTACTGAATTCCTCAATCAATTCAAACAGTCCTGTATCGAATCGAATGGTCTCTTTAAGCTTTTCGGGGATGCTTGTAGCTGGAACATCTTGCAGATGGCGTGTGCTTCTTTTGTCCCCGAAGGGAAAAGTCCGGACGATGTCCTGAACTCGTATATCGAGGAATATAAGGGCCAGTGTCTTGAAGATTCCTTGAAGTACGCTCCTTACGATGATGAAAATTATGTTGCGCCCCAATTGGACAGCCTGGCTATTGATAGCTTGAAGTCTTTATACTCCTTGCAAAGGGAATGGAGGCAGAACTTGAAGCGGACATTGCTTGCGTATAGGTGGCAGTTCTCTATGTCCAAGGCGACATTTGTTGAAGATGTTGCTACTGATGCCATCGATATCTCTGGAGACGACATGGTGGAAATGGATGGCTCCGCCTATCATTTTGAGGAGTTCGGTGTTCCCGAATATATTGATTTTGATATAATGGCGTACAATACCTTACCTAGTGGACAAATAGCGGATGCGTATCGTAAAGAAGGCGTATATGTTTTGCCGGATTCGCTTGTCGCCGAATTCTTCCCGCAGACTGTTGGTGTACCGGCCGGTATGGATTGGCTTAAATGGAAATCGAATGTCTTTTACATCATTGTCATAAAGGACGTTGGCGTGAAGGGGCATATATTGACAAATATTACCGTGGATGAAATTCAAGTGACAGATCTCGTGAGGAGTGGACAATCGTGCCCTGAAGATACTTCGGTGAACTATTCGATGTTCCTGTTGTCGGATTCCCCCGAATGGGGCATTGTCGGTCGGCCAATCGTGAAAACGACTTATGTGAGCGAAAATTGGAATTGCGACAAGCCGGAAAGTCTTGAAAGAATTGAACCTTATGGTGAATGGACTTATGTTGGCAAGGAAGAATTCGATTATGAATCGTATTTGTGGGATTGGCTTGATTCAAGATATGGGAGTCTTTAAGGTTTAGAATTCAACTTTCATCAGCTATTTTCTATTTTTGGGGTGTATGAATACCAAGATCTATTACACCCTTACCGACGAGTCGCCGTTCCTGGCGACTCAATCCTTGTTGCCCATCGTTCGCGGCTTTGCAAAGACCGCCGGTATCGATGTCGAAACCAAGAATATTTCCCTGCCTGGCCGCATTCTGGCTGCCTTCGGCAAGGCCGACGACGACCTCGCATTCTTGGGCAAGCTTACGCTTGAGCCGGATGCGAACATCATCAAGCTCCCGAATATTTCTGCCTCGGTGCCGCAGCTCAAGGCCGCAATTGCCGAACTCCAGAAGAATGGCTTCGACGTCCCCGATTATCCGGACGCTCCGGCCACGGACGAAGAAAAGGCTATCCGCGCCAAGTACGACAAGGTGAAAGGTTCCGCCGTGAACCCGGTGCTGCGCCAGGGCAATTCCGACCGCCGCGCTCCCAACGCCGTAAAGAACTATGCCCGCAACAATCCGCATAGCAACGGCAACTGGAACGAATCCGTGAAGACTCATGTGGCGAGCATGCAGGCGAACGACTTCTACGGCAACGAAAAGTCCATCACGATGGCCGACGCCGACACGTTCAAGATTGAATTCGTCGACGAAGCTGGTGCCGTGACGGAACTGCGTGCCGCCAAGCCGCTCCTTAAGGGTGAAATCATCGATGCGACCGTGATGCGCATGGCCGCTCTCGAAAAGTTTATTGCCGAAGCCATGGCCGAAGCCAAGGCCAAGGGTCTCCTCTTCTCCGTGCACCTCAAGGCCACGATGATGAAGGTCTCCGACCCGGTGCTGTTCGGTGCCTTTGTCCGCGTGTTCTTCAAGGATGTGTTCGTGAAGTACGCCGACCTGTTCAAGGAACTCGGTATCGATGCGAACAACGGCCTGGGCGACTTGTACAAGCGCCTCGAAGGCAATGCGAAGGAAGCCGAAGTCAAGGCTGCCATTGATGCCGCACTCGCCGCTGGCCCGGACCTCGCGATGGTCGATTCTTCCAAGGGCATTACGAATTTGCACGTGCCGAGCGACGTGATTATCGACGCTTCTATGCCGGCCATGATTCGCAATTCCGGCTGCATGTGGAACAAGGATGGCAAGCTGCAAGAGACGATCGCCTGCATTCCGGACCGCTGCTACGCTGGAATCTACGACGAAACGATTGAATTCTGCAAGCAGAACGGCGCATTCGACCCGAAGACGATGGGTTCCGTGCCGAACGTGGGCCTCATGGCTCAGGGCGCCGAAGAATACGGCAGCCACGACAAGACGTTTATCGCCAAGGGCAAGGGCGTTATCCGTGCCGTGAACAGCAAGGGCGAAGTCCTCTTGCAGCAGGACGTGGAAGCCGGCGATATCTTCCGTATGTGCCAAGCCAAGGACGCTCCGGTGCGCGACTGGGTGAAGCTCGCTGTGACGCGTGCCCGCCTCAGCAATACGCCTGCGATTTTCTGGCTCGACCCGGAACGCGCCCACGACCGCGAAATCCAGAAGAAGGTGGAAGCCTACTTGCCGGAACATGACTTAAACGGTCTTGACATCAAGATTATGAGCCCGCGCAAGGCGATTGTCGAAACGATGAAACGCGCGAAGGCCGGTCTCGATACCATCGGCGTTACGGGCAACGTGATGCGTGACTACCTCACGGACCTTTTCCCGATTCTCGAAGTCGGAACGTCCGCGAAGATGCTCTCCATTGTGCCGCTCATGGCTGGCGGTGGCCTCTACGAAACGGGTGCAGGCGGCTCTGCTCCCAAGCAGGTGCAGCAGTTCCTCGCCGAAAACTACCTCCGCTGGGATTCCCTTGGCGAATACTTCGCGCTCGTACCTGCGTTCGAACAGGTCGCATTGAAGGAAGGCAACAAGAAGGCGAAAGTGCTTGCCGATACGCTCGACGAGGCGAACGGCAAGATTCTCGAATTCAACCGCACCCCGGCTCGCAAGATTGGTGAACTCGACAACCGCGGCTCACACTTCTACCTGGCCCTCTACTGGTCGCAGGCTCTCGCCGCCCAGAAGGACGATGCTGAACTTGCCGCCAAGTTCGCCCCGGTCGCGAAGGCTCTCGCTGAAAACGAGCAGAAGATTGTCGCTGCGTTTGCTGCCGAGCAGGGCAAACCCGCCGATATCGGTGGTTACTACCTGCCGAAGCCGGAACTTCTCAAGAAGTGGATGCGCCCGGTTCCCGAATTCAACGCGGTTATCGACGCTCTGTAATTAGGTGGCGAAAAATAATATATGTTTGCTTTCAGAAAGGGAGGCTGATGATGAACAAATTGCTTCAGAATGGAATCGTGATGTTGGCGGCGTCGGCATTTTTGCTGGCGTGCAGCGACGATTCGTCGGATGACTTTGGCACCGAGGCAAATGGTAATTCTTGCAAGGTCATAAAAAAGGACCCGTTTGTAATCGAAACTGTCGAGGATGGCTTCCACAGCACGACGACATTTGTGCTTGACGATGGTGACGTTGTCAAGACCGTAGAATTCGATGACACGAAAACGATGTCTAGGGCATGCTCGCAGTACGAGAAAGATTCGGACTACAGGAGCGTGAGGTGCGAAGGCAAGACTATTGTTGCGATTGGTGAAGATGAATTCTCGTCTAGTGAATTCAAGAGATTCGTGAATTCGATAGTGTCTATGTGTGAAGACATTGGCGACGACGGAAATTCTTCCAGTTCTGCGAACTCTTCAAGCTCGGAGAAATCTTCGAGTTCTGTTGCCTCGTCCTCGAGTAGCGAGAAATCGTCGTGCAGCGTGGCTTCCTCGAGTAGCGAGAAATCGTCGAGCAGCATGGTTTCCTCGAGCAGCGTGGCCTCCTCGAGCAGTGAGGGATCCATTGTCCCCGACCTGTCATCGAGTAGCGTAATCGAAGGGAACGTTGCATCGGCGCAGCAGGTTTCATATTACTTGGATAAAGTCGTTGCGGTAAATGCGGATTCGCTTGAATGCGCAGAGGAAAATGGTGAAGAGCCGGATTTGGACCAGTATGATATCGCTTATGAATTCAATATGCCGGACGATTTGGGACGTGATTATATCGGAAATGTCCATGCCTATCAAGATGTCAAGGTTTCGAACGTGTATGCTGATTGCGGAAGCATCGTTCTCAACGGCTTGAACGGCCTGATTATTCCGGATTCCAAGCCTTTCCAGAACAAGGGCTTTGTACTGGAAGTTCGTTTTATGATGACGGGGACGAATCCGATAGCCAACCTGGTGGCCGCGAATCCTCCTGGCCAGGGCATTGATGGATGGCAACTTCGGGTGGACAATTCCAACGTCGTATTCTATTATCGTGATGGCCCGCGGTCGGGCAGCTCGTGGAACTCAATTCCTCTCGGGACAATCACGTCAAATGAATGGCATGTTGCCCGTATCAAGCTTTTCCCTGCAAAATCGGAATTGGATGGGGAAGTCTTCTATACGTTCAATGCCTCTCTTGATGGAAGCCTGATTAATGCGACCTCGTTTAACGGGGATTTGTCCCAGATTCAGAACGACGTGGGCATAGGTTACGATGCCGTGTATCAGGATCGGCATAATGACAGGACCTTTATCGGTAAGATAGATTACATCCGTTACGGAAAAATATCGGAAGATAATCTGTAAGAATTTTCCTATGCAGGTGAATCCAATAGGCTCCTTTTTCGGTGACGCCGTCTACAAGTACGACGTTCCCCGCCAGGGGAGCCTTTTTGCTGGGCATCCGGGGCGCATCGAACTCAAGCCGGGAAACAACTTCGAGATGGCCCTCCGCGATTTGGAAGGCTTTGAACGCATTTGGGTGATTTTCCAGTTCCACGAGAACGAGGGATGGCGCCCGACGACGCGCCCGCCGGTACCGCCGAAGGGCCGGGACCGCGTGGGGACATTTGCGAGCCGGAGCCCTTACCGCCCGAATCCGATTGGACTCAGCTGTGTGCGCCTCCTGAAAATAGAAGGCCTTACGTTGTATGTGGATGAGGCTGATTTGCTCGATGGGACTCCCGTGCTCGATATCAAGCCGTACATCCCGCTGGCGGATGCTTTCCCGGATGCGAAGGTGGGCTGGGTCGAGGAACAGGTGGGCGACTTGTGGACGGTGGAACTGTCCGAAAAATTCGAAGAACAGAACCGATGGATTGCAGAGCGGAGCGAATTCGACCTGGAGAGTTTCGCCAAAGTCCAGCTTTCGCGCGGAAATTTCTCGAAGGACGTATTTGACAGCTCTCGCCGCCGCTTGACGGTTGACGAGGCAGCCTGTACAGGCGTGCTGGCGTACAGGACTTTCCGCATCCATTTCTCTTTCGGTTGCGCCGAAAAGAGGGTCATTCTCTCCGGAATTACATCGGGATATTCCAATTTGGAATTAGAGAATGCGACCGACAAATATGGCGATAAAGCCCTTCATAGGGCGTTTTTGGCCGCCTTTGCTGTGTCGTAGAACACAAATTTACAAGTAAAACCGTTAGTACGTCTTTTTTCCTGGAAAAAGAATTTATTTTCCCATAGAAAGAACAGGAGAAAATTATGCGTACCGATATGAAAAAAATGTGGATTTTTGCGTTGGCGATTCCCGCCTTCGTGTTTTTCGCATGCTCATCGGATTCGTCCGTGCAGGTGTTTACTCCTGATGGTGAGTCTTATGACGAAGACGAGTATGTGGAAATGATGGAAAACGGAGAGATTGATGCTATGGGCAACCGCATCAAGGAAGAGTCCGGAGAAGTTAAAACGACTTCGTCTGCTTCCAAGGTTTCTTCGTCCAGTACGGACAAGTCTTCGTCGAGCGAAGCGAAGTCTTCGAGCGAGGCGAAATCGTCCAGCTCTGAAAAGCCGACCTCTAGCGAGGCAAAGTCATCCAGTTCGGAAAAGCCAACCTCTAGCGAGGCTAAGTCTTCTAGCTCTGAAAAAACCGCTTCCAGCGAGACGCCGAAATCTTCCTCTAGCGAAGCGGGAAGTTCCTCCAGTACGGAACTTGAGGCCGGTGTCGAGACGATAGTTGATGGCAGTAACTTCTCCATCGGTACCGACGACATGGAAGAGGTTGAAAACGAAATCAAGACAGAACTGGACAGCCTGAAGGAAGTCCTCGATAATGGCGGAACCGTAGACGGATTTGATAAGATCGAAAACGAATTTAACGAGGAAACGCTGACTTACGAATCGTTCGATGAAGGGGATTATTTCTGCTTTACCGGTGAAGGGGAGTGGATGCATGTAACTCGCGATTTGCTGGGCGAATACATCCCCCACTACAAGAACGGCCAGGCTTGGGGAAACCTGAGGCATTTTGACGTAAAGTTCATGGATGCCTGCTCGGCGGTCTATTTTAAACGCAAGTAATTTTCCACTTGAAATAGCCTGCAATCTGTAGCGGATGGTTGAGAGAGCCGTCCGCTATTTTCTTTTGCAATTCCTTGTCGGAAATTTCGAATGTCTCGATTTCCTCGGTGCTGTCGAAGTGCGTAGCGCCGGTCTTTTTGACGCCGTCAATGAACACCACATGAAAAACACCGCGGTGCCTGTCCGGGTTCACCGGGAATGCACTGATGTACGCAATCTTGGAGCCTGCCATCCCGCACTCTTCTTGAAGTTCGCGTACTGCGGCCTGCTCCGGCGTTTCTCCCTTGTCGATGATTCCGGCGGGGAATTCTAGCGCGATGGTCCCGGAGCCGTGGCGGTATTGTTCCGTCATTACCCAGTTGCCTTCGACGGTGCGTGCGAGAATCAGTACCCAGGCGGGCTGCCACAGCGTATAGAAGTCGTCGATGATTTTTCCGTTCGGGAGTTCGCACGTTTCTTTCGCGACCTTCAGCCAGGGCGCATTGACCAGATATTCGGTATCCAGGAGTTTCCAAGGTTTCATGCAATAAATTTAAGAAAAAAGTTGTAGGAAATTGCTATTTTTTGACACGGAATAAACAAAAGAGGAATCTATGAGCGAAAATTCTACAACACGTCCTGTTCGCGTGCGCTTTGCGCCGAGCCCGACGGGTTACCTGCATGTGGGCGGTGCGCGTACCGCCATCTACAACTATTTCTTTGCAAAGCACATGGGTGGAACTTTCTATCTGCGTATTGAGGATACCGACCGCAAGCGCTATAACGAGACTGCCCTGCACGACCTAATGCGCGACCTCAAGTGGCTTGGCCTGCAGTGGGACGAAGGTCCGGGTTGCGAAGGCGACTGCGGTCCGTACTTCCAGAGCGAACGCCTGGATATTTACCACCGCGAAATCAAGAAGCTTCTGGATGCGGGCTGCGCCTACTACTGCTTCTGCACCGAAGAACGCCTGCAGGAAGTTCGCGCCGAACAGGAAAAGACTCACGTGCCGGTCACCGGTTACGACCGCCACTGCCGTAACATTAGCCGCGAAGAAGCCGAAGCCCGCATAGCCGCCGGCGAAAAGGCCGTGATTCGCTTCAAGGTTCCCGAAACCGGCGTTACTGAATTCGATGATATGATCCGTGGCCACATCAGCTACCAGAACGAACTTTTGGACGACCTCGTGCTCATCAAGCGCGACGGTTACCCGACTTACCATTTTGCAAGCGTCGTGGACGACCACCTGATGGGTACGACGCACGTGCTCCGCGGCGACGAATGGATCAGCTCCACACCGAAGCATGAACTGCTGTACAAGGCCTTTGGCTGGCAGCCGCCTGTGTGGTGCCATCTGCCGGTGATTCTCGACAAGAACGGCGGTAAGCTTTCCAAGCGCAAGGGTGCCGCTTCTGTGGGTGACTTCCGTGACCTCGGCTACCTGCCGGAGACTCTCGTGAACTACCTCGCGCTCCTCGGCTGGAACCCGGGCGATGACCGAGAAGTCATGACCATCAAGGAAATGGTCGAAAGTTTCACGCTGGAACGCATCAACCCGAAGTCCGCAAGCTTCGACGAAAAGAAGTTGCAGTGGATGAACGGCCAGCATATCCACATGTGCGACGATGCATTCCTCAAGGGAATCATGAAGGAAGGCCTTACCGCTAAGGGCATCGACCTTTCCAACGAGCCGGAAGCACGCCTCGACGAAATCGTGAAACAATTGAAGCCGCGCGCCCACTTTGTGCAGGACTTGGCCGAGATGGCTGTGTACTTCTTTGTCGCCCCGACGACTTACGATGAGAAGGGCGCCAAGAAGCACTTTGGCGAAGGCTCCAAGGAAGTCGCTACGCTCGTGCGCGACATGCTCGCTTCCATTGAAGACTTCAAGACCCCGGTAATCGAGAAGGGTTTCTACGACCTCGCCGAGCGCTGCGGCCACAAGGTCGGTGAACTCGTCGGTGCCCCGCGTCTCGCCGTGTCTGGCGTTACCGCTGGCCCGGGCCTCTGGGAGATGTTCGAACTCATCGGCAAGGAAGAAGTGCTCCGCCGCATCGACGTGGCAATGCCGCTCATGAAATAAGAATAAGGAGACTCGTCATGGCGGGCTGCGACCCGCCATCTAGAATTCTAGATTCCGGCTCCAAGGCCGGAATGACGCTTACAAACCACAATCTTTCATAGAAAAAATGCGCTCGCAGTTTCCCCATAGGCTCTACACTCAAAGGCTCTTCTGCCGCCGCTGCCGTCGCGTGACGCGTCACGGCCTGTTTGCGAAGGAGCCCTATTCGACCTATGGAGGAATGGCACCCCATATTCCGTTGCTGTGCAGTTGCGACGAGTGCGGAACGACCTTCGTGGCGTTCTCGCAGGAATTCGCAATTGGCGCTGGCGGCAAGGGTTCGGACTATACGAAAATTTACGGGAAGAACCGTATTGTCCCGGGCAATTGGCTTTATTTCAAGAATTCTGTGAAGCCGGGTATTGTCAAGAGCCACTTCCAGACAGAAGACAAGGAAGTCTTCTTGATAAGCTACGACGGGGGTGCGCCCGAAAAGGTGGAATGCCCCAAGACCCCGATTTTGAACGAGGATTCTCCTGAAGGCTACAGGCTTGTTCCTGCGCAGACGGCCCAGGTGCTTATCGGTGACAGCGTCTACCATGCTATCCGAGACCAGTTCGGCTTGGCGGTCGGCTTGGTGAGCGATGGCGGTAAGGACAAGCTTGCCATTCTCCTGGACGATAATTCCCTCCTGTTCATTACGATTCCGCAGTCCAAGCAGAACGTGCCCAACGCGATGTTGACGGAGTACGTGCGCCAAAAGTTGGCCCAGCTATTCCCGGACGATTTCCGCCGCGTGCAGGTGACTGTTGGCCAGGGGATTGTCTATCTCGACGGGATTGTCCGAAGCCTTGCCGTAAAGCGTGCGCTTTGCGCTTGCGTCAACAACATGCCGCGTGTCCGTGGCTGCGTCGATTTTATGCGCGTGCAGATGGAAACGTACATTTCCGACGAGAGGCTCGAAGGCTCCATCTGGCGCCTGCTCGATACGCCCGCCTTCAAGATTTTCGACTACACGGCCGAGGTAAAGGAAAGCAAGGCGACCGTGACGCTGAGCTGCTTCGATTTCAATTTTCCGAAAGACCTGGAAAACCGCATTGCCGATTTGCCAGGGCTTCAGGACCTTTCGCTGACGATAAATCCCATCCCCGAGAAGAATCCCGATATCCAGGTGACGTGCAGGGTTATCGAAGGCGAACTTGCCCAGAATTCGCGCTTGGCCGGATCCATCATCCGCCTGACGTATTTCAACAACAAGTACGTGATGGAAGGCCGCGTGTCCAACGCCTTCCAAAAACAGTGGGCGCTTATCAATGCGGTAAAGATGGTCAGGACGGCCTCGATAGAGAACAGGCTGAGGGTTTGTTAAAATACAAGGAGGAACCATGGCAGGATACGAGAAAATCAATACTGTTAAGGACTTGCTGAAAAAGGAAATGACGGTCAACCAACTTGCCGTGGCAATCGGTCGTGGCCCGCGTACGGTATTCCGCTACCTGGAACTTCTCCGCAACGAAAACTGCGGGCTGCGCAGCCACAAGAAGGACGGCGAGACCGTGTGGGTTATCCAGCCTGAGGAACGGACGAATTTCAACCAGGACATCGTAAAGCAGCTTGAAAAGATAAAGAAGAATTCCTCCGACTCGTCTCCTGCCGACATGAAGAACCGCAAGCTTCTGGACAAACTCATCGAATCCTTGCAGGTGACCAATCCGGACGAGTTCAAGCCGGAAGCGATAACGACCGACCGTGACCTCGTTCTGGATTACGGCCCGTTCAGTGACGAAAAGTTGCAGGACGCCATCGTGAACAGGATTCTCGACGCCGTCCACAAGAGGTTGAAAATCCGTATCGCGTATACGCATGTCGGTGACGAAACCAAGAAGGAAACGATTGAAGTCAGCCCGGTCAAGGTCATCATGCGAATCGATACGGTTTACCTGGTGGCTGCCGACGAATCTTTTGCGAAGACGGGCGTGTTCAAGAATTACGTGGTGGAAAATATCTCGAACGTGACGATGACGAATAATCCTGTAGAAAAGGACCTGGTGTTCGACGCCGCGCTTCACTACAAGCATACCTTCGGCAAGTATACTTCGTCGGAGGCCCCGCAAGAAGTCGCCCTTCTTGTCAAGGACAGCTGGCTCAAGAAGCAGTTCGAAAAATCCCATTTCAATCCGCCGGTCCGCCTGCGCAAGGACCGCAACAAGCAGGACCTCGTGGAGATGAAAATCCGCTTGACTCCCGATTTCAAGACGTGGCTTTTCGGTAACCTGCCGTATTTGCAGATCCTTAAGCCCGAGAGCCTCAAGAACGAAATGAAGGCCCTTCTGAAAAAGACTCTGGAAGAGATGTAAAGGTATTATGGAGCATTCGCTTTCTGATTATACATTCGAATTCCCTCAAGAATTGATTGCGTCCCGCACGGCGGGAAAGGGCAAGACGCGCATATTGCATTGCCCCAAGGACGGCGGGCCGCGCCGCATTATGAAGGCTCCCGAGATTGTGGAACTTTTCCGCCCCGGCGATTGCCTGGTGGTGAACAACACCAAGGTGATTCCGGCACGTCTCTATGGCCATACGATGCACGGCGGCGAGGTAGAGACGCTTTTGGTGCAGTCGCTTATTCCGGCAGAGAACGGTGACGCCCGCTACGAGGCGCAGGTGCGCCCGGGCAAGGCGTTCAAGGTTGGCCGTGAACTCGAGATTGCCGGCGTCAAGACGGTGGTCGAGGAAGTCCGCGAAGACGGTTCCCGCGTGTTGCGCTTTGCGGCGACTCCGGTGGAACTCGAGTCGGTGATGAACCGCGAGGGCCATGTGCCGCTCCCGCCGTACATCAACCGCCCCGATGACGAAGACGACAAGAAGGCATACCAGACGATTTTCGCGAAGTATTCTGGCGCCGTGGCCGCCCCGACGGCGAGCCTGCACTTTAGCGAGCAGATGCTTGAAGACTTGAAGGCGAAGGGCGTGCATGTGGCCGAGGTGACGCTGCATGTGGGGCCGGGTACGTTCCAGAACATCTCGGTCGAGGACTTTACCCAGCACAAGATGCACGGCGAGCATTACGAACTAACGCAAGAAAACGCCGACATCATCAACAAGGCGAAGGCTGCCGGAGGCCGCATCGTGACCGTAGGCACTACGTCTACGCGCGTGGTGGAAACCATCGCCGACGATAACGGTATCGTGAAGGCGCAGGCGGGCGTGACGCACGCTTTCTTCTATCCCGGTTACCGCTACAAGATCGTGGACGGCCTGCTGACCAATTTCCATTGGCCCAAGAGCTCGCTCATCTTGCTTGTCTCGGCTTTTTACGGCCGCGAAAATACGCTCGAAGCCTACAAGATGGCTGTCGAGAACAAGATGAAACTGTTCAGTTACGGCGACGGGATGCTTATTCTTTAAGGCCTAGGCCTGCGCGTCCGAGGCTTTCGCCAACAGGCGCCTTGCCTGGCTTGCCAGAATGTCGTTCTCGCCGAGTTCGATGACCTTCTTGAGACGTACGCATCCCTCTTCGGGATTCAGGTTGCGGTTGATGCGGATTTCGCCGATGCTGTAGAGGGCACGGCGGGCGAGGGTGGCATTCTTTTCGGAAGAGAGTCCCTTCTCGAGCATCGCGAGTGCTGCTTCGAAGCAGTTCTTTGATTTGGCCGTCTCGCCCCATTCCAACCACTGCTCGCTCGGCACGTCTATGTAGAGGCTCGGACTCGTCATGCGCTCCGCCAGTTTCGTGGTCGTCTCGACATCGATGGGGAATTCCTGCAACAGGGCCGTCATCGCCTGGCTCAGCAGTTGCTTTGCTGCGGGGAAGGCGCCGCTGGAAGCTTCCTTGAATCCTTCGTTTATCAAATCGCGCGTTCTTTTACGGCGTTCGGATTGCTGGTTGGTCGCGGCATTCTTGCGCCTGCGCTCCTCGAGTATTTGCGCCCGGAGTTCCGCGATACTCCTTTTGCGGTTGGGAATGTTGATGCCGCCGGCAACGCCCAGCCCGAAGAACAGCAGCGAGGCAAGCGCTACCGCCCCGAAGATTCCGCCGTTCACGAAGATGTTGATGATCACGTCGAGAGCCATTCCCGCGAATGCTGCAATGCGGACCGCGTTCGGTACGCTGTCTTTGCGGAGGCCGAAAGCCGTGGCGCCCAGCATGAACGCGACTGCGCTGCTCATGCCCATGTACCGCTCTGCATCGTAGTGGTCAAAAAAACTTGTCCCGGTGAGTGCGTATACGACGAATCCGCCGGCCAGGGCGGTCAACGCGATGCAGCCGGCCGCCACTGCCACGCCCCAGCGCCTGGACGTCTGTATGTAGGCGAATGGGAGGAATATCAGGAAAACGAGGTAGCTCGCGACTCCCGGGAACAGGAGCCAGCTGGTGGTCAAGCGCCCGAGTTCGCCGTCTTTGGGGGTGAACGCGAGGCTGTAGCGGATTTGCTTGTCCGTGTACTGCTTAATCCATTTGTCGCATTCGTAGCGGAAGTGGCGTTCGTCCGGATAGATATTGTGCTCCTGGATGTACTGTTCCTTGCCGCCACCGGTTTCCCACCATTCGCGGAATTCCTTTTTCATTTCGACGATACGGTCTTCCACGACGAAGGTGTGGTTCTGCTGCAGGTAGCGTTCGCGGTACTGTTCGAACTCCTCGGCTTTAGTCTTCTCGTCGGCCTTGAGCCCGACTGCGATAAACTGGGCGGCGCCCTCTTCTTCCCACCATTTTTCGAATGTCTTTACGATGTTCGCCTCGCGGTTGTGCTGCTTGATAGCTGGCGACAGTGCGGTTACGGCGTTAAAAATCCCGATGCCGACGGCTATCGCGATGACGATGTAGTGGTGGACCTTCAAGTCCTTGAGGAAAGATTTAAGCGCATTCATGTATATGAATATATACTATAAAAGCGCAAGTGGGAGTTACCGTTTTCCGTATTCGCGCAACTGGTTCCACAGGAAGTCGGTGTTCACGTCGCGGTAGCCCTGGGCGTTCACCTGCTCGCGTAGCTTGTGGGCGATTTCGAAGAGGTTCGGGCAGTTCTGCATGCGCTCGAAGCTGTCGAAAATCGTGAGGCTGTCAATCCACTGCGAAAGCTGCGGGAACCTGGGGTCGCTGAATCGGTTCTCGCGGCCCTTCTTGATGTATTCGAGGTAGCGCTCGGTAATCTTGTGCCCGTCTTCCACAAAGATATCCATGGCCTTCGGGAACAGGTTGTAGCCCGTCAGGTACTCGTGCATGATGATGCCGAAGCTGAAATAGTCGACGGAGTAGGAGAGGTTTTCGCCCATGATGGCCTGCTCGGGCGCGCTGTAGCAGGGCGTAAGCTGGCCGCCGTACTCGTTGACCGTCTCGCGGAGCTTGGCCTGTGCGTAACCGAAGTCGCAGATGAGAATCTTGTGGTTGTTCTTGTGCAGGGGGTTCTGGCACAACAACAGGTTCTTGGGCTTCAAGTCCTTGTGGATGACCTGGTAGTAGTGCAGCTGGCTGATGGTGTTCGCAAGGTAGGCAAGCTTTGCCACGCGGCGGAGGATTTCGTCGTCGGTGAGGTTCGTCTTGAACGTCCTGTCGAGTGAACAGCCCTTGATGAACTCGAGCTTGAGGTAGGGGTGCCTGCCGGCGATACCGCCACCGAAACTCTGCACCACGCCTTCGATGTTCGTGGCGCGGATGAGGTTGTTGATGCGGATTTCGTCTTGGAAGGCGCTCAGCAGCATGTTCAGGCGGTGCAGCCTGTTCTTGCCGGGCCTCGCCCAGAACTTGCAGATCTTGATGACGATCTCGCGCTCGCCATAGCGGTGGCCGTCTCCCGGATGCTCTATCCAGAAGTTTGCGCGGTAGAGGTTGTTGGTGCCTTCCAGCGTCAGGGGCTCGATGAGCTCGATCCGTTCCATGGCTCCGTTGTGCATGAATTCCGGATTCTGGTCGAACCAGCGCTGGTATTCTTCCATGCTGTAATGGGGGCGAAGCGCGAGGTTGCGCGACACCCTGTCCAAAGTCTCTGCGAGCACGTTTCTAAGCATGCCCCCAAATTTAGGAAATGTGAGCTATTTCCGGTGCCAGTCCAGGGCGCCCGAATCCTTTTCCTGTTTTTCCAGCGCGGACGTAATAAACTTGAAAGCTTCGTCTACGGTATCGCAGAACTTGAACAGCTTCAGGTCTTCCTTGTTGATCATGCCCGTCTCGGCGAGGTATTCCCAGTTCAGCACCTTCTTCCAGAACTTGGAATCGAAGATGACGACCGGCATCTGCTGGGCGTACTTGTCCGTCTGGATGAGCGTGAGCATCTCGAACATCTCGTCGAGCGTGCCGAAGCCTCCCGGGAAAACCACCAGGGCGCGAGCCTTTTTCAAGAACCAGTACTTGCGGACGAAGAAGTAGCGGAACTGCATGTTCAGGGCGTCGTCGATGTAGGGGTTCGGGTGCTGCTCGAAGGGCAGCTTGATATTGAGCCCGATAGACGGCGTACCGACGTCGGAGGCGCCCCTGTTGCCCGCTTCCATGATGCCCGGACCGCCGCCGGTCATGATGGCGTAGCCTTCGTGGCGCTTGTTGGCCCACTTGCCTATTTTGGCGCCCAGTTCCCTGGCCGCATTATAGGAGTCCGCCACTTTCTCTAGGCGGTCGAGGCGTGCGAGTTCCTTCTTGTCCTTGCAGCCCTTGCGGCGCTTCTTGATTTCGTCGGGGGGCAGCGTACGTGCCGAACCGAAGAATACGATGGTGTTTTCGATTTCTTCCTGGTCAAAGACTTGCTGCGGGGCGAAAAATTCCGAGAGGATGCGTAGCGGGCGTCCGGCTTCGCTGTCCATAAATTCGTCATTGTGGTAGAACATCATTCCAGGGGCGGGGTGAATCTGTTTTTTCTTAGCCATTGTAATATCCTTTATGTTATTCTGCTATAATATATGTTCCATTTTGTAAAATTGCGCCAAAAAAATGTCGTTGAACATCCGAATTGGAATAAAAACGTTATATTTAGGTCATGCTAGTAAAAATTTGGACCGACAGCTTTATTATCACGGGTGAAATCGACACCCTCCGCGACGAACGTCTCACCGACTATATCCGCGAGAACAAGGACTTTATCGCCGTGACGCAGGTGAAGGTCAGTGACCGCTCCGAAAAGGACCTGTTCCGTACGCACTTCCTGAACGTGAGCACCAACCACATCGAGATTATTCTCCCGGCAGAGTAGCGTCATCCTGGCCGCATCGCGGCCGACCCATACGGTTCATACAAGCACTTGTCCAGCAAATAAAAAAAAGACCGCCCCCGAAGGAGCGGCCTAATTTTGTTTTAGCCGGTTAGGCAATTACATGAAGAACCAACCGAGGCGGATGCCGGCCTTGAGACCGAGATCGGTACGGCCAACTTCAAGAGTGTTGGTCACTTCTTCCAACTGATTAGTTCTCTCGTTCATCTCTACGCCCGGGATCTCGTATGTGGTAGAAGGCATTTCGAGGCCGAGACCGACGCTACCCGTGAGGACGAGGTTGTCGGTGAGGTTGGCGTGGACGTTGAACATGACGTCAAATACGAGAGCGCTATTGGTGACAGTGCGGCCGGCATCTGGCATTTCTGCTTCCGGATCGTTCAGCGCAGCATCGATCTGTTCTTCGGTGAATCCGCCCATTTCGCCGCCGTTAGCGTACATGATGCCTGCACTGACGGAGGTCGGCAGGAGCGGAGTCGGCAGGAAGTAGTCGAACTGGGCGCCGAACAGGAAGGCAGTGTAATTGTCCTTGCCCTTCACGCTAACCTTGTCGGCATCATAAGTCGTTTCGCCATGGTGGGCAAAGCCGATCTTACCGGTGACCATCATATCGGGGTTCAACTTGAACATGAGGCCGATGTAGCTGTACCTGCCAACGAAGAAGTTCGGTTCGAAGTCTATGATGTCGTTCTGGTCGATACCGATAGAAATACCGAAGAACGGTTCATCGCCTTCGCCGGATTTTTTCTTTTTCTTCTTGTCTTTCTTCTTTTCCTTCTTGACAGGAGCCGGGGCTTCTTCCTCTTCTTCTTCAACAGCCGGAGCCGGAGCAACGGATTCGGTGGAGTCTTCTTCTTCGTATTCGTCTTCGTCGTCCTGAGCGTAGCTGTAGCTGCACAGTGCGAGTGATGTAATGGCAGCCAGGAATATCTTCTTCATAATCATTCTCCTTGAGGGATTTTTGAGTGTAGATGAATTGAAATATAAACACTCTTTCCCGATTTGGCATTTTTTTTAAGTTTTTTTACCATTCCATGGCGATTTTGGCGATTAGGAACCTTCTGGAGGCCTCGTCAAGCTTCGCAGGATCGATTTCCACGCCCAAAAGTCCGGCATATATCACGAACGGGCTCGCCGTGCACCCCTGATTGTTGCATTTTATTTTCACGAACATCGTCTTCCCCTGGATTTCGATGCCTTCCACGTGCTCGTTCAGGTCGATTTCCTGGCCGCGGTGGTTCTTGACGACGGGGAGAGCCTTGGCGTTGAACCTCTCCATGAGGTCGGAGGGGATGTTTTCGGGCGTGTGGCGGTAGATCATCGATTTCGGGAAGTGCTTGCTGAGCTTTTCCTTCAGGGGTTCGATGTTCACGATTTCCATGCCGCGCGGGAACGGTTCGCTCAGCTGCGCCATGAGCTTGGGGAGGTTCGCGGGCGAGATGTCGAGCTTTTGCAGCAGGTCTACGCTGATGATTTCGCAGTAGGTCTCGAGCCCGAGCGGGAGGGCGCCCATGTTCGAGATGCGCGGCTTGGGGCTGAAACCCTCGCTGAACTTGACGGGAATGCCTGCGCACAGGAACGTACGCTCGAAGAAGCTGAGCATGTTCTGGTGGGGCAAGAAGCGGCTGAGTCCCGTTTTTTTGAAGGTGATCTTGTAGCTGAAGCTCTCCGTCTTCTTGGGGCGGCGTTCTTCGACGAGTTTCTTGATTTCTTCGGGGGTGCGGCTCGGGGCCTTGTGACGCACGGGGTCGTCGGCGAGCTTGATTTCGGCGCCGAATCCGGGGATGCCGCACTTTTGGCAGTCGCCCCACTTGCAGTTGGGCACAGGCGCGCTGTTCGGGTCGAACGCCTTCTCCCACTCGCGCCTCAGGTACTGCTTGGTGGTACCCGCGTGGATAAAGTCCCACGGGAACACTTCGTCTTTCTCGCGTTCGCGGTACACCCATGAGGTGTCGTAACCGCATTTTTCCCATACCGCGAGCCACTTGTTGTAGTCAAAGCGGTAGGCGTCGCTCTCGAAGATAATCCCTTGCTTGTACGCCTCGTAGATGACGGGGGCGAGGCTGCGGTCGCCGCGGCTGTACACCGCTTCGAGGAAGCTCGTTTCCCAGCTGGCCCAGTTGATTTTTACGTTCGGGTGCTTGAAGAACTTTTCGCGTACGTAGCGGATGTGCTTGAGGGCGGTGTCCTTGTCCATGAACGGCGCCCACTGGAGCCCGGTGAACGACTTGGGGATGAGGATGCCGATGGAGACGGCAATCTGGATGCCGCGGTTGTACTTGCGCCCGATATGCACGAGGTTGAAGATGAGGTCGCAGAAGGCCTGCATGTCGGCTTCGTTCTCGGTCGGGAAGCCAATCATCGTGTAGAGCTTGATCTTGTTGAACCCGCTGCTGAAGGCATGTTCGGCGGCATCGTACATGTCCTGGTCGCTGATGGTCTTGTTAATCATCTTGCGGATGCGTTCGGAACCGGTTTCGGGGGCGAAGGTGGCGCTGCGGCCGCCCTTCAATGCGGCAATTTTGCCGGCAAGGGTCTGGCCGAAGCTGTTCACGCGGATGCTCGGCAGGCTCACGTCCACGGTGTCAAAAAACGGGTCGTCGATGATGGAGTCGGTGAGGGCTTCCACCGGCTTGTAGTCGGCGGTAGAAAGCGAGAGTAGCCCGAGTTCGCGTTCGCCGGTGGCGCGGATGCCCGCCTTGGCGATGTCCAGTACGTCGTCGGGGTTCAGTTCGCGGCAGGGCCTGTACCAGATGCCCGCCTGGCAAAAGCGGCAACCCTGGGCGCAACCGCGCATAACCTCGACGCTGAATCGGTTGTGCACCAACTGCATGTTCGCGATGAGGTTCTTGATGGGGTAGTCCTTGGGGTCCATCACCGGGATGAACAGGCGGCGAACCCCGTTCGTGGTGGCGTAGGCGCCGGCGGCTGGCTCCGCCGGCACAATCGCGCCGAATTCGTTCTTGACTACCGGGCGGAGGCTCGGTACGTATACCCCGTCTATTTTGGACAAGTTTGTCAAAATTTCGGCGCGACTCCGGCCCGCCTTGCGGCCCTTGCCTACGCACCGCAGAAAGTCAATCATGACTTTCTCCCCGTCGCCTATCATGAACGCGTCAAAGAAGTCGGCGACGGGCTCGGGGTTCGCCATGGCGGGGCCTCCCGCGACGACGATGGGGTCGTCTTCCTTGCGGTCCTTCTGCCACGTCGGAAGGCGTGCGAGTTCCAGTACGTAGGGAACGTTCGTAAAGTTGAGCTCCGTCTGGAGCGTCATGCCCACCACCTCGAAATCGCGTACCGGTGTGTAGGTCGCATAGCTGTACAGCGGGATGTCGTACTTTTTCATCTCGGCGGCCATGTCGTCCCATGGGGCGAACGAGACTTCGCACAGGAGGTCCGGTTCCCTGTTGATGACATGGTACAGAATGCGGATGCCGTTGTTGCTCATGCCGATTTCGTAGGTGTCCGGGAATACGAACGCCATGCGGGCGAGCATCTGGCTATGGTCCTTCACCACGCTGTTTGCCTCGCCGCCCATGTATCTTGCAGGGGATTCTACGGCGGGGAGGGCAAGCGCAATCTTCTCGAGGATGGTCATACGGGTAAATTTAGAAAAAAACGCTTTATTTTGTCCTTTTTTTTGCCGTACATTTTGCCGGTCAATTTCTTTTTCATAAATTTTAGCATATGAGCATGTTTTCTTATATCGTCTGGTTGATTTTCTTCTGCGGAGGCGTTGTCGGGACGTATTTCATTCCCGACGCCAAGATCCCGCTGGAAGGAAAGTTCGTGTTCATCGGGGCCTGGGGCGCTGTTCTCGGGTTCATCTACTACAGTATCGCCAAGCGAAAGGCCCAGGATGCCGAAGCTGACTTTGCGGAAGCATTGAACGAAAGCAAGCAGTCTCCCAAGACTCAGTATGTTCCGGTTGTGCCGACGGTTGCTGCCGACGAGCACAAGGTCAATTCTCCGATTCCCCCTGTAAGAAACCCTTTTGAAAGCATTCTTCCGCCGGGTGCCATGCCCGTGAAGGAAGCGTTCGCGAAGGCCGAGAAGCATGTGGCCAAGGCGGTGTTCCCGCTGGATCAGTGGAACGTGTTCTGCAAGGAAATCCTCAAGAACCGTCCCTTCCCCGAAGTCATCGAGGCTTTGGAGAAGGTGTTGCCCAAGCTTTTCCCCAATGCGGCGGGAATCCTGTACATGTACGGGGACGTGCAGTCTGAACTCTGCAAGATTTTCTCCTTTGGCGATTACGTCATCAGCGACGACAAGATTATGCCGATGGAATGTGCAAGCTTCAACAAGGGCGATATCGTCGTGACGGACTACAAGTCCGGCAAGTTCAGCGGCGGTTGTACGCACCTGCACCATCATCCGCAGGGCATTTCGTTCTGCGCCCCGATCGAGGGCCTGGAAGAGCATTTCGGCATCTTGACCATCCAGGCGGACGAACTGCCCGAAGGCGAGGATGTGGAATTTTGGAAGGCCAAGGTGAGCATCGTGGCGGCGACGTTCGGGCTCTACGTGGCGAACCAGAACTTGAGTATCCGCTTCCAGCAGCACAGTATCCGTGACAGCCTTACCGGGCTGTTCAACAAGCGCTACATGGAAGAATCGCTGCGCCGCGAGATTTTCTCCGCTGCGCGCCACAAGACGCCTATCGGCATCATCATGATGTATCCGGACAATGTTCAGCAGATCCAGTCGACCCGCGGCCGTCATGCCGTGGACCAGCTCCTCTGGGAACTTGGCCAGCGCCTGCCGAACTTCATCCGCAACGAGGATATCCCGTGCCGCTTCGAGGGCGACGTGCTTTGCGTCATTTTACCCGGAGCGGAACTCAAGATTACGCGGGACCGTGCCGAAAAAATCCGCAACGAGATTTCTCAGTTGCAGATTTCGTATGGCGATGCAGTGCTTTCCACGACGCTCAGTCTCGGGGTCTCCGTGTTGCCCGTGCATGCGACCGACGTGGAATCGCTCATTTTCGCCGCACAGGCCTCGATGCAGATGGCATCGAACAACGGCGGGAACCGCGTGGTTCTGGCCGACGCCTTGCAGCAGCGTTAAACGGCTGCATAGTTTTTAGGAATGGATAGAGATGAATCAAGAAAAGATTGAGCGCTTTGCGGCGCGATACGTTAATTTTGTAGAAAGAAACAAGTGGAAGGCCTTCCTGGTCATCCTCGCGATATTTGTCCTGAGCCTCATCCCGACGGTGTTGAAGCTCCAAATCCATACGGACCTCGCGACGCTGTTGCCCGAAGGTACGCCAAGCGTAATCGCGCTCGAGGAATCGTACCACCGCTTTGGCAGTACGGACCGCTTCATGATTGCCATCCAGGCGAAGGACCCGTACCTGGTCGCGCGCCTGCAGGACAGCATCCAGGAATACATCGATGCGAACTGGCAAGATGACATCATTAGCAGGCCGCAGGTCAAGAACGACAACTCGTTCTTCACGAAGAACGCCCTTATCTACCTGCCTGTGGAACACCTGGAGCGCATCCGCGACAACCTCGAGGATATCCAGCTTGAAATCGGTCGCAAGAACGGCCCGCTTGTCGTGGACCTCCTGGCCGATTCTACGAGCGGTACGGAAGCCCCGAAGAAGGAACGTGTGTGGTTCGACGCGAACCTGCCTCAGGCGCTCGGCCTGCCAGACGAGGCCGCCGATGCGTTCGAATCCTTCTTCAAGAGCCGCGACTCCTCCGGGACGGAAGTGGAAAAGAAGGACTTGGGCCCCAAGCGTAACTTGCCCAAGGAACTCAAGACCCGCCTGATTGGCGAGGACAAGCACGATTCCACTCTGTTCAACGGCGTCGTGCAGTGCAAGCTTGTCCGTCCGTCTACCGACGTCGACTTTGTCAAGCACATCCTGCTTCGTTCCGACACGCTCCTCGCGAAGTTCAACGCGGTGGATTACGGCCAGCCGGTGCTCATGACGGTCGAAGGTTCCTACGAGGGCTTGAACGAGGTGAACGACATCATGAGCGACAGCACCATCTCTATGGTCATCGCGGTCGTCCTCATCTTCCTGATTGTCGCGGTGTTCTTCCGCAGTCCCGTCAAGGCGCCCCTCCTGATGCTTGCGCAGGTATTGCTTGCCTGTTCGCTCGCCATGTGCTTCACCACGTTCTACTACGGCGCCCTGAACCCGTTCACGGTGCTGGTGACAAGCATTATCCTCGGCATGGGCGTCGACTATTCCATCCATTTCATGGGAACGTGCCAGCGTTGCTTTACGGCTTGCGGCGACTTGAAGCTCGCCATGGAACAGACCATCGCAAAGCTCTTGCGCCCGATGTTCCTCGCCGCCCTTACGACGATTGCGGGGCTCCTCTCGCTGCTCATCGCGAAGTTCGTCGGTTTCTATGAATTCGGCGTGATTTCTGCCGTGGGTATTCTGTTCAGCTTCCTCACGGCCATCTTTGCGATGCCCGTGTTCATCTTCATCGCTGGCGGCCTTCCGCCGCGTCCGCGCAACTCGTTCTTCCCCAAAGCCTGGAGCGACGAGAAGATTGTCGGATTCTTCAAGCGCGCCGCCGTTGTAGGCCTCGTGTTCTCGGTGGTGATGGCCTTCTTCTGCCCGAATCTTGAATTCGAGTACAACTTCAAGAATCTGCGTCGTCCGCCCAAGGAGAACGTGGAACAGGTCAAGAAGTCCATCAGTACGGGTAACGCACTCGCGAGCAATCGCAAGAGCTCTACGCCTGCGGCCGTGATGGCTACGCGTGCAGAACTGCTCGATTCGCTTTATGACACTCTGATGGTGCGCATGCATACGGAACACGATTCCACGCTGCGCAGCTTCCTTACGCTCAAGACGTTCCTGCCGTCGCAGGCCGATCAGCAGGCCCGTATGGAAGTCATTGACGAAATCAAGGAACTTGCCGAAGCGCGCGTGTTCGACCGTGCGACTGGCGACGACAGCGTGAACATCGCGACGCTGCGCAACCTTGCCGAAGAGGTTTCTCCGTTCACCGTAGACTCCCTGCCGGAATGGGCCGTGGACCTGCTCCGCGAAAAGGACGGCAGCGTCGGAAAGATTGGTTTCATCTATGGCCGTTACAACAGTTCCGATGCGCGTGAAGCGGCGGAATGGCAAGACCGCTTCGGCCACTGGGAATTCGGTGGCGAAAAGCTCAAGGTGTTCAGCAGCCAGTTTATTCTGGCCGATGTCGTGCGTGCGGTCAAGTACGATTCCATGCGCATGGCGTTCGTCGTGATCCTCGTGATCATCGCCATCCTCGCACTGTCGCTGCGCAAGCCCAAGCTGGTCGTGATATCCGCAGCGTCGCTGTTGATTGGTCTCCTGTGGAGCGCGGGCCTGCTCGGCCTCATGAACGTGCTGATTGGTCTTGGACGCATCGGTATCTACAACGTGGTGGTGATTCCGGCAGTGCTCGGACTTGCCATCGATTCCACGATTCATTTGTTGGTAGGCTGGACGCAAGACAAGTCGTTCACGCCGCGTACGCTCGTGGATAATGTCGGTCGCCTCGTGATGGCGAGCTCCGTGACGACTGCGGCCGGTTTTGCCGGAGCGCTTGGTGTCGAACATAGGGGACTCCGCACAATCGGCGAACTTGCGACAACGTCAATTCTCGCGTTTCTTCTTGCTTCGCTCATCTTCACGGTGTTCTTCGCCATCGTGTTCCTGAAGCGGAAATGATGTGCCGATAGCCCGTAAATCTTGAAATGGAAAAATCCCCTGGCTTTTGCGCTAGGGGATTTTTTTGGGGGTTAGGAGGAGAACAAAGAGTTCTTGTACAATAAGATAACAAATTTTTTGAGAAAAGGACACTTTTTTGTGTTAAAATTTTTTAAAGCGTTGAGTTTTTCTCAATGCGAAATTAGTGTTTTTAGGCCGTTTTTCTTAAATTCTGTGTTTTAAGCGTGTAAAAATTTTTCTTAGACTCCAAAAAATCGATCCTTGAAACCGGGAAAATGTCCTCATGTGGCGTTTTTTCTACATTTTTGCATATGAGAAAGTTTGCCGCTCCTGTTATACTCCTTGTTCTGACTGTAGGAGTTATTGCGTACCTATTCATGGATTTATCCAAGAGCAAGTCGTCGTTCGATGCCGATGCCTATTTGAAAACCCGCGCACAGATCGACTCGCTCGAAATGGCCCTGTGGGAATCTGCCGACAAGCCTGATTTGCAACTTACCATACGCAAGGAACTTGAAGCGTCGTGGGACACGTTGAACGCGATGCGTTCCGGACCTTCTGCCGAGGAGCAGGAACCTTCCGCACTTTCGGGTGAAAGCAAGATCTGGGTCGCGGTCGGTGTCGCTCTCGTTATTGTCTGTGTTATCTTGCTGTTTGCGCTAGTCCACCGTAGGAAAGTGCTTACGCAAAAACTTGAGGCTATCAAGAGGGACCAGCGTTTCAAGGAGCCCAAGAACGGTTTCGAGAACGATCCTACGATTCTCGCGCCGCGTCCCCATCCGCAAAAGAAATCCATCATCGATGAAGTTGTCGGTGAGCCTGTCCACGAACAGAAGATTGCTTTCGAAGACGAGAACGGTGTTCCCGAGAACAAGATTCTTTCCGAGGACCTGGACGGCAAGCCTACGCTGAGGCCTACAGCCAAGGAGAGGATTACGTCGGCGATGCAGTCTCTTTCCGACGTGCTTCGCGCGCCCCGCGGGGTCACTCGTGACCGCACCATGAAAATCCGTGCGCAGAGCCACAATACGACGGGCGATCCCAACCTGCAGAAAAAGCCGAGCCCGCTCAAGACGAGCCGCTTTGATCGCGAGTTTACCGCCAAGAGCAAGATTCTCCAGATGTCCCGCCGCGGTTTCCCGGCATCGGCTATTGCAACGCAGCTTGGCGTTCCGCAAGACCAGGTGGAAGCTGTCATCAGGGAAGCGCTGGATTCCGGAAACTAGGATTGCCCATGCGGTACCGCTTCCGCTGCGAATACCTCGGTAGCGCCTTTTACGGCTGGCAAGAACAGAACGAGGCGGGCAAGACCAAGTTTGTCACGGTCCAGTCTACGCTTGAAGAAGCTTTTCGCATTGCGCTCCGCGCTCCCGTCCGCGTGACGGGGTCGGGCCGCACCGATACGGGCGTCCATGCACGCGGCCAGTGCGTCCACTTTGATTACGACGGTGAACTGGACGTGGCGAAGGTGGAGCGTTCCATCAACGGGCTTACCAAGCGCCTGATTCGCATTCGCGACCTGCAACGTTGCGCCGACGATTTTAACGCCCGCTACGACGCTGTGCTGCGGTACTACCAGTATACCATCTATACGCGTCCGGTTGCCTTGATGCGCGAGTTCGGCTGGGAGTGCGGTTCGCTCTCTCTCGATCTCGATGCCATGGAGCGCGAAGCCGCGTCTTTCCTGGGCGAACACGACTTTATCGATTTTTGTATTCCGCGCAACGACGGAAAGTCAACCCTCTGTACTTTGTCTGAATTCAGGTTGGAACGCTTGAACGACTGGGCGGCCATGTTCCACATCAAGGGCAACCGCTTTCTGCATCGCCAGGTGCGTGCCATGGTAGGGACGCTTTTTGATATCGGCCGTGGCCGTTACCCGCTGGGCACGGTGCAGTCTATTTTCGATAAAAAATTTAAAGGCGAACGCACGTGGGCGCCGCCTCAGGGATTAGTTCTACAGAACGTAGAGTATAAGGATTATTAGCCCTTACTGCCTAAGCAGTTCGAGCATTTCCTTCACGGCCTTTTCCATGCCGACAAAGACGGCGCGTCCAACGATGCTGTGTCCGACGTTCACTTCTTCGATTCCTTCGATGGCGGCGATGGCGCCGATGTTCCTGTAGTTGAGTCCGTGACCGGCAAAGGCGCGCAGCCCGTACTTGCGGGCCAGAACGGCCATGTCGGCAATAGCCGATATTTCGCGATCCACTTCCGCGATGCTGCCCATGTCGCAGGCGGAGGCGTACTTGCCCGTATTGAATTCTACAAAGTCCGCACCGATTTTCTTGGCTGCCTTCACCTGTTCGGTTTCGGGTTCAATGAAAACGCTCACGGCGATGTCGTTGCTCTTGAGGGTCATGACGAACTTGGCGAGTTCGTCAATCTTGGCGGCGACGTTCAGGCCTTCTTCCGTCGTGATTTCCTGGCGGTTCTCGGGGACGAGGGTGACCATGTCGGGCTGCACGTTCGTCGCGAACTGCAACATTTCGTTCGTGGGGGCGATTTTCAGGTTGAGCTTAGTGGTGACCGTTCCGCGCAGCAGTCGGATGTCGCGGTCCTGGATGTGGCGCTTATCTTCGCGGAGGTGCGCGGTGATGCCGTTGCAGCCGGCCAGCTCGGCAATGAGTGCTGCAGTGACCGGATCGGGTTCCCTGATCTTGCGTGCTTCACGGATGGTGGCGATGTGGTCGACGTTGACTCCGAGCTTTACGGTCATTGCATTCTCCTTGTTAGTACTTCATAAAGGTAGATAAATTTACGATGGATGTGCCCTGGTGGGCCGCCTTGGACTTCATCGCCTTGACTTTTGATATGCTTTCGAGGCTCAAGGGCAGAATCATGGCGGCCATGCCGCTCCTTGCGGCGGCGCGGAGACGTTTCCCGATGTAGTCGTCCAGGGTGCTGTTCGACGGGTTGTACGGCGCGAGGGCCTTGCAGCGCATGGAGAATTCCTTGCAGGTCTCGTCGACTCTCGATTTCTGATTCATGGAGAGGTCCAGGAACCAGAGGTGCTGATCTTTGGCGGGCTGGAAGGTGGCCTGCAATAACTGCTTGTGTTCCACGGCCTGGTCCGCGAATCTTGTTGCGATGCCGGTTGCGCTCGGGACAAGCGTCTTGGCTTCAGTAATAATGTTCTCGATTTGCTGTTCCGTATGGTGGATGCGGATGGGGCGCAGCTTCTTGTGTCTCGAGTCGAGGCTTTGCGATTCCATCAGTATCCATAGGACGAGTTCCTTGTTCTTGATGCGGTCCAGGTCGGGGAAGAACCCGTCGCCCATGCCGAAGGGAGTGACCATCAGGTCGTAGGGGAAGTCGAGCCCGTTCAGGGCGACGATGAGTTCCGGGGTAATCCGTGTGACTTGGAAGGCTATGGAAAGGATGGATGCGTTGTCGCGGAAGACGTTTTCCGAGACCTGCAGGAGCAACTTGAGGGTGTCGCCCTTGGGGTCTATGGCGTCGAGCGTTGCGCTCTGGAATACCGTCGGGTCGTCGTGGAGTTCTTCCATGCGCAATACGCTGCCGCCGTTCGCTTGGAGGAACCGCTGCGCCTGCAGCAGGTAGTAGACGATGGTGCGGCCTTTGCCGAGTGTCCATACGTCGCGTTTTTTGCGCTTGGAATACGATGACTGGAGAACCTGGATATTGTCCTTGAATTTCTCAACGAAGGGAGTCGTGTCTTGTGCGGCCGCAGAGTCGGAAACGGCTTCGGCGGCGGAATCCCCGATGTTCAGCATGCGCGAACCGAATTCCGTCTTGGGCAAGAAGTACGCTGCCGCGGCTAGAATTGCCAGAACGATAAAGATGGCAAGTATGTGCTTGACTTTGTTCATCCCGTCCAAATATAATTATATTGCAGGCATGCCTATCCTCTTTGCCCTTGCCGGAGCGACCGGAATCGGAAAATCGGAACTGTCCATGCGGCTTGCCGAACGTTACGGGGCCGAAATCATCGGCGTCGATTCTCGGCAGGTATATCGCGGGTTCGCCATAGGCACGGCGCAACCGTCGGCGAGTGACATGGCTAGGGTACAACACCATCTTGTCAATTTCCTGGAGCCGGAACGCAAGTATTCGGTGGGTGAGTTCTGTCGCGACGTAAAGCGTATACTGCACGACAATCCGGAACGCAACTACATTCTGGTGGGCGGGACAGGTTTGTATATACAAACGCTGATGCTCGGGCTTCCGCAGATTCCGGCCGTCCCCGAAAGCGCCCGTGAAGAACTGGAAAAGATTGCTCAAGCCGAAGGTGCAGATAGTTTGTACAAAATGGCAATGGATGCGGATCCGGAACTTGCTTGCAGTGTCGAAGCGAATAATGTACAACGGCTAATCCGTATTCTGGAAGTGTACAGGGTGACTGGACGCAAGTTGTCGGAGTGGCAGAAAGAACGCGAAGGCGGAATAGGGAAGGTTCCTGTATTCTGGCTCCAGCGCGACCGCGATATTTTGTACAAACGAATTGATTCTCGCGTAGACCAGATGATAAAGGATGGATGGATTGACGAAGTAGTTAGTTTGTCTGCAACCATCCCGTTGTCTGCTCCAGCTTGGCAAAGCCTCGGTTATCGCGAACTTCTCGGAGCGCAAGGCTCCGCTGAGATAAAAAACGTCCTTGACGAAGTCAAAAAGAAGACTCGCAACTACGCGAAGCGTCAATTGACCTGGTTCCGTGGCCAAATGGACTGCATTCCGGTCGATATGGATGGCAATCCGCTGGAAACGATTTCAAGTCGTGTGAATAATTTGTGAACTGATTGTGTTTTTGGCTGGGAATGACCCGTGTTTTTCCCGTTTTTTGCGAAAATAAGAAAAAAATCTGTTTTTTTCGCAAAAAAGCCCTTGACATTTGCGCTGAAAATTCTATAATTGGCCTCACCCTCGAACGGGACGGCGACAACGCCCGAACGGAAGAGGACGGAGGCCCAGAGAGGCCGCCGGGCAGCTTGAAGGAATCGGAGATGTGCTTAGTGACGGCCCAAGAAAATTTCTTGGAAGTCAAATTTACGGAAAACAGGACAGACTATAAAAAATCAATGAAGAGTTTGATCCTGGCTCAGAACGAACGCTGGTGGCGTGTCTTATACATGCAAGTCGAGCGACGTAGCAATACGTAGCGGCGAACGGGTGAGTAACGCGTAAGCAATCTGCCCCA